>Ga0194131_10002035_pt1 | contig 33750 bp, 25 predicted proteins | sample TA2KigO120mmetaG_FD_148631 | JGI IMG/M metagenome (GOLD analysis project Ga0194131, IMG submission 148631) | Freshwater microbial communities from Lake Tanganyika, Tanzania - TA2015053 Kigoma Offshore 120m | ecosystem: Environmental > Aquatic > Freshwater > Lake | place: Tanzania: Lake...
TAAAATCAGCCGTTAACCACTCCCCAAAGCGGCAAGAGCCGCTTTTTTTATTTTACTTGTTTTAATTGTTCAAAATATGTTCATAACAGAACATTAGAAAAATGACTAAAATGCAGGGTTAATGTCATAATTTCGTAAATACCGAATAATTATACTATGAAAAAAATAATTACCAAATTCGCACTGTTCCTCACTGCCACCACTGTGTTCATCTCTTGTTCCGTTGAAAGAAATGCAATCACCCGTGGTGGTGAATCAGGTTACGGAATTCAATCGGGTTTCGCCTCTTCCCACAAGGCAAAGCAAACCAAAACCATGGCATCTCAGGATGTTGCTGCTCCTGAAGAGGCAATGCCTGCTGCTACATCGGTGGTTTCTGTTCCCGCCTCTGTTGAAAGCACAGCTGCCGTGTCTTCCAATGTTTCAGTTGCTGAATCTAAGACCATTGCAACCAAGCTGCATGTTGCTAAGAGACAGGGTTCTGTTGCTCCCGTAAAATCTTTGCAAACACTCGCTGAAAAGGCTGTAAAGAAGTCTCCGGATGCTGCTTCTGACAAGAATAGCGGATCTAAGAGCTGGATGGTAGCAGTATTGTTGTGTTTCTTTTTGGGTGGTATAGGCATTCACCGCTTTTACCTGGGTTACACCCTGGAGGGTGTTCTTCAGTTGCTTACTCTCGGCGGCTTAGGAATTTGGACTTTCATAGATTTTATTAGAATCCTGATGCGCGATCTTCAGCCTAAAGATGGCAGCTACGATGACTAAGTTAATTTTAATCATAAAAAAAGCGGCCAATGCCGCTTTTTTTATGTATTAAAGGCATTTTATTAATTCAACACCGTTTCAACCGGCGTATACTCCAGGTTAAAGGCCTCTGCCACGCCTTTGTATACAACCTTGCCATTCACCACGTTCAGACCCAGGCAAAGCTCCTGACTCTTGCTGCAGGCGGCTTTCCAGCCCTGATTTGCCAGCTGTATGGAATAGGGAAGGGTAGCATTGGTCAAAGCCAGGGTGCTGGTGTAGGGTACCGCTCCGGGCATATTGGCTACGCAGTAGTGAATTACATTATCTACTTCATAGATAGGCTCAGCATGCGTGGTGGGTTTGCTGGTTTCGAAGCAACCGCCCTGGTCAATGGCAACGTCCACAATCACCGCGCCTTTGCGCATGGTGGAGAGCATGTCGCGGGTAATGAGCTTGGGGGCTTTGGCACCGGGAATCAATACACCGCCAATAACAAGATCTGCGGTTTTCACTGCCTGACGAATGTTGTAGCTGCTGCTAAACTGTGTATCAACATTGGCGGGCATGATGTCATCCAGCTGACGCAGACGGGGAAGGCTTATGTCCATGATGGTTACGTGCGCTCCCATACCTGCAGCCATTTTTGCGGCCTGTGTTCCTACAATACCACCTCCAAGAACAACAACTTCAGCGGGCTTAACACCGGGCACACCACCCAGCAGAATGCCGCGTCCACCCATGGGTTTTTCCAAGTATTTGGCGCCTTCCTGCACGCTCATGCGGCCTGCTACTTCGCTCATGGGAACCAGCAAGGGCAAACTGCGGTCGGCTTTTTCTACAGTTTCGTAAGCCAGACAAACTGCATTGCTTTTAATCATGGCGTGTGTGAGAGGCTCGTAGCTTGCAAAGTGAAAATAGGTAAAGAGCAGTTGGTTTGGCCTTATCAGGCTGTATTCACTCTCAATGGGTTCTTTTACTTTGATAATCATTTCGGCTGCGCCGTAAACTTCTTCAATAGTCGGGAGCAGCTTCGCACCGGCTTCTGTGTATTCAGCATCATCAAAACCGCTTCCATTGCCTGCACTTGACTGAATATATACAGTATGGCCGTTTTTTACTAGTTCGTTTGCGCCCGCTGGGGTCAAAGCTACACGGTTTTCATTGTTTTTAATTTCTTTTGGAACTCCGATTATCATTAGAAATAGTGACGCAAAGATACTCACCTTTGGTTATCTCCTACAAACCTGGTGTATTGTTCCGAAAGATATTGCTTATTTTTGCTTTGTGAACTTGAACTGGCTTCAAAAATATGCCTTAAACCTGGGTTGGTTTTTATTGCTTTTAGGAGGCATTTCATTGCTCGACTGCGGCATTTGGTCCTATGCAGGCATCCTAATGGTTCTGGTAGGCTTAACCAATATGTTCAATTCCCTTCGACTGTTGTATTTGGGCAAAAGAACGCTTCTGTTCAATACCGGTAGCATGTGCCTGTTGAATATAGCCGGACTTATTGTGCTTTCCTGCGGGCATGTTTTTACCACAAAAAAAGAAATTTCATGGGAGTTGCTGGGGTTTCTTGCCTTTAGCATAGTGTTTTTGTTTATAGGTAAGTCAAATGCCGATGACCTTGCTGCACCGGAGTCTAAAAAAACGTCAGCCAAACGCTAAATCACGCAGCAGGGCGGCAGTACTGCGGTTCAATATCTGAAAAACTTCTTCAAAGCCTTCCGGTCCGCCATACCAGGGATCGGGCACGTCTTCATTTGTGCCATGGATGTCCCATTTGCGCATCAGATGAACTTTTTTGTGCAGTTCCATATCTGCGCTCAGTGATTTAACATTATTCTCATTGCTTCGGTCCATCACCACAATCAAATCAAAGGTTTCAAAATGACTCAGCTTAAATTGTTTGGCTTCATGGTAAAAAACCAATCCGTTTTTTCTTGCATTCAACAGGGTTCTTCTGTCGGCTCCCTCGCCCGCATGGTTTCTGTTGGTTCCCGCACTGTCAATGTAAAACCGGTTTTGTAACCCGTTTTCATACTCATGTTTCTCAAATAGGGCTTTGGCAAGCGGAGATCGGCAAATGTTGCCCAGACAAACAAACATTACCTTGAATTGCATGGGCGCAATATTAATGCTGCATGCCTACATCCAGCCCATTTCTGTGCGGAATTTGTTTTTGGTGTTGCATTTGCTGCGGCTTGCTCCACAGGCGCTCAGGGTTGTTATCAGCAATGAAATGCCGATTAATCCGAGAATCAAACGATGACTATTCATGTATGTATAACGCCTCATTACCCCGTGGCATTGTGCTGTAAAAACAAATATACCGCAAACTTTTATGCCTATTCCAGTCCCAGCCGCTCTTTTGTTTTTTTGTCTATTCCCTGCCTGTGCAGCATAATAGAAATCGTTTTTAGCCTGAAATAGGCCTCACTGACATACAGATAACCTCCGCAGTCATTGCCGCTGCCCCAGCTGTTTTTTACCTTGAAATAGCGGGTGCCATTCTGGTCGGTTAGCAGCTTATTTGAAATCAGTTCTCCCTAAAAGGTCTGCGCAATATATAATCTTTGGGGTTGAAAAAATAGCGTTTATAGATTTTCAGTACATACTTCAAGACTATACTTTTGGTATATATCGTTATGCTGTTTTGTTGAGGTTCTGCGCCCAACGTGCTTTTGATTTCGGTGGCTGTTCTTCCAAGTTGTATGTCTGTAATGCCGCTGCCCGTGAACTTTTCAATCAAGTCTATCATCAGCCTTTGATACAGATGCCAAGCTCTGGCATCTTCAGGCAGGTAACCTATATGCATGGCAAAAACTTTTTTCCCGGTTATAACTGCACTTAGGAAACCCACCACTTTCCCACTTCCATCACGGCAAAAAACAGTCTGATACGCGTTGCCAAATTCTTTGCAAAAGCCTTTTATAAGACCTCTCAAATCGGATGGCAATGCAAGGGTTTTTTGGGCCAGTGTTGCGGCTAACAGATTGGCCATAACACTAATATTTTCTTCATCCAGTTCGCTGCCTCTGAGCCATTCGGAAGTGAGGTGCCGGCTGCAGCTCAGCGCCTTGTTTACCCGCACCCGGTATTTGCTGTGCATAGCCTGTTTATAGTCCTCAATATTTTTCCATTCAGGGCGAATTTTTAGAAGCATAAAAGGTTCTGCCCTAAATACAATGCCTTGTTGTGTGTAGGGTGTATCCCAAAAGTTACACACTACTATTTGGATTTCTTTTAGTTGCAAGGCTGATATTATTTCGGCTTCGCGGTCATGGTAAAAAACAGACATGCCCGATGTGCAGGGATTGCCCGCAAAAACTAGGCTGCCTCTGCGCAGCAATGCGTTAAAAACCCGCAGAAACAGTCTGGAAACATATCTGCCGGTTGGCTTGCTGAATTCTGGTATGTAGAGGCCAATGTCTCGTGCCTGAGATTCGCCATGCTGTAATTTCTGTCCGAGCATAGGTTCTGTGTTTGCAAAAGTTTTTCGGCATAAAACGCCGGTGGTGAAACAGAATACAGACATGCTGCAAATCTAACAAAAGTAGCGGTTATTGGTTTTTTCATCGGACCCTAGCTAGGGTCGTTTAAACCAAATTTAACCACATTCAATGTTTCCAAATTGAATTTGCACGATATTTGAAAGTTCTTACAGTATGAAATATAGAATTCTGGTTTTTATCCTCTTTTTTGGAATTTTAGGTGCAAAGGCACAAAAGTCCAACCCTGTTAAAGCAAATCGCATCAATACCGAAGCCGTTAAAGATTATCCGGTTGCCAAAAGTCTGGCTTCCTACAAGTCTTTGCCACTTAAAGCGGATATCTCAACCCTTACGGATGTTCAAAAACAAACGTTGCGTCACATGATAGATGCCGCCAAAGTGGCTGATGAAATTTTTTGGCTGCAGGCCTGGGGCGACAAAAAAATATTGCTTGATAATGTGAAGAACGATACGTTTGCTAAGTTCATTATGTTAAACTATGGTCCATGGGACCGCCTCAATGACAACACTCCTTTTGTTCAGGGAGTAGGGGAAAAACCCAAAGGTGCCAATTTTTATCCAAAAGATATTACGGCAGAAGAATTTGAAAAATGGAATAATCCTGATAAGAACAATCCTTACACTATTGTGCAGCGCAATTATGGCGGTAACCTTGTTGCAGTTCCCTATCACACGGTATATGAAGAAAAAATTCGTGAGATGGTGAAGCACCTTTCCCAGGCCGCCAATACCATCCGAGCTGAAGACGATCGTCTGGCTAATTTTCTGATTGAACGCTGTAATGCATTGATGCAAAGCAACTATAACAACAGCGATATTCACTGGCTGGGTTTACTGAACAATCGTCTTGACATAATTATAGGTCCCATAGAAAATTACGAAGATGAATTTCAAGGCTCCAGAACGGCTTTTGAATCTTATGTGATGATACGGGATATGGCATGGACCCAAAAACTGGAAAAATACGTATCACTGCTGCCCTCCCTGCAGCAAAGTCTGCCCGTGGATGCGCCTTACAAGCCTGCACTGGCCATGAATTCACCCCAGCCATTGCCTTCATCAGGCTCCAATGATGCACTGCTTGTGGTGGAAGCGCCCCCGCCCGGAGCGCCGGATGGTCTCAAACCCGGAAGTTCCCTGGCTGTTTTTGACGTGGTCTACTACGCCGGACACAACAATGCCGGTAGCAAAACCATTGCCGTGAATTTGCCCAACGACGAAACCCTGCAGCAGGAATACGGAACGCGCCGCTCTCAGCTGAAAAATGTAATGCAGGCAAAATTTGACAACATGGTAAAACCTATTGCCAATCTTATGCTGAGCGAGCAGCAGGCCGCCAATGTTAACTTTGATGCTTTCTTCAACAATGTAATGTTTCATGAAGTGGCCCATGGACTGGGTGTGAAGAACACCGTGAATGGCAAAGGCACGGTTCGCGAAGCTCTGGGTGCCGGATTTTCACCTATTGAAGAATGCAAAGCCGATGTGCTGGGTTTGTATATGGTAACCAAACTGCTGGAATCCGGAGAATTGATGGGAAATGTGGATGATTTCTACATAACATTCGTGGCAGGAACCTTCCGCAGTGTGCGTTTTGGGGCCGCCAGTGCTCATGGCAAAGCCAACATGATTATTTTTAACACCCTTGTTTCAAAAGGAGCAATCTCACGCAACAAAGTAGGTAAATACTTTGTGAATGTGCCTCAAATGAAAAAGGTAATCAGCAACCTTGCTGCCGAACTCCTTACCTTACAGGGCGACGGAAATAAAGAAGGGGTATCCAATATGCTCCACACCTACGCCGTTATATCAGAAACCCTGAAGTTGGATCTGGCCGGAATTGAAAAAGCAGGTGTCCCCATTGATTTGATTTTTGAACAGGGCACCGATCTACTGGGCTTGGACATTAGAAAATAAATATTTCAATGAGAGTAAAATCCTGGATTTCATTTTTTACCGTTGGTACGGTACTTACCCTGCTGGTTTTTTGTAGCAATAAAAAATTTACTGCCGGAGATTCTCTGCTGGTGAGGGTTACCGGAATACTTTCCGAAAAACACTATGCCCCGGTAAGAGTGAACGACGAGTTTTCAAAGAAATTATATGATAATGTTTTGGAAAAACTGGATGATGATAAGCATTTCTTTACCCAGGAAGACATAAAAAAACTGGAGAAATACCAGTATTCACTCGATGACCAGATTAAGGCAGGTCGATACGATTTCTTTGACTCGGCCTGGAGTATTCTCATGGATCGCCTTGCCGTGCTGGAAACCCACTTCAACGCCACACTGTATAAGCCTTTTAACTATGAACAGAATGGTACTTATACCGTTCGTGAAACTACCGAAAAATATCAGCCTAATTTGAAAGCATTGAAAGATGACTGGACACTATGGCTTAAATACCAGACCGTAGATAGGCTGTACCGAAAGCAAGAGACCGCCCGCAATGCCAAAGATTCGGCACAGAGCACAGGCAAGCCTTTTGATACCCTGGAAACCAAAGCACGTCAGGAGACCCGCAAGTTTTGTACAGATTGGTTTAAACGCTGGCGTAAAATGGATAAGCGCGATAAAATATCCTTTTACCTCAACGCTATTTCAGCATTGTACGATCCGCATACTAACTATTATCCGCCTGAGGATAAGGCCAATTTTGATATCAGCATGACCGGAAAACTGGAGGGCATTGGTGCCACACTTTCAGAGCGAGACGGATATATAAAGGTAGAACGCATTGTGCCTGGCAGCGCCAGCTACCGACAGGGTGAACTCAAGGCGGGGGATCTCATCATCAAAGTAGCGCAGGGAGGCGCAGAACCCGTGGATGTGGTGGATATGAAACTGGATGATGCCATCCAACTTATTCGCGGCAAAAAGGGAACAGAAGTACGCCTGACTGTAAAAAAACCGGATGGAATTGTAAAGATAATTCCCATCATTCGCGAGGTAGTTGTGATTGAAGAAAGCTACGCCCGCAGTGCCATTATTGATTTTGAAGGCAAGAAAATAGGCATTATTCAACTACCGAGTTTTTATGCCGATTTTAGCGAAAAAAGCCGCGGCAGGCACTCTTCTAAGGACGTCTATATGGAGCTATTGAAATTGCAGGATGAGGGTGCTAAGGGCGTTGTGCTTGATCTACGGAATAACGGAGGGGGTTCACTTGCAGATGCCATTGATATGGGCGGACTGTTTATTAAGGATGGTCCTATTGTGCAGGTGCGTGAACCGCACGGAGGCGTGGACGCCGCCGGCGATCCGGATCCCAATATTATTTACACTGGTCCACTTGTGATTTTGACCAATGTTTATAGTGCTTCTGCCAGCGAAATTCTGGCCGCCGCCATGCAGGATTACAAACGTGCATTGATAGTAGGCTCAAAAAGCACTTTCGGAAAAGGGACAGTGCAAACCTTTATTCCTATTGGGGGTGGTAGTTCTGCCGATTTCCCAAAAGGATTTGGGCAGCTCAAGGTGACCATACAAAAATTTTATAGGATCAATGGTGGTACAACCCAGCTATACGGTGTAACTCCCGACGTTATTATTCCCGATATCTATGATGGAATTCCCCAGGGCGAGCAGGAAATAAAACACCATCTGGCCTACGACAAAATCAAAGCGGCTTCCTACACGCCATTTACAGCTTCATATTCAGGCAGATTTGCATCTGCTGTGCAGGCGGCCAAAAGCAGAGTATCAGCTTCAGCGCATTTTACCAATGTGCAGAAAAGGGCAAAAAGCCTTGCTGCTATGAGGGATAGCTACACTTGGAGCCTTAACCTTATAAAATATACGGTCCAGCAAAAAACACTTAAGGATGAGGAAAAATTATATTCTGACAGTGCTTATAAACCCATTAACCGCACTATCGAGGCTTTGGCATCAGACCTGGAAGAAGTGAAGGGCGATGCAAACCGCGAAGCACAGCGCAAGGAATGGCTGAAAATGTATGCCAAAGATGCATGGCTTGATCAGGCGATACTGATGATGCAGGATCTCCTGTGATCAATAAATCAGTCTCGCCAAAGCGGGATGAAAAGAATGCTTGACAGCATCAGCACCAGAAAATTGAGTGCAGCCAGCAGCAACAAATCTTTGTAAACTGAACTAACCAGTAAGGGCTGAAGTGCCTTTTGGCTGGCCTGCATGCCCACCAGAATCATCGGAAGGATGACAGGTAGCGACAAAACAGGGGCCACAACTCCCGGCTGATGGGTTTTGCTGGCTATGGCCGATATCATTGTGAAAATGGTAGATATGCCGAGACCTGTCAGAAACAGAGAAACCATGTAAACAATGCCGTGTTGCACCGGATAGCCCAGCAAAAGGGAGAAAACAAGCAGGTTTAGCAGGCTGAAAACCCCCATGAGCATACCATTGTAGGTGATTTTGGAAATTACAATCATAAATGGTGATGCCAGCTGATTGAGGTAAATCCATCTGTTGCGGGAAATTCCGGTGAAACTGCGCGAAATAGCCTGAAAGGTGCTAAAAATCATTGAAATCCAAAACAGGCTGTTCCATGTCTTAATTTGAATATTTGGATTGCCCAGATAACAAAACATTCCTATGGTTAGCAGTTGTAACACTGCGGCAGACAGAAAAAACGGCTTTCGAAAATCCGAAGCAACTTCGTGGGATACTAAAATCCAAAACCTTCGAATACCATTTTGCATGCCGAAATTCTGTTTTACCTTCGCGAAGGTAATTCAATACCTGATTCAATGTTAGATTTCATTAAACACCTTAGTGCCGACGAACAGCGAATCGTTGCACAATCACCAATATATGTCAGCTTGCTCATTGCCGGTGCGGATGGCCATTTCGATACCGATGAAAAAAGGCGAATTGTTGAACTCATTCACATTAAAACAATAACTGAAAGATATGAACTGCGGTCCCTTTATAAACATTTGAATTTAAATGCGCAAGAGCAAATCAGAAACATGATTTCTTCCCTTCCGGAAAACACCGATGAACGCAATATATATTTAAGTGAACTTATTGCAAGGCTCAATGAAATCTTTCCAAAACTGGAAGGCAGTTTTGCTGTTCAGTTGTATTCCAGCCTCAGGCAGTTTGCCGTTTATATTTCAACGGCAGATGGCGGATGGTGGGGTATATCAGCTGTTTCAGATGCTGAAAAAGCCTTTGTTAAGCTACCCATGCTGAATGCCCCTGCACATTCATGAAATGACCTTTTTTAAAAAAATACTGATTGCCAACCGCGGTGAAATTGCAATCCGGGTAATGCGCACATGCAGGGAACTGGGTATTCCCACCGTGGCAGTGTATTCCGAGGCCGATAAAAATGCCCTTCATGTTCGCTATGCGGATGAAGCATACTGCATTGGCACTGCAGCTTCCGCCGACAGCTACCTTCGCCAAGATCGTATTCTCGAGGTAATCAAAAAAACCGGTGTAGATGCCGTTCATCCGGGTTATGGATTTCTGAGCGAAAACGCCACTTTTGCACGTTTGCTTAGAGAGAATGGTATAATACTTATTGGTCCGTCTCCCGAGAGTATGGATATGATGGGTGACAAAATCCGAAGCAAGCAGGCCGTCGAAAAGTATGGTGTGCCGCTAGTGCCCGGTATCAATAATGCCATTACAGATGACACCGCTGCATTGCAAATTGCAAAGCAGGTGGGTTTTCCTGTGTTGGTAAAAGCCAGTGCCGGTGGTGGTGGCAAAGGTATGCGTGTGGTGTATGTCGAAAATGAATTTGCACAGGCTTTGCAAACCGCCCGCAGTGAGGCTATAAGCGCCTTTGGTGATGACAGCGTTTTCATAGAAAAATACGTGAGCGGCCCACGCCACATAGAGTTTCAGATTATGGCCGATACACACGGCAATGTGTGTCACCTCTTTGAACGCGAATGCAGTATACAGCGCCGCCATCAGAAACTGGTGGAGGAAGCCCCCAGTACAGTGCTTACCCCGGATTTGCGAAATAAAATGGGTGAAGCTGCGGTAAATGTGGCCAAAGCCTGCAACTATAGTGGTGCAGGAACTGTTGAGTTTCTGCTGGGTGATGACGGGAATTTCTATTTTCTGGAGATGAATACCCGCCTGCAGGTCGAGCATCCCGTTACGGAATGTATAACAGGGCTTGATTTGGTGAAAGAACAAATCAGGGTTGCCGCAGGCTACCCACTGGGGTTCGTTCAGGATGAACTTAAAATGAACGGCCATGCCGTGGAATTGCGCGTTTGTGCCGAAGATCCTCGCAACAACTTTCTGCCCAGCGTGGGAAACCTCACCGATTATGTCATTCCCAAAGGTCCGGGTGTGCGCGTGGATGACTGTATGGAGCCCGGTATGGAAATTCCTATATTTTATGACAACATGATTTCCAAACTCATAGCCTGGGGTGAAAACCGAGAAACCGCCATTTCAAGGCTCATCCGGGCTATCGATGAATATCGTATAACAGGCATTGAAACCACCCTGGATTTCGGAAAATTTGTTCTTAATCATTCCGATTTCAGGTCAGGTAATTTTGATACCCATTTTATAGCCAAAAACTACAACCCCGAAGAGCAAACAGGCGAGCCGCTTTCTTCAGAAGAGCAAAATGCCGCTGCCATGGCTGCTGTAGCCTTTTTTCAGCGTGGAAAGTCATCTGCTGAAACGACAGCCGTTTCCGCTTCAGAGAGCGGCTGGCTGAAAAACCGTAAAAGTTATTACTCTTAAAAAACAGGGGATGAATTCCGGTATCCATGCCGTATTGATAGCAGATGATTTTCATCCTGCACTAACAGAAGCCCTGAAAGCGGCAGGTGTAGCCTTTGTATATGAGCCGCAGGCAGGCAGAAGCCGCATTGTTGAACTGTTAGGCCAAGGCTTTGAAGGACTTATTATTCGCAGTAAAACGCCTGTGGACAAGGAATTACTTCAGGCCTCTTCTCAATTGCGATGGGTGGGTCGTGGTGGTTCTGGCACCGAAAATATTGATGTGAAAACCGCAAACTTGCTGGGGATAGATGTTTTCAATGCCGGAGCGGCAAATGCAGATTCGGTAGCAGAACATACCCTGGGCATGCTTTTATCCCTTTTACACAACCTCGCCCGCGCTGATGCAGAAGTTCGAAACCGCATCTGGAAACGCAAAGAAAACCGCGGAACAGAATTAAAAGGGAAAACAGTAGGAATCATAGGATACGGCAATACGGGAAGTGCCGTGGCTGAAAGACTTCAAAGTTTTGGGGTGAATGTGATTGTTTATGATAAGTATAAGCAAAATTTTGGGACACAACAAATAAAAGAGGTAAAATTGGATGAGTTGCAGCAATCTTCCGATATCGTTACGTTGCATGTTCCGTTAACCGATGAAACCCGCTACATGGTTAACCAGGTGTTTATTGAAAAATGCAAACCCCCTTTTTATTTGCTAAACCTCAGCAGGGGAGAGATTGTCAATACTATGGATGTACTGGCAGCTATGGCAAATAAGCGTATTGCCGGCTTTGCAGCCGATGTACTTGAAAACGAGAAGTTAAGTTCGTTCTCAACAGCGGAAAACCGATGGTTCAAAGCGCTTATTCAAAGTCCCCGTACCGTATTGTCCCCGCACATTGGTGGTTGGACATACGAGAGTTACCGCAAAATTTCTGAAGTACTGGCTCATGAAATATGCCGAAGAATGTCATGAAATCATAAAGTAGCCTGCACTTTTGTTATGGTAATGTTGCTTTGGGTTTTAAAAAAATCTTTTTGTCAGAAAAAATGCAGGTTTTTACAACCTTTAACCTAGGGTTTGTTAAATCATTGTTTTTTGGGTAAACTTGCAATCGAAAGGCCGGACGAAAAAGCGGCTTTCATCGACCAAAGAAAAAAAACAAATGAACAGAACTATACTTAAATTTCTTTTTGTAGCCATTTTCAGTCTCAGTGCGGCAGCAGGCATGGCACAGACCAGTTTTGCCGACTTCCGTGTAAAGGTGACTTTTAAAGGTGCTTACGTTTCGGGTGCCGTGATCAAAATGTTTAAAAACGACATTCTGGTAAAAACAGACACCACAGACGGCGATGGTTACTGCGTATTCCAGACCTTGGATCCTGGGACCTATGAAATGGAAGTGGAAAAAGGGGGTTACAATCCCGTAAAACTCGAGATTCCTCTTTCAGTAGGCCTTAACCCCCAACAAGACGTGTCTCTTACCCAAGGGATGGGAACACTGGTTATTACCGGTGTTGCCAAAAAAACGCCCGTGGATCTCATCAAAAACGAACGTTCTGTATCCAACAAGCAACTGCTGCAAGGTAGTCAGCGCGGTTTGAATGCCGTAATTGCAACCAACGCTGCAGTAGTAGCCACAAGACAGGGTGTTTCGGTGAGAGGTACCCGCGCTGATGGTAACGGAACATTCATTGATGGCATGCGTGTAATCGGCTCAGGTGCCCTGCCCACTTTGGGTACAGATGCCATCGCTGCCAATATCGGAGGTATTCCCGCCATGTATGGTGACCTTACCGGTGGAGCATTCAGCTACACCTCACGCGGTGCTACCGCTAAACTGGTAACTGCCCTTGAAGGTATTACCTCTCAGGGTTTGGATCCTTTCGGATACAATTCTGTTGAAGGTTTTGTTTCAGGTCCGCTGTGGAAGAAAAAATACAAAGACGAAAACGGCACTACCAAAGAGCTTGTGAGGCTGGGCTTTGTTTTGAATGGTAACCTCGGTTATTTCAAAGATCCCGCTCCTACCCGCACAGGTGTATATGTGGTAAAAGAAGACAAACTGCGCGAGATGGAAGAGAACCCGCTGATTATTACTCCCAATGGATTTGTACATCGTGGTGCTTACCTGCGCGAAAGCGATTTCGAGCGCCTGAAGGCACGTCCCAATTCACCCCTGTATCAAGGTAACTTTATCGGAAAACTTGAATTCCGTCCCAATAACCAGATTACAGTTACCGGTTACGCTTCTTATTTCTACAGCCAGGGGATTGCGGCCACCAACTCCATCATGAACTACAAAAACAATGCCCGTGCTGACAATACCACTTTTCGAAGCTACCTGCAGTTTACCCAAAACTTTAAACTTGATAAAAACAGCAGCATCAAAAGTGCATTCTACACCGCACGCCTTGAGTATCAGGATGTATCCGGCATGGGCCGCGATGCCAATCACCTGAACAATATTTTTGATTATGGCTATGTAGGTACATTCCAGTCATATCCAATGCCTGTATACCAATACTCTAACTATGACGGACAACAGAATCCCAATAAAGAGCCCCGCACGGTAACAGACCAGTTTGGAAACACTGTTCAGCTGAGAAATTACTGGGAGCTGGTGGGTTATGCAGATACATTGATGACTTTTAACCCAAGCAATCTCAATCCTACAAGAGCACGTTACACCCAAAATGTATATGATTACTATGCTAGCCGTGGTTTCAGTGTAAGAAATTCCTCTCAGGTATTTCAAAGCCAGGGTCTGATGAATGGATTCAATCCCAACAACGTATACTCTCTTTGGGGAACACCCGGCGGTGTAACCAGCGCCTACAACAAAAACCAGGCACAGCGTTTCTCACTATTTGCCATCGGCCAGATGCAGGTTAAACCCAAAACTGTAGGTGGGCGCGAGCGCACACCGCATGATTTACAGGCGGGTGTTTACTACGAACAGCAAATTTCACGTGGTTATGGTCTGGATGCAAACGGCCTTTGGATTCTTATGGGGCAGCTGATGAACCGTCACATTTCTGAACTGGATCGCAACAACCCCATTCTCAGCTATGATGCCAACGGTGTTTTTACCGATACGGTTCGCTATAACCGCCTTATTAACTATGCCGACCAAAGCAACTTTGACCGCTCCTTCCGCAACAAATTGATTTCACAGGGAGCCCGTGACGTTTACGGTAAACCTGTGGACGAGCGCACATTTGTGGACATCAACAGCTACAAACCCGGTGCCTTCTCAATCGATATGTTCACTTCCGACGAACTGCTGAACAACGGTAATGGATACGTAGGCTATTTCGGTTATGACCACATGGGCAACAAGGTCTTCAGAAAGCCTGCCATTGAAGAGTTCCTAAACAATCCCACAATGCGCACCATTGGTGCTTTCCGCCCGGTTTATATGGCTGCCTGGTTGCAGGATCAGTTCCAGTTCAAAGACCTGATTTTCCGTCTTGGACTGCGTATGGAAAGCTACGATGCCAACCAGTATGTGCTGAAAGATCCTTATACATTATATCCAATCCGCACCGCGGCTGAGGTTAAGAAAGTCAATGGACTTGATGTGGCCCATCCGGATAACATCGGCAGTGATTACGCGGTATATGTCAACGACTTAAAATCGCCAACCAAAATTGTGGGTTACCGCAATGGTGATCGCTGGTTCAACGCGGACGGAAGTGAACAGCGCAATCCTGAATTTCTGGCCAACCAGACTTCAAATGGCAGTATAGCGCCCTACCTGGTAGCTACCAAAACCGATAGCCTGTTGCTGGGCAAAGATGCACTTCGCGATTTTACCCCCGCACTGAACTTCCTACCCCGTATTTGGTTCAGCTTCCCGCTGGAACCCGGCCGTAAAACTTTCTATGTGAGTTATGATGTACTTGCACAAAGACCCAATGCAGGTGCTTCTTTCCTCACCATTGACGAATTGTACTACCTGAAGAACCGTCAGGGTTCTACCATATCAAACGGTGATCTTAAAAGCCGTGTAAAAACCGACTATGAAGTGGGTTACAAGCAACTGTTTGGCCGCAAGAAAAACAAAGGTCTTGAGATGGCTGCTTCCTACTCAGAAATTCGCCGTGACTTCGGTCTGTATCAGATAGCCCAAGGCTTTCCAGTTACTTACACCACCTACCGTAATATCGATTTCGCAACCATTACCGGTTTCCGCGGAACCTTTGTTATGGAGGAAATTGGACCGCTTAGCCTGCTGGCCAGCTACATGATGCAGTTTGCCGACGGTACAGGCTCCAATATCAACTCACAGGCTGCCCTTATTGCCAGCAACCAGCCCAACCTGAGAAACGTTATTCCGCTAGGTGAACTGGATATTCGCCACAACGTGAAGCTTTCTGCTACCTGGGCATGGGCCGGTGGTAAAGACTTTAAAACCAAGAAAAACCTTTATACCGGCCCTGTGGTTGGTGGAAAAGAGATTTTCAAATTTACCAGCTTTAATATTATTGCAAATGCTTACAGTGGATCGCCTTACACACCAACTACCCGCCCGGTGCAGATTGGTGCGGTGGACAGAGCGCAGATTAAAGGTGTTCCTTTTGGTGCCCGTCTGCCATGGCAGCAAACCATCGATATCAATATTACCAAAGGCTTTAGCCTGAAGCGTTCAGGTAAAGACAATCCCCTGCAGCTGAATGTGTTTGTTTGGGTGCAAAACGTGCTCAACACCAAGAATGTTGTGGGTGTGTTTCCATTCACAGGCCAGCCTATGGATGATGGCTTCCTAAACTCGCAGGCCGGTCAGTTGCTGGTGCGCAACCAGATTGACGCACAGAGCTACAACGATCTATATAAAATCCTGTTAAACTCTCAAACCGGCAATTTTGGGGCGCCCAGAAATGCCCGTATTGGTATACGTATGAATTTTAATTAATGTTTTACTTCAATTACAGAAATCCGATGAAATCCAATAAAGTGAAAAGTATTTTGATCATTGCTGCTGCACTAATGTCTTCAGCTGCAAATGCCAGACCTGTTGTGGGAACCTTCAGGGTGCGCCCAACCCAGAACGACGATCAGCGTCTCACCATGCTGGCAAATACCTGCGAACCAGCCTCAACCAGCGCAGACCTTGATATAAATAACGTGAGAACCAAGTTGCTCAATGGCGGTGATATGTGGTGGGATTTGAACAACCCTAAGTATGAAATACCCAAGATTACAGATCCCAATGCGGTTCGTAAGCATGCCCTGTTTTCCGGTGCAATCTGGATTGGTGGTAAGGACAATGGCGGAAGCCTTAAATTGGCTGCCATGACGTACCGTCAAAGAGGCTCAGATTTCTGGCCCGGCCCGCTGGATACCTCAACTGCAAGCACAGACCCCGCACGTTGCAAAAACTACAACCGCATGTGGAAGGTTACCCGCGATGACCTTGAACAATTTGAGGAAAGCAAATTTATTTCTCAGACCAACGACATCCGTGAGTGGCCTGCAGGCAGAGACCGCGCCACCAAAACAGGGAACGAAGCTCGTTACTTGGCGCCATTTAAAGATATTGATAACGATGGTGTATATGAACCCGAGTTAGGTGAGCACCCGGTACTCGACGAAAGACGCCCTGTGAGTGAGAATGGTGTTGACAGACAGCCCGATATGTTTATCTGGTGGGTTTTCAACGATCGTGGAAACATCCACTCGGAAACACAAGGTCAGCCAATTGGTATTGAATGCCAGACTACTGGTTTTGCATTTGCAACCAATGACGAGGTAAACAACATGACCTTTTACACCACAAAAATCATTAACCGTGGTTTCACTACCTTGAACGATTGTTATATGGGAGAGTGGGTGGATGCCGACTTGGGTAACTATGCCGATGACTATGTGGGTTGTGATGTGAACAGGAGCCTTGGATATTGCTATAATGGTGATGATGAAGATGAAGGTGTGCTTGGGTATGGTTTGAATCCGCCTACCGTTGGCGTTGACTATTTTGAAGGTCCTACCGATACAGCAGGCAATCAGATGGGTTTGAGTCACTTCATGTATTATAACAACGACGCAGATCCAATTCGTGGTAATCCCGATTTGGCCCCTGAATTCTATAATTTGCTTCAGGGTAAATGGCTGGGCGGACAGACCGTTACCCGCGGCGGAACCGGTTTCGGTGGAAGTCAACCCGCAAAATACATGTTCCCAGACAATACCGACCCCGATTATCCGGGCAGCAGCTGGACTGAAAAATCCAGCGGCAACAAACCCGGTGACCGACGTTTTATACAAAGTACAGGACCTTTCGAACTGAAAAAAGGTCAGGTGCAGCGCATCACGGTTGGCGTTGTGTGGGCGAGAACTACCAGTGGCGGTGCACTCGGCTCATTAAATGTGCTGAAACTCGCTTCAGACAAAGCCCAAACCCTGTTCAATAACAACTTTAAAATTCTGGATGGACCCAACGCTCCTGACGTGGAGATTCAGGAACTTAACCAGGAACTGGTGCTTAAAATGCTCAATACCGGTTCTGATAAGGTGGAAGCCTACCAGGAAACATATAAAGATGCCAACAACCAGACCAAAACCTACAAGTTTGAAGGTTACATGATCTATCAGCTGAAGGATGGTACTGTAAACACAGGCGATCTTGACAATGTTGACAAAGCACGTCTTTTGTTCCAGTGCGATATCAAGAACAACCGCGCTCAAATTATCAACAAGGTTTATGATCCCAAACTGGCTACATTGATTCCCATAGAAAAGGTTGATGGTGCCGATAAGGGTGTTCAGCACAGTTACAGCATCAAAAAAGATCTTTTTGCCACAGGTTCCAATACAGACCTAGTTGACTTCAAGCCTTACTATTACATGCTGCTTTCCTATGCCACTATTTCTGATGATCCTCTGCAGGCTGATCCCAATCAATTCCTTGCGGGCCGCAGAAATATCAAGGTTTACCGCGCAGTTCCTCACAAAACCGAGCCAGAAAATTTTGGTACTTCCCTCAACAGTAACTATGGCAGCGGCCCCAAGCTAACACGCATCGAAGGCCGTGGCAATGGTGGCAACGTACTTGAATTTTCCAAAGAAACCATTGATGAAATCATGAGCACAGGCATCAGCAATAACCCAACCTACATGGGTGGAATGGGCCCGGTAGCCGTGAAGGTGGTTGATCCCGTGAAAGTGCCCAATGCCAAGTTTGAACTTTATTTCAAAGAGCGCACGGTTTCAAATGGAACTTTGCTCCGAGATTCCATGACCGCAAATTCCTACTGGGTCCTAGTAAACAAAACAACCGGCGATACCATCGCAGGCGATACTACCCTGAGTACTAAGTTTGAGTCTCTGCAGGGCCGCAAATTCGAATATCCTGCCAAAGGCAAATACCGTGCATTTAACAATGCCAACGCTGGTGTGAGCCTGGCAGACTGGGGTCTAAGCATTGAAATTATCCAGGTTAAAAATCCGGGTGAGAATGCCGAAGCAGATCCATCAAACAGTATGGTTTCATGGTCTGTGGAATGGGAAGATAACGGCAAACAGTGGCTTACAGCCGTGGTTGACAACGATGCGCAAAGCACAGCAACCAGTGGTGCGCTGTGGCAAAACTGGATACGATCGGGCACAAATGGACGCGGCGGAACCTTTGATGGTCATTTACATGACTTTACCGATGCTGGCGGAAACGCACTTGACCCCGGACAAGCATACGAGAGAATCTGGAACGGTAGAATTGCGCCTTATGCGCTTGCCGCCCGCACCGCATTCAATCCCAGCAATGGCCGCAATACCTATGGCTTTGCCTGGACCAGCAATGGTTCCGCAGATAATCCAATGTCTGAGATAGCAAGCATAGAACTGGTAATCACAAAAGACAGAAGTAAATGGACCCGCTGCGCCGTAATTGAAATGTCTGATGATGAAATTCGTAATAGCAACGAAGGTTCTATCTACAAGTTCTCCATGCGTGCCGGTACCTCACGTGACAGAAACCTGAATCCACAGTCCGGCAGTAGCGGTCTGAGCTGGTTCCCCGGCTATGCCATCAATATGGAAACCGGTGAAAGATTGAATATCGCTTTTAGTGAAGACAGCTATCTGGGTGGTGAAAATGGCCGTGATATGATTTGGAATCCTACAGATAAGGTGTATAACGACAATGGTAACTATCCTGCTTTGGGTGGTAAACACTTCATTTATGTGTTCGGCACCGGACTCACTATGACAAACCGTGCTATCAAAGGTGAACGTTACTATGGTGAAGATGATGGCAACTTCAATCGCTTCCGTACCGGTCTGGCAAACGTTCCTACAGGTACACTGGAAAAACGCCGTTTCCTAAGTCAGGCTATGTGGGTAATCCCAACGTATATGGCGCCGGGCTATGATATGACCAATGGTGTTCCGCCTACCGATGTGAAATTCAAGATTAACATTCAAAAGGCATACACTACCTTTAACACCGGCAGCACACTCAACGACACACGTCCAATGTATTCATTTGATGCTGCTGATATTGCACCAACGATAAACAAGGAAGTGGGTAAAAAGAGCCTGGATCTGGTGAATGTAGTGCCTAACCCTTACAGGGCCTACAGCGAGTATGAAAACAGCCCGATTGACAGCCGGGTTAAGATAACCAACCTGCCGCCAACCTGCACCATAACCGTGTATGATATGGCCGGTAACTTCATCCGTAAAATCAGCAAAGCTGATGAGAAGACCTATTATGAGTGGGATTTAAAAAACGGTAACAATGTGCCTATCTCGAGCGGTCTTTACCTCATACACGTGAAAGCCCCCGGACTGGGTGAGAAAATCGTTCGTTGGTACGGTATTATGCACGCCATTGATCTTGATACTTATTAAAATTTAAAAGTAAAACACAGTGAAAACTAAATATATAGCAGTAATTACCTTGGGCATGCTTGCAGGTTTTTCAGCCTTGCAGGCTGGGAATCCTGAACGTCAGGGACAGGCGGGTGCCATGCAACTTACCATCAACGGATGGGCCCGCAGCAGCGGCTGGGGATGGGCCAATGGTGGCGGAATCACCGGCGTGGAAGCCATGTACATGAATGCCGCCGGCCTGGATCGCAGTCTCAGCAAAACAGAACTGGCCTTCAATAGAACCCAGTGGCTATTAGGTTCAGGAATCGCCATCAACAACTTCGGTTTCAGCCAGAAGATGGGTGAAGACGGCGATAGAGGCACTTTAGGTGTGAGCGTAATGCAGTTTGGTATCAAACCCATTGAAATAACCACAGAAAGCAATCCTTACGGGGGAATTGGTAACTACAGGGTAAATATGACCAATATTGGACTGGCTTACAGCAAATCATTCAGCAACAACATTTCTGCCGGTATGGTAGTAAGAGCCGTAAATGAAGGCATTCCCGATGCCCGTGCCATGGGGATGAGTCTGGATGCCGGTGTTCAGTATACGACCACACTGCGTCCAACTTCTAATAAAATAAAGCAAAATGACATAAAGTTTGGTGTTTCCATGAAGAATATTGGACCTGATATGCGTCATCAGGGAGATGGACTGAGCTACAAAGCAATCATATCCAACGGAGATTTCTCCAAGACTATGCAGCCTAAGGTGGATAAGATAAAATTGCCTTCCCTGCTGAATATCAGTGGTTCTTATGACATACGTCTGGACAAGGATGCAGATGCCTATAACAACAAACTCACTGTTGGTTTTGGTTTTACCAATCACGCGTTTACAGCCAATCAGACAACGCTGGGCCTGGAGTATACTTACAAAAATTTTATTTCTTTAAGAACCGCATTTGTTCACCAGGAAGGTGCGTTTGACAAGGAAAACCGCACCAGTGCATTTACCGGCCTTTGCGGAGGTATAAGCTATGATATCAGATCCAAGTCAAACATCATTTCCATTGACTACAGCTATCGTGCTACCAATCCATTTGACGGAACCCATTCGTTCGGTTTGAGAATAGGTTTGGGAGGCGGCGAAGAATAAGTGCGAAAACAGATTTATTATTAACTTTGCAGGGTTGCACCGATGTAATACACCCGTGCAACCTTTCTTTTTTTAAAAGTTACCGATGAGCGAGATTCAATATTTTACCAAAGAAGGGCTTGAGAAAATCAAGCATGAACTGCATTTTCTGAAAACAGAAGAACGAACCCGTATAACGCACACCATCGCCGAAGCAAGAGATAAGGGTGATTTGAGCGAAAATGCCGAATACGATGCCGCGAAAGAGGCTCAGGGTCATCTTGAAGATAAAATCAGGCAAATGGAAACATTGATTGCGAACGCCCGTGTGATCGATAGCTCGCAATTGGATACCAGCAAGGTTTCTATTCTTTGCAAAGTGAAAATAATGAATCACAATGTGGGAAAAGAGGCTGTATATCAGCTGGTAAGTGAAACGGAAGCCAATCTCAAGGAAAACAAAATCAGTGTAAAAAGCGCTATCGGTGCGGGTTTGCTTGGCAAAGCCAAGGGCGAAGTGGTGGAAATTGTCGTGCCTGCAGGTAAGGTAAAACTCGAAATTTTGGATATTACTTTATAATTATGGCCAGTATTTTCAGCCGTATCGTTTCGGGTGAAATTCCCTGCCATCAAATTGCCGAAACAGATGACTTTCTGGCGTTTCTGGATGTGATGCCACTGGTAAATGGGCATGTCCTTGTTATCCCCAAAAAAGAAGTAGAATATATCTTCGATATGGAAACCACGGCCTACACTGCCTTGTGGGCATTCGCGCAGGAAGTGGCAGCAGGTCTTAAGATGGCAATACCTTGTAAACGAATTGGCATTGCCGTAATTGGTCTGGAAGTGCCGCATGTACATATTCACCTGGTACCTATGAACGAAGTGGGGGATATAAACTTCACCCTTCCTAAACTCAAGCCAACGCAGGAAGAACTTGCTGAAACAGCAGAAAAAATACGCAGATATACTGCCGCTTAAGGCTTAGTTTTTTATCTTTGTTTCATGTATCCTGAGATTTTCTCACTCGGCCCTTTTACTGTTCAGGGTTATGGACTGATGATATTTATCGGCGTGATGCTGGCATATGCTTATATGCTGGGCAGCCTTAAAAAACACGGTTTGAAATCAGATGGTGTGAGTGAAATGTTTCTGTGGTGCTTCGCTTCGGTTGTTATAGGCGGCAAGATTTTTTACTGGCTGGAAGATCCCACCCGGTATTTTAGCAATCCCGGATTGCTTTTCAAGTCAATTGGAAATGGTTTCGTATTCTATGGTTCTTTCTTGCTGACCGTGCCTGTTCTCATATATTGGTTTAAAAAGAAATCCATTGACCCGTGGGTGGCATTTGATTATGCAGGTATCGCCGGGGCCCTGGTGCATGCATTCGGCAAGCTGGGCTGTTTGCTGGCAGGTTGTTGCCATGGTAAGGTATCGACCGGGCCTATTTCCATTGTGTTTACCAACCCTAACTGTCACGCATCTCCTTTGGATACACCACTCTATCCAACCCAGTTATGGGACGCAATGATATTGTTTATGGCTATTGGGCTGATGATGTTTATGAAAAGAAAGAAATGGATGGATGGACAACTGTTTCTTACTTATGGCATAGTGTATGCCATCGGCAGATTTTTTACAGAAAAATACCGTGGGGATGAGGAACGTGGGTTTGTGCTGAATGGACTGTTGAGCCACAGCCAGGCAATAGCCATAGCGGTACTTTCCGTATGTGTTTTTGTTTTCATCCTGAGATACCATAAAACCAGAATACAGAATGCAGTTTAAGCAGATTGCAGGGCAACAACCGCTAAAAACAAAGCTGACAGCCATGGCTGTAAGCGGGCGTGTGCCGCATGCACAGTTGGTGCTGGGGCAGTCCGGGGCCGGAAATTTGCCCATAGCCCTAGCATTTGCCGCTTATCTGCTCTGTAAGAATCCACTGCCTGACGATAGTTGCGGAGAATGTGATGCCTGTCGTAAAATGCAGACCTTCACACATCCCGATTTGCATTTTTCCTTTCCTTTTCCTTCAAGCTCCGGCGATACCTGCGTAGATCTTTACCCTCAGTGGAGAAAGGCACTGCAGGCAGAGCCATATCTAAGCTATGAGGCTTGGATGCGGCTGTTGAGTGCCGAAAATAATCAGGGGAATATTCCCATTCTGGAATGCCGGGCTCTGATTCGAAAGTTATCTATGAAGGCGTATGAAAGCAGATACAAGATTTTGCTGCTGTGGCTGCCGGAATTTTTGGGTAAGGAAGGTAACGTTTTGCTTAAATTTCTGGAGGAGCCCCCGCCAGACACCCTGTTTTTGTTGGTTTGCAGCCAGCCTGATAAATTGCTGAGTACCATCGTTTCACGCACACAGATGTTGCGCGTTCCGCCTATAGACGAATCGGATCTAACTGCATACCTGTCTGAAAAACTGGAAATAACGCCCGAGGAGGCCGCCCGATTTTCCATGATGTCGGGAGGGGATTTACTTAAGGCACTCGAACTGGCTTCCAACTCAGAAAGTCCGTATATGGAGCCGTTCAGGCAGTGGATGTTGTATTGCTATAAAAAGAACTTCTTTCTCTCTGCCAAATGGATTGAAGATATCAGCGGTAAAGGACGCGAATACATCAAAGGTCTTCTGCTGTACGGAATTGAAATTATGCGGGCAATTGCTGTGATGGATAACCTCGGGGAGCGCAACGGACTTAATGAACAAGAAAAGGAATTTGTGACAAAACTAGGCAAACTGTTATCGAATAAAAAGATATTTGGGATATTCGATGTGCTGGATGCAGCCATTTATGAGGTTGAAAGAAACGGCAATGTGAAAATGATATTCACAGATCTGTCTTTCAAAATCAGCAGGCTATTTTAAATTTATTTTATTGTCAAGCAACCCTTTGATACCGGAAATCTTCTATAGGATAATCAGGGTCTATGAAATACCTGCATGGCATCATTGAATGCGGACATTACGGAGAGCGAACTGGTCAAGGCCTGTCTGGAGGGGAATGCCCTCGCCCAGCAAGCATTGTATCAAAAGTATGCACCTGTTATGTATGCCATTTGCCTGCGGTATTGCGGATCGACTGATAATGCCAAAGATATGTTGCAGGAATCCTTTATCAAGTTGTTCGAAAGCCTGAAAAATTTCAGGTTTCAGGGCTCTTTTGAAGGCTGGACCAGGCGTATTGCTGTTACCACCTGCCTCGATTTTATCAAAAAACTAAAACACCGGCCCTATGCAGATGAACTGGAAAATCATACCAATCTGGGTGTGGAAGCCGCCGTTTTTCCCGCACTGGGCATGAAAGACTTACTTGCATTGTTGCAAACCCTTCCTGTAGGTTACAGAACCGTGTTTAACCTGTATGCTATTGAAGGATACAATCACGGTCAAATTGCGGAACTCATGGGTATCAGTGAAAACACCAGTAAAACCCAGCTTTTCAAGGCAAGAAGGATATTACAGATTAAACTTACCGGAAACGGATAGAAAATGGCAAACGAACGAAATTCCATAGACGAATTGTTCCGCAACGGATTGAAAGACGGTGGAATAACACCCCCGCCGGGTGTGTGGGAGGCTGTTTCTGCCGGTGTGTCCGTATCTGTTGCCCCAAGTTTGGGCATAGTGATTGTAAAATCGGTATGGACCTGGGTTACCCTTGCTGTCATTGGAACCGGTGCTGTTCTGTCCGTGCTGTCCAATAGTAAAAATGAGGCGCCTGTAATTACAGAAAAAACGACCCAAAAACAGGCACAGGAAGAGGGAAAAGTTACTGATAGGAAAATTGAGGTAAATACCCCGTTAACAGAGGCCGTCAATAAGCAAAATACTGAAGGTAAACCCACCCGTCAAATACTTGGTAATTCAGAAAATAACAATGCTATTGTCATTGCAGGTTCCGTTAGTGCAGGCGAAAATACAGGCCATACAAACCAAACAAATCAGCTGCAGCCACCGACAGAAAAACAGTCCGACAAGCTTGTTGTTCAAGATCACAGCACAGTTGTAACCACCCCTTGCGGCAGAAATTTAAAAATTACCCCCCTGCAATCCGGCTCGGATAATAACTGGACATTTGCAGCAGCAGGCATTTCTTCCGGAACTTACAGCTCATGGATGTTTGGCGACGGAGAGACAGGCTCAGGAAATCCGGTGCAGCATACCTATACTGATTTGAACGCGGAATATGAAGTGAAAGTTCTGGTATTCAGGTCAGCAGGCTGCATTGATTCAGGTATTTGCCGTGTAGTTACGCGACAGCGCCATGCAGGTCTCAGCATTCCGGATGTGTTCACACCCAATGGCGATAATCTCAATGATGAACTCGTGATTACCTTGCCCGAGGTTGCTATGTTTAATCAGGTTGTGACCGACAGGAACGGTAAACAGGTATTTGTCAGCAACAGTACCGCAATCCGTTGGACTGGCAAATGTGCATCTCTAGAATGCCCTGCGGGTACATACAGGGTAACCATTACCTATAAAACTCCTGCAGCAAAGCAAGCAGTTACCTACATTAAAAATGTACTGTTAAATAGATAAGACAAAAAAAAACAATTAGTTACAACGAAAATATACTGTGTATGAAAATGATAAACTATCAAAGCAATACAAAAAATATCACTAAGAATGTGATAATTTCCCTCAAAAAGAATATTTTTGAGGCTTCCCAAACCAGGAAAAACACCATTATGAAAGGTTATACAGCAATTTTCAAGAAAATTGTGCCGGCACTGGCCCTGCTTTTTGCGGGCAATTTTGCTGCGGCACAGTGTACCATCCAGTACAGCGGATCGCTTTGTGTGGGCTCACCTCTGTCGTTTCAAGGGTCCAACACAGGTACCACACACGACTGGGATTTTAACGGCGAGAATACATCCTCGGGTCAGAAGAACCTGAACTACGCATTTAAAACTCCTGGCTTAAAGAACATTCGCTACATCACCACGATCAATGGTAACAAATGTACATCCAACATTCAGCTAACCATCAAAACCAGCCCGGTTCCCAAGCTGAAGTTGCTGAGCCAGCCCGAGCAGTGTTTCAGGGGAAACCTTTTCTGCTTCAGCGACTCAACAAAGAACCCCAACGGATCGCCCATTCGCTCTGCCAAATATGTGGTTGGTGATGGTCAGTTCTTTCAGAACAGCAGTGTGGTAAACCCATTTTGCTATTCTATCAAAGACGTTCGCGGTGGCTGTTTTGATTTGTACGTTGAATACACCGATGCCAATGGCTGTTCCGCAAGTGATACCATTGTTTGTGCCGCTAAGGTTCGCGAAGCTATCGGACCAGCATTTACCAGCAACAAGCCTATCGATTGTGACTCAGTAACTGCACTCATCAGGAACATTTCCAGAATTGCCCAGAGCAAAGTTAAAAATATCACCTGGTACTGGGGCGACGGAACTACCGGAAACCAGTGGGGGCCTAACATTTCAAAGAAATTCAATAAACCCGGTATTTACGATATCAAAATGATCATCGAAACCATCGACGGGTGTAAAGATTCATTTGAGATGAAAGCGGCCGCTCAGGTGCTGAAAGGCGAGTATTGGATTGTAGCCGATAAGGATTCTACCTGTCTCTCTGACCCTGAAATAAAATTCAGTCTCACTCCTCAGCCTGTAGCGGGTATTTCAAGTTTCCTTTGGAATTTTGGAGATCCTCCCACAGGACCTCTTAACGTAAACAACCGGTCTTTGGCACCACCTCACTCATTTTCAGGTCTGGGCCCATTCCAGATTAAGTTTACCTATGACATCGTATGCGGTGGTATTACCCGCAGGAAAGTGGCCTATGATACTGTAATAATTATTGGACCACAATCCACAATTGAAATACCCTTCAACCGTATAGCGGAATATGAGGTATTTCAGTGTCCTAAAGATGTTCAGGATACCGTGCACTTCAAGAACTTCTCCAAGTTCTACCACAATGATAAAAACATGTGGAATGATGATAGTACCTTCAAAAAATGGGCAGGTAACAATCATCCAGGCCATGTTTTTGATAACAACCAGACCTGGGTAAAACCCAAGGGTTTTGTGGATCCCTTGTTCCGTCAGCGTGTGTGTGCAGTACGCGTGTGGGATTTCGGTGATGGATATGCTCCTAGGTGTACCACGGATCGTATGAACAACAAAAACGTCAATGTTAACTGTCAGTTCAGTAATGATTCACTGCCTACCCACTACTACAAAAGCTGGGATATGGTAATGCTTTCTGATTTCAAAAATGCGCCCATGGAGGATGCCATTTTTATTGAAAGTATAAAGTTGTGTAAGAGAATCAATGTTTGGCCTTCAGATACCAACTGGATTATCGAAGACACATTGCTTGTAATTCCAAAAAGCCAGGCAGACAGTTTGCTGGCCAATCAGCCAAAATACGCGGTTAATAAAACCAAAACCTATTTGTGGGAAAAAGGCATTCGCGGTCCTGCCGAGCGCTTCATTACAGACAACGTAGATGTGGAGCTGAAGACAGGCGATACTGCCTATGTTGGTCCTCAGGGTGGACCTTACACCCTTCATGTTGGCCCAAAGACACTAAACCTTGCTCCCAGACAGGTAATTAAACTGACCAGCAAAACAGACTCCTTCCGCTTCCTGTTTACTGTATTCCTCAAGAAGGATACATTGCCGGCACCCCTTCTGCGCATCAGAACAAAGAAGGGTGAGAATCCAAGAATCATCGGTTTCATTAAACGCACTTTCCCTGGAACAGCAGGTCTCGATTATAAAGTGGATTATAAGCGCTGGCGAGATTTGTATTACGCCAGAATACCCTCTTGCAACAATGTTAGATTGTGGCACGGTGATACCTGTCATCCGCTTAAATGTACTTCAGAGAGTATAAAACAGCTTTCCATGCTGCATGCCAATGCTGGTGGTGTGGGATCTGGTCTTTTGAAGGATGCGATTGAATGTCTTGGCGGTAAAAACCCCCAGTATGGTATTACCTTCCTTCTTAGCGACCTAAAACCCGGTTGTACCTTCTCATACGTGGGCATAAACTATGACACTTTCTGTAAGCCCACCACGTGGACCACACTGACCAGTGGATTGATACCCGGCAACCGACCTCCTGGTATGCCTTACATGGGTTATCAGATTGCATCTAACCCACCTTCGCGTTATTCCAAACAGTACAGTGCTTCAGATATTTGTAGCCCTAATGGTTGCATCACCGTGGGTATTATAGTGGGTAATGGTGTGAAAAAAGGAGGAACTGTAGGCAATCCTCCATTGTGTTCGGATACGCAGTACTACGACAAGTTTGCCTGTTTCCCCATGATTGATCCTTCATTTGAAATGATCATTCCCAAACCCAATACCAACGGTGTCCGCAAGAATTGTAAGAACGACCCTGTTGTTGTGCGTCCTATCATTGCCAATAAAACAAAAAATGATGATTTGAAAAGCCTGCGCTGGGAATTTGCTACCGGCAATGCCAGTCCAGCTTACAGCAAGCAATGGGGCTACCAGATTCAGGAAGATTACTACCGTGGTGTTTACCTGAAAGACTCCGGAACCAAGAAAATCTACAATTACATGGTTCAGAGCAGGTACGAAGTTCGTCCGGAGCCAGTTCCCTGTTCTATGGACTGGCAGGATGATTCGCGCTCGGATCGCTCTGTGGCATGGGATGACGGCAAGCATGGCGGTAAACTTGATAAAACACCAGATACAATTATCACGGCTATCATTAGCAAATGGGATACAGCTGCAGATGTGTCTGCCGTTTGGGATAGAATCAAGGAGCGTGTTGAAGCACGTGGATTTGATCCTTTCGCCCTGGATCCTGCTCAAATTACCCGCATGATATGGAATAATATTGGCATCATCGGACAACCTTTGACAGGTGCAAAAGGCTGTATTGATACTAACGGATTTGGTCGCTTCATCAAATTCTATCTGCGCCCCGATCCAAATTCCAAAAAGATTATACACGAGCGTGATACCAATATCAGACCGCTGGACTCTGCCATCGTTGGTAATAAAAAGTATCGTGCCTATACGTTCCGGTCTCCATGGGCAGGTTATCACCTGGCAAGCATTAGCATGACTTCTTCAAACGGCAAGTGCGATGAATTTGCGGCCTACTTCGTGATCGTGGGCTTTGCTGCAATGATAGAATTGCCTGATTCCACCATATGTCAGGATAAGGCGACCAACTTGCAGGCCCGACTGGATTTGCGCTACTTCCACCCCGATCCGCTTAACTTTGGTACATGGGATACATATGATTACTGGAGGGATGCACAGCGTCAGGCCGACATATTTGCCGGTGTGAAAAACCGTGAACCATTTACACGCTGGGACTGGAACAAGAAAGATGATGATCCCAATAATCCCATAACCAAATTCGGTGGTGCTCCTTATGGTGCAGTGGGGGTAGGTACACCCTGGTTCCAGCTGGGTGGTGGTCCTAACGATCCCAAAACACTGTATTACAAGAATGACTCAGGTGTGTATGAGTTCCGTGCAGCCGTAGGTGACTCTACCGGATGTCGGGACACCATCAGCCGTAAATTGTTCATCAGTCGTCTTGATGTTAATTTTAGTCTGAATCTGACAGTACCTTCATGTAATTCAATTATTGAATTGTACGACAGTACCAAACTGTTTGATCCATGTAACTGGGCTATTAAGAACTGTAACGGACCTGCACCGATTGAGTGTGATTTTATCCGTGAATATTTCATCGACTGGGGTGACGGCAAGACCAATTATTTCAGTCGTGGTAAATCTTCGGATGAATTGTTACCCCCCAATATCGCCCATAAATACACCCGCAACGGCTGGTTCCAGATTACCATCTTTGCCAAAACCGATCAGGGTTGTGCCGATACCATCAAGCGCTGGATAAAAATGCCCGGACCTCGTCCTAAGTTTGAATACGCTGATTATGCAGGCTACGACATTACCATCTGCGAAGGGGAATCAGTAAGGTTTAGGAATATGACTGATACCGCTACTGCAGGTGCTGACTGGACCTGGTTTTATGGCGATGGTAACATTACCAACAAGAAGGATACGTTTGTTACACATACCTACACCAAGCCCGGTAAGTACTTTGTATTCCTGGAGCAGTATGATACGCTGTTCATCCCGCCTAATCTGATGCGTTTCTGTCCAGCAATATACCCTGATACTGCCGGTGGTCAGCGTGCCTTTACCGTAACGGTTATTAAGCGTGACACGGTTCGTGGCTTCATTGTTAAACCTGCCATTTGTCCCGGCGACACCAACGAGTTCGTAGATAATTCTGATACGCTCTTCAAATCTTACAAATGGCGTTTTGAGAACCTGAGCACAGGTAAAGTTGATACTGTTACCGTTACCACGAAAAATTATAAACGTGTGTTTACGGTACCGGGTCAATACAGGGTAACGCACATTGCTGATTATGGAAACAACCACCCCAGACCATGGTGTCCGACACCGCCGGTGATTGCTACATTCCTCGTTGATAGTGTATTTGCCAATTTCGATATTGACTCCAGCGGTAAGCCCGACTTTGTCTTTACCCGCACAGATGTGAATGGAACGGAATGGCGCTGGGGCTTTGGTCATCGGAACGACATCAAGAATACACTGCCCAAGAATTTCCTTGAAGACCTGAAATCAAATGACAAAAAGGTGAAGTGGTCTTACGACAGCAGCGGTAAATACTGGGTATGTCTGATTGCCAAGAATGCGACCGGATGCTCGGATACGATATGCAAGCAAGTTGTGGTCGATCTATTCATCTACCTTGCCAACGTGTTCACGCCCGGAACAGCTGATGGTAAAAACGATACCTATCGCGTACCAATTCAAGGTCATGATGTGTTTGAACTGAAGATCTTCAACCGCTGGGGTGAGCGTGTGTTCCGCACCGAGAATTCCAAGGTGGGCTGGAACGGACGTGTGAACAACGATGGACCTGAAGTACCCGAAGGAACCTACTTCTACCAGCTGACCTACCAATTCAGAGGCAAGCAACTGAAGTATGTGACCGGCTCGGTGAACCTGATTAGGGCCAACTAAATAAACAACTATCAATTGAAAGCCCCGGCCATTGGTCGGGGCTTTTTGTTTGTACCTTTACAGGGTTGAAAAACAAGCATGATATCATCGTGGCACGTGCAACACCGGCAGGTGTGGGTGCTTTGGCGGTGGTGCGTGTGAGCGGACCGGGTGTTTTTGAACTGGTAGACAAGTTGCTGAAAAAACCTGTTTCTGCGGCTGGCAGTCACACCGCCCATTTCAGGGCATTGTGGGACGAACAAGGGCTGGTTGATGAAGTGTTGCTTACGGTTTTCAGGGCACCGCATGGTTATACAGGTGATGATACGGTGGAAATCAGTACGCATGGTTCTCCTTACATAGTAGACAGACTCACACAGGCCTTATGCAGGCTGGGTGCCAGACCCGCGGAAGCCGGTGAGTTCACCCTGAGGGCTTTTCTGAATGGAAAACTGGATTTGGCGCAGGCAGAGGCAGTAGCTGATTTGATATCGTCTGAGTCTGCGGCATCGCACAAAGCGGCGCTGGGACAGCTGCGAGGAGGGATTTCTTCTGAAATATCGCTGTTGCGCACCCGGTTGATTGATTTTGCTGCGCTCATAGAACTGGAGCTCGATTTCAGCGAAGAAGATTTGGAATTTGCCAAAAGAGATGAACTGATTGCCTCTGTATGCGAAACACTGGATAAAGTGCGAACGCTGCTGCAAACCTTTGCCCATGGCAATGCCGTGAAAGAAGGTGTGCAGGTAGTTTTTGCCGGAAGGCCCAATGCGGGCAAAAGTACGTTGTTTAATCTGCTGTTGCAGGAGGAAAGGGCGATTGTAACGGATATTGCAGGCACCACCCGCGATGCGCTGGAAGATCTGCTGACGATAGAGGGAATGCGCTACCGTTTGATTGACACGGCCGGTATTCGCGAAGCTACCGACGCCATAGAAAAACTGGGCATAGAGCGCACTTATAAATACATGCACGGCAGCGCCGTGGTATTGTATGTGGCGGATGTTTCGGGCACAAAGCCGAATGAGCTTACAGATGATTTGCTTGCATTGTCTGATATGACCACGCAGATATGGGTGCTGGGCAACAAAACCGATTTGGTTACCGGCTTTGATGAAACGGTATGGCTGGAGGCTGCAATGGTCGGTGGTGCGGGTGGATTTATGGGCATATCTGGAAAAAACGCAGCAGACCGGCAGCGATTGCGTAATTATTTACATCAAAATACGGCAATTAAGGCTGATTTAGGCGACCAAACCCTCATAACCAACCAACGGCACTTCTACGCCTTTTTGAAGGCGGAAAACACCCTCCAGCGTGTTTTGGAGGCTATAGAAACCGGAATATCAAAAGAAATGCTGGCTTTTGATTTGCGTGAGGCCCTGGCCGCACTGGGTGAGGTTACGGGTGAGATTACTACCGAGGATATTTTGGGCTCAATCTTTGGGAAGTTCTGTATCGGAAAATAATTACCTTTCCTTCATTTCATTATTGATAGGTTTACTTATTTCTTGTTAAAGACAGCGTTAATGCTTGCGCAAGTATTAGATTATTAAGCATATAAACTTACGAAAACTGACGAATTTAAAAGATTTGCTTAACGAAACAAAGAATGGTGGGAACGGCAAAGTGTATAGAAAATAGGCGGGTTACGTTTGGATATTTTATTGTGGTGGTGTATAATCGTACCCAGGAAACGCAAAGGAGTTGCACAATAAGTCACGTCAATGGAGATAATATGTGCAACTTTGTTGCGCCAATATGCACTTTGTGTGTAATATTGAGAGACCAAATAACAATAAACAGGGAAGCCGAAAACTGAATAGAGTAGGCATTTAATAAATAAAACAAAACAAAATGGCAGAACAACAAGCGCAATCAAAAACAACAATGATCTTGGTTAGTTTCTTTTTAGGCGGTTTGGGAATCCACCGCTTAATGATGGGCTATTCTAATTGGTGGTTAATGCTTATCACATTAGGTGGCTGTGGTTTATGGACATTGATTGACTTTATTAACATTATCACTGGCAGTATGAAAATGGCAGACGGAAGAGACTTAGTTTAAAATTTAGGGGCAGGGTGAATTCCCTGCCCCTTTAAGTCTTCAATTTATGAAACAAGAAAACGAAAAATACTGCGCAGAATGCGGTGCGTTAATTAATATAAAAGCTGAGATATGTCCGAAATGCGGTGTTAGGCAACCAATACAATCGACTCCAATAAGTGCTGAAATAACTGAACAAAGAAATAAGTGGATTACTTGTTTATTTCTTTGTTGGTTGCTTGGATATTTTGGCGTGCATCGCTTTTACACAGGTCATACGGCATTAGGTGTTTTGCAACTGCTGACTTTTGGTGGATGCGGTATATGGACATTGATAGATTTTATTATTATAGTATCAGGCAATTTCAAGGATGCCCAAGGTAATCCAATCAAGAATGTTTAATATTTTTTTAGCATATATCTCAAGAAATAAGATATTGGCATTTGTTGGATTTTATTTTTGGTTTTCCGCAATATTAAAAGCAACGACAGACATTGATATTTGTATTCCTTGCCTATGGAATTCAATATTTGGAATCCATTGTCCAGGCTGTGGATTGACGACTGCATGTATTGGTTTAATTAAGCTGGACTTGAATAAGGTATTTGAAAGCAATTGGCTAATATTTATTATTTTGCCAATGGGCACTTACTATATAACACAAGACTATGTTAAATTCAGACGAGAATACAACGCATAACAGCATCTACCCAAAAGGTAGGGTTTCGTGTTCCTAAGACAGTTTTGTGGTAAAGATCCCATCCTTCGGG
>Ga0194131_10002038_pt1 | contig 33730 bp, 21 predicted proteins | sample TA2KigO120mmetaG_FD_148631 | JGI IMG/M metagenome (GOLD analysis project Ga0194131, IMG submission 148631) | Freshwater microbial communities from Lake Tanganyika, Tanzania - TA2015053 Kigoma Offshore 120m | ecosystem: Environmental > Aquatic > Freshwater > Lake | place: Tanzania: Lake...
ACTGCTTCGTGGAACTGATGGAGAGCGGCACGCCGCTCACGGAGGCCACGATGCGCGAGTCACAGGCACGCACCGCACTGCTCGTCGCTGGCGAAGTTGGCGCGAGATGACCGCGGGGCAGTCGGCGGCGGTGAACGCCACGGCGACATCATTCGTGCGTGTGGCTGTTGGGCGCGGCATTGATCGACATCCCGAGGGTCTTGTGTATTCGGTGCCTGCCGATCTGGGTGCCATAGACCTCGGGGATCATGTTGCCGTCCCGCTCGGACGCGGTCACGCCTCGGTGGACGGGGTGGTCGTCGCCGTCGGTGGCGCGGAGTTGGCAGGACCTGAAATCCCCGCGGAAAAGATCAAATCCGTACGGGCGGTGTACCGTGACACGCCGCCGCTGCCGCAGATTTTGGTGCGTTTGGCACAGTGGGTCGCGTCGTACTACTGCACGCCGATCGGCGTGACGCTGCAGTCCATCACGCCTTCCGCGGTGCGCGCAGGAATTGGCAGAACGACGCGGCTGATGGTCGATCTCACACAACCGCAGCCCGACGGCAGCGTGCATCCATCTCGGCGCCGAGTGCTCGACGCACTCGCCGCGATGCCCGCCTCGCAGCGCCCGTGTGAGGCGCGCGATCTCGCCGCCGCTGCAGGCGCCCGAACGCTCGCAGCCGTGCGCGCGCTCGTGCGAAGCGGACACCTCACAGCCATTCATCAGACCACCGTTCAAGCAAAGTGGCGGAGCGGTCTTGACATGGATGGAACGCCGCCCGCACTCACCCCCGCGCAGCAGTTGATCGTGGACAGCGTCGGTGGCGTACTCGGATCGTTCAGCCAGCATCTGCTCTTTGGCGTCACGGGTTCGGGCAAGACTGAGGTGTATCTCCGCTTGGCGGAGCGCGTTCTCCTGCAGGGGAAATCGGTGTTGTGGCTCGTGCCCGAGATTGCGCTGACACCGCAGGCCGCTGGGCGCGTGATGGCGCGCCTGCCGAAGCACCGTATTGCGATCCTGCACTCGGGGCTCACCGCCGCACAGCGACACGAGCAGTGGCTCGCGGCGGGAAGCGGTGAGCCGAAGGTCGTGCTCGGCGCACGCAGCGCTGTCTTTGCGCCGATTCCCGACGGGCAACTCGGGCTCGTGGTCGTCGACGAGGAACACGACAGCTCGTACAAGCAGGATCAGGCGCCGCGCTATCACGGACGCGATGTGGCAATCCGCCGCGCACATCTGGCGGAGTGCCCTGTGCTGCTCGGGAGTGCAACACCGTCACTCGAGAGTTGGTGGAACGCCACGCGCCGCAGCGTGGCGACGCTGCATCGACTGCCCGAACGCGCGCCTGGACTCGTTGTGCCCCGCGTGGATGTCGTGGATTTTCGTGCGGAATCGATGCTTCACACCGACCGCCGTGTGCGGCTGATCGGCCCTTCGATGGAGCATGGATTGCGCCGCGCACTGGAGGGCGATGGGCAGGCAATCGTGCTGCTGAACCGACGCGGCTATGCGAATTGGATCGCGTGTCCCGACCATGCATGCGGATGGACGCTGCAGTGTGACCACTGCGAGGCCGGCATGGTGGTTCACCAATTGCCCGAGGAGAGAGGCCGCCGCATCACGCGCTGTCACCACTGCGGTGCGGAGCAGCGCGTTCCCTCCCAGTGCCCGCGGTGCAGCAAGCGAGTTTGCATCTTTGGGCTTGGCACGCAGAAGGTCGAGGAGGAACTGCAGCGCATGTTCCCCGAACTCCACGCCGCGGGCGGCATTGCGCGCGTCGACAGCGACACGATGGAACGCGCCGAAGACTTTCATCAGGTGCTCGGGCGCTTCGCTCGCGGCGAGATTCGCCTGCTGCTTGGAACACAGATGATCGCCAAGGGGCTGGACTTCCCGAAGGTGCAGATGGTTGGCGTCATCAGCGCAGACACTGCGCTGAACATGCCGGATTTCCGCGCGAGCGAGCGGACCTACCAACTTGTTGCGCAAGTGTCGGGGCGGTGTGGTCGTGGAAACGCCGGCGGACGCGCGGTGATTCAGACCTTCCAGCCTGATGCGGACGCGATCCAGTTTGCGGCTCGCGGCGACTATGAAGGATTCGCTCGGAGTGAGGTGGAGTTGCGTGAACGCCACGGCCTGCCTCCCGTGCATCGCATGGCGAGGATCATCGTTCGTCATCACTCGCAAAGCGAAGCCAATCGCATCGCTGCGGCCCTGCGTGGCGGTCTAGTTGCGTTGCCAGAGAGCCGCGGCAGTCGCGTCCGCGAACCTGTTCCCTGTGCCATTGCACGCATCGCCGACCGTTGGCGGGTTCAAGTGGAGGTGATTGCGGAGACGGCGGGCGCGCTGCAGCGACTGATCGCCGCAGCACGGTCGCGAGGCATTGTGAAGCCTGGCGAGGTGATGGCGGTGGACATCGACCCCGCGGCACTGCTGTGATGCTCGTCGAGTGGGGCAAACACTGAAGGTTCCACGGTCATTCTGCTACACTCGTCTTCCGCGGAGCGGCGCCCGTGCCGACCGCTGAAGACCCCCATCCTGCGGAGCCATCCGTGACCAATTCAGGGCACGACAAGTCGGAATCGAATCGCGCCGCACGGCAGTCAGTCAACAGTTGGGACGCCGCATTCATCGATGACCTGTACGCCAAGTGGTCGGTCGATCCGGCGTCGGTCGATCCCTCTTGGCGGCAGTTCTTTGCAGGCTTCGATCTCGGACTGTCTCGCCCCGCGCCAGCGGAATCCGCGGGCGCTTCAGGGGATGCAGCGGGTGGTACCCGTGCAGGTTCGGCGGCGGGCGGCCCGGCGCCTGCGGCTGGAGCGGCAGTCGATGGTCAGCATGCCGAAGACCAGCGCCGCGTGGATGCGCTGATCAACCGGTACCGCGAATTCGGGCATCTTGCAGCGACCATCGATCCGCTCGGTACGACCCGCCCGTTCCCCGATGCGTTGACGCTTGAGAGCCTCGGACTGAATGACGCGCACCTTGCACAGGCATTCGATGCAGGCTCGCTGCCGATCACTTCACCAGCGACACTTGGCGCGATCATCGAGCAACTCGAGCGAACATACTGCGGGCACTGTGGCGTGGAGTACATGCACGTGTCGAACCTCGAACAGCGGCAGTGGCTGGAGCGCCGCATCGAACAGACGCGCGGGCGTTGGGGGTTCGGACCTGAGCAGCAGCGGCGCATTCTGGCGCGGCTTGTCGATGCGGACGCGTTCGAGTCCTTCCTTGCGATGCGTTATGTCGGCAAAAAGCGATTCGGGCTCGACGGTGCCGAGACACTGATCCCGATGATCGACAGCGTGCTTGAGACGGGCGCAGCGCTCGGTGCACGAGAGTTCTGCTTCGCCTTTGCGCACCGCGGGCGGGTCAGTCTTTTGTGCAATGGGCTCGGCAAGTCCTACGAGCAGGTCCTCACCGAGTTCGACGAGTCCTGGACCGAATCTTTCGCACGCGGCGGCGGCGATGTGAAGTACCACCAAGGGTTCAGCGGAAGTCGCGCCACCGCTTCAGGTGAAGTGCGGGTCACCGCATCCGCGAACGCATCGCATCTCGAGTTTGTCAATGCGATTGTGCTCGGGCGGACGCGCGCGAAGCAGGATCTCCGATCCGACAGCGAACGCCGTGAAGTGATTCCCGTGTTGGTGCACGGCGACTCGTCGTTCCCCGGCCAAGGCTCCGTCGCTGAGTGCTTCAACTTCATGCTGCTGAAGGGCTACACCGTCGGTGGAGCGCTGCACATCATCATCAACAATCAGGTCGGCTTCACGACCAACCCCGACTGCACATTCGGCGGGCCCTACTGCTCGGATCTTGCCAAGGGCTTCGGCGTTCCCGTTTTCCACGCGAATGGCAGCGATCCCGAGGCGTGTGTGTGGGCGGTACAGATGGCCGTCGAGTTTCGTCAGGCGTTCGGTGTCGATGCGATGGTCGAACTCTGGTGCTACCGCAAGAACGGTCACAACGAAACGGACGAACCATCGTTTACGCAGCCGCTGCTCTACAAGCGAATTCGTGCGCACACGCCCGTGGCGACGAGTTACCGCGATCGGCTCGTGGCACAGTCGGTGATGACCGCGGACGAGGCGGATGCGCTTCCGAAGTCCGTGCATGAGCGCATGGATGCTGCGCAGACCGCGGTGCGTGCGAAGCCTGTGCGCCCGAGCGTGCCGCCCTTCGCGGGCCGCTGGAAGGGGCTGAGCCATGCCTACGCGTGGGATCATGTGGAGACGGGCGTTCCACTTGCCTCGCTGGTGAAGGTCGCGGCAACGCTGTCGAAGGTGCCCGATCACATCACGCCGCACAAGACCATCGCGCGGCTCATCGCTGCTCGCGGCAAGGTGGATTCCGACACGCGCATCGACTGGGCGCTCGCGGAGTTGCTCGCGTACGGCACGCTGCTGCAAGAGGGCAAGGCAGTCCGTATCAGCGGGCAGGATGTCGAACGCGGCACATTCAGCCACCGCCACGTTGTGGCGACATGCCAAGAGACTGGCGGCACTTTCTCGCCGCTGACGCAGCTTGGTCGCTTCGAGGTGTACAACAGCCCGCTCACCGAGAACGCGATCGTCGGCTTTGAGACTGGATACGCACAGACCGATCCCGATGCGCTGGTCATCTGGGAAGCGCAGTTCGGTGACTTCGCCAACGGCGCGCAGGTGATCTTTGACCAGTTCCTCACGAGCGCGGAGATCAAGTGGGACCGCGCGTGCGGACTGGTGCTTCTGCTGCCGCATGGGTACGAAGGACAGGGTCCCGAGCATTCGTCCGCTCGGCTGGAGCGGATTCTGCAGCTTGCTGCGGACGACAATTTGGAGTGCGTGTACCCGACGACGACCGCGCAGGTGTTCCATGTGCTGCGCCGACAATTGAAGCGCCCGTTCCGAAAGCCGCTGTTCGTGATGACGCCCAAGAGCATGCTGCGCCTTCCTGCCGCGCAGAGCGCGGGCGAGGAACTTGTGCAGGGTCACTTTGCGCGCGTTTTGGATGATGCGGAGGCGCAGCGCGGCGGGATGGTGTCTCGCGTGTTCTTCTGCAGCGGCAAGATCTTCCACGAACTTGATGCGCAGCGGCGTGAGATTGGTGACCGCGGCAGCGCGTTCGTGCGCCTCGAGCAGATCGCCCCCTTCCCCGCGGAAGAAGTGGAAGCTGTCCTGAAGCGTTACCGTGGTGCCGAAATGCACTGGGTACAGGAAGAGCCGCGCAACATGGGCGCGTTCCGCTTCGTGCAGGCTCAGATGCTCGACCGATTTGGCGTGAACCTGAAGTACATCGGCAGACCCGATTCAGCGACACCCGCGGTCGGATCGACCAAGGTTCATGAGAAGCAGGCGAAGGCGCTGCTGTTGGAAGTCTTTCCTGCTCTCGCGGCGGCGACAAAGACTGGTGGTGATCGAAAGGCAGCGTCGAAGGAACCCACACGCGAGCCCCGCGCAACGACTGCAGATCCTGCCGAGACCGCGGATGCTTCCGCTGCCGAGAAGAGTGAGACGAAGGGCAAGCGATCAGGCGCGAGCCGCCGAACGACCGCACAGAAGCGTTGATGCAAGGAGCAGCACATGGTTGATGTCACGATCCCAAGCCCTGGCGAGTCCATCACCGAGGTCACCCTCGGCACGTGGCGAAAGTCCGATGGCGAGTGGGTGGAGAAGGATGAACTGCTGAACGAGATCGATTCCGACAAGGCGACGCTTGAACTGCTTGCGCCTGCAGCGGGTGCGCTGAAGGTTGTGGTCAAGAGCGGAACGGAGCAGAAGGTCGGCACACTGGTTGCGAAGATCGATGATTCGGCTGCGCGTCCGGCTGGTGCAGCGGCCACACCTCAAGCGAAGCGCAAGGTGATTGAGACAAAGCCGGCCGAGTCGGCCGGCTCTGGTTCTGGCGCAGCGCGCGCGTCGGGCGGATCGCGCGCGTCGGGTGTTGCGCGCAAGATGGCTGCGGAGCGCGGCATCGACCTCGGCACCGTCGAGGGATCGGGACCATCGGGGCGAGTGATGAAAGCTGATCTGGAAGGTGTTTCATCTTCCGAATCTGCGCCGACCGCGTCCCGCAGTTCGCCCCGCGGTTCGCGCGGCGTGCGACGGGAGAAGATGACACGGCTGCGTCAGAAGGTGGCGGAACGCCTCGTCCAAGCGCAACGAACTGCCGCCATGCTCACAACCTTCAACGAGGCGGATATGAGCGAGGTGATTCGCCTGCGCACCGAGCACAAGGAAGCGTTCGAGAAGGCACATGGCGTCGGTCTTGGGTTCATGGGGTTCTTTGTCGGCGCGTGCGTCTCCGCGCTGCAAAAGTATCCGCGCGCGAATGCGTTCCTTGTGGGGGACGAGATCGAGTACCACGACTACACGGACATCGGTGTCGCTGTCGGCACGGACCGCGGGCTGGTCGTTCCTGTCCTTCGGAACACCGAGGGCATGAGCTTGGCGGACATTGAGCGTGAACTGAAGTCGCTTGCGCTGCGCGCCCGCGATGGCAAGTTGTCGGTCGATGAGATGACTGGCGGCACGTTCACCATCTCGAACGGCGGCGTCTACGGATCGCTGATGTCCACGCCGATTCTCAATCCGCCGCAGTCGGCGATTCTCGGCATGCATGCGATCAAGAAGCGTGCTGTCGAGGACCCGCATCGTGCGGGCACGGTCGCAATTCGCCCGATGATGTATCTGGCGCTCTCCTACGACCACCGAATCATTGATGGAGCCGAAGCCGTCGGCTTCCTCGTCCATGTCAAGGACTGCCTTGAGAATCCAGGACGTCTCCTGCTTGGCGTCTGAAGTCGAATCGGAGGAAACCCCATGCGCATGTTGATCCCCTGTGTGATGATGTGCTGCCTCGTTCTGGGCTGCGGCGGCGGCGAAGGGTCGGAGGAGCTGGAAGTCGCTGAGGGCGACACGATGTACAGCCCGCCTTCAAAGCAAACGATTACGCCGCCCGTGGTGACCGTCGATATGGCGAAGTACGCGCGCGATTTCGGTGCTTCATTCCAAGCACAGGCGGACGCCGTCGACAAAATGGCGAGCGGCAACACGCTTTCGATCGAGGAGAGCGATGCGTACTGCAAGGCGCAGGAACGGATGGCGCGCCTTGCACTGGAGATGAACGACATCCTTCAAAAGAACCCGCGCTGGCAGCGCGCGATGGTCGAAGCGCTCGAGAAGGAAGGCAAGCCGGGGATCATCGCGATGTTTCACGCGGAGAACGCGCTGAAGCAAGCGAAGTCGTCCGGCAAAGCGGGGCGCGCCACAGGCAAATGCTCCGATGAAGTGACGAAACTCGTAAGCGATAGTTTTCTCATCGTCAATCGCATCCGCGGGCTCATGCCCTATTCGAGGGCTGAGTTGACGCCCCCCAAGCGCAAGTGAGACTGACGGCGATTGTCAGCGACTTGATGAGCTTGATGAGGTTCGCTGCGTTCCAGACGGCTTGCCGGATGCGGACCTTCCCCCAGACTTTCCAGCTGTGCGAGCGGGTGCGCGGCGTTCGGGCGCTGCGGGCGCGTCGGGGCTCGACTCCGCGGCGAGATCTCCATCGCTCGCCACATCCGTAAAAATCAGCGCAGCGGAGACGCGTTCCTTCGCATCGGCGGGAAGGTCCTGCCCCGTGGCGAGAATCGATGCGCGCCGCTCCGGCAACTGATCAGGCTTCACACCGAGATACTGCAGAGACTCATCCACGACATCGCGCACGACAGGACCCGCGATGGAACCACCGAAGTGCCCCTTTCGCTTGTCGGGGTCGTCGATCACACAGAGCACGACCACCCGTGGATCCTCGTAGGGTGCTGCGGCAATGAAGTTGGCGACATAACGGTCCTCGAAGTAGCCCTTCCCCTGCCCCGCTGGCTTTGGAAGTTGCGCGGTGCCTGACTTGCCGAACATTCGATAGAGCGCGCTCTGCGCTCGGCGCCCCGTGCCTTCGACGAGCACGCCTTCCAACGCACTCCGCGACTCCTGCGCGATGCGAGCGGAGACCGCTTGGATCATGCTTGGAGGCGCTGCACTCGCTGTCGTCGCATCGGGAAGCGCAAGGCGAGGCTGTGGCAGGTATCCGCCATTGCAGAATGCGCTGAACGCACGCGCCATCTGCACGGGCGTGACTCCGATCTCATGTCCCATCGCCACGGAAGTCTGCGTGTACTTCGACCACGCCGATGGTGGCGTGATCAGTCCGTTGGTCTCGCCAAGCAGCCCAATCCCACTGGGCTTGCCGAAGCCGAAGCGATCAATGACGGTCGCACGCATCTGATCAAAGGTCATGCGTTCGCCGGCGATCGCCATGCCGCTGTTGAGGCTCTTGACCAACACTGTCCGCCACGACACCGGACCGTAGTACTTCACATCCCGGATCGCGCGCCCGAACGAGGTGCGGTGGGGTCCCGTGCTGGGTGTCGGCAGTTTGCTCTCTGGCGTGAAGATGCCGAGTTCCGTTGCGGCAGCCCAAACAAACGGCTTGAATGTCGAGCCTGGTTCAAAGGGATCGCTGAGGCATCGGTTGCGACCGAGCGCGGGATCGATGCGACGCGATGGATCGGTGGTGATCTCCTTCCAGCCTGGTCTGCTCTGCAAGATGTCAGCCATCGCAAGGACATCACCCGTATGCGGATCCATGACGATGATGCGACCACCACCCGCGTTGTATTCGCGCACCGCTTCGGCGAGGCGCCGTTCCGCGATGTCCTGGATCACCATGTCGATCGTCAGTCGAATGTCGGATCCGTCATCCGCTGGAACAAAGTCCCCATCGTCGATGTGAAGCACATTGCGCCGCACATCGCGCAGGAATGTCAGACGACCATTCACTGCTGCCAACTGTTTCTCAAACGCCAACTCGGATCCTGAGAGCCCCTTGTGCTCGAAGCCGACCTTGCCGATCAGCGGCGCGGCCACGGAGCCCTGCGGATACTCGCGCACAAGCTTCGATTCGATGCCGACACCTTCTATCTTCAGGCTGCGTACTCCGTCGAGTTCCGTGTCATTCAGGTCGGCATCGAGCACCACATAACGATCGTCGGCACGCGCGCGAAAGACCGCCTCAATGTCAGCGGCTGGTCGGCCGAGCACCGTTGAGAGCGAGAGCGCCGCTTCCGTGAAGGGGTCCGCGGTGGGCAGCGCCTGCGGATCACTGCGAAGACCTTCCTGCATCTTCTCGTGCCCGCTCTTCCAGATGGTTGCGGGATCTGCGAAGAGTCGATGCCCCACCACACTCGTGGCAAGGATGCGACCGCGGCGGTCCATCAGCCGCCCGCGCGCGGCGAGTTCGACTGAGGTCGACGTGCGAGAACCCATCGCGGGTGAAAGCCTGTTGGGCGGAAGCGTCTTGAGTTGTGTGACGCGGACGAGAGCGACCGTCATCAACAGGACGACGATGCAGACGACCCAGTGGGTCCACGCGCGAATTCGCTGCGCATCATTCATCCGCCGACTTCCACGCGCCGCTGCGGCGGAGCGCTCGGGACCGCATCGAGCCGCATGGGTTCGAGTCGGTAGGGAATCGCCCGCCAACGCCGATCGAGCCGCTGCACGGCCGTACGCACATCATCGGGACTTGTGCGGCGGGCGATCTCAGTGCGCAGCGCCCAAAGCGTGCGTTCCTGTTCAAGCATCCGCCAGTGAGCGCGAGAGATGTCGCGCGCCAACTCATATCGTTGCTGGCGCTGTGCCAGAACGCCGCAGGCGAGAACGCCCACACCGATGATGATTGCGGCGATCTTGGCGAACACCGCCGTGATCTCAGAGATCGGCGGGAATCCGCAGCGCCTTGCCGATTCGCAGGTCGCTCGGGTTCTTCATGCGATCACGATTCGCCTGATAGATGGCTTCCCACTTCTTGGCCGAGCCGAGTTCGCGCGCGGCGATGGCGCCAAGCGTGTCACCCTTCTGAATGACATACTCACGACCATCCACCGACTGCGGTGATGTGGGCAGCGCAGCCTGAGGCGTCTGCATGGTCAATTGTGGCGCCGCGACTTGCTGCAGGGAGGGCGCGGGTGCCGCTTCGCCGCGCAAGACATGCACTGCGGGCAACCGTACCGTCATTCCGGGGCGCATCTTGGTTGGATTGGGAATCGTTGCCTTGTTGAACTCGGCAAGTTCCTTCCACAAGTTGCCGTTGCCGTACTTGGATTGACAGAGCTTGTAGAGCGTCTCGCCCTCACGCAGCGTGTACAGCTCGACAGGAAAACCAACGGGATCTGCGCTCGATGCTGGAACAGGAACGATGCCTTGGGGCAGCGCCACGGTGTCACCACCCTGCGCGAACTGCCGCTGCATCGGCGCGGGCTGCGGCGCGGATGTTCCAGTCACCTGAAGCGGCTGGATGGAGATCGGCGCATTCGGTCGGACTTCACGGATCTGCGTGTTTGCCGCAAGATCTGCCGTTGGGCGGCGCTGTCCCGCGGAGAAGTGATCGGAAATCAGGATGCCGACGAACAGCAGCAGCCCGAAGCCGAGGACGATGGCGAGTTTGTGCTCTCGTGTCATGGGAGGGACTTCCTTGTCCCGAGCGCGATTGCTCGGAGCTTCGCAGACCTTGCCCTCGGATTCGCCTCGACTTCAGTGTCGCTGGCGACCTCGGGCCGACGAGTCAACCGGTGAGCCAACGCGGCGTCCACCAGCGCGGCGAATGAGCGCTTGACTTGGCGATCCTCCAACGAGTGGAAGGAGATGATCGCCACACGAGCCTCGCCAGAGAGCCACCCTGTTCCGCGCGCGTGCGCCGCCGAGGTGATCGACCCCAGCAGTTCCTCCAAGGCTCTCAGCTCGTCGTTGACGGCGATCCGAAGCGCCATGAAAGTCCGCGTTGCAGGGTGCAGTCTGGAGAACCGTGCGCGCGAGCCGTATGCCTCGCGCACGAGTCGAGCCAAATGCGCCGTCGTCGTAATCGGCTCAGTGGCGCGAGATTGTGCAATTTTGCGAGCGATGGCGCGAGAAAATGGATCTTCTCCAAGTGTGCCGATCAGGCTCGCGATATCGGACTCACTGAGGTCGCGCACGAGATCCGCAGCCGTCACGGGAAGCGAACGGTCGAGCCGCATGTCAAGCGGTCCATCATCGTGGAACGAAAACCCACGCTCGGGCATGTCCATTTGATTGCTCGACACGCCGAGGTCGGCGAGCAGAACGTCCGCGCGCAGGCCAAGCCGCTCCACCACCGACGAGACAGATCGAAAGTCCGCATGAACGCCCTCGATGCGCGAGTGCGGCGCAGCCGTTCGGACGCGTTCAACCGCATACCGCAAGTTGTCCGCATCGCGGTCAAGCAGGATGACGACGCCTGGGTCAACCGCTGCCGCCAACGCGCTTGCATGTCCGCCCCGCCCCGCCGTTGCATCGATGACACACCCACCGCGCTTCGGCGCGGTCATCTCCATCACAGAACCAAGCAAGACGGGCTCATGCCCATGCTCGCGACCATGACCATCTGCAGCGTGCCCCGCAGCGCCGTGCATCACACGAGTTGGTCCGACTTCTCCGCATGAGGAGTTGCTTCGCGTGGCACCGCTTCCGTCCGTCCGATCTCTCGCCGATCTTGGAGCGTTTGTTCAATCCAACGCTGGATGAGGGCGATTTTGACCGCCACCGCCACAAGGATGCCAAAGAAAGCGGCCCCGACCGCGTACACAACGAGCACACGCGTCTCTGTCAGCAGCAGGACAGCGGTGAGTGCGACACCGATCACCGTGAAGGCTGCCGTGATGCCGTACAGGGCGAACACCGCCTTCCGTACCGATCCGAAGAGGCGCTTGACTTGGTGATGGATGTGCTGTGCATCGGGCGTGTTCATTGGAACACCAGCAACCTTGCGGCGAATGATGGCGAGCGTCGTGTCGGTGATCGGAAGCCCAAAGACGATGAAGCCTGCCACCACAAGGCTGGGTGGTCCGTCCTCACCGAAAAGCAGCACGATCGTGACGCACAGGTAGCCAATCAGCAGACTGCCGCAATCACCAAGAAAGATGATCGCTGGATTGAAGTTCCAAGGGAGGAAGCCGAGTGTGGTTCCAAGAAGGGCCAATGCGAGCGCCACACGGACGCCCACGAGGCTTGTCGAAGGATTCTCGACCACGATGGTCGACGCGACGAGCAGCCCCATGGCAAGAAAACCCATCGACATGATCGTGGCGCTTCCCGTCAGCAGACCATCGAGACCGTCGACGAGGTTTGCCGCATTGCATCCTGCGATGATGACGAAGCCAAGAAAGCCAGTCCCGATCCAGTAGTAGAGCACTCCAGCAGGAACGGCTGCGCCTGCCACAGTGAACAGAACCTCATCGGGCGCTCCAAGAAACGGACTGAGAACGCCTGTCACGGCTCCGATGCCAATGTTGGAATACGCGAGTGCCGCGGCGGCGACGAGTTGCCCTGCGATCTTCAGGCGCGCATCCCACTTCCAAATGTCATCGGCAAGACCCGTCAGAGCGATGGCGACTGCACCCACGAGAATCGAAAGCGGCACGGGGGCCAAGTCTTCCGCGGGGCCATCCACCGCAACGAGCGCCGCAAACATCGCAGCGAGAAATCCGAGGAACACCGCAAGACCACCGAGGTAGGCGACGGGCGTAGAGTGAACCTTTCGCTCTCCATCGGGCTTGTCGATGACTCCGAACTCGAACGCAAGCCAACGCACGATCGGAGTCGCTGCGAGCGTGACAAGAAATCCAGCGATGAACACGGGCGCAAACGAGTTCAGAATCTCGACCGCATCCACGAGCACCTCGTGGACTGCAGGACGATCAAGCAAGCCCCCCGATGGCAATGGCAACACTGGGGCGGCTTGCGCAATCATCCTCACGTCGCTCCGCTTGCTGGGGTTGCCACCGTCGGTTCCGCCGAAGTCTCCGCCGAGTACTTCGAAGCCATTTCCGCATTCTTGCGGTAGTAGCCGCCCGCGGTCTGCTCGGGTCGGTTCAACACTGCGCCGATGAAGCGCCCGCGCTGAGCCGTCAGTTGTCCGATGAGACGCCCGACGAGTCCACGCTGATCACGCATGGCGCGGACCACGAGCACGGAGCCATCGATGCGGTTTGCGACAGCCATCGACTCTGCGGCGATCGCCATCGGCGCGGTATCGATCAGCACCAGGTCGTACTGCTCGCGCATGCCGTTCATGACTTCCGTCATCCGAAGCGTGTCGAGCAACTCGATCATGTGGCTTTGGCCGGCACCCACCACATCCACCCCGGAAGGGCTGCGCTGAACCGCATCCGCAATCGTCCTCTTGCCCGCAAGCACGTCACCGAGACCGAGCCCGCCCTCAGCAAGTCCGAATGCGGCGCAAAGCCCTGGGCGCCTGAAATTGGCATCGACAACCAGCACCCGCTTGCCGATGACGAGCGCACTCGACGCGAGATTGGTGATCACCGCTGTCGCGCCAGCGCCGGGCAATGCCGAGAACACGCCCACCACAGAGCCCCCTTGATCGGCAAGATTCTTGATGATGTTGGTCGACACTTGCCGCAAGGATTCGGCGAGCGCCGATTGCGGTGCCTCTCGCACGACGAAGGACACCTTCGCGGGTGCGGTCGGGTCATCCTTCTGATCGGGGATGACGCCAAGCACACGACCACTCGCGAGCGCGGCCAGTTCACTGGCGAACCGAACACGCTGATCCATGAACTCCTTGAGAAAGATCAATCCGACCCCCAACAGAATCACCAGCACCCACATGCCAGGCAGCACGACCTTCCAATTCGGGAAAAACAACTCGCGCGGCGTGAGCGCACGCTGCGCGACTTCGACGGGAACCGAGTCTTCACGCGAGCGGGCAAGGTCCAGTTCTCCGACTGTCTTTGCGACGATACCGCGTTCTTCCTGGAGCCGCTCCTGACGCTCCTTCATCGCCTCGAGTTCGGCGACGCGCGAAGCCAACTCCTCGATTCGCTTGCGTTCAAGTTCGAAGTCTCCTGTCTGCTTCTTCAGGAGATCTTCGAGCCCACCCTGACGATCCGTCACCGACTTGAATTGACCATTCAGGTCGCGCTGCACGATCTCGTCGAGCGCCTTGTCCTTTTGAGCCCGTGCCGAGGCGAGTGTTTCCTCGGCGTAGCGCACCTCCGGATGTTGCGGCCCGAAGCGCGCCTTCTTGCTTTGCAGCGCGATCGTCAGATCATTGAGATCTCGGTTGAGTTGCATGAGTGCAGGATCCATTTCCGCCTTCTGGATGTCATCCTTGGACGGCTCAAGCCGGCCCTGCAGCTTCGCATCGAGTTGCCCGCGCTGGGACTTGACAAGACTGAGGTCCATCGTTGTCTCAGCAATCAGCCTCTGCAGTTCTTCGAGCCCCCGCTGGGACTGCTGCGCGTTCTCCTCAAATGCAGGGATGCCCTCTTCTGTGATAAAGCGGCGAATGGCAGCCTTCATGCTGTCGATCTGCTGATCGAGTTCATTCTGCTTCTTCACGAACACCTGCTTGATGCCGTTGAACTTGCGATCGCTCTCGGCGTTCAGTATGTCGAGGTAGGTCGTTGTGATCGCATTCAGTACCACGGGCACATCGCCGGCCACATGTGCCTTCCAGTACAGCGCGAAGAATTGCGTGCCACGGCGGTGTCCCGACGAAATCTCGTCTTCCAAATCATCCACTGCCTCATCCACGATGAACTGTCCATTGTCATCGAGGTAGTACTCGTGCCACGAAGTCTTCAAGACATCCTTGCTCGAGATCGCCTTCACCAGCACATCTCGCATCACCATCTGCTGCGCTTCCGTCTGTGCAAGACGCGCGACGGTTTCTTCCTGCGTCGCGTTCTCGCCGAAGATCTCGGTCGCCTCGCCCAACTGGGGTCGCAGACGAAGGACCACCTGCCCGCTGTACACCGGATAGATGAATTGCGCACCAAACTGGAACGCAACGGCGAAGACGGCACCGCCGAGGGTCCACCACAGGATCTTCTTCCAATTCTGCCGCAGAACGCGGACCGGGTCGATCACCGCACCACGCGAGGCGGTCGCCTGAGGCCGCGCCGCACTCGGAGACCGCTGCGGTGCACTCGCCGCTGACGCGTTCGGGGGCGAACCTGATGTTGGTGGAACCATATTCCAGTTTCCTTTTGCTGTCAGCCGCCGGTACTGCCGTTCAACGCGCGATCGACCGCATCAATCTCGCGCTGCGCATCCTCTTCCGGCTTGAGCGCCTTCGCGCGTGTCAGCGAAGCGACCGCATCCTCGCGGAAACCCGCCTTCAACTGCGCCATCGCAAGATGCGCGTAGGTCATTGGATTTGCCTGAACACGCGACGCGCGTCGCAGCAACCCGATCGCCTCGGGATACTCGCCCTTCTGCGTCAGCGCATAGCCAAGCGTATCCATGAGATCCGCGTTGACAGGGTTCACCGCCAGCGCACGACGGGCGCGTTCAATCGCCTGCGGCACCTTGTTGAGCACAGCAGCCTCGAGGTACGCGACGTTGTTGAGCAGCAGCAGATCATCCGGCTGCAGCGCGAGTGCCTGCTCAAAGTGCTCCGCGGCCTTCGTCATATTGCGACGCCGATACTCGATGTTTCCAAGCATCCGATACGCCGCGAAACGTTCCTGATCATTCGTGGCTGCCTGAAGCGCACGGGTGGCGACCTCGAAGGACTTGTCGTACCACTGCGGACCAGTTTCACCGAAACGCTGCGCGACACCGACGAGAAGTGCGGACGATGGGGTGGCGCCTGCGCACTCTGTCACGAACTTGTCGAAGTCCGTCATCTTGTCGCCTGGATAGAGCGTGCTTGCGGCGAGCACCCACTGATCTCCACTGACGCCCTTCGAGGGATCGATGAGGCGAACGCACTCGCGCAGTTGCTGCCGACCCTGCTGCCGAGCAATCTCCGTGTCCCCCGTTGCAGCGAGCGATGCGGCGGCCATCATCTGAAGGAATGGAACCTGCGGCACAACCCCAGGCACCGCCTGAAGCGCCCGCAGCACGCCCACCAAGTCAGGCGGGGAGTTGGTCGCGCGCTGGAGAATCGCCTGAATCAGGAAATCGGGATTCGAGGTGATGCTGAACAGCGTTTGGTAGTTCGTGGCGGCATCGAGATTCTTCCCGGCCGCGACTTGCGCCTCGCAGAGTGCCTGCAGCCAGGTCTGATTGCGTGGCTCTTCAGCAACCGCCGCGCTTGCCGTCGCGATCGCCCCCGCAAAGTCTCCTGCGCCCAACTGGTAGGCGATGAGTGCCCGACGGGCCTCTATCGTCCTTGGGTTCTGCTCCACGAACTTCCTGCACACATCGATCGCACTGGCGATGTCGTTGCGATCGGTCTGAATGGATGCGAGCAGTCTTGTGGCCGGCCAGTAGTTGCCCTGCAACTCGATCGCTCGTTCAACATTCTGCAGCGCCTGACGTGCCATATCGGGATTGCCGCTCTTCTGATACCGCCGCTGGAATGATGCGGCACGCACCATGAATGGAAGTGGATTCGCGGGATCCATCTTGATCGCCTCATCGAGCGACTTGTTCAGTTCGCCGAGCACTCGAGCCTCATCGGCAGGCGAGCCGCTGAACTCTGGCTGATCCATCTCGGAATTGGCGATGTCTGCCGCCAACAGTCGGTCGTTGAATGTGATCTTGTCGCCTGCCAGTTTGGCGACCTCGGCGCTCATCTCCTTTGCCCCCTTGAAGTCACGAACCTCCAGCCGGAGCGCAGTGATGGTGCGCGCCAAATCCAACGTTGGCGCCTTGGCGTAGGCCTTCTCGAGCACATCAAGCGCCTGTCGCGGCACACGGCGGTTTGACCACACCTGAGAGACCGCACGCGCTGCATCACTCGTTGCGCTCGCATCAAGCGTGATCGCCTTGTCGAGTGCTTCCTGCGCTTGCCTCCCCATTCCCATCTCCAAGTACAGCTCACCCAAATCAATCCAAGCGGCCCACTGCATCGGACCCGTGAGCTTCTCCGCTGCCGAACGCAGCATGTCGGCGCCTTCCCGTCCGCGGCCTGCCCGCTGAAGGGCCGCGGCATAGAACCGAACCGATGTGTTGTCGTTTGGATTCCCCCGCAAGAGCGCCTCGAGGATCTTCTGCGCGCGTTCCGCGTACAGCTTCGCGTACTCCGCGGTGATCATGTCCTGCCGTTCCTTGCCGAGCGAATCCCACTCCTTCTGTGGGTAGACAGGCATCGCATTGTCATCGAGAACAAGTTCACGAGTCACGGGCGTTTCAACCAGGAGCCGCATCAACTGACGCGCATTGTCAACATCGGAGGGCCGCAGGGAGTACAGGCGTGAGCGCTCCACAATGCTGCCGGCGCGGTTGCCGTACATCGCTTCCAGGTCGAGGTAGGCATTTCGAACATCCGGGTTTCCTGGCAGTGCGTTCATGGCACTGCGTAGCACCTCGCGCGCCTTTGCAGTCTGACCAGACCTCGCCAACAGCATGGAGTACAGCCGAATGGTCACCGGATCATTCGGCGCACGATCGAACGATGTGGAGAACGCCTCACGCGCACCATCCATGTCTCCACTCCGCTCCCGAGCCATTCCAAGAAGTCGGTAGGACGCGGCAGATGCACCGGGCAGCGCGGTTGCCTGCTCGAACGATTGCACTGCCTTTGCAAACTCCTCCTTCGCAAGTGCGATTCGCCCGCGCATCAAGAACGGAATGGCCTTGTCCTGCGAGTGCTGCTCGGCGATCGCGAGCAGCTGCTGCAGGCGCGCCTGATCGTCCGCTGTCAGCGCATCGGCAAAGAGTCGATCGAGCAGTGCGCCGTCTCCAGGTGCCAGTTCGAGTGCACGTGTAGTCGCCGTCTGACTCGCTGCCTTTGCAGCGGCCAGTTCCTCCTGCACCATCGCGCGATCGGCTTCGGCCACGACATTCAGGCGCTTCTCGAGCGAGTCGCAGAGCGTCAGCATGGTGAGTGCAACGAAGACCGCGCGTTCGGCATCACTCCGCTTGCTGCCATCAGACAGCGGCTGATCTGCAAAGGCCAGAACGCGTTGCACGGGCGACTTGATCTCTGCGAGGATCTGGAGCGACCTGAAAGGACCGTCCTCTGGTGTCTCAGCGAGATAGACCGCCAGAGATGCCTTCGCCTCTTCCTGCTTCCCCATGAAGAGCAGCGACTGCACAAGTGTCCGCTTCAAGCGAATGTCATCGGGTGTGCGGGTCAGCGCATCCCGGATGATGGTGAGCGCACCCTCCATGTTGCCCTCATTGGCCAACTGTTCTGCGTTGCCGAGTGCCTTCAATCCATCATCGGCCATGTTCAACATGCCATCACCGCGAACCTTCGCGAGTTCCGCCGCAAGTTGCTGCGCCACCGCATTGCTTGGTTCTGCTGCCAAGACCAACTGCACGCTCCGCTTCGCCTCGGCGAGGCGCCCAAGCCGCGCCTCGAGTCCCGCACGAACGAGGTAGAACTGCGCAATGCCGGGATACTCGTCGATCCCCTGATTGATTTTGATCAGTGCAGCGCCCTGCTCACCGCGTTGACCGAGCGCCGAGGCTGCGAGCAGGTAGAACTCTGGTGGCACACGCCTTTGACGCGCAAAGAGGTCCTCGAGCTTCGTGATTGCCGTGAGATAGTCCCCATCGGCAAACGCGATCTTTGCATCACACCGGAGCGTGGCGAGATCACCGTCGCGCGTTCCGACGATTCCCACAAGCCTCTCACGGAGAGCCTTCAGGGCAGCGATCTGCGACCTTCGGAGTTGCATATCTTTGCCGTCGTCCAATCGCGCATAGTTGATTTCGAATACCTCTTCGAGGGAACCTGCACGAACCTCATCCGCATAGGCTGCGAGCATCGACACCTTCGGTGCCGGCATCGACACGATCCTCTCGTAGGTCTCGATCGCTTTGTCGGTCTCGTCGGTCAATCGCTGCAGTCGTGCGAGGGCGTTCAACTCGAGAATCGGGGTCCCCGACTTCTCGATGGCTGATGCGAGCAGCACGATGACACGCTTGATTGCATCTGGATCTTGAAGAGAGCCGACAACGCCCGAGAGTTCCACCAAATCCCGCGCACCAAGTCCCTGTGCCTTGCCAGGCTGGTCTGATGATCGGTCGCCACCTGCCCACAACAGCGGATCAAGCACGCTCCGAATGGCCTGCGGGGTTGCCAGCGGATTGTTGGCCCTCCGCAGGCCCGAGAGGTGCATGAGTTCCACGATTGCAATCTGGGAGTTGTCTGGGTTTGCCGCCTTGGCCTCCGAAAGCAGCCGCGCGAACTCCTCCTCGCGGGTTTCGGCTGATCCGCCTTGCCCCGCCGAAAAGAGACGAAGCACATCGTTTCCAACCGCGACGAGAAGAGAGCTCCACAGTTCTGGATCCTTCGGATTGCTCTTCAACACTTCAAGCGCATCGCCTTCCAGCTCGGTGCGGTCCTCTGCCGTCAGCAGTTCTTCGCGGTTCAACTGTGCAGAGAGACCGATGGAACGAATCGTGCCCCACAGCGGATCCGACTCTGGCACACGGTCGAGTGCCTCTTCTGCGGTGGCCGCCACAGACTGCCACATCTCCAACTGTGCAAATGTGCGTGCACGCTCGATCTGCGAGTCGAGCAGCGCCATCCACTGATTGCCATCCAGCGGCGCGGAACGCGTTCGTCGCTGCAGCAGCGCTTCGCGGCGACCGTAAAGTTCCTGCGCGTCAGACGCGGTCTTTGGCGTCATCAGGCTGAGTGCATCAAGCATCTTCTGAGTGAATGCCAGATTGTTGGGCTGCTTGCTGACAGCACGCCCATAGCGGCTGATTGCCTCTTGATACTTCTTGTAAGCCGCATCCGCATCGCCCGCCTTCTCGAGCGTCTGCGCCTGCGCGACCAAATCATCGCCGCGCTGGACATTCTTCTCGGGCGCCGCGAAGTTCGTGTACCACCACAAGCCAGCGAGGACGACTCCCACAAACAGCACAAAGCCGCCAATGAGGATGATGAATTTCTTGTTGAGACGGGACTGCCCGCGCGCCTTTGTGACCGTATTCGCCATGGTTCAAGACTCCTTGGATTCCAGTTTTTCCACCTCGGGCCAGTCCGGCAGGCACTTCATAACGGCCGGCAGGACTTGCCCAAGCAAATCGGCTGTCGCCGCCGTCCAGCGCTCTTCGGCGCCGTCCGCGTCGTTGACAACCATCGAGAATTGAATCTTACAGTAGTACGCATGGCGGTTCGCGAGATCGAACGCGTAGGTTCGCACGACATAGGGTGATGCGGTCATGCGTCCGTTCGCCACAAACAAGTAGCCGCCCACGAAGCGAACACCTGCCTTCGTTTCCTCCTGAAAGACGGTCACGGAAAAATCTGTCTCGCCAAGCGGCATGTGAACATTGCTCTCAGCGCGCGTGACCGGATCGAGCACCCGTGCAATCGGATACCGCTCGCCAGATGCAGGATGTATTGGTCCAAGCTGAAGGTCCCAGGCAGTACGGTCCACGGGAACACGAACCTCGTGCGGTTGCTTCACCATAAGCATGCCCGCCGCGCCCCAACAGCGTTCAGGCACGTGGGGGACTGCATCCACCATTCCCGTGTAGTAGGCGATGTGCAGCAGAAGAACGCCCTTCGACGAATCGCCATCGAGTGCGTAGTGCCGGTCGAGATATTGATTCGTGCCAAGACTCTCGGTCATCGCATCACCCATGCGCCCGTCCTGCCCAACGCGCCGCCAACGACCGAGTTTGGTGGGAATGGTGTCGAACGACTCCCGTAGCGCGACGGGTTCCTTGCGGAGGTAGACATTCAGCGCCGCGACGCTCGCACGGAATGCGATGGATGACAGCACGAGCACGCCGAGCAGTGCAGCGAATGCCCATCGGATGGATCCGCTAAACAGCATTCGCCCCCCGCGGTCCATCCTCCACCATGAGCCGCTGAATGAGCCACAAGACCCCCATGTACAGGAACAAACCTGGAATCAGCCACAACACACCGATGAACTCGTGGACCTCGCCATCGATGAAATTGCGATTGAACTGCGAAAGCACACCGAGCGACGCGACGCGCACAATGTTCACCGCAAGCGCAATCGGCACCGCAGCGGACACCAAGAGCGCCCGCTGCCAGAAACGCGTGAGGTTGGTCGCCGCGAGAAACACGCCGAGTGCCGCGAACGCCACCAACATTCGCATGCCCGAGCATGCCTCAGCAACATTCAGCGGGAATGACTCGCCACCGGACCATACGACAAGCGTGTTGCCGTTTCGGTCCACTTCCATGCCGATGATCGTCAGCAGGAAGTATGCGCCGACCGCCGCGATGTCCTGCAGTTGGAAGGTGATCTTGTTCAGCATCACTTCGGAAAGCGTTTGTCCGAACGCCCACAGAAATCCAATCGGGAACCACAACCACCGCATCGCCTTCGTCCCAAAGAGCACCCACGCAATCCCGACCAAGGTGAGCAGGATGCCAAGCGACATGATGTTGTGATGGAAGAGCGGCTTGGGACCGAATACGCACAGCAGATACCAACCCACACCAAGCATGATCGGCAGCAGTCCCAACCAGCACGGGGTGAAGGGTTGCAGTTCTGAAAGTTCCTTGCGGCGCAGCCAGATGAAGTAGCCACTGACCGCAGGTACGAGAAGCGTGTGCGCCCAGTCGCTCGGCTGTCGGACCGCGAATGTCACTTGTTGTCTGAAGAAATCAAAGAAGACCACCGCCAACAGTGCAGCGAGCAGCGCACCAAACCCAATCGCTGCGGGCAGCTGCACGCGAACAGGTGTTCCCTGCGTGCGAGGGGAGAGGGAGACATCGGAAACTGTGTCTGGCACTGCGGTCATTGTGACATACCCGTCCCAAGAGCCCTTTGTTCGACATTCCGAGACTCCCCCTCCTGCGAAACGATGTGTTTCGCATCGAAAAACTACAGCAACTCAAGATCACTGGCCCGCGAAATTGACCGGTGGTGCACCAAACACGTCGTTTCCAAAGTTTCGATCGAGAAGGAAACCAAAGCCGTAGGTAATTCTGAGACCGTTTCGAAACACCGCGAGCGGGGTTGCCCAGAAGTTGGTTCCAATAATCACATGGTCATCCTTTTTGAGGATGATGTCTGGCTCGGCCATGTTTCGAATCGCGGCGAGGTTCACGCGGATCGCCGCCTCGCGTCCACCCGGAAGGCGGCGCACGAGGTCCACGCGCTCTGGAATGGCGATTTCAGTCAGACCGCCAGCAGCCGCCACGAGACGACTGAGTGTGAGCCTTCCATAGTTTGGCAACTGGAAGACACCCGGCCGCTGGATCTTCCCATCGATGTAGACCACGCCGATTGGTGGGAAGGTGCAATAGATATCGTCGCCCGGACGAACCACAACATTCTGCGAAGGATCACCGCGCACGAGACGGTCGTAGTCCACTTCGATGATGCGGGCCTTGAACAGCGACCTCGGATCCTTGTCCTTGGATGCATCAATCGAGTCTGCGGAGTCTGTGTTCGCAGCAGTTGCGGTCGCGGGCATTGGAGCCGTGGATCCGTCACCAGACTTCGCAGCAGTCGCTGCGACACCCTGCTTTGCCGCATTCGTTCCGCGAATCCGCACCCACTGCTGACTGTTCACATCAAAGATGAACGAATCACCCTCGTTGGCAAGTTGTGCGGCTGGCTTGCGCTGCGTTGCATTCGATGGATTGACGCCTGGGCGCTCAGCGACCGTCACTGGTTCGAGCGTGTCGACATCCACCGGCGGTGCCGACTGCGCTCCACCAACAGCACCTGGGCTGGCGCCCTTGCCTGCCTCGGTCTTGGGAGCCGCGGGCGGAGGCGCAGCTCCGCTCTCCGCTGGCTTTGCACCCCCATCCGACTCGCCGAGCTGATTGATGAGCGCCTCGATATCCGCGTGATTTGCATGCGTTTTGGATGGCTTGGTTGTTGGCTGTGTCGGCTGTGCCGGAGTCCCCAACTGCGGCGCTGTCGGCTGCGATGCAGCGCTCGCGTTGCCGCTGCCACTCAGCACGCCTTCAGCCTCGCGCTCCGTCGCGTTCTCGACCGCCATCGACCGAACAACAAGCACGCGCTCGCAAATCACATCGGCGCCGCCCGCCAGCGCGATCGCCTGCGTGAGCTTGAAGTTTGGCTTTGTCAGTGCGAACACGCCGCTGTTCTGCACCGCCCCCTGAATGGCGTACTCGAAGCTGCGTCCCTCTTGAATGTCCACCGTCACAACAGGGTTCTTGATGAACGGCTCAAGTTTCGTGCGAATCTCCTCGCGGAGTTCCTCGAGAGTCAGACCAGCCGCCTGTACCTCGTTGATCGTCGGCAGTCGGATATACCCACCCGCATCCACAACTCGTACCGCCGCCTCGGTCTTACCCTGCGTGATCAGTTCGTAGATCTCAACCCCCACGACATCACCCGCTGCGAGCCGATACTGCAGCGTGTTGGCGATCAGATCCTGCGGCTCAGGCGGACCCGTGACACCAAGCGGCTCTTCGGGCGGCTCGATCACATCAATCCGCTCAAGCACCGGGATTGTCGTGGGTGTGGTCTCGTAGTAGCCCGTGACACTCGGATCCATATAGGAGTCCGTCTCGCAGCCCGATGATCCGACGAGCGTCAGCACCAGCAGCGGCAGCAACCACATCACGCGGGGCTCGCGCCCGGCCGTGGCGCCCCCCCCTGATAGTTGCGTGGTGGCTTGCATGGTCAGGTGGTTCGTGGGGATCGGAAGATCACGGGCAAAGTGCACAGCCATCCGTAAAACATGGAACGATACATCGTCCCGTAACACACGGGGGCGAGAGGCTGCAAGCGTCCTATTCGTCTATCGACCAACCGGTTCGAGAGTTCCGACAACTTCCTCCAAAACCGCCATTCGCGCAGCAACACCATGGGTGACCTGACGCAGAATCCGACTTCGCATCGGATCATCCGCCACTCGGTCGTCGATCTCAATGCCGCGGTTCATCGGACCAGGATGGAGCACCACAGCGTGCGGAGCGAGCCGAGCGATCCGCTCTGGGGTAAGCCCGAACATATTCCGATAATCACTTGCTATCGCCCCTCCGGCTGCTCGTTCAAATTGCACTCGAAGCATCATGACTGCATCAGAGCCATCGAGCGCCTCATCAAGGTTGGTCATCACTCGGACTGCACCAGGACCCTCTGCAATCTGCTCAAAGGCCTTGGACACGAGCGTCGGTGGACCAACGAGGCGCACGCTCGCGCCGAGCAGCGACAACGCATGAGTGACAGAGCGCGCAACGCGACTGTTGGTGATATCGCCGACGATCGAGACCGTCCGACCTTCCACTGAACCGAACTCTTCCATCAGCGTCGACACATCGAGCAGCGCCTGCGTGGGATGTTCATGCCGCCCATCACCAGCATTGATGACTGGGCACTTCACCCCATCGGCAACCATCCGCGCGCCTCCCGAGACACTGCACCGCACCACGATGGCGGTCACTCCCATGCACTCGATGTTGCGCGCCGTGTCCACGAGAGACTCGCCCTTGCTCATGCTCGAGCCACTTGGCGTGAGATTGAAGACTTGGCCACCGAGTCGGTGCACCGCCGTCTCGAAGCTGCAGCGCGTTCGCGTCGAGTCCTCGAAGAACAGATTGGCGATCACGCGCCCTTGCAGCGAAGTGCGGCTTGGTTCGGTGCCATCCGCCACGGGGAGGTTTCGGCGCGTGGCTTGCAGCAGGCGAACGAGGTCCGCACGCTTCATGCCAGAGATGGTGAGGAAGTCGCCCATGATGCGCTGCGCCTTGTTCGCAGCACAAGCGTAACGCATGCGCCAGATGTCGGGACGCCGCAGATCAGCCGCGCGTGAGTGCGCGCATGCGCCACACCCAGTCGCCGTACTCAAGCAGCGCATGAAGACGCTGGGCGCGCGACACTGGCCACCTTCCGCTGCCGAACGCAGTTTCGCTGCGCCACTGCCAGTAACGACTGCGCAGGTTGCCTCGCGACCGAACGGCAATGCTCGCGAGCGCCAGCGCGCCTCGCACCATCGCCAGTATCGTCAGTCGCTGCATCGCTTCAGTGCACCGAAAGCGGGCCCTGCCGCCGATCGGGAATCGCCGCATCATCGAGCGCGACAGGATGCGTGGACGCCGCAGCCACGCGTTCATTCGGTAGTGGCGAGAAACGGCTGCCGATCAGCGGAATCCTGCGGTTCACCGCGTCCTGCTTGGGCATCAGTGGATAGACCGCCCAGATGATGCCCGCGCATCCGATCGATGCGAGCCACATGTACTGATCCACACCGAAGTAGGTGACCGTCGCCGCAGCCGCGAGCAGCAGGATCGATACGGGGATCATGCCCTGCCACGCCAACTTCATGAGTTGATCGAAGCGGAAGCGCGGCAGCGTCCAGCGGATCGCCATGGCGAACGCCAGCATGAATGCCGTCTTGCCGATCATCACGCCCATCTGCAGCAGCACCACGCCGAGACCACCCACCACGGGGAAATCCCAGTTCCACTGCGATGGCGTCAGCCCACCGACAGGATTGATGCTCCAACCGCCCAAGAACAGCAGCGCGAAGAACGCGGACCCCGTGATGACATGGAAGTACTCGGCGAGGAAGAACATCGCGAAGCGCATCGAGGAGTATTCCGTGTGGAATCCACCGACGAGTTCACTCTCCGCCTCCGCGAGATCGAATGGCGCGCGGTTGGCTTCGGCGAGCAGACAGGTATAGAACACGATCGCTGCGAGCGGCTGCTGCAGGATGTTCCAGCCCTGCTGCTGCTGATGCGAGATGATCGCGTAGGGATCGAGCGAACCCGCGAGGAGCACAACGCACAGCAGGCAGAGCCCCATCGGGATTTCGTAGGAGATCATCTGTGCGCTCGCTCGAAGCCCGCCGAGGAACGAGAACTTGCTGTTGCTTGCCCACCCTCCGAGTGCCACCCCGTACACACCGAGGCTCGCCGCCGCGATCAGATAGATGATGCCGACATTGACGTTCGCTCCCGTGATGCGCACAAGCGAGTCGCCAATGCTGGCGCTTGCGCCAAACCACTCCACCAGTTTCGACGAGATCGTCGAGAGGTCGAGGATGCCGCCCCACGGGATGATGATGAACGCCATCATGGCGGGAACGATGCTGAGCCCAGGACCAAGCGTAAAGAGGATCGAGTCCGCGCCGCGCGGCGTGTGCTCCTCCTTGAAGATGAATTTCAGTCCGTCTGCAATCGGCTGTAGCAGCCCCTTGGGTCCGACACGATTGGGACCAACACGGTCCTGCATCCATGCGCTGAGTTTGCGTTCAAGCATGACCCCATAGGCGCAGCCGCCAAGAATGACGTGCAGCATGAGCACCAAGACCACGGCATTCGCGATCAACTGAGGAAGACCACCGGTGACGGGGATCGGGGGAATCGAGTCAATCATGGGCTGCGAAGTCTAGCGCGCGCGCTTCCACGGGCGCTCGCGCAAGGTGCGGGAAGTGGTCCTGTATCGCCCGCACATCCCACGCCCCGACTTGCAAGGCACGGATCGCCTGCACCGCGGCTCGCGCGCCCGCGACCGTCGTCATCAGTGGCACATTTGAGCGCACCGACGCGGCGCGGATGCGTCCCTCGTCCGTGTTGGAACCCTTGCGTGTGGGCGTGTTGATGATCAGTTTGATCTCGCCCGACCGAATGAGGTCGATGACATTGGGTCGCTGGCCTTCGGCAATCTTTGGAAGCAGTTCACTCTCGATACCTGCGCGCACAAGTGCCTCATGCGTACCCCGCGAACAGACCACCGAGAATCCTGCACCCTTCAAGCTTCGCGCGACATCCACTGCGGCAGCCTTGTCGCTCTCACGGACCGACAGGAATACTTTGCCCGCAGTCGGGAGCATCACGCCAGCCGCCATCTGCGCCTTGGCGAAGGCGACCGCAAGCGACTGATCGGCGCCCATCACTTCGCCCGTGGAACGCATCTCAGGTCCGAGCACCACATCCACGCCCGGGAACTTCGAGAATGGGAAGACCGACTCCTTGACCGCGTAGAAGCCCGTGTCGTCGATTTCCTCCACCTGCAAGCGGTCGAGCGAAGCGCCCATCATCACCTGCGCCGCGATGCGCGGCCACGACACGCCCTTCGCCTTGCTGACAAAGGGTGCCGTGCGCGAGGCGCGCGGGTTCACTTCCAGGATGTAGAGCACATCATCCTTGCACGCCATCTGGACATTCATCAGTCCGCGAACGCGCAACCGCTGCGCAAGTTGTCTCGCCTGTTCGCGAATCCGCGAGACGGTTGCAGCGGGCAGCGAATACGGAGGCACCGTGCAGGTCGAGTCGCCCGAGTGGATGCCCGCCTCTTCGATGTGCTCCATCACGCCGCAGACGACCGCACGAGGCGTGCCGCGTTCATACTCCAGGTTGGGTCGGTGATTCCCGCTCGCGGGCTCGAAGTCTGCAACCACATCGACATCGATCTCGATCGCGTCGCCGAGGAATCGATCAATGAGCACAGGGCGATCGGCGAGCTCACTCGCATCCACGGCAGTGGCCATGTAGCGCCGCAGGCTCGCTTCGTCGAAGCATGTCTCCATGCCGCGGCCACCCAGCACATACGAAGGTCGCACCAAGACTGGATATCCAATTCGTGCGGCGATCTCCACTGCCTGGTCGAGACTGCGCGCGATGCCGCTCTCGGGCTGACGGAGCCCAAGGTCATCGATCATCGCCTTGAAACGATCGCGGTCTTCCGCAAGATCGATCGAGTCGTTGCCCGTGCCAATCAGCGGAACGCCCGCCGCATCAAGCCCGTGCGCCAGATTCAGCGGCGTTTGCCCACCGAACTGCACGATCACACCCGCGACCGCGCCCGTGCGATTCACCACATCGATGCCGCCACCGTTCAGCCGTTCGATGACATTCAGCACATCCTCGAGCGTGAGCGGCTCGAAGAAGAGCAGGTCGCTCGTGTCATAGTCGGTGGAAACGGTTTCGGGGTTCGAGTTGATCATCACACTCTCGAAGCCCATGTCCTCACACGCGAACGCGGCTTGGCAGCAGCAGTAGTCGAACTCGATCCCCTGCCCGATGCGGTTGGGGCCGCCCCCGAGCACGATGATCTTGCGGTGCGGCGAGATGCGGATCTCATCCTCGATGATCGCCTTGCCCGCGACCCTCACAGCGCGCTCGTAGGTGGAGTAGTAGTACGGCGTCTTCGCCTCGAACTCCGCTGCGCACGTATCGACGAGCTTGTAGACCGGCTCGATGCCGAGCCGCTTGCGGTGCGCCCGCACGGCGAGGATGTTCTTGGTGGTGATCGCGCCGAGATACAGGAAGGCCAACTGCGCATCGCTGTACCCGAGCACCTTCGCTTCACGGAGTGTCTCCGCAGGGAGATCTTCGAGTCGATGGACCGAGCAGAGTTTCGACTCGAACTCGCAGAGCTGCGCGATCTGGTCGAGGAACCATGGGTCGTACCCAGTCGAGCGCGCGACATCTTCGATGCTCCAGCCCATCTTCAGCGCATAGCGAACGAAGAAGAGTCGCCCTTGGCTTGGAACGGTCAACTTACGGCGGAGCAACTCGTCCGGGATCGGCCACACCGCGGCGGATCCATCGGCAAGCGCCTTCGCCGATCGGCGCTGCCCCGCGAGCCACCTGTCGTTCGCATCGAGTCCAAGCCCAAAGCGCTTGACCTCCATCGACCGAATCGCCTTCTGCAGCGCCTCCTTGAAGGTTCGCCCGATCGACATTGCTTCGCCCACACTCTTCATCTGAGTCGTCAGCGTTTCATCCGCTTCGGGGAACTTCTCGAACGTCCACCGCGGCATCTTCACGACGACATAGTCGATCGATGGCTCAAAGCACGCGCTGGTGGTTCCTGTGATGTCGTTGCGCAGTTCGTCGAGCGTGTAGCCGACGGCAAGCTTCGCGGCGATGCGTGCGATCGGGAACCCCGTCGCTTTCGATGCAAGCGCCGAAGAGCGCGAGACGCGCGGATTCATTTCCACGACCACCATGCGCCCATCCTTCGGATTGATCGCGAACTGCACGTTCGATCCGCCCGTGTCGACTCCGACCGAACGCATGATCGCGAACGATGCGTCACGCATGCGCTGGTACTCGCGGTCGGTCAGCGTCTGGATCGGCGCGACGGTGATGGAATCGCCCGTGTGCACACCCATCGCATCGATGTTCTCGATGCCACAAATGATGATGCAGTTGTCGTTGCGATCGCGCACGACTTCGAGTTCGTACTCCTTCCAGCCCAGCGCGCTTTCATCGATGAGGACCTGCCCAATCATGCTTGCCGAGAGCCCTCGGCGGACAATCTCCTCAAACTCCTCGATGTTGTAGGCAATCCCGCCGCCCGTTCCGCCAAGCGTGAACGCCGGTCGGATGATCGCAGGGAGCCCGATCTCGTCGAGGAATGCTTTCGCATCATCGAGATTCGTGACCGTCCGCGAGTGTGGCTGCAAAAGCCCGAGCGACTGCACGATCGCGCGGAATGCTTCGCGGTCCTCTGCGCGTCGGATCGACTCGCGGGATGCGCCGATCATCTCGATCCCGTGGCGCTTGAACACACCGCTGTCATGCAGTGCACACGCGCAGTTCAATGCCGTCTGCCCGCCGAGCGTTGGCAGCACCGCATCGATCGGATGTCCGAGGTCGCGCTCGCGGAGGATCACGCGCTCGACCGCATCGGGCGTGATCGGCTCGATGTATGTGCGATCGCTCATGGCGGGATCGGTCATGATCGTCGCGGGGTTGGAGTTGATCAGCACCACGCGGTATCCGTCTTCGCGCAATGCCTTGCACGCCTGCGTCCCTGAGTAGTCGAACTCGCAGCCCTGCCCGATGATGATCGGTCCTGACCCGATGATGAGGATCGTGTGAATATCGCTTCGGCGTGGCATACGTGTGCTCGCGTCGGTGCCGAGTGCCGCACGCGCGGCGCACTCAGTCCAAACGGGCGAGAGGATAGCGGATCGAGTCGATCGTTCCCACCTCAGGTGCGTGAGATTCGAAGCACGCTCCCAAAGCGGATACCCTCGGCGGCATGATCACCCGCATCGAAGGGACGCTCGAGCGGATCGGCGAGGACCGCGCACTGCTCGCGGTTGGCGCAGTGGGGTACGAAGTGTCCATCCCGGCAGCAGATGTCCAGCGTTTGCAGGAACGGGTCGGCGAAGTGGTCGTGCTGCACACGCTGCACTATCTCGAGTCGCAGGGGCAGGGATCGAGCTTCTGGCCACGTCTGATCGGGTTTCAGACCGAAGCAGACCGCGAGTTCTTCGAACTGATCACGAGCGTCAAGGGCATTGGCGTACGGCGCGCGCTTCGGGCGCTCACGATCCCATTCCCTCGTGTTGCAGAGGCGATCGTGCGGAAGGATCTCGGCACGCTTGTGGCGCTGCCTGAGATCGGGCGCAAGACCGCTGAAACAATGGTGCTCGAACTGCGAGACAAGGTGGAACGCCATGCCATGCGCAGCGGCGGTGCGCCGGCAGCTGCGCCGACCGCGGCGCCGCGCGCGCGCGCACCTGCGAGCAAAGGCGGGCGTTCAGGGACAACCGCGTCAACTTCGGCTTCCGCTGCGCAGCCAACTGGAGCGCCGACCATCAGCGCAAGTGCGGTCCTTGATGCGGTTCAGGTGCTCGTGCAGCTTGGCGAGAACCGCCTCGATGCGCGGTCGCTCATCGATTCGGCGCTTGAGCGCGAGCCAGAGATTGCCAGCGCCGATGCGCTCGTCGCTGCGGCGCTCGCACTGAAGGGGGTCGCGAGATGACACATCGGCACGCGGTCATCATGGCGGGTGGATCAGGCACACGACTGTGGCCGATGAGCCGCGCCGCACGACCGAAGCAACTGATGCCGATGCCACATGGCGGAACGCTGCTGCAGATTGCCGCCGCACGGCTGGCGGGCGTGGTGCCTTCGGCGCGCCAGTTCATCTGCGCCTCGCGTTCCTATGCCGCGGACATTCTGGCGGCGATCCCGGGACTTCAGCAGGATCGTTTTCTCGGTGAACCGATGGGGCGAGACACCCTGAACGCCGTTGGCTTCGCCGCGGCAGTCGCTGCGGCGCGCGATCCAAACGCCACGCTTGCGGTACTCACGAGCGACCATGTCATCGAGCCCCAAGATGTGTTCGCGCAGAAACTTGACCTCGGCTTTCGGTTGGTCGAGGCAGACCCGAGCCGACTGGTGACATTCGCCATCACGCCCACCTTCCCCGCCACGGGCTACGGCTATGTGGAGCAAGGCGATGCGATCGCGGGATTCGCGGGCGCTTTCGCTGCAAAGCGCTTTGTGGAGAAGCCGGATCTGGAACGCGCCACACAGTTCATCGCGGCGGGCACCTTCGGGTGGAACAGCGGCATGTTCATCTTCCACGCGGCGACCGTGCTCGATGCGATCGATCGCTTCCAGCCCGCGTGCGGTCCTGGACTGCGCCGAATCGGCGCAGCGTGGGGAACGGCGCGCGCACAGGCGGTTGTCGATGAGGTCTATCCGTCGCTCACGAAGATCAGCGTCGACTACGGACTGATGGAACCAGCATCGCGTGATGCCGGGCTCTCAATCTGCGTCGTGCCGATGCCCGTGGCCTGGCGTGATGTGGGCAGTTGGCCCGCCTATGCCGCACTGCTGCCGAGTGACGCTGCGGGCAACCGTGCATCTTCGGTGGCGACGCATCTCTCTTCCAGCGAGGTCGTCTGTATCAGCGACGATCCATCGCACCTGATTGCCACCATCGGCATCGAAGGCGTCATCGTTGTGCGAACCGCCGATGCGACACTCGTGTGCAGAGCAGCCGATGCGGAGCGGGTGAAGGAGCTGGTGGCACAGCTTCCCGCCGATCGTCGTTGACGCAGCCATGCGTTTCCTCGCCATCGACCTCGGCGATCGACGGACGGGTCTTGCGTGCGCCGATGACGTGCTGCGTATCCCCGCGCCCATCGAAGTGATCGAAGCATCCACGCGCGAGGTTCTCATGCAGTCGCTCGCGCACGCCGTCGACTCCTACGCTCCCGACGCACTGGTGATCGGCTTGCCACTCAACATGGACGGATCCGAAGGACCGCGTGCGAAGATGACGCGCGACTTCGCCCTCGCCTGCGAGGAGCGCTTCCGCCTGCCCGTTCACTTTCAGGATGAACGCCTCACGAGCCATGCCGCGGAAACATCGCTCAACCGAAGCGGGCGGACACACGCGCAGAAGCGGCGCATCCGCGACGCACTCGCCGCGTGTGAACTGCTAAAGGACTTCCTCGCTCAGCGCGGGTGAGTCGTTCACCCGTTGGGCGGCGCGGCAGAGGCGCGGTCGAGATGCCACACGAGTTTGCCGGAGGGTCGGATGTTCTTGATCGGCAGCGCGGTGAAGTCGTCGCTGCCCGTTGCCACACGGTGAATCATCGGCGCCTTCTCGCTGCCGAGCGCAAGCACCGCCACGAAGCGGGCTGCGTTCAGCAGCGGATAGGTCATGGTCACACGAGGCGGCGGCGTTACGGTCGGACCATCGCAGTCGCAGACCAACAGCTTTCGCTCGCGCAGCGCCGCGGTTTGCGGGAAGAGGCTTGCCGTATGTCCGTTGTCGCCCATGCCAAGCAATACGAAGTCGAGGCGCTGCTCAGTGACGGCGCGGCGGCTGAACGCGGTACGCAGTGCGCGTTCGTAGCGCGCAGCGGCGTCCTGCTCCATCGCCTCGATCGGATGCGCCTGCGCGGGCGGAATGCCGGAGTGGTCGACGATGATCTCGTGAATCTGTCGCCAGTTGCTCTTGGGATGATCGAATGGAACGCGCCGCTCATCGACGATCCACAGGTGCGTGCGATCCCAGGGCAGCCGCCGATACATCGGATCGGTCATCAGTGACTGGTAGAACGGAAACGGCGTCGATCCGCCCGAGAGTGCGAGATGAAAGTCGCCGACACTCGCCACGCACGCGTGCGCCTGTTCGATCAAGTCGCTGCCGAGTGCCTCAGCCGCTTCATACGGATCGGCTGAGACCTGCACACGCCCCCACAAAGGCGGAACATCTGGTGTTGAACCATCAGGCGCGAGCGGGATCGGCGCGTCATCCGTCATGAATCGCGAAGGCTACGCGAGACCACGACAGTTGCCGCGGCCGCCGCCGCGGCCGCCGATGGCCAGCGTCAAGGGACTATCGTGAGGGCGTATGTCGGAAGCAGCCGCATCGGTGATCGTCACCACCTACAACCGACCGAGTGCTCTTCGCTGCGTGCTCGAGGGACTGTTGACGCAGGATCGCCGAGATTTCGAGTGCATCGTCGCCGATGACGGCAGCGGACCTGAGACTGCGGCGCTCGTGGAATCGTTCAAGCCACGGTTCGCAGCTGCAGGGATCACGCGCCTGCACTGGGTCTGGCATGAGGACAAGGGCTTTCGGGCCGCGGCGATCCGTAACCGCGCTGCCGAACAGGCCCGGGCGCCTTGGATCATCTTTCTCGATGGCGATTGCGTTCCGCGGGCGGCCTTCATCCGAGGGCACACATCATGCGCGAAGGCACTGCGACTGACTCGCGGCAGTCGTGTTCTCTTGACTTCGCAACTCACGGAGGATGCGCTGGCTGGCAAGGTGCCGCTGCACAGCCTCGCGACCCAAGCACTCTGGCGACTTCGGCGGCAGGGGCAGCTGAACCAGATCACTCCATTGATCGGAGGGCTCTTCGATGGGTTTCGAAGCGCCTGGACCGCTGCACGACTCGACCGATGGAAGAGTGTTCGCACATGCAATCTCGCGCTCCACCGCGATTGTCTGGAGAGTCTTGGTGGATTCGATGAGCGCTTCGTTGGCTGGGGTCTCGAAGACAGCGAATTCTGCGTCCGCGCCCAGCATGCGAGGCTGCGGCTTCTGCGCGCCCCCGCCGGCACCACGGTGCTGCACCTGTGGCACCGCGA
>Ga0194131_10002041_pt1 | contig 33683 bp, 33 predicted proteins | sample TA2KigO120mmetaG_FD_148631 | JGI IMG/M metagenome (GOLD analysis project Ga0194131, IMG submission 148631) | Freshwater microbial communities from Lake Tanganyika, Tanzania - TA2015053 Kigoma Offshore 120m | ecosystem: Environmental > Aquatic > Freshwater > Lake | place: Tanzania: Lake...
CCGCGACGACCGTCGGCCCCGCCGCGACGACAGACGACCCCGCCGCGACGACCGCCGGCCCCGCCGTGATGATCGGGCGCCGCGCAGGTTTGACCGCGACGACCGCCGACCTCGCCGTGATGATCGGGCGCCGCGCAGGTTTGACCGCGACGACCGCCGACCCCGCCGCGACGATCATCGGCCCCGCCGTGATGATCGGGCGCCGCGCAGGTTTGACCGCGACGACCGTCGGCCCCGCCCCGACATTCGCACCGACGCGCAACGTCGCTCTCACGACGTAAGACAGCGCAAGGGTCCGCGTCGCTACGGCAAGAATCCATACCCGCCGACAAGGCACACGACAGAAAAGTGGATCGATGAAGGCTCGGTCGAGCGCCAAGAACGAAAACCCGCGCGTCGTCGCAGTGGCGACGATCGGCGAGCCGTCGTCGTCAGCGTCAAGAACGTCGAGCCGAGCGACGCCAACATGATTCGCGAGCAACTCGGCCCAACAGCCGAACGCGCGATCGAGCGCCTGGCCCACGCGTTGCATGCCTTCGAGGCGCATCGCTATTCGGAGTCGCGCAGATTGGTGATGCCGTTGCTCGGTCAAGTTTCAAATCTGGCGATAATCCACGAGATCGCCGGGCTCTCGATGTATCGCTTGGGTCGCTGGCAAGACGCCGCCGAACAACTTGAAATCGCCAGAGGGCTCAAGCCTGGCGAGGTGGTGAATCACCCCGTGTTGGCCGATTGCTATCGGGCATTGCGACGCTATGAAAAGGTCGACGAACTCTGGCAGGCGATGAAGCTGAACTCACCCTCGGCGCCATTGTTGGCCGAGGGCCGCATCGTGGCCGCCGGAGCCTTGGCCGATCAGGGTGAATTGCAAAGCGCAGTGCGGATGATGACCCACGGCCATAGTGATCCGCACAAGGTCGGCGAACATCACCTGCGCGAATGGTATGTGTTGGCCGATCTCTACGATCGCGCGGGCGATGTGGCCAGCGCGCGACGCCTGTTCACGAAGATCGCCGATCACGACGCGAACTTCGCCGACGTCAAAGATCGCCTAAAGACAATCGGCTAATAGTTGCGCCCGCTGCCGGCGTCGGCTATCGGGCGAGTTGACGCAACACCAAGCCGGTCTGCAGTTTTGGCGTGAAGAATGTCGATTTGGGGGGCATCAACAGGCTTTCATTGGCCGTGCGCCGAATTTCGGCGACGCTGACGGGGCGAATCAATATCGCCGCGCTGATTTCGTCGTCGGTGAGCCGGCTCCGAACCTCGGTGAAGCCGTGTTGATAGGTGACCGAATGCTTGCAGTCGCGCAACGCATGTTCAAGCATCGCACTGTCCAGGTTGCGCACCCCCGAAAACATCTCGGCCTTGGGTTGCATCGCCATGGCTACGCCATCTTTCGAGATGAACGTCAAGCGAGAATCTTTGGTCATTTTGCCAATTATCGATGAGTCGATCCGAGACAGTCCGCTCATTTCGAAGTATTTGCCAAGATGCTCGAGCAATATCTGGCTCGAAACATCAGAATAGAGACGATGAATCGCCGCGACGCTGAGCTGATCGTCGACCAATTCGTTGATGTAGCACAGAATCGACCTGGCCAGATCTAGTTCAGGGTTCTCGTCTCTATACATACGACTGATCGCATAGCGATGGTGCCCGTCAGCGATGACCACAGGTCGTTGTCCGATCAGATTGCTGATCATTGCACACCGGGCTTGATTCGTGACGCGCTCAACTCGATGTTCGACCGAGTTTTCGTCGGTAAATGAGCCAACCAACTCGGCTGGCTCGGCGAGCGCTCCAGTCAGGTTCTCAGTCAAAGACAGCCCCCAAATTGGCGACAGGTTCGCGCGAGTGGCCCGAGTCAGTTCGAGCCGATCCGTCTTTGCCTTGGGGGTCGTTTGCTCGTGGGGCAGAACCTCCTTCGAATCGGCGGCCTCGATTCGAAGAGCCCCAATGACACCCGAGGTTTGACGCCTCGCCCCAGTGCTATCGACAAAACTCATTCGATAGATGGTGAAACTTGGCGCGTCGTCGGCCACCAGCACTTTGTCAAGGATCCATCGTTTCAGCAATTCGCCCGCCCGCTGATAGGCGTTGCCGCCGACGGGCAGATCTATGTTCACGATGTTGTGCTTGTTGCGTCGCGCATAGTTCGCGCGGTCGCTTTCGCTCTGCACGTCGTAGGGCTGGGCACAAACTTCGGCCAGGTCCATAGTCGGCGAATAGCGAAGCGCGCGGAAGGGCTCAAACAGAGGCACACTGAAAGGGTGTCAGTAACGACCAGCAAACGACAACATACGGACGTCTGTTTTGCCAGATAATTCCCCCGCGCCGATTCTCTGCGACCTCGACGGGGTGGTGTGGTTGTCGCATCAGTCGATACCGGGTTCGGTCGAGGCGATCGCGGCGTTGCGCGCGGCGGGCCATCGCGTTTTGTTCGTGACGAATAACTCGTATTCGACTGTCGAGACTCAGCAAGCCACGCTCGCCTCGATCGGTATCCCGGCAGTTGGCGATGTGTTGACCGCCGCGGGTGCGGCCGCCACGCTGCTGCGATCGGGTCAGCGAGTGATGGTGGCTGGCGGCCCCGGAGTGGTTGAAGCAGTAACGGGCGTCGGGGCCCTTGTCGTCGCGCGCTCAGACGACAATTCGAGCAAAGCCGATCAACTGAGGACCGACCAGGAGATTGACGCCGTGGTTGTCGGCTTTCATCGCACCTTCAACTTTGAGTCGCTGCAGCGGGCTTCGCGCGCGGTGCGAAGTGGTGCGATGTTGATCGGTACGAACAGCGACGCCACCTATCCGACTGGCGACGGGTTGATACCTGGGGGCGGCTCGATCTTGGCCGCGGTGGCGACGGCGAGCGGTGTCGAGCCGGTGATCGCCGGAAAACCGAACGCTCCGATGGGCGAACTTGTTCGGCGCACGCTGAAACTGACGAGTCTTGAAAACTGTTGGATGATCGGCGACCGCTACTCGACAGACGGCGCGTTCGCCAAGACGATTGGCGCGAAGTTTGCCCTGGTCACCTCGGGTGTCTCATCGCAAACCGACGCCGAACGGCTGCGAGAGGCAAACAAATTTGAATTGGTCGTGAAGAACTTGCCCGAGTTCGCCGCTCACCTGGGTGTTTTGGTTTGAAACGAACCCGTCTCGACCAGACTCTGGTCGCAAGGTCGATGTGCAATTCGATCGCCGAAGCCGTCGCGGCGATCGATCAGCGAACGATCACGGTGAACGGGACGATCGCTACTTCTCACGGATACCTGGTCGCCCCCGACGACGAAATCGCGATCAGGATCAAGCCAAAGTATGTGAGCCGCGGCGGCGTCAAACTCGAGTCGGCGATAGCCGAATTCAAGCTTGACCTCGTCGGCAAACGTGTTTTGGATGTCGGCGCTTCAACGGGCGGGTTCACAGATTGTGCGTTGCAACATGGCGCCCGACAGGTTGTCGCAGTCGACGTCGGCAACAACCTTCTGCACGAAAAGATCTCCACCGACCCGAGGGTTGTGGTCGTGGAAAAATTGAATGCGCGCCAGATCGGCTCGCTTGTGCGCACAAGGGATTCGCGCTTCTTGGAACCATTCGATATCGCCGTGGTCGATCTCTCGTTCATCTCGATTCGCGACGTACTCGAGTCGATCGTCGCCTCACTTCGCCAATCGTCAGTTCTGGTGCTGCTGGTCAAGCCCCAGTTCGAGGCCAGCAAAGCCGAGACCGATCAGGGCGGGGGCGTAATTTCGGATTCGGCCGTGCACCGACGAGTGTGCGCCGAGGCGACGCAGTGGGTCGAAGCGACAGAGTGCACGGTCGAGGGGATCATGCCGTCGCCGATTCTCGGACAGGACGGCAACCAGGAGTTTCTGCTCGTGGCCAAATGCACCAGAGTCGAACCTCAGACTCAATAGATTGTTAGATGTGTCAAGCGCTTTGAACATCGTCGTCGTCGCGCACCATACGCGCCCAGAAGTGGTGCCGTTGATTCGCACCGCCCATTCATGGCTGGTCAAGAACGGTCACCATGTTTGGATGCCGGTGTCTGATGCGAACGCCGTCGGGTTGGGGGAACTTGGCGCCGATCGATCGGCCCAAGATGCCGACTTGTTGATAAGCCTGGGCGGTGATGGCACGATCCTCAGGTCGGTCGAACTCTTGGGCGGCGCGCCCGTGCCGATTTTCGGCGTCAACATTGGCACGCTCGGCTATCTCACCGAGATCGAGCCCTCCGAAATCTTGCAACGCCTCGAACAATGGATCGACCGCGGTGCGAAAAATCAGGTCGCTTTGGACGAGCGAATGATGCTGTCGGTGACACTCAGGTCGAAGTCAAGCGGCAAGTCGACGACATGGCGGGCACTCAACGAGGCCGTAATCGAACGTCAGCAATCGGGCCACACGGTTTGGCTGGATGTGACCATCAACCACGAGGTCTTCGCGCGCTATTCGGCCGACGGGGTGATCGTTGCCACACCCACCGGGTCTACTGCATATTCAATGTCTGCCCGCGGCCCTGTTGTTTCGCCCCGCCACAAGGCGATTTTGCTCACACCGGTTTCGCCCCACATGCTGTTCGACCGCAGTTTGGTGCTCGCTCCGACCGAGATGTTGAGCATGCAGGTCGTCGGCACCCGACCTGCCGAGTTGGCGATCGACGGCCGTCATGTGGCGAGCCTCGAGCAGGGCGACGTCGTGAGTTACGCGACCGACAGTTGCACGGCGAACTTCATTCGTTTTGCCGCGCCGAAGTTCCATCAGATCGTTCGGGCGAAGTTCGGGCTCGGTGACGAGTAGTGCTCAGTGCGCGACACATTGAAAACCTTGGCGCAATTGAAATTCTTGAGATCGTTTTTCGAATGGTTTGACCGCACTCAGCGGTGCTGCCCCTGACCAAGGTCGCCTCAGGGGGCGGGTTGGCCTGGCAGCAGTCGCGGTGGCCAAAGAGTCAGCCATCGAACAGGCACGCCATTTGTTGCCGGCTTCGGGAGCAAAGAAGCGACGAGGCCGAAAATCCGTATATACTTTAATTCCGTCATAGTCACTGTGGTTCGCCACACATAGCATCGAAAGACGGGAGCCCGAAGTGCCAAAGCACGTTTTTGTTACGGGCGGGGTGGCCAGTGGTCTGGGCAAAGGTTTGACGGCTTCATCTCTGGGTCGGCTCTTGAAAATGCGCGGTCTTCGCGTGACGATGCAAAAACTCGATCCGTATATCAACGTCGACCCGGGCACGATGAACCCGTTCGAGCATGGAGAAGTTTTCGTGACCGACGACGGGGGAGAGACGGACCTGGATCTCGGTCACTATGAGCGATTCATCGACGAGCCGCTGACGCGGGCGTCGAATGCGACCACAGGTTCGATTTACCAGGCGGTGTTGGCCGCCGAGCGTCGGGGTGATTATCTCGGTCGCACCGTGCAGGTGATTCCGCACGTGACAGATGAGATCAAGCGACGAATTCGACGGCTTGTCAACGACGAAGTCGATGTTGTAATCACCGAGGTGGGTGGCACTGTGGGCGACATCGAGATCTTGCCGTTCCTCGAGGCGATTCGGCAGTTTCGCAACGAAGTTGGTCGCGACAATGTTTGCTACGTGCACGTCACGCTCGTGCCGTTCATCGGCCCGAGTGGCGAACAAAAATCCAAGCCCACGCAACACAGCGTCACGGAGTTGCGCAGTCGCGGCATTCAGCCCGATGTGATCGTGTGTCGTAGCGACGAGCCGCTCAGCGACTCGTTGAAGCGCAAGATCTCGAACCAGTGCGACGTAGACAATCGCGCGGTGATCAACGCGGTTGACGTGAAAAATATTTACGAGTTGCCGCTGATTTTTCACGAGGAAGGTCTCGACTCGGTGATTTGCGAAGTGCTTCGTATCGATGCGCCAATCGATCTCAGCCATTGGCGACAATTGGTCTCGCGCATCGAGGCGGCTGTTTCACCCGTGCGCATCGGCCTGATCGGAAAGTATGTCGACCTCCACGACGCCTATTTGTCGGTGATCGAAAGTCTGAAACACGCCGGCTTCCATCACGGCGCGCAGATTGAAGTTGTCTGGATTCAAGCCGAAGACGTCGAAGGCCTGCTTGCCGACGAGGCGATCGGCTCGCTCGACGGCGTCGTGATACCGGGGGGCTTCGGGCCGCGAGGCATCGAAGGCAAGATTCGGGCGGCCGAGTACACCCGCGAGAACCAGGTGCCGTGTCTGGGGTTGTGCTTGGGCATGCAAGTGATGACCGTCGAATTCGTGCGCAACGTGGTGGGCCTGAAAGACGCGAACTCGACCGAGTTCAACGCGACGACTCCACACCCGGTGATCGACCTGATGAACGATCAGCGAGAGGTCACTGAAAAGGGTGGCACGATGCGCCTCGGCGCCTATTACGCCGTTCTCACCCCGGGCACCAAGGTCGCCAACGCTTACGGCGAACCCGTGGTCAGCGAGCGACATCGTCATCGTTACGAATTCAACTCGAACTATCGGGCCCGAATTGAAGAGGCAGGTTTGCTATGCAGCGGCACCTCACCCGACAAGCGGTTGGTCGAGTTCGTCGAACTCGAAAATCATCCGTTCTGGGTCGGCACGCAGGCGCACCCCGAGTTCAAGAGCCGACCAGATCGACCCCATCCACTGTTCCGCGAACTGATCGGGGCGGCGTTGAAACATCGGGTGCAACGACTCGCACAACTCCCGATCGAGATAACAGAGCCGTCGTCGAAATCAGTCGTCCGCTAAGTTTCGGTTCGTCGCGATGACGGCAGCCTTCGAACACAAGCGGCAGAAGACGATTCACAAGTGGGCCGCTTGGTCGTTGGTACAAGCCAGTTTCCAAGACCCCGCCGGGCTTGAGTTCACGCGAACCTTCGTCAAGTCGCCGGGTGCAGTCGGGGTGGTGGCGTTGCTCGGCGAGCCCGGGCAACGAGACGTGCTGCTCGTGCGCCAATATCGCCCGCCGTTTCAAAAATATACGCTCGAAATTCCCGCGGGAATGCGGGACCGAGAGGGCGAGGACCCGATGATCACCGCTCGACGCGAACTCGAAGAAGAGGCGGGTTTTGGCGCCAAGACGTTGGTCGCGTTGGGCAACCACGAGTCGGCCCCGGGAATCAGCGATTCGGTGGCGCAGTTGTTTTTGGCGGTTGATCTGTTTGCCACCAAGATCGATCGACATGGTCCGGAAGAACGATTCATGACGATCGAACGGATCAAGTTTGGCGATGCGCTGGAGATGACCAGAACGGGCGAAATTTCCGACGGCAAGACGATCATCGGTCTGTTGTTGGTGGCGCAATTTTTTGATGCATATCTATAGGGCGAAGCGGCGCGATGACATCTGATCCGCTCGAAACATTCATGACCTGGATGCGGGTCGAACAAGGTCGCTCACGAAACACACTCGCCGCATACCAGCGCGATATTCGTGCGTATCTTTCATGGTTGCACACCCAGGGCTCGACTCTTCTCGTGGCCACGCCGGCGCACATCGAACGATTCGTGGCCCATTTGCGCAACACGGGCAAGGCGCCCAAGTCGGTGGCGAGAAAATTCGCCGCGGTTCGAATGTTCTACAGATACTTGAGTCAAGAGGGAATACGATCCGACAACCCGGCGGCGACGGTGGACGGCGTCAAAGTGCCGAGCAGTTTGCCCAAGGCGATTTCGGAAGACGAGGTCGCATTGCTTTTGTCCTCGGTGCGGGGAGTCGATTCGTTCGCCCGTCGTGATCGCGCCGTGCTTGAGTTCTTGTATGCCACGGGGGCCCGCGTCGCCGAAGTATGCAATCTTTCAATTGGCGACATCGACATGCAGGATGCGCTCGTGCGACTTTTTGGCAAAGGTGCCAAAGAGCGAATTGTTCCGTTCGGTCGACCCTGCCATGACGCTCTGGGCGACTATTTCGACCTCGGTGGCAGACCAGCACTAGTGCCGCGACAGTGGGCGAGTCGCGAAGACAGTGACGCGGTGTTTCTCGGAGTGCACGGCACCCGACTTTCCCGACAGGGCGTATTCAACATCGTCCGCAAATACGCCAGACTCGCCGGCATCCCCGAGATCTCTCCCCATGCGTTGCGCCACTCCTGTGCGACGCACATGTTGGTCCACGGTGCCGACCTGCGAGTCGTGCAAGAACTTTTGGGGCACGCCTCGGTCAGCACGACCCAGATTTACACGCGGGTTGATAACGAGGTGCTGTATGAGATGTATCGTGAGGCCCACCCACGGGCCCGACTCAAATGACGATCAGATCGATTCACCTGGCGAGGAGATTCTTCGGCGCGTTGAATTTTCTGCCGTTGAAGAGGTCCCAAATCGAGATCGTGCGTCCGGTTTTGACCGAATCAGAGTTTTACCTTTGGTCGTCGATGCGGATCGGCGACAAACGACACAGCCTAGAAGTATTGGCGAGATTTCTGGCGCTGTTGCCCGAGGCGACCGTGAGCGAGCGCCGTGCGGCGTTGCTGCACGACGTCGGTAAGTTGCAAAGCGATCTGGGCGTCGTGGCCCGGGTCTTGGCGACAATTGTCGGCCCGAGAGGGGCCAGGTTCTCGGCGTATCACGATCACGAGCGCCTCGGTGCCGAGATGTTGCGAAAAATCGGCAGTGACGAGCAGACGTGGCGTTTGGTCGGCGGCGATGTTGCGGGTCCGACGAACCCGAATTCGACGCAGATGAAAACAATGTCGGCGCTTCGACGCGCCGACGAAAGCTGATCAGCGTCCGATCAATCTTTTCCCAAAAAGCCGATCGCGTTTTGGGCGCGAGAGAGCGTTTTTGCCGCCACGACCTGGGCCCTTGAGTTGCCCTTGTGAATGAGGCGCATCAACTCGCCCTTGTCCTTCAACAATTCGCCATAGCGGCGTTGAATCGGTTCGAGCATCGCGACTACCGCGTCGGCGCTAGCCGTCTTCAAGTCGTCGTAGCGCGAAAATTTTGCGGCCGCCAATTGTGGGCTGATCAGCGTGGACGCCGCAAGAATTTCAAGGAGGTTGCTGACTCCGGGCTTTCGTTGGCGATCGTAGGCAACCTCAGAGTCGCTGTCGGTAACCGCGCGCTTGAACTTCTTTTCGATCGTCGCGGGCGAGTCGAGCAGGTAGATCACACCTGCATCATCGTCTTCTGACTTCGACATCTTGGCCGTCGGGTTTTGAAGGTCCATGACGCGGGCCCCGTTACTCGGCGTCACCGCCTTGGGAATCACGAAAGTTTCGCCGAACCGATGGTTGAACCGAATCGCGATATCACGGGTGATTTCAACATGTTGGCGCTGGTCGTCACCGACGGGAACCTCGTCGGCATCGTAAAGCAAGATGTCGGCTGCCTGAAGGGCGGGGTATGTGAACAGGCCGGCCGAGACGAACTCGGCCTCTCGCTTTGCCGACTTGTCTTTGAATTGGGTCATCCGACTCAGTTCACCGAAAGACACGGTGCACTCCATGATCCAGCTGAGCTGACTGTGTTCTGCGATATGGCTCTGCACGAAAACCGTCGCGACATCAGGATTCAGACCGATGGCGAACAGCATCGCTGCCAGTTGCAAAGTATTCGCGCCGATCAGGCCCGGCTCTTCAGTGACCGTCAGCGCATGCAAGTCGACGATGCCGTGAAAAACGTCGGCTTTGTCTTGGCCGTCGACCCAATTTCGCAGGGCTCCCAAATAGTTGCCAAGGTGAACCTCGCCAGTGGGTTGAATGCACGACAAAACGCGAGTCACGCGACAACCTTACCTGCCGACTTCAGTCGCCACGGGGAGGTAATCTCGCTACAGATGAAATACGCAGTTTCTACGCCGACCTTTGCGGGACCATTTGAACTGTTGCTCCACCTGATTCTCAGGGAAGAGGTCGACATCCACGAAGTCTCGCTGTCGAACATCGTCGGCGCATATCTCGAAGAAGTCTCGAAAATGCAAAGCATGGATCTCGACATCGCCACCGAGTTCTTGCTGATCGCGGCGACTCTGATCGAATTGAAGGCACGACGATTGTTGCCGGGCAAGAACGACGGTGATCTCGACGACGAGTTGGCACTTTGGGAGGAGCGCGATCTGTTGCTTGCCCGGTTGCTGGACTGCAAAACCTTCAAGGATGTCGCGGCCGTATTCAACGATTTGGTCGACAGGGCCGATTTGAGTTTCCCGCGGGTGGCGGGGCCAGACGAGAGATTCGCCAGGCTGGTGCCCGACCTGCTCGAAGGTGTGACCCCGTTGCGTGTGCAGCGAGCGTTCATGCGCGCCACCGCGCCGAAATCCCCAAAAGTCATCGGGCTCGAGCACATCGCGCCGATTCGCGCCAGCGTGGCCGACGCGATCGTTGCCGTCGCCGACCAGATGCAACACGCAGGACGCTCGACGTTTCGCGAGTTGGTGGCGGGGATCGCCGACCGCATCGAGATCGTCGTGCGATTTTTGGCGATTCTTGAACTTTTCAAACAGGGTCGCGTCGAACTCGACCAACTCGAGCGATTTGGTGATATTCAAGTCGTTTGGTTGGGTGTCGAAGACAGCTCGATCGCAATCGACAACTACGAGGGATAACCATGGATACCGAAGACGGCAATCTAGATCCGGAAATTGTTCGCGCGCTGGAGGCGATTTTGCTCGTCGCGATTGAGCCCGTCGCACCCGCTCTGCTGGCTCAATTGCTTGAAATTTCGCAGACGACCGTGGAGACCTTGTGCGATCGTCTCGCCACGACATATGAGTCTGCGGGTCATGGCTTTCAACTGGTCAAGGTGGCCGGCGGGTACCGCCTTCAATCGCACCCCGATCTCGCACCCTATGTCGAGCGTTTCGTGCTTGATGGTCAGCATGCGCGTGTCTCGTCGGCGGCCCTGGAAACCCTGGCGATCATCGCCTATAAGCAACCGCTCTCGCGCACGCAGATCGCCGCGATTCGCGGGGTCGACCCCGAGACGGTGGTGCGCACACTGCAGGCCCGTGGCTACATCACCGAGGTCTCGCGGGACGACGGACCCGGTCAAGCGGTCTTGTTCGGTACGACCCCACTATTTCTCGAAAGGCTCGGCATTGCATCGCTCGACGATCTGCCGAGCATCTCCGATTTCATACCCGATGCGAGTGTCGTCGAAACCCTTGAGAGAAGCTTGCGTGTCCTCCCCGAAGAACAGTGACGGCGAACGACTGCAAAAAGTTTTAGCCAAAGCGGGTTGGGGTTCCCGCCGAGATTGCGAGACTTTGATTGAAGACGGTCGTGTAAAGGTCAACGGCGAGACGGCGGTTCTTGGTCGCCGAGTCGACGCCGAAAATGACCGGGTCGAGGTCGATGGCGTCGTCGTCGGCGTGGCACCGTCACTTGTCTACTATCTGTTGAACAAACCCGTCGGCGTAATCACAACCGCCAGGGACACGCACGGCCGTCAAACCGTGGTCGAACTCGTGCCAAGCGAGCCACGGGTTTTCGCGGTGGGTCGACTCGACGCCGACACCGAGGGTCTGTTGATCATGACCAACGACGGCGAGTTGGCGCAGCGTCTGACTCATCCGAGTTTCGGCGTCGAAAAAGAGTATCTCGTGCATGTCGAGTGCCCGAAACAGAGCGTGGGCGAACCCGCGCTCAGGCGATTGCGCGAAGGCGTAGAACTCGAAGACGGTCTCACCGCTCCCGCTTCGGTTGGCCAGATACAGCCCGGGGTGCTGCGCATCGTGATACACGAGGGGCGCAATCGCCAAATTCGGCGGATGTGCGATGCGGTCGGACACCCCGTCGAACGATTGGTTCGGGTACGAATCGGCTCGGTGACAGACCGAAGTCTTGCCCCGGGCAAATGGCGCGTCTTGACCGCCGCCGAAGTCGTCGCCCTAAATCGTGCCGTCAAAAACTGAGCCATAGGTAGAATTTGCCGATGGCAATGCGCAAGGCGAACGTCCTTGGTCTTGGTTTGATTGGCGGTTCGTTGGCGCTGGCACTGGCCAAACACGGTTTCGTGGTTTCGGGCGTCGACAGTGATGACGAAAGGGCCACGGTTGCCCTCGAACGCGGAATAATCAGCGCGATCGGCATCGATCCGCAGGCTGAGATCAGTTTCGTCGCCACACCAGTGAGTTCGATTCCCGGACAGGTCAAGTTGGCCCTCGAAAAAACGGCGGGGATAGTCAGCGATGTCGGTGGTGTGAAACTCTCGGTGGTCAGCGGTGTTGTCGACCCCCGTTTTGTCGGCGGTCACCCAATGACCGGTAGCGAATTGGCGGGCCTCGACGGCGCCGATGAATCGCTTTTCGAGGGGATCGTTTGGGTTTTAACCCCCACACCGACCTCGTCTGATTCGTCATTCGAATCGTTGGCCAAGATCATTCGTCTGTTGGGCGCTGAGATCGTCGTGCTCGACGCCGAGCGCCACGACCGTCTCGTCGCGGTGGTCAGCCATCTTCCTCACTTGACGGCCGCGACCCTGATGGGTTTGGCCCATCTAACGGCCGAAGAGCATGTAGCCGTGTTGCGTCTGGCGGCGGGTGGCTTTCGCGATATGACCCGCGTCGCTTCCGGGCAGCCGACGATTTGGATCGACATCTGTCGCGAGAACAAGGACGCGATCCTCGACGCGTTGAACGGAATGATCGCCGGGTTGTCAGAAATGAAAACGATCGTCGAAGAACAAGACACCGACGCGCTTTTGACCCGACTCTCGACCGCCCGGTTGGCGCGGGCGAATCTGCCGGGTCGGGTACAGGAGCTCATAGATGTCTGCGAAGTTCGCGTGCCGGTTCCTGACCGCCCGGGTGCCGCCGCCGAAATTTTTCAACTCGCCGCCGATCTCGGGGTCAATATCGCCAACTTTGAGGTGGCGCACTCGGTCGAAGGTGACCGCGGCATTTTGGTGATGGTCATCGATCGGGCAAACGCCGAGATGTTCCGCGGCGGCCTCCTGGCGCGCAAGTTTCGTCCGACGATACAAAGCGTCGCATGACCAAGCCGGCTCTCGAAAACATCGTCGAGGTACCCGGCTCAAAGTCGATCTCAAACAGGGCCCTGATTTGCGCCGCGTTGGCCACGAGTTCGTCGAGCGTCAAAAATTGCGCGCCGGGTGACGATACCGAGGCGATGATTGCGGCACTTCGATCCCTCGATGTAGAAGTTCGAAAGACCGAACTTGAACTCGAGATTTCGGGGAACCTGAATCTCGAAAGCTCAAATCACGTCACGCTCGACGCCAAACTTGCCGGCACGACCTCACGCTTTCTCACTGCTCTGGCGGCCCTGCGCCGCGGAACGACGACCGTCGATGGCGGCGAATCGTTGCGCGGTAGACCGATGGGCGAACTGCACGACGCGCTGATCGCGATCGGCGCCTCGGTTGAGACACCCAATGGACTGGGTCACCTGCCCGTAACGGTCTCGCGTGGTGCACCTCGGGCCGCGGCGATCGCCTTGGGTGCCGAAGTTTCGAGCCAATACGCCAGCGCGTTGATGATGATCGGTCCGTATCTGCCGACCGGTCTCGAGATTTCTTTGGTCGGTCATGTCGTCTCGCGCGGGTATATCGAGATGACCGTCGGTGTGATGCGTGCCTTTGGCGCCCAGGTCGATTTCTCTGATAACCACATTTGGGTTGCCCCCGGTCGATATGCGGGGACAAGATATCAAGTCGAGCCCGATGCGTCATCGGCGTCCTATCCGCTTGCCGCACGCGCCATCAGCTCGGGAGAGGTGACGATCAAAGACCTCTCTCGCGCCAGCCTTCAGGGCGATGTCGCATTCGTCGATGTACTGGCCTCGATGGGTTGCCAAGTTTCGCAGACGGCTACAGGCATCAGGCTGCGGCGCGAAAAGCCGGTGCCTCTCGGGGGCGTGGCAGTCGATATGTCGCAGATCAGCGACTGCGTGCCGACTCTCGCCGCGGTGGCACTCTTTGCGGCAACACCCACCGAGATCACGGGTGTCGGCTTTATTCGCGACAAAGAGAGTGATCGCATCGGCGAACTGGCGACCGAACTGCGCAAACTCGGGGCGAATGTTCATGAAACTCGAGACGGCCTGAGAATCGAACCGGTTTCGCTGACCGGCGCCAAGTTGGCCACGCACCACGATCATCGCCTGGCGATGGCCTTCGCCCTGATTCAGCGCGAGGTGCCGAACATAGTCATCGATGATCCGACTGTCGTGGCAAAGAGTTGGCCCCGATACTTTGACGCCCTGCCGAATTTTTATCGATAGTCAAAATCGGCTACGCCGCGATATTCCATCGCGACCGCCATCGATGTTCTATAATTTGGTCTTCATCAAATCGACCACCGAAGGAGAAGACTTTGTCTCAAGCCCGTGAAATCATGACTTGGGAGTCTTTCGGTGTGGCGAGTCGCGAGTTGGCGATGAAAGTTGCCAAAGACGGTTATCAACCCGACATTATTTTGGCCATCGCCCGAGGTGGTCTGATGGCGGCAGGCGCCCTGGGCTATGCGCTCTCGGTCAAGAACACCTACACGCTGAACGTCGAGTTTTATACCGATGTCGACGAGCGCCTGCCGATTCCGATCGTGTTGCCTCCGGTGCCAAACCTCGTGGACCTCAAAGATTCGCGGATTCTCATCGTCGATGACGTCGCCGATACGGGGCACACATTGAAACTAGTTAACGATTTTTGCCACAACCAGGTCAAAGAATCGCGCATTGCGGTGCTCTACGAAAAGCCGCACTCGATTGTCAAGTGTGAATATGTATGGAAGATGACCGACAAATGGATCAACTTTCCGTGGAGCGACCAAGAGCCCGTCGCCGTGCGCGACTTCAAAGTTCGCGACGCCTGAGGCTCAGGCTTCGGCCAAAATCGTCAGCGCGGCGTTTTTGCCGCTCGCACCCCAGACCCCGGCACCGGGGAAAGTGGCGGCACCCGTCAGATAAAGACCGTCGATCGGGGTTTGGTAGCGGGTCAGTTCGGGTTGCGTGTTGAGCAACGCCGCGATCGGCCCGCCGGCGAAACTTGTGGCGTGACCTTTGGGCAAAAGGAATTCTGTTTCGTATCGCACGGGGGTCATGCAACGCCAGTCGGCGATCGACTCGACGAATCCTGGTTCGACCAAATCTGAGTATTTCGTCAGCCATCGTCGCGGCTCATCGTCGCTCGACCAGCCATCCTTGAATGAAAACGGCGTGAACAGCGCCTCGAGGCTGAAAACGTGGTCGGTCGCATTGGACATTGTCGGGTCAAGCACCGAGGGAATGTTGACGAGCATCGCCGGTTCATTCAAGATTTCGCCACGGCCGATCATTGCGTGGCCCTCATGAAGTTTTTGGGTTGACGGGCTGACGATCAGCGTCGCAGAATGCGGGTTGAGATCAAAACGCGATAACAGTTCCTCGTCGAGATTTCTGTATTTGGGCAACGCCGTGATCCGCGCATCGATCTTCGACTCGTAACCCTCGTGTTGCGGCGTATCCTTCCATTTTTGAACAACCGTCTTGGCAGAACCCGGCGGATTCTTCAACCATCGCAAAAAAGTGTCGTGCGGGTTGCACGCCGAAACGACCGTCTTGGCGAGAATCTCGGTGCCATCGACAAGGCCGACGCCCCGCACCGAGTCGCCTTCGCAGAGAATCTGGGCGACGCGTGCGTTGGTCATCACGACACCCGAGTTCGACTCGATGCTGCGGCGCAGGGTCAACGGCACCATACCGCTCCCTCCGACGGGTCGACCGACTTTTACGACGTGGCGCATCGCATAGGTCAGTGCACCGAGCCCGGTCGACGGCGTAAACGGCGAAACCCCCCAGACCGTGGGCCCGATGACGAGGGCCGGGGCGAGCAAAAGTTCTGACTTGAAATACTTGCGCAGAACCTGAGCCGAGTTCAGTTTGCTCCAGTTCAACATCGTCGTCACGCCCCTGCCACGATTCTTCAAAACCTTGGCGATCAACGATCGGCGAGTCGGGGGTTCGCTCGCCGCGGCCAATATCATCTTCACCACGGGCGTTGCATCTTTGACATATTGCTCGTAGCCCGCGACTTCATCTTTGAACATCGTCCTCATGACTTCGAGGGTCTTCGACAGATCGTGAAATTGCGGCCAGATACGGCGGTCATCCCATGAGGTCGAAATTTGGGCCGGTTCGACATCCAGATACTTCAAGCCATGGCCCTCGAGCCCGAGGTCTTCGATCACGCCTGTGGTGCGGAACGTGAGGTGGTCGCAGTTGCAAATGTTGACCGTGACGCCGGCAAACTTTTCGCTTGCGGCGGTTCCCCCGACTTCGGCGCGAGCCTCGACGACCAAAACTTGTTGGCCCGCCTTGGCCAGATATGCCGCGCAAACCAAACCGTTGTGTCCACCGCCGACGACTATCGCATCGAACCGACTTTGGTTGTTCGAAATCGCCACGCCACATATTGCCATTTGGGTAGGGTGATTGCCGTGGCTATCTCGGTTCGTCGTCTCGGAGACCTGCGCGGTCCCGATGTCGCGACCAAAATCACATCTCGATCGATCTTTGTGCAGCCGCTGGGAGCGATCGAACAGCATGGTCCGCATCTGCCGCTGAACACCGACGAGGTCATAGCCACGGCGGTGGCCGAGGCGAGCGTGGCGCGGGTGGGCGAGAGCCTCGATGTCTGGTTGCTGCCCACCTTGACCTATACGAAGTCGAACGAACACGCTTGGGCGCCGGGCACCGTATGGCTCTCGGCGACCACGATGCTCAGCGTGCTCGACGACATCGGTCGCTGCATCTCCCGCACGAACGGGCGAAAACTCGTGTTTATGAACGGTCACGGTGGAAATTCGGCTTTGCTCAATGTCGTCAATCGCGAACTTCGGCTGAATTACGGTTTGCAAGTTTTCACTGCACACCCGTCGATGCCACCCGACCAGGGCGGCGCCTCGGCGAAAAGCGAGTTGGGCATGGGCGTTCACGGTGGCACCGACGAAACCTCGATGATGTTGCATCTGCGCCCAGATCTCGTCGACATGTCGAAAGCGGTGCGAAGAGTTCCCGAGAAGATTGCCCTGAACAAGCATGTGCGTTTCGGTGGCGCCGTCAGTTTTGGTTGGTTGTCGAACGATTTCTTCGTCGACGGCCACATCGGCGACCCGACGCGCGCGACCGCAGAACTTGGCGCGAAGATGTTCGCTTCGGCCGTCGACAACTTCGCCGAAGCCCTCGCCGAGGTCTCGACATTCAACTTCGGCAGGTAGACCGAAACATTCTTCGCCAGAAATGACACTCGGGGGGCGCGAACGCCCCCCGAGGTATCAATTACTGATTACCGATCGTTATGGCAACGAGATGCTCGGATCAATGAATTCGTTGGTCACGATGTCAGCGGCAGTGATGCCCTCTTTCATCTTCGCGCCGATCTTTGTGTAGGTCGGCACGGCAACCTCGATGAACTTGGCAATTCGATCAAGATCGAAGCTGCCCAAGGTTCCGTCGGGGCTGTTGGCGATGAGTTTGTTGGCGAGGCCAAGTTCAACTGCCGCAGCAGCCTGACCGGCGTCGTACAACCAACCATTGCTGTACTGGGCTACGAGGTCCAGAATCAGGGCGTTGGCGCGTGACGGATCGGCCACGTAGTCAACCTGCGATTGCTGGATCATGGGCACGAGAAGTTTCAAGCAATCAGTGCTGGCTGCGATCACATCGGGTTTGCCACCCAGCGACTGGGCGTATGCCGTCCAGCCTGCGTCGTGAACCGTCTGATATGCGACCGGCTTCGCCCAGTCGGTGAGCACATTCTCGTAGTAGTAGGGCTCCGAAGTGGCGAAGCCCTGTTGAGCCGCCTTGCCACCGTCGGCCACGAAGTTGGCTGGTGTGCCGTCGTAGTTGCCGTCGACCTGCTTCGGGTCGAGAATGCCGTTCGCCGTGAAGTACTCCATGTATGCAGCACCACCGAAGTAACGAACCTTCGCCCCGGTCGCTTTGAGATCGGCGATCGTTTTGACGTTCGGGTACGTGGCCGGGTCCCACATGATGATCTGCGGGTTGATGTTGAACGGAGCCACAACCGTCATCGTCGGGAACTCGCCCGAGTCTTGAATCGCACCGTCGGTGCTGACGAAGCCCAAGAAAATGCTCGGGTCTTGATACATCAGCGATGTCGGTGAGCTGAAGCCCACGGCTGGTCCGCCTGCGCGAACCTGAATCTTGACGCCTGTGTCGGCGCCCTTTGCTACCAGCGGTCCGGTTACTCGAAGACCTGCGGCGTCGACCTCATAGTCTTCACCGACCAGGTTGTACAAGAACCCGTGTTCCGATTCCGGGTTCCAGTCGGTCTGGAAGGTAACCGTGTCGGGACATACACCAGCGAGCGAAACGGCCTCGGTCGTTTCTTCTGCCGATGCCGTTGTCTCTTCGGTTGTCTCTTCGGTTGCCTCTTCGGTTGCCGTGTCGTCACTGCCACCGCATGCGGCGAGAGCGACCAAGCACACGGCGCCGAACAGTGCTGTTGCTTTTCTCCTCATTGTCTCTCCTGTTTTGTCTGGGGTCAGATAATTGCGGAGCAATTATCTATTGCTTTCAAGTGCATTTCCTGTCATTTCCGTTTATTTTTCGTCAAGAGACCGTCACCGACCTCTTGTGGTCGTATGCCATTTGCCTATCGCCGCTTTTGATAGTAGCCCGAACAAGATGAACACGACCAAACCGAAAACACTGGCCATGATGATCGCGGTGATCAACTCGGCTCCCCAAAGGCGTCCGCGGTAAATATCGATCTGCGCGCCGATACCGACCACGCCGCCTTGTCGAAAATAGAAATCACCGACGACCGCACCGATCACCGACAGGCCAGCCGAGATGCGCAGCCCGACGAAGATGTTCGGCATCGCCGCGGGAAACTGCAGTTTTCTGAGCCGGGTGAGTTTGTTCGCACCATGCAGGGTGAAGAGTTCATGCTGGCTCTTGTCGACCGAGAGCAACCCGAACAACGTGTTGTTCACGATCGGGAAAAATGCGATCAGGACCACGACCAAAATTCGCTGCAATGTGATGCCGTCGATCAATGCTCGAATCAACGGAGTCATCGCCAAAATCGGTGCCGATTGAAGGGCGACCAAATACGGCCAGGTGGCGCGCTCCATCCAGCGTCGGGTCGCCATCGCCGTGGCTAGCGCCGTGCCGACGACAATCGTGATCCCGAGACCGATGACGGCAATTTTTATCGAATCCCAGAGCGAACGAAGAATCGGCCTCAAGCCACGTTGTTCGCCCGCCGACCAAGTGAGAAAGCCCTCTTCAACCACCCGATGGGGGGTGGGTAACAAAAAGCGTTTTTGCGGTGGGAGCAGCCGCATTGAGAGCAAGTACCAAACGCCAATAAACAGCGCGAACACGACTATCGGTCCGGCGAAGTCGCTGACCAGATTACGTTCGCCGTTTTCGCGGGGCGCGTCATCTACCCGCAGACTTGGCGGCACCGACTGGTCGACAGTGTTCGCCACCTTGATGCCGTTGGACGCGTTCAAACCAGTGTCCCCCTGAGCGCCAACGATACTTCACCGCAGATCTCGGCAAATTTCGCCTCATAGCGCAACGAATGAGCCCGGGGGTACGAGAATGGAATGTCGAAGCTGCCGATTATCTGACCGGGACGGGCCGACATCACCAAGACTCTCGTCGACATATACACCGCCTCGGCGATCGAATGCGTGATAAACAAACCGGCGAAGCCTTCGATTTGAAACAAGCGCAACAATTCGTCGTTGAGGCGTTCGCGCGTGATCTCGTCGAGGGCGCCGAATGGTTCGTCGAACAAAAACACCCTTGGTTTCATCACCAGCGAGCGGGCCAACGACGCGCGCATTTTCATGCCTCCCGACAATTGGCGCGGATACTTGTCTTCGAATCCCGTCAGGCCGACCAAGTTGATCGCATCTTGGGCGAGCTTTACACGCTCGGTTTTTTCGATGCCGTGAAGTTCGGCAATGATTTCGATATTTCTTCGCACGGTTCGCCAGGGGAGAAGCGTCGCATCTTGAAACACGTAACCGATGCTGTTGCGGTCGATCTCGCACTTGCCCTCGGTCTCGGTCTCGAGATTTGAGGCGATTCTCAAAAGGGTCGACTTTCCGCATCCCGAGGGGCCGACGACAGTCACGAACTCGCCCAGATTGATGTCAAAACTGACACCCGCCAGCGCCCTTGTGCCGTCGGGGAACGTCATGCCGACCTTGTCGAACCCCAGAGCCCCGACCACTCTGAGAGATTAGTTGATCAGTTGACGGCAGCCAAACACGAACTGACCACCACGCCGTTGCGAATCACCATCGGTCGTTCGGCTGTGACTGCTATCGCCTCGCGCAGGCTTGTCGCCCTGTTCAGCATCAGATTCGCCGGTTGACCGACAGAAATTTTTGTGGTGGCAAGTCCCATCACTTGACGTGCGACCGTCGAAACGGCTTCGAATGCATCTTGGGGCAACAGGTGCGCAGCCAAAATCGCCAAGCCTGCACTTTCGAGCGGATCGCCACGACCAATCGGATTGAACGGATCCTGCAAATTGTCGGCGCCAATCGCCACCCGCACCCCCGATTTTCGAAGAATCGAAACAGCCGTCAAACCGCGAGGTTGCGGAGCCGTGGCTTCGCGTCCCTGAAGAAACAGGTTCGTGTGGGGTAGGACGATTACAGAGATGCCCGCCGCGGCAACCTTCTCGGCGATGCGCGCCTGCGAATCGTGGCTCTGCATCGCCAGGCTCACACAGTGACTCGCCGTGACCGACCGTCGAAACTTGGTCTGCATTACCCGTTCTGCCAAATCCTCCAATGTGACGCGATTTGCGTCGGTGTGTTCGTCGGTGTGCAGATCAAGATCGCAGTCCAATTCGCCGGCAAGTTCGAGAAGCGCGACATTCGCCCCTGTCGGGTCTTCGTCAATGTGTGGACACCCGCCAAGTAGGTCGGCGCCCGCTCCGATTGCGCTTCGACCAAGTTGGCGATTGTGTTTTCCGTTCGAGCCGCTCAACGGCCAGCCCAACAAGGCGCAGATCTGCATGTCGACAAGCTCGCTTGTTCTTCGTTTTACTTCGACCAGGGCCTCGACCGAATCGAGGTTGTTCCATTCAGTGACATCAGCATGGGTGCGAATCGCCGTGACACCGTTCTTGACCATCAGGTGCACCGCTCGTTCGGCCCGCTCGATCGTGTCGGCGATGGTGATCAGCTTGCGGTTCGACTCCATCGCGGTAATCGCGCCCATCAGATCGCCAGTCGGGTTGTCGATTCGCTCGGCCAAAAAGGCCTTATCGAGATGCGCATGCGGTTCGGCAAGCGAGGAGGTGAGCAACGACCCCGAAGCGTCGAAAACCGTTTCGTCACCGTTTCGTCGCAGGCTTTCGCCGATTTCGTCTATCAGCGAGCCTTCGATGCGGACGTCGCGCAGCCCGACGACGTCAACGACACGACAGTTTTTCAGCAACATGATCTTCGGACCGAGCCGAATTATCTCGGCTAAACGAGCGGCGTGAGATTCGGAAGTGGGCGACGCTCGACTTTTTCGCCCAGTTTCGGGAAAACTTCCTCGGTCACCAGATGCATCTGCTCGATCATTTCTTCTCGAGTCACGCCTGGGTAGTCGAAGAAGAAGCAGATGTTCTTCAGGTCAAGCAGGTCGCGCCAAAAACCGAGCGTGTCGACGGCATCGTCGATCGATCCGACGATCTGAATCTTTTGGTCGTTCGACTCTTCGATGGTCGGGCAATGGTTGAAGGCGACCTTGCTGCCGTCGGGGTTGCGGTAAGAAGAAAACCTTCCGTAGGGCGACAAAAAGTTGGCAAACTCGTCGTGACCCGGCTTGCCCTTGAGCATCGCCTTCTCGCGCGTCTTGGCGACATGTATGCTCATCACCAGCGTGCGGTCTTCCCCTGGAGCGACCGGGTTTCCGACCTCTTCGCGGATCTGGGCGTAACGATCCCACTTTTGTTTTTGACTGTCGGCATTCTGCAACCAATAGACGGCCTTGTGGCCGACGCGCGGCACATACTCGATTGTTTCGGGCGATGTCACCGGCTGATATACATCGATCGTGCGCAACGGTTTCGGAATGAGCGTCAGATCATCGACATAGCTTCCGCGATCGGGAATCTCGTCTGGAGGAAAAACGAAGTGCTTTCCGCGATATGAAAAACGCTCGTTGTACCAGGCGAGTTTGATTATCTCGACGCTCTCTTCAAAAACTTCGCGGTTGATGCGGTCGTGCTCGGCGCTCATCGCGTTGTCGCCCGAGGCTACGACAGTGCCGAGGCTCCATGCCTCGCGGGGCACCGTGCCGCGTCCGACGCCGAACTCCATTCGGCCGCCGGTGACGATGTCGGCGATCGCAAAATCTTCGGCGAGTCGCAACGGGTGCCACTGCGGAACCACGTTGAACATCTGCCCGAGTCGGAGGCCCTTCGTGACGCTGGTCAGATGCTGACCGAATTGAATCAGGTTCGGCAATACTTCGTAACCCTCGTATTGAAAGTGGTGCTCGGTCAGCCACATCGTGTCGATACCCACCTCGTCGGCGACCTTCGCCCAGGCGACGAGGTTCTTGTAACACTCGATCACGCTGTCGTTGCCGTATCTACGGGCGGTCGGTGCGACTTTGCCCGCGTCGTCCATTGGAACCGTGCAGAAGAAGTTTGCGTCTACTCTCATGGTCAAAGAATACCCGAAGCACCTCGCCATGCGTTGCGGGCGAGCAACACTTGCTTTAATGCCTCGGGTCTGTCGGTCATGATGCCATCCACCCCGAGATCGAGCAGGCGAGTCATTTCATTTTCGTCGTCGATCGTCCAGACATGAACCTGAAGACCGGCGTTGTGGGCCGCTTCGATGAACGACCGATTTACAAGTGTCAGCCCGCCTTGACTGGTCGGTACTTGGGCGGCATGGATGTTCTCGAATTCTCCCCTCCGTCTGAACCAACTTCCCAGCCGTAGTTTGGCCACATCGCGTGGACCCATCGAGGTGCATAGTCGCGCTCCAAATCGCCCGCGAAGTTCGTCGAGGCGTTTGTCACTGAAAGACCCGATGCACACGCGATCGAAAATGTCGCCCCTGCTCAAGCGGTCGATGAGCGGCCGCAACGCCTGATCGGACTTGCAGTCGATGTTGATGTGGGCGTTGGGAAAACTGCCAAGCAGATCCTCTAACAACGGAATTGGCTCTAGACCGTTGACCCGTGCGGTTTTGATTTCGTCGTAGTTCAGTTCACCGATCAAACCCTCCCTCCCGCAGGTGCGCGAAAGGTCGTCGTCGTGAAACGCCAGAAGAACTCCGTCTGCGGTCACATGTACGTCGGTCTCTAGATAGATGTAACCGAGATCGACGGCCCTCTGAAAGGCGGGCATCGTATTTTCGGGCGCGTCGCTGGCACCACCGCGATGGGCAAAAGCGATTGGTGTTGAGTGTCTCAGAAATGGATGCACAGGCTGTGTCGACCGATATCCAGCGAAACCTAAATTGCCCGACCCGCGCTTTTCCAATACTCATCCTTGAGCAGGCGCTTATAGAGCTTGCCCGTGGGATGTCGGGGAAGCTCGGGTCGAAAATCTATCGATTGCGGGCATTTCAAATCGGCGAGCGACTTGCGACAGAACTCCTTGAGCTCTTGCTCCAAGCGCTTGGCCTCTTCGGGTGAAGTTGGCATCGCCGCCGGTTGAACGACGGCCTTTACTTCTTCACCAAACTCCTCATTCGGCACACCGAAAACCGCCACATCGACGACCTTGGGGTGGTTGATCAAGATGTTCTCGGCCTCTTGCGGGTAGATATTCACGCCGCCAGAGATGATCATGAACGCCTTTCGGTCGGTGAGGTAAAGGAAGTTGTCCTTGTCCAAATAGCCGACATCACCCAGCGTCGTCCACCCGCGACCGAGTGGGTCGCGAGAGCTCTTCGTTTTTTCCGGATCGTTGTGGTACTCAAAGTCAACCTTGCTCTCGAAAAACACGGTGCCGGGCTCGTTGATCGGAAGTTCGACACCATCGTCGTCGCAAATGTGCACGGTCGCGTTGATCGCCACACCGACGGTGCCCGGATGACTGAGCCACTGCTCAGAATTGCAGTAGACGAAGCCGTTGCCTTCGCTGCCCGCGTAATACTCGTGAATGATCGGTCCCCACCAATCGAGCATCTTCTGCTTGACCTCGATCGGGCAAGGGGCCGCGGCATGGATCGCGCACTTCAAACTCGTCGTGTCGAACTTTTTCCGAATGCTCTCATCGAGCTTGAGCATTCTGACGAACATCGTCGGCACCAACTGCGAATGGGTCACCTTGTGCTGTTCGACAAGTCGGAGATAATCGATCGGGTCGAAATGCTCCATGATGACCGTCGTGCCCCCAAGCCGGTGCGTCGCCATCGTGAATCTGAGCGGTGCGGCGTGATAGAGGGGGGCGGGCGAAAGGTATGTCGCGTTTTGGTCGATACCGAAAAGCATCGTGCACAGCACGCCCAAACCTGAAGGCGTGCCAAGTTCGGTCATCGGCAGGCCGAGTTTGATGCCTTTTGGTCGTCCGGTGGTGCCGCTTGAATAGAGCATGTCGACGCCGTCAAGCCGATTTGCGAGCGGTCTTTTTGACCCGCTTGCGACCGTGTTCTCATAAGAGTCATAACCGTCGATCGTGCCGTCGAGCATCAACCTCAGAGAAACATTCGGCGTCGTCGACAGAACTTGTCGCGCCTGGTCGACCTTGTATTTGCTGGTGATGAACGCCTTGGCCCCGCAGTCGTCGATGATGTAGCTCAACTCGTCGGTTGTAAGGCGCGAAGAGCACGCCGTATAGATGAGGCCCGCGTAGTGGCACCCCCAGAGAATCTCGAAATACCTCGGGTGATTCTCGAGACAAAGGGCGATGTGGTCTCCAGGCTTCAAGCCCGCGTCGCGCAAGACATTGCTCAATCGATTTGCGCCCTCGTCGAGTTCGCCAAAAGATATCGAGTGACCACTGTTGCCCATGATTACCGCGGCGCGATTTGGTGCCGTCTCGGCGATCGCCCCCGGAAACATGATCGAAAACTACTAGATTGCTCCCATCGGGCAAATTTTCGGAGCAAGTATGGCGATCGTCGAAACTGAAAGAATCATCTCAGAAGGCGAAGTCGGCGAGATGGTCGCCGCATTGTTGCGACGCTTCCCGCCTGCGCAGACCAAGCCCGTCGAGTTCTTGCGCGCCCAATTCGAAGCCGGTTTGGCCTGGGTCCATTTTTCGGTTGGCAACGGGGGTCTCGGCGCGTCGCCAAAACATCAAAAGATCGTCAATGAGGCGATCGTGGCGGCCGACGGCCCATCGAGCTACGCGCGAAACCCGATCGGCTACGGCATGTGCGCCCCGACGATCGCGCAGTGGGGCACGAGTGAGCAGATATCGAAGTACCTTCGACCGTTGTTTACGGGCGAAGAAATTTGGTGCCAACTGTTCTCAGAGCCGGGTTCTGGCTCTGACTTCGCCGGACTCTCATCGAAGGGTGTGCGTGACGGAGACGAGTGGATCGTCAATGGTCAAAAAGTCTGGACAACCCTGGCCCACGTTTCGAAGTACGGTCTGCTCGTCGTGCGCACCGACCCCCAGGTCGTCAAACACGCCGGGTTGACGGCCGTCGTGGTCGACATGCACGCGCCCGGCGTCGAGGTGCGCCCGCTGCGGCAGATGACGGGTGAAGCCGAGTTCAACGAGGTCTACTTCACCGATGTTCGCATACCCGTGAAAGAGACACTGGGTCAACCGGGCGACGGATGGCGGGTGAGCCTGACGACTCTGATGAACGAGCGGGTCGCGATTGGTGGGGCAATACCGCGCAAGGCCAGCGGACCTATTCGCGAGGCGCTGAAGTTATGGGAGTCGCTTCCGGTGGACGAAAGGAATTCGTCTGTTAGGGATGAGTTGGTTCAACTTTGGATCAAAGCCGAAGTGTTGCGACTGACGAACATTCGCGCCGGCCAGAACCGTCGCATCGGCACGCCCGGGCCGGAGGGGTCTATCGGCAAAGTCGCCAGCGCCGAATTGAACAAAGACACCTATGAGTTTTGTCTCAGCCTGCTCGGCGCGAGCGGAATGTTGTACGGCAACTACGAAATGGTCCGCCCCGAAACGGCGATGAACTTTGACTCGATTCCCAAGGCGTTCTTGCGCAGTCGGGCCAACAGCATCGAAGGCGGAACGACGGAAGTAATGAAGAACATCTTGGGTGAACGAGTCCTCGGCCTGCCTGGCGATGTGCGGGTCGACCGGGACAAGCCCTGGCACGAAGTGCCGAGAAATTAGCAGCACGAAGTGCCGAGAAATTGACGGCGCTCAAATAGAAAGCGTCAGCCGGCGAGTTGGGCAAGCACTGTGCTTGCGGCAACTTGGCGGTCATCGACAATTTTGCGATCGCCCATCGCGGCACCGAGCGTCACCGTCGCCACCGTTTCGATCGCGCTTTGCAGCTGGCGAATGTGGCGCGGTGGTGGAAAGTATTCGTCTTCGCTTGCGACGTTCACCTCTTCGACGCCATGCTGCGGATTGAGATGTTCGATAATCGCCGTCACCAATTCCTCGGGAGCCGAAGCTCCGGCCGTTACCCCGACGACGCCCGATATGCCTGCCGAGAGTTCCGAAACCTCATTCACGCGAAAGACCTTGCTGCAGCCAACCTCGCGTGCGAGCTTCTCGAGCGCCCGGGTATTCGACGAGTTTTCAGAACCAATAACAACGATCGAGTCGCATCGTTTGGCGATTCGCATCAATGCGCTTTGGCGGTTCGTCGTCGCGAAACAAAGATCGCTCTTGCCGGGCGACCAAACGTCGGGATACTTGACCTTCACCGCATCGGCGACGTCCCGCCAATCGCGGTGGGAGAGCGTGGTTTGAGCCAATACGGCCACGGGCTGGTCGAACTGGTCTAGTCGCGCAACTTCGTCGAGATTCTCGACCCGACTGGTTGACTCCGGTGCCACAGCCATCGTGCCGATGGCCTCTTCATGGCCCTCATGACCGATGTAAACGATATGAAAGCCTTTTGCGGCCCGCGTCTTGACTTCATGATGAACCTTTGTCACCAACGGACAAACAGAATCGACGACGTAACTGCCCTTCGATTTGGCCTGCTCGACGACCTGCGGTGCCGAACCGTGCGCCGAGAGCATGATCGGTCGGCCAGCGGGAATCTCGCGCAGGTCGTCGACGAAGACGACCCCCAAGTTTTTGAAGCGTTCGACGACGATTTTGTTGTGAACGATCTCGTGGTAACAGTAGATCGGTGACTCAAAGGTTCGAACCATCCACGCCAAAGCCTTGATCGCCATTTCCACGCCGGCGCAGAAACCGCGCGGCGCGGCGAGCACAACTTTCTCGACTCCGCTCATGTCCACGAAGATTACCGTGAAAGTGCGACTGTAAACTTGTGAGATGGCATCGGCGTTTGCAACTGTTGTCATAGTCGGCCGACCGAACGTGGGCAAGAGCACCCTCTTCAATCGTTTTCTAGGTTCGCAGGTGGCGATCGTGCAGGACGAGCCGGGTGTGACACGAGATCGATTCGAGCGCACGGTCGAGTGGCAAGGGCGCCGATTCAGTGTCGTCGACACCGGTGGCTGGATGCCGAGAGGTTCCGAACTGGAATCCAAAGTGAGTCGCCAAGTCGAGGCCGCCGTTCGAGACGCCGATTTGGTGCTGTTCGTCGTCGACGCGACGGTGGGGGTGCTCGACGACGACCAGGCGATCGCGAAGTGGTTGCGAACGAGCGGCAAAGAAGTTTTGGTCGTGTCCAACAAGATTGACAGCGACAAGCGAGAGTTCGACAAGTGGGAGTTCCTTTCGTTAGGTCTTGGTGATCCTTATCCGGTTTCGGCGCTGCACGGCCGAAAATCCGGGGACATCCTCGACGAGGTGTTGATTCGAATTCCGCGTCGCGACGGAGACGAGGACGAACTCGACAAGAAGAACGCCGAAAGAATTCGAGCAGACTCGAGGGTTCCCCGAGTCTCGATTGTCGGTCGACCGAATGTGGGTAAGAGCACATTGTTCAACCGCCTCGTCGGCCAAGATCGTGCGGTGGTGCACGACATGCCGGGCACCACGCGTGACTCGATCGACACCGTCGTCACCACGCCCGACGGGCCGATAACTTTTGTCGACACGGCCGGCATGCGTCGTCGCAGCCGGGTCGACGATTCGACCGAGTACTACTCGTTCGTACGCGCGCTTCGTGCAGTCGACGAATCGGACATCGCGCTGCTTGTCATCGACGCGACCGAAGGCATCACCAGCCAAGATCAGCGATTGGCCGAAAGAATCGATGCAAGTGGCAGCCCTGTCGTCGTGGTTCTCAACAAATGGGAAACCCTCAACGCCGACCAGCGAGACGAAATCGATGTCGAAATCGGCCGAAAACTGTTTTTCGTCGGCGATGCGCCAGTTCTCAAAATGTCGGCGCTGACCGGCAAGGGCGTGCAAAAATTGCTTCCGGCGTTGCAAGACTCGATCGAGCAGTATCACCGCCGGGTGCCGACGCGCGATGTGAACAGGGTTGTCGCCCGGGCCCAACAGCAGCAGCCGGCACCCGGCGGCGCTCGCGTGCTTTACGCGCTGCAGGGTGCTTCCGATCCACCGACGTTCACGCTGTTCGTCAACAAAGAGTTGCCGTCGACCTATTTGCGCTACCTCGAGCGGGCGATACGCGAGGGTTTCGAGTTCGGCTCGACCCCGATCAAGATTCGCGTTCGCAAGCGCTCAGATTAGAAGGCGGAGCATCCGAATGCCGTGGTGTGAGCCCTGCGCAAAATACTTCGCTCCGACCAGTCTGACGACGGAAGGATGTTGCCCGAAATGCGGTGCACCAATCGCGCAGTTTGATGTCAATGGAAACATTCTCGACTCACCGGTCACCGCTCGGTCGTTAGATCTCAAAGCGATCGCCCGCTCGGCTGGCGAGGAAGAGAAGGCGCCTTGGCATTTCAAGTTGCTCGTGGCGTCGCTTGTCGTCTATCTGATCTGGCGGTTTGCTTCGCTGTTTATCTGAGATACCTTGAGTGGGGTTGTTTACAGCAATTCGGGCTGTGGCGCAGCTTGGTTAGCGTGCTTGTCTGGGGGACAAGAGGTCGGGAGTTCAAATCTCCCCAGCCCGACTCACATATCATTTGAGTTCGGCAAACCGTCTGGAGGCATCGAAAGTGAAACTGGCTGATCGTTTAGAACGTCTCGGCACCGAGACGGCGTTCGCCGTCGCGGCGACCGCCGCCGATTGGTTGTCGAAGGGCAACGAAGTATTTCCATTTCATCTCGGTGACTTGAATTTGCCCACGCCCGCCAATGTTTCGGCGGCGATGCACCGCGCCGTCGCCGAAGGCAAGACGGGATACTGTCCCAATGCTGGTATTGCACCACTTCGCCAGGCGCTTGCCGAGAGTCTGGGAAAGCAACGAAAAGTCAACTTCATGCCCGAGAACATCGCCGTGCAGCCCGGCGGGAAACCCGTGATCGGAAAATTTTTGCGTTCGGTGATGAACCCGGGCGATGAAGTTCTGTATCCGAACCCGGGCTTTCCGATCTATGAAAGTCAGATTGAGTTCAATGACGGTGTCGCCGTGCCTTATCGATACTCCGACACACCAAAAGGTTTTCGGATTGATCTCGACTATTTGAGGAGCAAGATCTCGAAGAAGACGAGGGCGCTCGTTTTGAACGATCAGCAGAACCCGTTGGCGGCCGAAATGACCGACGACGAGAGACAGGCCCTCGCCGATTTGGCGATCAAACACAACTTGTGGGTTCTGGCCGACGAGGCCTACTACGACATTCGATATGCGGGTGAGAGCAAGAGCGTTGTTTCGTTGCCCGGCATGCTCGAGCGCACGGTGATTCTCTATACATTCTCCAAAAAGTTTGCGATGACGGGGTGGAGACTCGGCGCCGCGATCGGCCCGAAAGGCATCATCGACCGAATCTCGAAACTCAACACCAACGAAGAGAGTTGCACGGCCCAGTTCGTTCAGTGGGCCGGGGTAGAGGCGATCAACGGCGACCAATCTGGCGCCAATGAACTGCTTCGCGTCCTGAAAACTCGTCGCGACGCGACGATCGCGGGTCTGAAGAAGATTCCGGGCGTTCGCGTGCATACGCCCGACAGCGCGTTCTACGTCTTTCCCGAAATCTCAGAGACGATGGCGCGCACGGGTCACGCAGACCTCGCCGACTTCGCCTTGGGGGCATTGCACAATTCGGGAATGTCATTTTGCACGCGCCGACATTTCGGTCGCCCCTTGCCGGGAGAACAGGGAAACTACATTCGCCTGGCTTACAGCGGCGTCAACAACGACGAGATCGAGCGCGGTTTGTCGCGTCTAGCCGACTGGGTTTCGTCGAAGTAGAGATGAAGATCGTCGTCACCGGAAAAATTCCTCAGGCGGGTCTCGAGGTTCTCAAGACAGCGGGCTTTCAGCCGGATGCTTGGTCGCAAGATTCGGCGATGAGTCGAAGCGACTTGTTGTCCAAGGTCAAGGGAGCCGACATCCTCGTCACGTTGTTGACCGAAAAGGTCGATGCCGAACTCCTAGACGCGGCAGGCCCGAATTTGAAGGCCGTATGCAATGTTGCCGTGGGCTACAACAACATCGATGTCGCCGCGTGCAAGTCGCGCAAGGTCCTGGTCACGAACACTCCGGGTGTGCTCACCGAGGCGACGGCCGACATCGCCATCGCGTTGATTCTGATGACCACCAGACGACTCGCCGAAGGGGAGCGGGTAATTCGCAGCCAAACTCCGTGGCAATGGGGCATGCACTACATGCTTGGCGCAGGAGTGACGAAACGCGTTTTGGGTGTCGTCGGCATGGGCGCGATCGGAATCGCAACCGCGCGCCGAGCCAAGGTGTGTGGCATGACGGTGGTCTATCATTCGCGGAGCGAGATCGACCCGAAAGTCGCTGCGGAGTTGGCGGCGACACGAGTCACCTTCGACGAATTGTTGAGCCAGAGCGATGTCGTTTCGATCCACTGCCCATCGAACGAGTCGACCCGCCATTTGTTCAGCAAGCCGCAGTTCGAAAAAATGAAACCGACCGCGTTTCTGGTCAATACCGCGCGCGGCCCAATCGTCGACGAACAGGCTTTGGTCGAGGCGCTGGAGAACAATCAGATCGCGGGCGCGGGTCTCGATGTCTTCGAGTTCGAGCCGAAAGTAAACCCTGGCTTGTTGCATCGCGACAACGTGGTGATGTTGCCGCATCTTGGCTCGGCGACCGTCGAGACTCGCGACGCGATGGCGATGTTGGCGGCGAACAACGCCGTCGCAATAGCCAACAACCGCGAGCCACTGACCCCGGTCGGTTAGTCGACGAAGATGACTGGTCTCGGCACGCTGATAAACACGGCGACTGTCGTCGCGGGTGGTCTGCTCGGTCTATTGATCGGCGACAGAATTCCCGAGCGAGTTCGAGTGATTATCGTTCAGGTCATCGGCATGACGACTCTGGCGATTGGCTTGCGCGATGTGTTGAAAACCGAGAACATGGTTTTTCCCCTCGTCGGCATGGTCGTGGGCGCGATTATCGGAGAATTCATGCACATCGAGGATCGACTGACCTCGGTTGGCGACTTTTTGCGTCGGCGGTTCGCGGGCGAGGCGAACGACAATCGGTTCGTCTCTGGCTTCGTCACCGCGTCGCTGCTCTTTTGCGTCGGACCATTGACAATTCTCGGCGCGATCGAGGATGCAAGCGGCAAGACACCCCAGCTGTACATCATCAAAGGCACCCTTGACGGTTTTATGATGATCATCTTCTCGGCGATTTACGGTATTGGCGCAATCTTTAGCGCGATAAGTGTGTTCGTCGTCCAGGGAAGCCTCACCGTTTTCGGCACCTCCCTCGACTCGCTTCTAACCGATCGAATGCGCACCGAGTTGTTCAGCGCGGGCGGTCTGGCCGTGATCGCCATCGGCATCAACCTGCTGGAAATCAAGAAGATTCGCCTGGGTTCTCTGTTGCCGGGTCTCGTCGTCACGCCGATCTTGGTTTGGCTATTCGCCTCACCAACAACTATCCTCAGATAAGACATTTTTTCGTTAAGGGGGATCATGAACTTCGTCAAAACTTCAAAGGTTTTGTTTGGTTCGGTCGTTGCGCCAGCAGTTGCCGCCGCGGTTGTTGCTTCGGTCGTCGGTGGAGTGTTTGTAGCAAGCGCGACACCATCAAGCATCACAGTTTGTGCATCTAAGGCGAATGGAGCGCTGAGATACGTGACCTCGGCAAAGTGTAAGCCCCAAGAGACAAAGCTCGTGCTTGGTCAACAGGGTGCCACTGGTGCTACCGGTGCCACTGGTGCTACCGGTGCCACTGGTGCTACCGGTGCCACTGGTGCCACGGGTGCTACTGGCGCCACCGGCGCCACTGGCGCGGCAGGATCGTATGCAACTGCTATGTCGGTTAGTTCGATTCCGTCAGCGGGGTACACGCTCGCTCTCACGGATGCCGGGAAGCTTCTCTACTCTTCGGTTTCGCCGACAATAACCATCCCCACTAATGCGTCGGTTGCATTTCCAATCGGAACTCGAATTGACGTCGGTCAGTTGGGAGCAACATCCGCGAACATCATTTTCATTACACCCGCAACCGGTGTGACGCTCAATGGTGGAAGTGAGTCCGCGCAATTTGACAGGGGCGCATATCAGATGGGTTCGTTGATCAAGATCGCCACAAATGAGTGGTTGTTCCTTAAACCCGTAGACGAGAACTCGTAAATGTTTGCTGGTACGCGAAGCCAAAAAGTTTCTGCGGGTCTAGTTGCTGCATCAGTAGCGGCCGTTGTCGGGGGGTTGATTATCGCCTCAGCGTCGAGTTCATCGGTCGTCGTGTGTAGCGCAAAAGTTGGCGCCGCCTTGCGCTACAGCAAGTCGGGTGAATGTAAATCAAGTGAAACTCGACTGGTGCTAAATGAAGCGGGGCAAACTGGTGCAGCTGGTGCAGCCGGGGCTAAGGGTGCAACTGGTGCCACTGGTGCAGCCGGGGCTAAGGGTGCAACTGGTGCCACGGGTGCCACTGGTGCCACTGGTGCTGCAGGGGCTACGGGTGCAACTGGTGCGGCAGGAACTTACCCATCGGCGATGGAAATCCGAGACATCGCGACAACTTATACCCTCGCTGCTGTTGACCAGGGCAAGATTCTTATCTCTCGCTCAGACACGGTAGTAACGGTGCCAGCAAACGCAACCGTTGCATTTGATATTGGTGCGCGACTTGACTTTGGTCTTGTTAGCGGTGTCCTATTTTTTGATCCGGCCAGCGGGGTGACGCTCAACGGCGGAACCTCGCGCGTCGAACTTGATAAGGGGACTTTTCAGATCGTCACGCTCGTAAAGATCGCCACAAACGAGTGGGTTCTGCTGAAAACAGTTGACGAAATTTAGGTCCAAAAACGGTCGCCAAAAAAGTGTGCGGCAGGTTCAATTCAATTTCGAGCGGGGGCGACTTCGCGCGGGCGTATCGCGCGGATTTTCTCGGTGAAGAACTCGGACAAAACCACAACGTCGCGCCGACTTCGTCCGTATATGTTTTGCACAATGGGCAATCCCACCGGGTCGTGGAATCGATGACCTGGGGGCTCGTGCCCGGTTGGTCGAGAGACAAATCAAGAATGGCAAGCATGATCAACGCCCGATCCGAGACGCTGGCCGAGAAACCGAGTTTTCGAAATCTGATCGGCAAACATCGTTGCGTGCTGCCGATTCAGGGCTTTTATGAGTGGCAAAATCTGCCGACTGAGACAA
>Ga0194131_10002042_pt1 | contig 33677 bp, 31 predicted proteins | sample TA2KigO120mmetaG_FD_148631 | JGI IMG/M metagenome (GOLD analysis project Ga0194131, IMG submission 148631) | Freshwater microbial communities from Lake Tanganyika, Tanzania - TA2015053 Kigoma Offshore 120m | ecosystem: Environmental > Aquatic > Freshwater > Lake | place: Tanzania: Lake...
CCATGCCCGGTCACTCCGATCACCTGCAACGTATTGAATCTTATATCATAATTGGCCGCTTTCGTCACGAATTGGTGCGGCCATCTGGGAAATGCGGGATTATACATCCTGCGCCGCGGCCGGGCGGCGCATAAGGGGGGATGCGCCATGAGGGGCAGCGAATGTCGATAACGTCCGACCGCACCAAGCCCGAGACCAAACGGATCATGATCGTCGATGACTCGGGCATGATGCGCGGCATCGTCAAGCAGATCATCCAGATCGACGACGCTTTCGAGATCGTCGCCGAGGCCGCCGACGGCTACGAGGCCGTGGAGCGCGCCAAGGCGCACAAGCCCGACGTGATCCTGTTCGACATCGAGATGCCGAAGCTGAACGGCATCGACGCCATGAAGCGGTTGGCGCTGGTCAGCAAGGCCAAGGTCGTCATCCTGTCCTCTGTCGCTCAGATCGGCTCGCCGGCTGCTCTCGAGGCAAAGAAGCTCGGCGCCTTCGACGTGATTCCCAAGCCGTCGGGCGCCATCAGCCTCGACCTCAAGGCGAAGAAGGGCCATGAGATTCTCAAGGTCGCCCGGGCCGCCGCCGGCCTGCCGCCGCCGGATTTCCAGGAAATCGCCAAGAAGGTGGCCCTGCGCAAGATGGGCGAAGCGATCCGGCGCTAGCGGGTGGCCACGCTGGCGAATTCCGGCCGCTCCCTCAGACGCAGCAGGTGGCGCTCGCCGATCGGGGCGCGCGTCACGGCGTCGAACAACTGACGGGCCGCCAGGGACACGGCCGGCAACGGCACCAACGCTGCCGGCTCAAGCGTCATGAGGCCGATCACGGCATCGAGCGCCAAGACCACGGCCTCGTCATCGTCGGCGTCCGCGCCATAAGCGGCAAGGGTCTCATCGGTCCGGACGTCGGTGCGCCGGCCATCTCCGGCCAGCAGTTGGCGCAGATTGATGACCGGGAGCGTCCGCTCGCGCCATTGGCCCGGTTGTCTGCTGGAACCGGCCGACCAGACTTCGAGGACGCGGATGGCAGGCAGCAGCAGGAGGTGCGGACCGGCGCGGCCCTGGACATAGAGTGTCATGATGCGGCGAGCGGCGAAGCGCCACGGGCCGGGGCCTGGAGGCCATTGCCGCCGCCGCGCCGCGCCAGCTGGATGAGCCCGTCGGCATCGAGCACGAGGATGACCCGCCCGTCGCCCATGACGGAGGCGCCACCAATGGCGGGGAAGGCGGCGAGCTTGGGATGCAGGTCCTTGAGGAACAGCTCTTGGCGCCGCCGCAGCCGGTCGACCTCGAGGCCGATCGCATGCGGCCCGCTCGATACGATCACCATGGGGAAGCTCGCGCGCGGCGCGTCCTCCCCGGCGCTCAGCCGCAGCAGCTGTCCCAGCCGGTAGATCGGCATGAGCTGACCCTGGCGCATGATGGTCCGCTGGTGGCCAACCATGCGCACCGCATCGCTTGCGACTTCCTCGACTGCGGCGACGGCGCGATCGGGCACGGTGAGGCTCTGCCCGCCGACATCGACGATCAGGGCGGTCTGCAGCGCCGCCGACAACGGCAAGTGGAGTATGAAGGTTGCGCCGAGGCCGGGCCGCGTCTTGATCTCGATCTCGCCGCCCAGGCGCAGGACGCTGGCATGTACGACGTCCATGCCCACGCCGCGGCCCGACGTCTCGGTCACCTTCTCGGCGGTCGAGAAGCCGGGCTGCAGGATGAACCGGCAGATTTCTTCCATGCTGAGCCGCCGGCTCGCCTCGTCGCCGACCAGTCCGCGCGCGACCGCTTTCCTCCGGATCGCTTCGGTGTTGAGCCCACGGCCATCGTCGCTGACCTCGACCAGGACCTCGTTGCCGCGCTGCGCGGCGCGCATGACGATGGTAGCCGTCACAGGCTTGTCCTTGGCCGCGCGCTCTTCCGGCGGCTCGATGCCGTGGTCGGCGGAATTGCGCACCATGTGCATCAGCGGATCGACGAGAAGCTGGACCGTGCTCTTGTCGACCTTGACGTCGCGGCCCTCGAGCAGGAGCTGGATCTTCTTGCCCGACGCCTGCGCCAAGTCGCGCACCACGCGCGGGAACCGATTGAGAATGGTGTCAATCGGCACGACGCGAAGGTCGAGCGCTGCCGAGTGGAGACGAGCGAGCGCGCCATCGATCCGCTGGTCCGATTGGCGCAGCAGGCGGTTGTGCTCGTCCAGCCGCTGCGCGGCGCGCGCCAGATCCTCGGCTGCGTCGGACGGCAACCGCGCGCCGATCCGGCGCAGCGCTGCCAGGATCTCCGGCAGACCGCCGTCTTCGACCAATTGGCTGAGGGCGGTGGCGATGATGCGCGCTTCGCCGATCTGCGTCATGAACCGGTCGATGGTTTCGCCGCTGACGCGCAGCACCATCGGGCCATGCTGGACATGGGCATCGCCGACGGCCGCCGCCGGTGCGGCCTCCTCGGCGGTCACCATGTCCGCGTCGCCCAGAATCATCTCGCCCTCGTCGCTCTCGGTGACGCGACGGACCGATTTGATGCAGGCAAGATTCGCGTCGAGGTCGAACAGCTTGTCCTTCAGTGTGGTGGCATCGAGCGATGCCAGGACCAGGAACTCGAACCAGGATGCGCCGCCCTTGAGGATCGTGCGGTTGGTGATCGAGCGCACCGCATCCGACAGCCAGGCGAGCAGTGAGCTCGCAACCGTCGGATCGGCCTCGAAATCGATGAGGATCTCGTAGAGGTGTTCGCCTCGCTCGTGCGCTTCGTGCAGCTCGGCGAGATTGCCGGGCGAGAGGATCTCGCGCAGTTCCGGCCGGATCTCGAGCGCCAGCTGGTCGGCCGCCGCCGTGGCGCCGCCGCCGATCGATGCGCGCACCGCGTCGGCCAGTTTCTCGGCCGTGGCTGAATCGAGATCGGCGGCGCCGGAACCCTGAACCGTCGGGCCGAGCGCCGTGAGCGCGGCACGCATGGCATTGACCAGCGACGCGCCGCCTGCCACGTCGCCCTCGGTCAGGCCAGCCACCACGCTGTCGAGCAGGAGTGCGAGCCGCGCCGCGTGCGGTCGTCCGATCCCGCCGAGCGCCGCATGCAAATGCTGGACATGGCCTCGCAGGGACGCGGCGACGATGCGAACGTCGCCGGGCGCCACCGATTGGAGGAGCGCGGTCGCTTCGGCGATGCGCTGCACGCCGTCCTCGCCCGCCAGCCTTGCCATCGCTTCGGCCAGCCGGGCATGTCCGGCATCGTGGCCGGAGAGCTCGGCCAGGGTTGCGGCCTGGGTACTGATCGACGACAGCAACGAGAAGGCGCGGACGCGCTGTTCGGCGTCGAGTCCGCCAGGCCCGGACGGAATGATCGCTTCGAGCGACTGAAGATTCGCGCCAAGCTGCTCGAACCCCATGACATTGGCGCCGTGGGCGAGCGAGCTGGCGGCGTCGGCCACTTGGGCGCGCACCTCGTCAGACATGGTCACGCCGAGCACCAGCGACAGATCGGCAACGCGGTCGCGCATCATCTCGACGAAGATGACGACCATGTCCATGTTGTCGTGGAACGGGCTGGCGCCCTCGGCGTCATCAACCTGGGCCGGAGTCTCTGGCTCGTGCCCCGCCGCTCGACCCGTGCGACCGCCGAGGTCGGCAAACAGCTGATCGAGACGGCGCACCAGCGTGCGCGGCGCCGCGGCGTTCTTGCGCTTGTCGAGCACCTTGCGGCGCAGCTGACCGAGCGCATCTACGGCTTCGAGCAGAGCGTCGGTGATGTGGTCCTCGAGCTCGACCCTGCCGTCGCGCACCATGCCGAGAACGTCTTCGGCGCGGTGCGCCAGAGCTTACATGCCGCGCAGATCCATGGCGCGGGCCAGGCCCTTGATTGAATGGAACGAGCGGAACAGCTGGGCGATGTCGTCGGCGCTCGATGACGCCGATCCGCCGCGCGCCAGGATCGGTTCCACCAGGTTCAGATGCTCTTCCGTTTCGTTGGCGAATTCGTGCCAGAGGGTCTCGGCAAAATCGTCTTCGGACTGCACGGCGGCCCGTCTCGTGGCCTCAGGCCGACCCGGTGGGCCACGGCTGAGAGGCCGCCACGAGTTGGCTGAGCTTGGCGCCGATCTGCTCGAGCGTCAGCACGTCGCTGGCGACGCCGGCATCGATGGCCGATTGCGGCATCCCGCCGACGACGCAGCTGTCGGGAATCTGGACGAGCACGGGGAGCTTGCGTTGCACGAAGTAGCGGGCACCTCTGGTGCCGTCGCTGCCCATGCCAGTCAGGATCACAGCGAGCGGATGGCGCGCGGTGGCGGCGGCCGACTGGAACAGCATGTCGGCCGAGGGGTGTACCGCACCTTCGCCTTTGCACAGCCGAAGCTCGAGGCCGGTCGGAACACGGGCAAGGATGCCGTCCCGGCCGCCCGGTATGAGGGTAATAGAATTGGGCAGCAGCTCCATCCGATGTTCGCCCTCGCGCACATTGAGCCCTGTGTCGTCACGCAGGTGCTGGGCGAAGCTGTGGGTGAACAGCTCGGGCATGTGCTGGGCAACGACGATAGGTGCGGCAACGCGACCCATGTGGCCGAGGATCTCCGGCAAGGTCTGGGGTCCGCCGGTCGATACGGCGACGACGATCAGGTCGACCGGTCCGGTCGCGGGGCGCGCCGACGGTTCCGGCAGGCGCGGCGGCGGGCCGGACGGCGCAGCGACCGGCGGACGCATGGGTGCCTGTGCCGACGGGGACACGAAGTTGGGTCGGTCGCGTCGCGGCGCGATGCGGCGCTCGCCCCACAGGCGCAACTTGGCGCGCAGCTCCGCATCGAGCATGCCGAGGTCGGTTTTTACGAAGTTGGACGACTTCGACATGAAATCGACCGCGCCGTGGCTGAGCGCCTTGATTGCAGCATCGGCGCCGGCCTGGGTATGATTGGATACCATGACGATGCGCGGCGGTGTCGCGCTGCTGGACATGATGCGTTTGGTCGCTTCGATGCCGTCAATCTCCGGCATCTCGACGTCCATGGTGATGACATCGGGCTTGAGCTGCTGCGCAAGCTCGATCGCTTCGGTTCCCGTGCGCGCTTCTCCGATGACTTCGAGGTCGCCGTCCGCCTCGATGATCTGGCGCAGCGCGATGCGCATGAAGCCCGAATCGTCGACGACGAGCACACGGATCATGACATGCCCGCCCGGACCGCCGCCTCGCGTCCTGCGCCCGCCATGCGATCCGCAGCCAGAACCCACAAGACGTGACCGTCGAGCCGCGCCACGCCGGCAATGGCGCCGCCCCCCCTCCCGAATGCCTCGATGCGATCGACGGGCATGGCCAGGATTCGGTGCAGGCGGTCAACGGCGAGGGCGACGGGTCCCTCGTCGAGACGAAGCACGACATAGGCGCCCGGCAACTCGCCCACGACGGTGTCGGTGCCTTGGGTGGTGCCGCGGTCGTTGGCCAGCCATTCGCTGGCGAGCATCACCGGCACGATTCGTCCCTGCACCTCGATAGCGCCCTTGACCGTCGCAAGCCCGCCGTCGGGCAGCGGATGGGGGTCGCTGTACTCGATCACCCGTTCGATCGCCTCAATCGGCAAGGCGCAAGTCTCGGCGCCGACGGCAAAGGTCAGGAAGCGCTGCAGCTCGACGCGCGCTTCGGCGGTCGCCTGGATGGAGGCCGAGCGGGCGAGCGTGCGGAAGGTGTTGAGCAGGGCGTCCTCGATCAGGCGCTCGATGACGATGGCGCCCACCGGTGTGTTATCGGCTTCGATGTAGTGGCCTTCGATGCCAGGGGCCGCCTCGATCAACGGATTGTCATCCTTCGGGCGAAACGAGCGCATGCCGATCACCCGATCGACCGCGAGACCAAAGCGCGCGCCGTCGCGCTCGACCACGACGAAACGATGCGCAGTCCCGTCGCTCTGGTGTCGCCCGATCAGGCGCCCGAGCGACAGCAACAGGAGCGGCGCATCGCGCGGAAACGCCAAGCCGAGCACGGCGAGCGCGGCGGCGGGAACGGGTGTCCAGTCGTTGATTTCGATGACCTCGTTGACGCCGGCCAATGGCAGGGCGAAGCGGTCGCCGCCCAGCTCGACGACGACGACCTTCTCCTCGGCGGCGCCGGCAACGGACTCTTCGGCGGACGACGCCTGACCGACCAGGCCCTCGGCGCCGGCGGATGGCTCGACGGCTGCAATGTCGTCGATTCCGAGACGCGCCGCGTCGAGCAGGCGGACGGATCGATCCTGCCAGCGCCAGGTGCCGATGGTGAAGCCGTCGTCCGTGGCCGATTCGATGCCATCGTCGAGCGTCAGCTGCGCGAGCGACACGACGCGGTCGACCAGGAGGCAGAAATGGGAAGCGCCGACCTTCAGCCGCATCACGTCGTGACGTTGCCCGGTTGCGGCCATGTCAAGACACCGACCGAGATCGATCAGCGGCACGACATCGCCGGCAGCACCGATCAATCCGTCGACGAAGTGCGGTGCGAATGGAATCGGGGTGACCGGCGGCGGCGCGATCACCCCGAGGACGGCTTCGGCCGCGACACCAATGAGTGCGCCGTCGAGCTCGGCGATCACCCATGTGCCGTCGGTCATTCCGGCATCTCCCGGCGCCTGTGAACCAACGTACTGGTGCCCGCGACCATTTCGTAATGCGACGGCCTCGCCAAGGAGTCGGTCGGACCGAGCAGAAGATAGCCTCCAGGCCTCAACGCATCGTGCAGCACCTGCTGCACCGTGCGCGCCGCCGAGGGCGCGAGGTAGATCATCACATTGCGGCAGGCGATGATATCGAAGCCGAATTCCGGCGGCTCGCTCGCGATAAGGTTGAACGGGCGGAAGCGAACGATGCGGCGCACATCGTCGCGTACGCGGCGCAGCGACGGCTCGAGCGTGCCGCCGGAGCGCGCGAACTCGACGGCGGGGAAGAAGCGGATCAGATCCTGCGGCAGGTCGCGGAACGAGGACAAGCTGCCCGTCGAGTATTCGGCATGCTTGGCGCGCCTGAGCGCGGTCTCCGAGATGTCGGTGCCAAGCACGTCGATCGACCAGCCGCGGCGCAGATGTATTCCGGAATTCGTCAGCTCATCAGCGCAGCCGGCGCGCACCATCGCGTCGAGCGCGATGATAGCCAGCGAGAAGGCTTCCTCCCCCGTGGCGCAGCCGGCCGACCAGATGCGGATGCTGCGTCGGCCGGTGCGGCGAACGTGCTCGATGATGGCCGGCAGGGCGGTGTTGGCGAGATAATCGAGCTGCGGGCGGTCACGATGAAAATAGGTCTCATGAACCGTCAGGCTCTCGACCAGCGCCTGCCATTGCGGATGGTCGTCGGGGACCAGTCTGAGATGCCGGATCCATGAATCGAGCTCGTCCGCACCGGTCTCCGCGAACAGGCGCACGATTTTCTGCTCGAGCACGTCGCTGACCTGGATGCCGGCGATGCGCTGCACGTCGTGCATCAATCCGTGCACGGCGGCGGCGCGCGGGTCGTCAAGCGCAAATGCCGGGGCGGGCTCGAACACGGGTGCGGGAATGGGAGCCGGAGCGCCGTCCATGGCCAGTGCCCGCCGATGGGCAGCCATGACCTGGCTCAGCTCCTTGAGCGTCTTTTCGATGGAATTCAACACATCCCTCCGGACCCGCCGGTGACCGCAGCACCGCCTTGCCGGCCGGCCCGCCAACCCTGCGCGCCCGCACCATGGTGCGGGACGAAACCCGCACAACGCAAGGTTTTTTGCGTCGCCGGTTGCTCAGCCATCGGGATAGGCGAGGGGGTGGCCGGCCAGCGGGACGGCCGTCGGCGGCACGCCAAGTCGGAGCCATTGACCTGGGTCAACCGGCCCTTGCCGCGCCGATGCTAGAAACACCCATCGACTTCGGAGTGCACCCATGCTGACCAGAGAAGACTGCATCGCCCTCAGCGACCTGACCGAAGAGGAAGTCGAGGCCATCGCCGAGCATGAGCATCTTCCCCTCGTGCTGGCCGCCGAACTCGGCAACTACCTCACACATTGCGAGGACGGGATCCCCTGCATCAAGCGCATGATCCTCGACGACGTTGCCCACCACGTCGCGCGCGGCGAACTCGAGCAGGCTCGGCGTCTCAAGCTGGTGCTGTACCACTTCGGCCGCAACCACCCCGCAACCCGGATGCCGCCGCGCTCGCCGGCGGCCGAGACTGAGGAACATGCCTGATGAGCCTGCGCACGATTCGCCTGGAGCTCGCCCGTAGCCATGAATTTCCGGCCGGGAGCAGTCGGCATGGCTACGAGTTTCGCGCGCCGCTCGATGCCGACGGCAAGATCGACGCGGAAGCTTGGAAGCGCCACCGCAACGATTGCACCGTACGTCGCTTCTGGGACGGCGCCGAAGACGAATCGGGCCTGCTCGTCCACACGCGCGGCCGCAAGTGGGTGTTCTCATATGTTCCGGATGAAACTTCGGACGATGAGCCGATCTTCAAGTTCGACGGTCACATCTTCAGGCCTGGCGAATACGTGTCGATCACGGAACATGACGGCGTTCAGCGGCCATTTCGTGTGGCATCCGTGCGCTGACCTTTCGTCGCGCCTCCTCCCGCGCGACGAAATTTGATCTAGCTCAAGGCAGCCGGCGGCGAGACGCACGGTAATGCCGCTCGGTATTCGAGAGGCACCAGACTCGAAGGAATCTGCCCATGGCATCCGCCGCGCATTCACTTGATGCCGAGCCCATCCGTTATGACGAGGACATCGTCCGCGCCTTCGTGATCGCGGCGATGTTCTGGGGCGTTGCGGCGTTCGCGGTCGGCCTCTTCATCGCTCTTCAACTCGCCTTTCCCGTCCTCAACCTCGGTCTGGAGTGGACCACGTTCGGACGGCTGCGGCCGCTGCACACCTCGGCGGCGATCTTTGCGTTCGGCGGCAATGTCCTGTTCGCCACGTCTCTCTACGTCGTCCAGCGTACCTGTCGAGCGCCTTTGTTCGGCGGTCCGCCCGCAGCCCAGTTCCTGTTCTGGGGCTACCAGTTCTTCATCGTCTTGGCCGCGATCGGCTATCTGACCGGCGTTACCCAGGGCAAGGAATATGCCGAGCCCGAGTGGTATGCCGACCTTTGGCTGACCATCGTCTGGGTCGTCTATCTCGTGGTCTACGGCGGCACGCTGCTGCGCCGCGAGGAGCCGCACATCTACGTGGTCAACTGGTTCTTCCTGGCGTTCATCCTGACCGTCGCGGTCCTCCACGTCGTCAACGGCTTGGCCATGCCGGTCTCGCCCTTCTCGGCGAAGAGCTACCCGATTTGGCCGGGCGTTCAAGGTGCGTTGGTTCAGTGGTGGTACGGCCACAACGCCGTGGGCTTCTTCCTCACCGCGGGCTTCCTCGGCATCATGTATTACTTCGTGCCCAAGCAGGCCGAGCGCCCGATCTATTCCTACCGGCTATCGATCATCCACTTCTGGGCGCTAATCTTCCTCTATATCTGGGCCGGTCCCCATCACCTGCACTACACCGCTCTGCCCGATTGGGCGCAGACGCTGGGCATGACCTTCTCGGTCATGCTGTGGATGCCGAGCTGGGGCGGCATGATCAACGGCCTCATGACGCTGTCGGGCGCGTGGGACAAGCTGAGGACCGACCCCGTCCTGCGCTTCCTGATCGCCTCTGTCGGCTTCTACGGCATGGCGACCTTCGAGGGACCCGTCATGTCGATCAAGGCCGTCAACGGGCTCAGCCACTATACGGACTGGACGATCGGTCACGTCCATTCCGGCGCGCTCGGCTGGGTCGCCTTCGTCAGCTTCGGCGCGATCTATTTCCTGGTGCCGCGCCTCTGGGGCCGCGCGCAGCTCTATTCGCTCAAGCTGGTCAGCGTCCATTTCTGGATCTCGACGCTCGGCATCGTGCTCTACATCTCCTCCATGTGGGTGTCGGGCATCCTGCAGGGCCTGATGTGGCGCGCCTACGACCGGCTCGGCTTCCTGCAATACGCCTTCATCGAGACGGTGGAGGCCATGCATCCCTTCTATCTGATCCGCGCCCTCGGCGGCCTGCTGTTCGTCCTGGGTGCGCTGATCATGGTCTACAACCTGTGGCGAACGACGCGCGGCGAGGTGCGCCGCGAGGCGGCCTACGGCCAGCTCCCGGCGCTGGCGACGGCGTGACGAGAGAGGGCCTGCCATGCTCAAGCACCATCGTTTGATCGAAACCAACATCGTGCTGCTCGGCGCGCTGACGCTGATCACGATCGCGATCGGCGGCATCGTCGAGATCGTGCCGCTGTTCACCATCGAAACGACCATCGAGAGGGTCGAGGGCGTGCGGCCTTACACGCCGCTCGAGCTTGCCGGCCGCAGCATCTACATCCGCGAGGGCTGCTACAACTGTCACAGCCAGCAGATCCGCCCGTTCCGCGACGAGGTCGAGCGCTATGGGCACTACAGCCTGGCGGCCGAGAGCATGTACGACTTCCCCTTCCAGTGGGGCTCGAAACGGACCGGTCCGGATCTGGCGCGGGTCGGCGGCAAGTATTCCGGCGACTGGCACGTCCAGCACCTCATCGAGCCGCGCGGACTGGTGCCCGAGACGATCATGCCGGCCTACGCATTCATGGCGCATCGGCCGCTCGAGTACCGCGACATCGCGCTGCACCTGCGCGCCAACCGTCGCCTGGGCGTGCCCTACACGGACGACATGATCACCCATGCGGCCACCGACCTCGTGGCCCAGGCCGATCCGCGCAAGGACAGCGCCGACCTGCTGCGGCGCTATCCGAAGACCGTGGTCGCGAAGTATCACGGCGATCCCGACACGGTGACCGAGCTCGACGCGCTGGTTGCCTACCTTCAGATGCTCGGCACGCTGGTCGACGTTTCGGCCTACCGCGCCAAAGACTTGCAGCAGTAGGAGCAGCGACCATGGAACTCGCCGCTCTCGCCGTGCTTGCCCGTCAGATCTGGGTGATCTGGCTGCTTGCGCTGTTTACCGGAATCATTCTCTGGGTCTATTGGCCGCGCCGCCGGCCAATCTACGAGCGCGCCAGCCGCATTCCGTTCGACGACCAGGGGAAGGTCTGACGCCATGCCGACCAAGATCGAAAAGGATTCGGTGACCGGCACCGACACGACCGGCCACGAATGGGACGGCGTCAGGGAGCTGAACACGCCGTTGCCCACCTGGTGGGTCTACACCTTCTACGCGACGATCGTCTGGGCCATCGCCTACTACATCGTCTATCCGGCCTGGCCAGGCCTCAGCGGTTACACCAAGGGCATATGGAGCTACTCGCAACGCGTCGAGGTCGAAGCCGACATCGCGCAGGCGCGCGCAGCCCAGAAAGGCTATCGCGACCGCGTTGGCGCGTTGAGCACCGACGACATCCGCAAGGACCCCGACCTGCTGGCCTTCGCGCTGGCCGGGGGCCGCGCCGCTTTCGCCGATAACTGCGTGCCGTGCCATGCGGTCGCCGGGGCCGGTCGCATCGGGTATCCCAGCCTCGCCGACGATGACTGGCTGTGGGGCGGAACACTGGCGGAGATTCAGCGTACGATCGAGGTTGGCGCCCGGTCGGGGCACGCCGAGACGCGGGTCAGCGACATGCCGCGCTTCGGTGCCGATGGCATGCTGACGGGCCCGCAGATCGACGATCTCGCCGAATTCGTCCTGCAGCTGTCGGGGCGCGGCGATGCCGCCATGGCCGCTTCGGCCGAGCGCGGCAGGCCGCTCTACGCCGAGAACTGCGCCGCCTGCCATGGTGACAGCGGCGAGGGCAAGCCGGACGTCGGCGCGCCGCGCCTGAACGACCAGATCTGGCTTTACGGCGGCGACAAGCAAAGCATCGTCGCCAGCATCAACGCAGCGCGTGCCGGCGTCATGCCGGCCTGGGCCGGACGGCTCGATGTCGAGACCATCAAGATGCTGACGGTCTACGTGCACTCGCTCGGCGGCGGTAGGTAATTCCGCGGCCGGTCATGGACGGTGGCGTGAACCTCGAGTCGAAGCCGCGCGCGGCGTCGGCGTCGGCACCAACGGCCGACGAGGACGATGGCCCGCTCTATGCCAACCGGCTCAAGGTCTATCCCAAGGGAGTCGACGGCACGTTCCGCCGCATCAAATGGGCGGCACTGATCGCGCTGCTCGGCATCTACTACCTGTTGCCCTGGGTCCGTTGGGACCGCGGACCCGGCATCCCCGACCAGGCCGTGCTGATCGACATGGAGGCGCGCCGCGCCTACTTCTTCTTCATCGAGATCTGGCCGCAGGAAATCTACTACCTGGCAGGCCTGCTGATCCTGGCGGCGATCGGCCTGTTCCTCGCCACTGGCCTCGCTGGCCGCCTCTGGTGCGGCTATGCGTGCCCGCAGACGGTATGGACCGATCTGTTCATGTGGATCGAGCGGCTGATCGAGGGCGACCGCAACCAGCGGATCAAGCTCGACCAGCTCCCCTGGAATGCCGCCAAGCTGGTCAAGAAGACCGCCAAGCACGCCGCGTGGCTCGTCATTGCGTTCGCCACGGGCGGTGCCTGGGTCATGTACTTCAACGACACGCCGACGCTGATCCACAATGCGATCTACGGCAATGTCAGCGCGCCGGTCGCGGTGTTCGTCGCGCTGTTCACCGGAACGACCTATCTGCTGGCGGGCTGGGCGCGCGAACAGGTCTGCACCTACATGTGTCCCTGGCCGCGCTTCCAAGGCGCGATGCTCGACGAACATTCCTTCGTCGTCACCTACCAGGCGTGGCGCGGCGAGCCGCGCGGAAAGCGCAAGAAGGACGAAGCTGTCGCCGGAAAGGGCGACTGCGTCGACTGCGGGCAATGCATCGCCGTTTGCCCGACCGGAATCGACATTCGGGACGGCCAGCAGCTCGAATGCATCAATTGCGGGCTGTGCGTCGATGCCTGCAATACGGTCATGGCGAAGGTCGGCCTGCCGACCGGCCTGATCCGCTACGACACCGTGCTCAACCAGGCCCGGCGAGCCGCCAGGCTCCCTGCCGTCTACCGGCTCATTCGACCGCGCACGGCGATCTATGCCGTCCTGCTGGCCGCGATCGGCGCACTCATGGTCTACGGCCTCGCCACGCGTTCGACGCATGACGTGACCGTCCAACGCGACCGCAGCCCGCTGTTCGTCACCCTGTCGGACGGCGCCATCCGCAACGGCTACACGGTCAAGATTCTCAACAAGCTGCGCCAGGAGCGCAGCTACATGCTGACTGTGTTCGGCATCGGCGCGCCGCACCTGCAGGTCACCGGACAGGGCGAAGGCGAGTACGTCCATTTCGAGGCGGCTCCCGACTCGGTCGCCACCTACAAGGTCTACATCGCCGTGCCGCGCGCCGAGCTGAAGGCGGAGTCCGTGCCGATCACTTTCGTGCTGACCGATCTCGCCGGCGGCAAGGCCGCGACCCACAAATCCGTCTTTCTGGGACCGAAACCATGACCACAGCAGCGAACTCGAACAGGCCCGCGCTATGGATCCCGTGGACCTTCGTCGCCGGATTCCTGGTCGTCATCCTGGCCAATGCCGCGCTGATCTACTTTGCTCTCTACAGCTTTCCCGGTCTGGCGACGGCCAATTCCTACGAGCGCGGCCTCAAGCACAACCAGACGATCGCGGCGGTGCGCCAGCAGGAAAAGACCGGCTGGCGCATTGAGATCGACTTCCATGGCATCGGCAGCGCGGCTGGTGCGCTTGCCCTGACGCTGACCGACACGACGGGCGCGCGTGTGGCCGGCGCCGACGTCGTCGCCACGTTGCGCCGCCCGACCGATGCGCGTGCGGACCGCAAGGTTGTGTTTGTCGACGCCGGCAATGGGGAGTACCGCGCCGAGCTCATCCTGCCGCTGCCCGGCCAATGGGATGTTGAGGCGATGGTCCTTGCTGGTGGACAAAGCTACCGCATCGACAAGCGCATCCTCGTGCGTTGATGACATGACGCGCTGCGCGCATTGCGGTTCGGAGGTCGACGCGGCGGTCATTGCCGGCGGAGACGCCGGCACGCCGTTCTGTTGCGCCGGCTGCGCGGCGGCCCATGCGCTGGTTTGCGACCTCGACCTTGCCGACTACTACCGGCGCAGGGCGCTCGACCCTTCGCAGGCGCCGACGCGGCCCGACGGCGCCGATCTCGCGACTGACTGGTCGGCGTTCGTACGCCCGAACGGCATTGCACTGCGTCTCGATCTGATGGTCGACGGCTTGCAATGCGCAGCATGCGTGTGGTTGATCGAGCAGGTGCTCCGCCGCGATCCGCGCGTTTCCGCCGTGCGCCTGAACATGACGACCCGGCGCCTGGCATTGGCATGGCAGGGCGATCACCGCGATGCCGACTCCATCCTCGCGCCGGTCGTCAAGCTCGGTTACCGCCTGGCACCCTACGATCCGCGCCGTCTCGATGCAGCCAGCGCCGCCGAAGAGGGGCTGCTGCTGCGCGCCATGGCTGTCGCCGGCTTTGGCGCCGCCAACATCATGCTGCTGTCGGTCTCGGTCTGGGCGGGCCATGTCCAGGACATGGGACCGGCGACGCGCGACCTCATGCATTGGTTGTCGGCGCTCGTCGCGCTGCCGGTCATCGCCTACGCGGGACGCCCCTTCTTCGCGAGCGCGCTCGCCGCGCTCAGGGGCGGGCGCACGAACATGGATGTGCCGATTTCCCTGGGCGTGATCCTGGCCACGATGATGAGCCTCGCCGAGACCTGGACCGGCGGGTCCCATGCCTATTTCGACGCCGCTGTGGCACTTCTGTTCTTCCTGCTGATCGGCCGCACCCTCGACGCGCGCGCGCGCGGCAAGGCGCGCTCGGCGGCCGAGCGCCTGGTCGCGCTCCAGGCCATCGCAGCGACCGTGATCGACGCGAGCGGCCTGCATCGGCGCGTCGCCGCGGCCGCGCTCGAGCCGGGCATGCGCGTGCTGGTCGCGGCGGGCGAACGCGTGCCGGCTGATGGACGCGTGCTGTCGGCAAGCTCCGAGCTAGATATCAGCCTGTTGAACGGCGAGACCGTGCCGCAGCAGGTCGGGGTCAACGATCGGGTGTTTGCCGGAACGGTCAATCTCGGCCAGCCGCTGACCCTCGAGGTGTCCGCGGTCGGCGAAGGAACGCTTCTCGCCGAGATCGTGCGACTGATGGAGGCGGCGGAGCAGGGTCGCGCGCGCCATGTCGCGATCGCCGATCGGGTCAGCCGCCTTTATGCGCCGGTCGTACACGCCGCGGCGCTCGCGACGTTTCTCGGCTGGTGGCTGGGCGTCGGCGCGCCGTGGCAACCAGCGCTGCTCAATGCCATCGCCGTGCTGATCGTCACCTGCCCGTGCGCCTTGGCGCTGGCCGTTCCCGTCGTCCAGATCGTCGCCTGCGGCCGATTGCTACGCCGCGGCATCCTCGTGAAATCGCCGACGGCGCTCGAGCGGCTGGCGCGCGTCGACACCGTGGTGTTCGACAAGACGGGTACGCTGACGACGGGCCGGCTCGAGCTGGTCGGAGCGGCGGCCAACGACGATCTCCATGTCGCCGCCAGCCTCGCCGCGGCCAGCCGCCATCCATTGGCGCGCGCCCTGGTGCGCGCCGCACCCGCCGTTGTCCCGGCGCCGGCGGTGCGCGAGGTGGCCGGGCAGGGTCTCTCGCTGTCGACGCCGCAAGGCGAGATCCGGCTCGGCAGCCGCCGTTGGTGCGGCGTCGACGAGGGAGCGGCTGCGGGCCCCGAGCTGTGGCTGGCCCAACCTGGACGCACGCCGATTCGTTTCGCTCTGCTCGATCGGCCGCGCACTGACGCGGCCGATACCGTTGATCGCCTCAAGAGGTCGGGGCTGGACGTCGAGCTGCTGTCCGGCGACCGCGCGCCCACCGTGTCTGCGCTCGCCGCACAGCTCGGCATCGCGCGCTGGCAAGCCGAGCTGGCGCCGGCCGACAAGGTCGCGCGTCTGGCGACATTGAACAGCGCAAGCCGTCGCACCCTGATGGTCGGCGATGGGCTCAACGACGCTCCGGCACTGGCCGCCGCGTCCGTCTCGATGTCGCCGGCGAGCGCCGCCGACATCAGCCAGACCGCCGCGGACCTTGTCTTTCAAGGGGAACGGCTCGACGCCGTGCGCGAGGCGCTCGACGTGGCGCGCCGCGCGGAGCGCCTGGTTCGTCAGAACTTCGGGCTGGCGCTCGCCTACAACCTGTTGACCGTGCCGCTCGCCGTCATGGGGCTGGTGACGCCGCTGGTCGCGGCCATCGCCATGTCGACATCGTCGCTCGTCGTCATCGCCAATTCGTGTCGCCTCATGGCGAGGAGCAGCGCGCCATGACCGTGCTCGCCGTGCTGATCCCGATCGCGTTGATGCTGGGCGTGCTCGGCCTGGCTGCGTTCCTCTGGTCGCTGCGCCATGGGCAGTACGACGACCTGGACGGCGCGGCGCATCGCATCCTGTTTGACGACGACCGGCGACCTGGGCCGCCGCGATGACCGGCGAAGGTGCGCTGGTCGCCATCCTCGCCTCTGGACTGGCGGCCTGTCAGGCGGTCGCCGCGGAGCTCGGCACCGCCGGCTTGGCGCTGATCGGCACACTGTTCCTGACCGGCCTGATCGGCGGCGCGACGCATTGCACCGGCATGTGCGGTCCCTTTGTCCTGGGCCAGGCCGCATCGCGGCTGGCCGCGGTCCCGGCCGCGCGCATGGGCGAATTCCACCGCTTTGCCGGTGCGGCGTTGCTGCCCTATCACCTCGGACGCGCCACCACCTATGTGGTCCTGGGCATGGTCGCAGCAGCGGCCCTCGGACGAACCGGCGGTGTCATCGGGGCTGACTGGCTCGGCGCTGCGGCGCTCCTGGCCGCTGCACTCGTCATTGCCCTTGCCGCCGCGTCGCGGCTTGGCATCGCGCTCCGCATCCGTCAGAGGTCGATGGTTGGCCCGGCTGCCGTGATTGCGCGTCTTGCCCGGCCGTTCGCCAATTCGCCGTTGGGCTGGCGCGGCTATGCGCTGGGCCTGGCGCTTGGTTTCATTCCATGCGGGCTGGTCTACGCCGCTCTCCTGGCCGTGGCGTCGACGGGCGAATTCGGGCTCGCCGCGTTGGGCATGCTCGCCTTTGCGCTCGGCACGATGCCGGCTCTGGTTGCGATCGGCTGGAGCGGCCTGCTCATGCCACCGGCCTGGCGTCCCGGCATTGCCCGCGCGACGCCGGCGCTTCTGCTGGCCAACAGCGCCATGCTGGCTTGGCTCGCCTGGCAGACAGTGTCGACCTGAGCCCGGCGCCGGCGGACCGACCAATCTGCGTGGCGTACTCCGCCCGCTGACGGATGCGGGGTTTTGCGTCGCGGCGGATGCGGAACCAGTCTGGTCCGTGCGGAACGATGCGTGGCCAAGATCGTTGCGCCATGGTCGTTTCCTCGACATCCATCACGCATGGAAGATCAGCCCATGGCGAAGAAGCCGACCAACGACCAGCAACGCGCCAAGGTCCGATTGCGCACGGCCAGGTCGAAGCCGGTTCCGCAACGCGACATCACCGCCAGAGGGGGCGGCAGCCGGTCGCACAGCAAGCGCAAGCGCGGCAGCGCCAATCCTTCTGCCTAGGAGCCGCTGCCACAAGCGCCCCGCGCACTGCCGATTCTGCTTGGCGTTCTCCGTCCCCTGAAGGCAACATGGCCTTCGCGCCGACCAAGGGGGGGCAGCGCGGAACAATGGACATTTCGAAGATCCCGATCGGGCGGGACCCGCCGCGCGACGTCAACGTCGTCATCGAAATCCCCATGGGCGGATCGCCGGTGAAGTACGAGATCGACAAGGCGTCGGGCGCGATGTTCGTCGATCGGTTCCTTCATACTGCCATGTACTATCCGGCGAACTACGGTTTCGTGCCGCACACGCTGGGCGATGATGGCGACCCGATCGACATCCTCGTTGTCGGCCCGGTTCCGGTCGTGCCCGGCGCCGTCGTGCGTTCGCGGCCGATCGGCGTGCTGTTGATGGAGGACGAAGCCGGTGGCGACGAGAAACTGATCGCGGTGCCGGTCGATGCGCTTCATCCCTACTACACGAATATCCGCTCCTACCGCGAGCTGCCGCGCATCCTGCTTGACCAGATCGCGCACTTCTTCACTCACTACAAGGACCTGGAGAAGGGCAAATGGGTGAAAGTCAAACGCTGGGGCAACGCCAAGGAGGCCTGTGCGATGATCGGCGCGGCGATCGCGCGGGCCCAAAGGCCGGCGCGGCGCCGGAAGAAGACCTGAGCTGATCCGTCATGGCCGACACCTTCGACGCGGTGATCATCGGCGCCGGGCACAACGGCCTGACATGCGCCGCCTATCTGGCGCGCAGCGGTCTCAAGGTCTGCGTGCTCGAGCGCCGGAGCGTGATCGGCGGCGCGGCGGTGACCGAGGAGGTCTGGCCAGGCTACCGCGTGTCGGTCGCGTCCTACGTCATGAGCTGGCTCAATCCGCGTATCATCCGCGAGCTCGAGCTGGCGCGGCACGGCTATCAGGTGCTGCCGGCCAACGCGCTGTTCAATCCGCTGGCCAATGGCGATCACATCTTCTTCTATGACGATCTGAAGAAGACCTGCGCCGAGATCGCGCGCTTCTCGTGGCGCGATGCCGAAGCGTATCCGGCGTTCGATCGCGAGCTGCAGGAGGCGGCGAAGCTCGTGCGCGAGCTGTTCTGGGTCACGCCGCCCAATCCGGTCGGCCGGCGCTGGAAGGACATCAGGGACACGGCCCTGCTGCTATGGCGCTTTCGGCGCATCGGCGGAAAGCTGTTCCGCTTCGCCGATCTGTTGACCCAGAGCGTCGGCGACTATCTCGACGGCTGGTTCGAGTCCGACGCAATCAAGACAGTGCTCGCCTACTACGCCAGCATCGGCACATTCGTCGGACCCCGCTCGCCGGGCTCGGCCTATGTGCTGCTCCACCACATGCTGGGCGAGCACGCGGGCGCGGGCGGCTGGGGCTTCGTGCGCGGCGGCATGGGCGCCATCTCCAACGCGATTGCCGGTGCGGCGCGCGAGAAGGGTGCGGTCATCCGCACCGATGCCGCGATCGCGGACGTGATCGTCGAGGGCGGCCGCGCGGCCGGCGTGCGCCTCGCCTCGGGCGAGGAGGTGCGCGGCAAGATCGTCGTCTCCAATGTCGACGCCAAAACAACGTTCCAGAAGCTGGTCGACAGGCGCCATCTGTCCGACGAGTTCCTCGCCGACCTGGCGCGCTACCGAACCTTCTCGACCGCCTTCAAGATCAATCTCGCGATGGATGAGCCGCCGCGCTACACAGCCTTCGATGCCGCGAAGGCCGGCTTCGACTATCCGACCTATGTCCATATCGCGCCGAGCATGGAATATCTCGAGCGCGCCTATGACGATGCCAAGTACGGACGCTTCTCGGCGCGGCCGTTCATGACGCCGGTGGCGCCCTCGATCGTCGACGACAGCCTGGCGCCCAAGGGCAAATACGTGATCAACCTGTTTGGCGGTCATGCGCCCTATGCGCTCAAGGGCACGAATTGGGAGGAGCAGCGCGACAGGCTGTTCGACACTGCGATCGACACGCTGGCCGAGTACGCGCCGAACGTGAAGGGCGCCATCATCCATAAGCAGATCCTGACCCCGCCCGATCTCGAGGCGAAGATCGGTCTGCCGCAAGGACACATCTTCCACGGCGAGCTGGCGCTCGATCAGATCTTCATGATGCGCCCCGTGCCGGGCTATGCCGACTATCGCAGCCCGATTCCGGGCCTCTATCAGTGCGGGTCCTCGACGCACCCGGGCGGCGGCGTGTCCGGCCTGCCAGGGCACAACGCCGCGCACGAGATCCTCAAGGACGTGGGTGGCTGAGCGATGACGGCAGCACTCTCCGTCGCGTTCCGGGCGATCGCCAAGTCATTCGGCATCATCGAGGCGCTGCGGCCGACCGACCTCGACGTCGCGGCCGGCGAGTTCCTCACGCTGCTGGGCCCATCGGGCTCGGGCAAGACGACACTGCTCAACATAGCCGCCGGCTATATCCCGCCGAGCGGAGGCCGTGTGCTGATCGGCGGCCGCGACGTGACCGATCTGCCGGCGCGACGGCGCAACATCGGCATGGTGTTCCAGAACTATGCGCTGTTTCCCCACCTGTCGGTCGCCGACAACATCGCCTATGGGCTGTCGGCGCGCGGCCGTCCGGCCGATGAGATCAAGCGCCGCGTCGGCGATACGCTGGCGTTGGTGCGGCTCGAGGGTTATGGCGGGCGCGCCATCCGCGAGCTCTCGGGCGGACAGCAGCAACGCGTGGCGCTGGCGCGCGCGCTTATCATCGAGCCTGATGTTCTGCTGATGGATGAGCCGTTGGGTGCGCTCGACCGCCAGCTGCGCAAGCACGTGCAGCTCGAGATCCGCCGGCTGCATCGCGAGCTCGGCCGCACGACGATCTACGTCACCCATGACCAGGAAGAGGCGCTGGTCATGTCCGACCGCATCGGGGTGATGCGCGAGGGCCGGATCGCCCAGCTCGGCACGGCCCGCGAGCTCTACGAGCGGCCGGCCGACGTCTTCGTCGCCAGCTTCCTCGGCGAATCGAACCTGCTCGAGGGACGCGTCGAAGCGCTCGATGGCGCGCGTGCCCGCCTCGTCGTGCCGCTTCTCGGCGCGGTCGACGGTATCGCGGCCGCGGGTCTGTCGGTCGGCGCCGAAGCGTCGGCTCTGGTCCGGCCCGAGGACGTCGTCGTCGATGGCGCAGGGGCGGGGTGGCCGGCGCAGGTCGAGGAGGTCGTCTATCTGGGTGACCTGGTGGCGATCCGGATCAGACTCGCCAATGGCCAGGAGTTCTGGTGCCGGCGCCTGGCGCGACTGGGCGCGCCCGAGGATGCCAAGGTGGGCGTCGGCTGGGCGGCCGACCGCGTGCGCGTCCTGCCCGGCACCGGAACCGCTGCGCGCGCAGCCGAGCCCCCTGAGTGAATCCCCGGTGAACCGCCTGCCGGTCCGCGCGCGGCGGACCACGTGTCCAGCGTGACGTCCATGGTTGCATCGACGCCTCACCGCCTGACGCCGCTGCTGGCCCCCCGCTCGATCGCCTTTGTCGGCGCCTCGCCCCGGCCCAACACGCCGGGTCACGACATGCTCCGCATCATCAAGCGCGCCGGCTTCGACGGACAGGTCTGGGGCATCAATCCGAAATACCAGGAAGTCGAGGGTTTTCCCTGCCTGCCCGCGCTCGACCGCCTGCCGGCGCCGGTCGATCTCGCGGTCCTGTCGGTTGCCAATGCGCGGCTGGAGGAGACGCTCGACGCCGCGATCGCGGCCAGCGCACGCGCCGCCGTCGTCTTCGCCAGCGGCTATCTCGAGGATGACGCCAACCCACCGCTGATCGAGCGCCTGCGCGCGAAGGCGCGTGCGGCGGACATGCCGGTGTGCGGCGTCAACTGCATGGGCTACTACAACGACGAGAGCCGGGTGTGGATCTGCGGCTTTCCCAGTCCGCGCCAGCCCGTGCCGGGAAATATCGCGTTCATTGCGCAGTCGGGCTCGGTGTTCGGCGCGCTCGCCCATAACGACCCGCGGCTGCGCTACAACCTCGTGGTCAATCCGGGCAACGAGCTCGTCACGACGGTCGCCGACTATCTCGACTACGCGCTCGATCAGCCGGCAACGCGGGTGGTCGGTTTGTTCCTGGAGACGGTGCGCGATCCCGGCCGCTTCGTCGCGGCACTCGACAAGGCAAGCCGGCGCCGGATCCCCGTCGTCGTGCTGAAGATCGGACGGACGGATGAGAGCCGCAAGCTGGCGCTCAGCCATACCGGCGCGATTGCCGGCAACGATGCGGCCTATCTCGCGCTCTTCGACCGCTACGGCGTCATCCGCGTCGAGACCGAGGACGAGATGGCGGCGACCCTGATGTTGCTGGCGCACGAGCGCGGCGCCGCGCCGGGCGGCATCGCCACGATCCACGATTCCGGCGGCCAGCGCGAGATGCTGGTCGATCTCGCCGCCGATTTGGGCGTGCCGTTCGGGCGCATTGACGCCGGGACACGCGCGCGTCTCGCCAAGCGTCTGGAGTATGGCCTGGAGCCGCACAACCCGCTCGATGCGTGGGGAACGGGCAATGACTTCATTGGCATCTTCACGGAGTGCCTGCAGGCGCTGGTCGACGATCCCGACACGGCGCTCGGCATCCTGTTCGCCGATGTCCGCGACAACTACTATCTGAGCGACGGCTATCTCGAGGCGGCCAAGGCGGTCGCCGCGCGAACGACTAAGCCCGTGCTGATTGCCACCCATTTCAGCGGCGTGCGCCATGACGACGTGGTCAGGCGCGCGATGGCCGCCGGCATTCCCGTGCTCGACGGCACCCAGCCGGCGCTGCTCGCCGCGCGCCATGCGCTGGAATTCCGCGATGCGCTGACGCGTCCGCGCCAAACGGCATCCTCTGCCGATCCCGCGCTGTCGGCGCGGTGGCGCGGACGGCTTGCCGCCGGCCGCGCGCTCGACGAGGCGGACAGCCTGGCACTGCTCGCCGACTACGGCATCCCCGTCGTTGCGGCGCAGGTCGTCGACAGCGCGGACACGGCCATCGCGGCGGCGGCGGCGATCGGCTATCCCGTGGCGCTCAAGACCGCCGCGCCGGGCATCCACCACAAGAGCGATGTCGGCGGCGTTCAGCTCGGGCTGCGCGACGAGGGCGCGCTTCGCGCCGGCTATGCGCAGATCGCGGCACGCCTCGGCCCGCGCGCGGTGGTCGAACCCATGGCGCCGGCCGGAATCGAGCTGGCGCTTGGCCTCATTGTCGATCCGCAATTCGGCCCGGTCGTCATGATCGGCGCCGGCGGCACGCTGATCGAAGTGCTGCGCGATGTAAGCTATGGGCTGGCGCCTTTCGATCAGCATACCGCGCGCAGGATGCTCGATCGGCTCAAGCTGCGTCCTTTGCTGGACGGCATGCGCGGCCGGCCGGCCGCCGATCTGTCGGCATTGGCGGCAGCCGTGGCACGCTTCTCGATCCTGGCGGCAGATCTCGGCGATCTCCTCGCCGAGGCGGACGTCAATCCGCTGATCGCCGGCCCGCAGGGTCCCCTGGCGGTCGATGCGCTGGTCGTGCCGCGTCCGCACACCACGGAGGGTTAGAGCGATGGATCTCAAGCTGTCGGCGCGCGAGCTGGCCTGGCAAAGACGCGCCCGGGACTTTGCCGAGACATGGCTGTTTCCCCACGAGGTCGAGCTCGAGCACGAGGGCCGCCTGCCCAGTTCGTTGCTCCGGCGCCAGCGCAGCGCCGTCGTCAAGGCCGGGCTCAACGGCGTCAATCACGCCGTCGAGCATGGCGGCCAGGGCTGCACGCTGCTCGAGCAGACGCTGATCAACGAGCAGCTGGGCAAGGCGACGGGCGCCTTGTGGGCCGTGGTCTGGCATCCGGCCGATCCGTTGAAGCATGGCACCAAGGCCCAGATCCGCGACTATTTGATCCCGAGCTGCCAGGGCAGGCGGCGCGGCTCCTTCGCCATCACCGAATCGGGTGCCGGCTCCGATCCGCGCATGGTCAAGACGCGCGCCGACCTCAAGCGGGGCAAGTACCGTCTGTCCGGCGAGAAGTGGTTCGTCACCTCGGGCGACTGTTCGGATTATCTGATCGTCCATGCCCATGTCGATGGCGACCCGGACAAGCCGACGCTGTTCCTGGTCGACAAGAACCTGCCCGGCGTGCGCATCAAGCGCGTGCCGAAATTCATGCATACCTACGTCTATGAGCATCCCGAGTTCGTCTTCGACCGTGTCGAGCTTGACGCCGGCAAGGTGCTGGGCGGCGTCGGGCAGGGCTTCGAGCTGACCAAGGACTGGTTCGTCGAGGCGCGACTGCAGATAGCCGCCAACTGCGTCGGCGCTGCAGCGCGCGCCGCGGAGGTGGCCAACGACTACGCCGCCGGGCGCGTCCAGTTCGACCGGCCGATCCGCGACTTCCAGGCGGTCGAATTCATGATCGCCGACATGGCGGTCGAGATCATGGCGGCCAAGAGCATGGTCTACCGGGTTGCCGCCGAGATCGACGCCGGGCTCGACCGCAAGCTCGTCCATGCGCGGGCCAGCGCGGTCAAGCTCTATGCCTCGGAAATGGCCGGACGCGTCGTCGACAAGGCGCTGCAGATCCTCGGCGGTCGCGGCTACATGCGCGAGAATCCGGTCGAGCGCCTCTATCGCGATGTGCGCGTCGACCGCATCTGGGAAGGCACCTCGGAGATCCAGCGCGCCGTCATCGGCGGCCAGATCAAGAAGCGAGGATTGGCGATCTATACTGGCTGGATGTAGCGGCGGGAATTGCCGGCGCAGAGAGGCGTTCATGCACCAGAGTGCTGCGGATTGCGGCCCTTAGACCGAGGGCGACCGATGACCGTTCTGATGCCGGGCGATTTCGCGCCAATGTTTACCGTCGCCGCGGGTTTGGACGGGGATTTCGCGTTCGACACGGCTGGCGGGTGGCGCGCCATCCTGTGTTTCCTCGGCGACCTGTCAGCGGTCGATTCGCGGACGGTGCTCGATGGGCTGGGTGCGCGCCGACAATGGCTGACCGCGCGGCGCACCCGGGCCTTCGCGGTCTCCCTCTCCGCCGCCGACCGCAACGACGCGCTGGTGCGGCGCTGCGACGAGGCCGGCATCCTTGCCTTCTGGGATTTCGACGGTGTGGTCGCCAGGCTGTACGGCATGACCGGCCGGCGCGGCAGCATCGTGCTCAACGAGAATCTGCGCTTCCTTGCCGCGCTGCCGCTCGACGGCCCGGCCTCTCATGTCGATGCGCTCGTGAGGCTGATCGGCGAACTGCCGGAGCCGGGCACGCCGCGGACGATCTCGCGCCAGGCGCCTGTGCTGATCGTACCCGACGTGCTCGATCCGGCGCTGTGCCGGCGCCTGATCGAAACATTCGAGGCGGGAACCAGCCGGGAGAGCGGCTTCATGAAGGAGGCGGGCGGCCGCACAATCGGCGTCGTCGATCACCGCCGCAAGCGTCGCCGTGACGTCTACATCGACGATGAAGGAGTGCGCGCTGACTTGCTGCAAGCGATCGGCCGTCGCATCCGCCCGGAGATCAGGAAGGCGTTCGCGACCGACGCCATGTGGGTCGAGCGCTTCCTCGTCGCGCGCTACGACGCCGAGGACAGCGGCGGTTTCGCCGCGCACCGCGACAACACGACGTCGGGCACGGCGCATCGCAAGTTCGCCGTGACCATCAACCTCAACACCGGCGACTACGAAGGCGGCGATCTCGCGTTTCCGGAATATGGCCGCGACGCCTATCGCGCGCCGACCGGCGGCGCGGTGGTCTTTTCATGCTCGCTGATGCACGAGGCGCTGCCCGTCACGCGCGGCCGCCGCTACGCCTTCCTGCCGTTCCTCTACGATGCGGCTGGCCGCGAGCGGCGCCTGGCGAGCGCCCAATCGATCTCGTGGCAGGGAACCGATCAGCCCGCCGAACCGTCGACCGTCAAATCCGGGAGCTGACCCGGCGTCAACCCAGTTTGGCGCCTTTCGCCACGCCGGCCTTGGCCGCCCAATCGGCAGCACCCAGCTTGGCTTCGGCCTCGGGCTTGACGCGCTTGATCAGGATCTGGCCGCCCTGGGCCGCGACCTTGACGCCCTCGGCCGACACATCGGTGACGGTGCCCGGCGCGGCACCGCCGTCGCCCGCGACCTTGACGCAGTCGTAGACTTCGACCGTCTTGCCCTGATTCTTGGTCCAGGCGCCGGGCTGCGGGTTGCAGCCGCGGATCAGGTTGTGAACCTCGGCAACCGGCTTCGACCAAATGATCTCGCCATCCTTCTTGCGGCACCAGCTTTCGTAGGTCGCCTGGGATTCGTCCTGCTTGACCCGCGGCGCGTTGCCCGACTTGACCATGTCGATGCCCTCGAGCATCGCCTTCACGCCCATCGGGAAGAGCTGGTCGAAATAGAGCGTGCCCAGCGTGTCGTTCTCCTTGATGTCGACCGTCTTCTGCAGTAGCACCGGCCCGGTATCGAGACCGTCGTCCGGCCAGAAGATGGTCAGTCCGGTCTTGGTCTCGCCCATGATGATCGGCCAGTTGATCGAGCTGGGCCCGCGGTGACGCGGCAGCAGCGACGGGTGGTACTGGATCGTGCCGAGCTTGGGAATGTTCAGGATGGTCGAGGGCACGAACAGCGTCACATAGGCCATGACGCCCAGATCGGGATTGAGCGCCTTGACCTGGTCGTGCACCTCCGGCGTCTTGAACGACGCGGGCTGATGCACGGGCAGGCCCTTGGATTGCGCGAATTCCTTGAGCGGGTCGATCTTCTGTCCGGGCTTTTCCGGCGCGCAATAGACGGCGACGACATTGTCGCCGCGCGCGAGCATGGCTTCGAGCACAGCCTTGCCGAAGGCCTGCTGTCCGTTGACGATGATGCGCATGATCCCCTCTTGACCCGATCCGGGCGCGCCTCCCGCGCGCTCGGGTTGCATCATAGGCGAGGCCGGGGCCCGGAGGGAAGGGCAGCCGCCCGCCTCCGCGGTCCCCGATGAGTTCTACAGCAGCAGGTTCACCTGGAACTGCGAGCCGGTGCCGCCGAGCAGCGCATCGTAGTTGAAGCGCATCTCGGCGACCGTCGATTCGCCGCCGATCACGGCGCTGTAGAAGGACGACACGGCATAAGACTGTCCGCCCGCGGTCAGGAACATCAGGCGGCCGTACTCGCCGCCATTGGCGATGTTGGCGTCGTTGATGTCGCTGGTGATGCCGGCCTCGCCGGCGTCGAGGCCGTAGGCCTTGGTCGTGAAGCCCGTGCCGGCCACATCGGCGGTCAGCTTGAGCACGCCGCTGTCGTTGAGCGCGGTGACGCCGGCACCGGCGCCGTTGATCTGGCTCACCAGCACATCGATCACATTGGTGGTGGTGTCGCCCGCGGCGACCAGATCATCTCCGTTCGGTCTGGTGCTTTATCTTTCTGAAGGCCGGCCGCCTGTAGGCATATGTCGAAATTTCTCGATTCTTTCGACACATTGTCTTGACGTGTCGCCGTCGTCGACATATCGTCAAAACATGTCGATGAAATCAAAAAATCTTAACACGAGCGCGGCAGAATGGAAGCCGGATCAGCCCCATAACGCTCTACCCAAACTGCCACCGCCACTCGAACTTGAGACAAAATCCGTTCTGAAACAATGTATTGGTGCGCGCGCGGCGCTGGCTGAGTTGAAGCAGGCGGCGGAACTCATCCCAAACCCAAGCATGCTCATCGGAACTCTACCCTTGCTCGAAGCTCAAGCCAGTTCTGAAATCGAAAATATCATGACGACGGCCGATGCACTTTTCGAGCACGCCCGCGCTGATGGCAGAGCGGACCCTGCCACCAAGGAAGCACTTCGGTACCGTCGCGCGCTATTGGAGGGCCATAAGACCCTTGGCCGACGTCCGCTCAGTACACGTACCGCCGAGGACGTCTGCAGTCAGATCACCGGAGTGGACATGACGGTGCGGCGGGTGCCGGGAACCACCTTGACCAACGAAGCGACCGGCAAGGTCATCTACACGCCGCCAGTCGGGGAAACATTGATCCGAGATCTTCTGGCAAACTGGGAGCAGTTCGTGCACGAGAAATCGGCGCTTGATCCGCTCGTGCGCATGGCAGTTGCCCACTATCAGTTCGAGGCGATCCACCCGTTCAGTGACGGAAACGGTCGTACCGGCCGTGTGTTGAACAGCCTATTCCTGATCGAGAAAAATCTTCTGACGATGCCGATCCTCTATCTCAGCCGCTACATCATCGCGAACAAGGCCGACTATTACCGACTGCTGTTGGCGGTGACGCGCGATCAAGCCTGGGAGCCGTGGGTGATCTACGTGCTGAATGGCGTCGCCGATACGGCGCAATGGACGACAACGAAAATTTCAGCCATTCGCACCCTCTCGGTGGAAACCGCAGCCTGGGTCCAAGAACGCGCCCCCAAAATCTACAGCCGCGAGCTGATCGACGTCATTTTCGAGCAACCCTATTGCCGAATCGGCAGCCTAGTGGATGCGGGTATCGCCAAACGTCAGTCAGCATCGAAATATCTCAAGGCGCTCGCAGGTATCGGTGTCCTGAGCGAACGAAAATCCGGCCGGGAGGCGGCGTTCATTCACTCCCGGCTGCTGGAAATGCTGACACGCGAAAGCAATGATTTTCCGCCCTACGACCGTTCGTCGCGTCAGTAGTTTGGATCGAGACAGGATAGCCTACAGCAGCAGGTTCACCTGGAACTGCGAGCCGGTGCCGCCGAGCAGCGCATCGTAGTTGAAGCGCATCTCGGCGACCGTCGATTCGCCGCCGATCACGGCGCTGTAGAAGGACGACACGGCATAAGACTGTCCGCCCGCGGTCAGGAACATCAGGCGGCCGTACTCGCCGCCATTGGCGATGTTGGCGTCGTTGATGTCGCTGGTGATGCCGGCCTCGCCGGCGTCGAGGCCGTAGGCCTTGGTCGTGAAGCCCGTGCCGGCCACACCGGCGGTCAGCTTGAGCACGCCGCTGTCGTTGAGCGCGGTGACGCCGGCACCGGCGCCGTTGATCTGGCTCACCAGCACATCGATCACATTGGTGGTGGTGTCGCCCGTGGCGACCGTGTAGTTGCCGACGAAAGTGCCGCCGATGTCGATCTTGTACTGGTCGCCCGCTTCGAGCGCGTCGGTGCCGAAGGTGATGCGGTCGACTTGAGCGACGCCGTCGGCGTTGGCCGTCTCGGTCGTCACGCCGATGCCGTTATAGGCGCCGATCGTGGTCGCACCCGGCGCGAACTGGCTCAGACTGCCGAGCTCGGCCGTGGTCGGATCGCCGTCGTCGAAGCCGAACAGCTCGCCCTCGTTGTCGAGCTTGCCATTGCCGTCGACGTCGTAGCCCAGCAGCACGGTCGAGCCGTATTTCGACACGATGGCGTTGAAGGCGTCGCTGAGGCGCGTCGGATCGCCGAGATCCTGCGTGCCGCCGGCGAAGGACACGAAGGTCGCCTCCTTGAACTGCGTGAAGTCGACCGTGTTCTTGAAGGCGAGCAGCGAGGTCGACGGCAGGACCGTGCCGCGCGGATCGATCTTCTCGGGGCCGGGTGTCACCGTGCTCGTCGTCGACGGCCGGCTGACGAAGGTCGCTGCGGCGGTGCCCGAGGTCGATGAGGTCGAGCTGGTCGATGACGTCTTGCTCGACTTGTAGGCGTCGATCGCGGCCTGCAGCGGCGAGCCCTTGAGGAAATCGGTCGAGGTCGAGCCGCTGGGCGCGTTGCTCGTCGTGAAGCTGCCGTTGAGCAGCCTCTCGATCATGTCAGCCACCGTGGACGGCAGCAGACTGCGGGTTGCGGCGTCGATGGTCGCCATGATGTCCACTCCTCAACTGCACGTTCTGCTGCAATTGGGCTCATCGGACGCAGGTCCGACGGCGGAACACCTCAATTCGCCCTGCGCGTTACCGCGACTCTTCTGATCGACGCGACGGGAGCGAACCGACCGGCTTCGCAAGATCGAAACAGGCACGAATACCATAGCACATCGGGCGCCGGCCTGGCAGCCGTCCTATCGGATGGCGTATCAGCTCTTCAAGATATTGATTTCTCTATGAGTTTTCGACGACGACGGCGACGAAATCGAGGCCGTAGCGCGCGAGTTTCGCCTCGCCGACGCCGGAAATGCGGGCAAAGCCCTCGAGGTCGCGCGGCTTGTGTCGCACGATTTCGGCGAGGGTCGTGTCGTGGAAGATGACGTAGGGCGGCACGCCCTGGGCCTGGGCGAGGGCACGGCGTCGCGCGCGCAGGGCCTGGAACAGCGCCGCATCGCCGGGCTCGACGAAGCTCACGGCGCCCGCAACGCGGGCCCCGGCCGTGCGGGACTTGGCGCGGCGATCGTCGGCCGGATCGTGACGCAGCTTGATGCGTCGCTCGCCCTTGAGCACGGCGCGGCAATCGGCGCCGAGGCTGAGGCCGCCGTGGCCGGCGGTATCGCTGACCAGCAATCCCATGGCGACGAGCTGCCGGAACACCGACTGCCATGTGCGGCGCGACAACTCCGCGCCGATGCCGTAGGTGCTGAGCCTGTCATGGCCGAGATTTCGAATCCGCTCGGTGTCGCCGCCGAGCAGCACGTCGATGACATGACCCATGCCGAAGCGCTGCCCGGTGCGATAGACCGCGGACAAGGCCTTTTGCGCCGCCTCGGTGCCGTCGAAACTCGCGACCGGCTCGAGGCAGACGTCGCAATTGCCGCAGGGCCCATGCTGCTCGCCGAAATAGCGGAGCAACACCTGCCGGCGGCAGTCCGTCGTCTCGCAAAATCCAAGCAGCGCATCGAGCTTCTGATGCTCGATCCGCTTCTGCCGGTCGGGCGCGTCCGAACCCTCGATCAGCTGGCGCAGTTTGGCGGCGTCGCCCGCGCCATAAACCATGAACGCCTCGGCCGGCAACCCGTCGCGGCCGGCGCGCCCGGTCTCCTGGTAATAGGCCTCGAGCGATTTGGGCAGATCCAGATGGGCGACGAAGCGCACGTCGGGCTTGTCGATGCCCATGCCGAAGGCGATCGTCGCGACGACGATGACGCCCTCTTCCTTGATGAAGCGCATCTGGTGGCGCGCGCGCACCTCGGCGGCGAGGCCGGCGTGGTAGGGAAGCGCGGTCAACCCCTGCTGGCTCAGCCAGTCCGCCGTCTCCTTGACCTTGGCCCGCGTCAGGCAATAGACGATGCCGGCATCGCCCGCGTGATCGCGCCGGATGAAATCGAGCAGCTGCTGGCGCGCGCTGGCGCGCGCGACGACGCGGTAGCGGATGTTGGGGCGGTCGAAGCCGGCGACGAAGACGCGGCCTTCGCCCAGGCGCAGCCGTTCGACGATCTCGGCGCGGGTCGGCCCGTCGGCGGTCGCGGTCAGCGCGATGCGTGGCACCGTCGGGAAACGCTCGTGCAGCATCGCGAGCTGGAGATACTCGGGGCGGAAATCATGCCCCCATTGCGAGACGCAATGCGCCTCATCGATTGCGAAGAGGGCGAGGCGGCAGGCGCCCAGCAGCTTCAGGAATCCTTCCGTCAGCAGCCTTTCCGGCGCGACGTAGATCAGGTCGAGCTCGCCGGCACGCAGCGCTTCCTCGATGCGGATCGCTTCGGGGAACGGCACGGTGGAATTGAGCGCGGCGGCGCGCACGCCGAGCTGGCGCAGCGCCTCGACCTGGTCCTGCATCAGGGCGATCAACGGCGAGACGACCACGGCCGTGCCGTCTCGGCACAGGGCAGGGATCTGATAGCAGAGCGACTTGCCGCCGCCGGTCGGCATCAGCACCAGCGAATCGCCGCCGGCGATGAGGTGATCGATGATGTCAGCCTGCTGACCGCGGAACGCGGTATAGCCGAAGACGCGGCTGAGAACATCGAGCGGCTGGGCGAGCATGGTCCAGGGCTGAGTATCATGGCGAGCGCATCGGACGCCAGACGTCCGATGGCGGCTCTGCGCGCACCGACCGGCGCATCGTCGATTGGCGCATTGACAACGCTCCCTCCGACGGCGAATGCTGCCGGCGCATAGCGGCCGGAAAGTCAGCACATGAGCAAGACCCTGGGTGCCATCGGCGCCACGCAGCGCAGCGGTGCGCCTGGCAACATGCGGACGGGTGGCCAGATCCTGGTCGATCAGCTGCGCATTCATGGCGCCGACCTCGCCTTCTGCGTGCCCGGCGAGAGCTACCTCGCGGTGCTCGACGCGCTCTATGACGCGCGCGACGAGATTCCGCTCATCGTGTGCCGGCACGAGAGCGGGGCGGCGAACATGGCCGAAGCCTATGGCAAGCTGACCGGCCGGCCCGGCATCTGCTTCGTCACGCGCGGGCCGGGCGCTACCAACGCCTCGATCGGCGTGCACACGGCGTTCCAGGATTCGACGCCGATGATCCTGTTCATCGGCCAGGTCGGCCGCGACATGATCGAGCGCGAGGCTTTCCAGGAGATCGATTTCCGCCGCATGTTCGGCCAGATGGCCAAATGGGTGGCGCAGATCGACGATCCGGAGCGCATTCCCGAATACGTCGCGCGCGCTTTCCAGACCGCGACATCGGGCCGCCCGGGGCCGGTCGTGCTGGCCCTGCCCGAGGACATGCTGACCGAGGCGGCCGCTGCCGTCGACGCGGCGCGCTACGCACCGGCTCAGGCTCATCCCGGCGCCGCGGAGATGGCGCGCCTGCGCGAGCTGCTGGCGCAAGCAAAGCGCCCGCTGCTGATCGTCGGCGGCGGCGGCTGGAGCGCGCCGGCCACGGCCGACATCAAGCATTTCGTCGAGGCCAACAATCTGCCGATCGCCTGCGCCTGGCGCCGCCAGGACAGTTTTGACAATCATCACCCCAACTACATCGGCACCGTCGGCCTCGGCATGGACCCGCTGATCGCCGAACGCGTGAAGGCGGCCGATCTGCTCATCGTCGTCGGTCCGCGGCTCGGCGAGATGACCACCGGTGGCTACACGCTGCTCGACGTGCCGCGCCCGCGCCAGGGCCTCGTCCATGTCCAGCCCGGCGCCGAGGAGCTCGGCCGCGTCTACCAGCCTGTGCTCGGCATCAACGCAAGCCCGGCGCATTTCGCCGCTGCCGCGCGCACGCTGGCACCGGTCGATCACAAGGCGTGGGCCGCGAGCGTCGTCGAGGCGCGTCAGCAGTACCTCGTCAACCTCAAGCATCGGCCTTCGCCCGGGACGCTCGACATGGGCGAGGTCATGGCCGAACTCCGCGCCAGGCTGCCGGCCGACGCCATCCTGTGCAATGGCGCCGGCAACTATGCCGTCTGGGCGCACCGCTTCTACCAGTTCCGCGAGTTCGGCACGCAACTGGCGCCGACCAGCGGCGCCATGGGCTATGGCGTGCCCGCCGCGGTCGCCGCCAAGATCATGCACAAAAAGCGGCTGGTCATCTGCTTCTCGGGCGACGGCTGCTTCCTGATGACCGGGCAGGAGCTGGCGACCGCCGTGCAGTACCGCGCCAACGTCGTGTTCCTCGTCATCAACAACGGCATGTACGGCACGATCCGCATGCATCAGGAGCGCGAGTATCCCGGCCGCGTGTCTGGCACCGATCTCGTCAATCCCGATTTCGCCGCCTATGCGCGCGCGTTCGGCGCCCAGGGCGAGATCGTCGAGCGGACCGCGGATTTCGCGCCGGCTTTCGCCCGCGCGCTTGCCGCCGACCGGCCGGCGCTCATCGAGCTGCGCATCGATCCGGAGGCGATCTCGCCGCGCACCACATTGTCCGAGATTCGCGAGCAGGCGCTGGCCAAGGCGGGAGCTTAGCGGAAGGTCAAGCGGGCCGCGCCGCCTGCTTGGCCTTGGCGATGCGTGCCTCGATGTTCTTCTTGCTGAGCTCGAGCAGGTCGGACGGCTGGAGGCCCGTCGCGACGCACAGTCGCGTCCAGTAGTAGATGAGATCGCCCAGCTCGTGCGCGAGCCGGTCCTTGTCCCAGGCATCGTCGCGCAGGCATTTCTTGAGATGGTCGGCGATCTCGCCGGCCTCGCCGGCCAAGCCGAGCGCCAGATAGCAGATCAGCCGCTCTTCGGAATTGGCCGCTGTGCCCACGCGTGCCGGCGTGATGGCGGCCGCCCAGGCGGCGTATTCCTCGATCGTCATGGCTTCCCCCTCTCGAACAGATCGCCCGCAGGATCATGGTGCGCGACGCGGCCTGTCGGTAGCGCGTGAAGATGTCCGCGTCTTGTAGCACATCATATGTCCACTGCTGATGATGTTGGGCCGGTGGGGTTGTGGGTAACGCGGAGCGTTATCCACAAATCCACCGGCCTGGCGCGCTGA
>Ga0194131_10002044_pt1 | contig 33665 bp, 28 predicted proteins | sample TA2KigO120mmetaG_FD_148631 | JGI IMG/M metagenome (GOLD analysis project Ga0194131, IMG submission 148631) | Freshwater microbial communities from Lake Tanganyika, Tanzania - TA2015053 Kigoma Offshore 120m | ecosystem: Environmental > Aquatic > Freshwater > Lake | place: Tanzania: Lake...
TGCTCTCCGCGCAAATGCGCGGCAATTTCCGCGACGCCGACCGCCCGACGCAAGGGCGCGATTGGCGGCAGGTCGAGAGCTTCGAGGCGCCGGACCTCCTCGATCGCCCCGCCGGCGATCATGCCGGCAAAGCGCTCGGCGATGCGTTGGTCCAGAACCTCACGCGGCGGATCGAGCACGAATCCGAGGAAGGTCCCGGGAAACGGGTCTCCCGGTTGCCGCTGCCAGGTGCTCAGCGGAATACCGGTCGCCGCGATAACCTCCCACGCACGCGCCACGCGCTGCCGGTCGCCCGGGCGAATGCGCGCCGCCGCCTCGGGATCTCGCATTCGGAGTTTGGCGTGGATCGCCTCCGGGCCCTCGGTCTCCACCAGACGGCGCGCTTCGCTGCGCACGCTGGGATCGATGACCGGGATCGGCGCCAGACCTGCGATCAGCGCTTTGAAATAGAGCCCGCTGCCACCGACTACGAGCGGGACACGGCCCTCCTGCCAGCACGACTCGATGGCCGCCATCGCGAGGTCCCGCCATACCATGGCCGAAAACCGCTCGTCGGCAGCGATGGCGCCGTAGAGATGGTGCGGCACCCGCGCCAGGTCGTCGTCACCGGGACGCGCGGTCAGCACGCGGAGCTCGCGATAGACCTGCATACTGTCGGCATTTATGATCCCGGCGCCGCCGTGCGGGGCGAGCGCTTCGGCAACGGCCATGGCGACGGCCGACTTGCCGCTTGCGGTCGGACCGGCAATGAAAATGGCAACACGGGGCATCGTCGTTTCCGGGCGGATCGCCGTGGCTTACCACTCTCCTTCCAAGGCTCAAAGATGCATTGGGTGCTGAGTCTGATCGGCAGCGACGCGCGACCCGCGGTCACCCCGGCCGTGGTCGATAGCGCTGCCAGCGCCTTGAGCGCCGGGGATGCCACGGTGGTCGAGATCCGCTGGCTGGCGCGTGGGATTGCCGCCGAAATCGTGTTCGTCGGCGAGCGCCCCTCGGCCGGCAGCGCGGCCCAGCGCGCCACCCGGTACGCTGCTGTCGATTGCGTGGTCCAACCCGCCGCGGGGCGGCGGAAACATTTGCTGGTCGCCGACCTCGAGTCGACCATCATCGCTCAGGAATGCCTGGAGGAGCTTGCGGCCTACGTCGGCAAACGGGTCGAAATCGCCGCCATCACCAACCGAGCGATGCGCGGCGAAATCGATTTCGAGGGCGCGCTCCGCGAGCGAGTCGCGATGCTGGGTGGCTTGGCCGAAACGACCCTGCAGGAGGTCTATGACCATCGCGTGTCGCTCAATCCCGGAGCGGCGACCCTCGTCGCGACCATGCGCCGCCACGGCGCCACGGTCGCTTTGGTCTCGGGCGGCTTCACGTTCTTCACCGAACGAATCCGCCGCGCCCTCGGTTGCGACTACGATCAGGGCAACCGCCTCGAGATCGCGGCCGGTCGGCTCACGGGGAGCGTCGCCGAACCCATTCTCGGGCGCGCCGCCAAGCGCGAGGCGCTGGCGCGCCTGTCGGCCGAGCGCGGTCTCGCGGCCGCCGATACCATGGCCGTGGGTGATGGAGCCAACGATCTCGAAATGCTGAGGGCGGCAGGTCTGGGGGTGGCGTATCACGCCAAGCCGGCCGTCGCCGAGGCGGCGGCCGCCCGGATCGACCATGGCGACCTGACCGCTCTCCTCTACCTGCAGGGCTACCGGCAGGACGAGTTCGTCGCGGCTTAGCACGTTGGGCGCCCGGCGCCTCGAGAGGCGCAGCGGCGGGCGACGTCGCGCTGGCTAACTCTCGAGCCGAACCGCCACGAAGCGCAGCCCGCCGTCGCGTTCGACCAGGAACAACACACTCTTGCGCCCGGCCTTTTGCACCGCCTTGACCTTGGCATCGACATCAGCCGGCGATTTCACGGCTTCCTGGTTGACCTCGATGATGACGTCGCCGGCGCGAACGCCCTTTTCGGCCGCCGGACTGCTCTCGCCAACGCTGGTGATGACGACGCCCTGGGTGCCTTCCTTGATCTCGAACTGGCGACGGAGGTCGGGCGTGATGGTCGACATCCCCATCCCGAGAATCTCATTGGCCGCGGGCCGAGGCGTTTTCGGATCCTGGGTCGTGAGCGACGCGTTCTCGGCCTCGGCCTCCGGCAACTCACCGACCCGGACCTTGAGCTTGGTTTCCTTGCCCTTGCGCCAAACGACGACTTCCACGTCCTTGTCGATCGGCGTCTCGGCCACGATTCGAGGCAGCGCCCGCATGTCCGGAACCGGCTTGCCGTCGAAGCGGATGATGACGTCGGACTGTTCGATGCCGGCTTTGTCCGCGGGGCCGTCCTTGTTGATCCGCGACACGAGCGCGCCCTTGGCCGAATCGAGCTGGAGGGAGTCCGCGAGATCGTCGGTCACCGATTGAATCTGCACCCCGAGCCAACCCCGCCGTGTCCGCCCGAAATCGATGAGCTGACCGACGGTCGTCTTGGCGAGATTGGCCGGAATGGCGAAGCCGACGCCCACCGAGCCGCCGCCCGGCGAGAAGATGGCGGTATTGATGCCGATCACCTCGCCCTTCATGTTGAACATCGGGCCGCCCGAGTTGCCGCGGTTGATGGCCGCGTCGGTCTGCAGGAAGTTGTCGTAGGGGCCCTGGTCGATGTTGCGACCCCGGGCCGAGATGATCCCGGCCGATACCGATCCACCGAGTCCAAACGGATTACCGATCGCCAGGATCCAGTCGCCGACGCGGGCGGCGTCCGAGTCGCCCCATTTGACCGACGGCAACGGTTTGTCGCTTTCGACCTTGAGCACCGCGAGATCCGTCTTGGGATCACGACCGAGAACTTTGGCCGGCAACGACCGGTTGTCCTCGAGCGTCACGGTGATCGCATCGCCGCCGTCGATGACGTGCAGGTTGGTGACGATGTAGCCCCTGGCATCGATGATGAAACCGGAGCCGACCGATTGACCGCGGCGCGGGCCGCGATTGGGGGCTCCGGGCGCGCCCGGTCCCGGGAACAAGTCCCGGAACATGTCCCCGAACGGTGAACCCGGCGGGGCCTGCGGCACGTCCTGACGGCGCTGCGGCCCCTGCTGTGCGCTCGTCGGCGCATTCTGGACCGTCGCGATATTGACCACCGCCGGCCGCAGCTTCTCGGCCAGATCGGCGAACGTATCGGGACGCTGCTGCGCGCGGGCAATGCTCGATACCGCGGCCAGGATCAGCAGGGCGATCAGCCCGGCAATGGCCAACGGATAGAAGTCACGGGTTACGCTACGCACCCGAACGCGACGGAAACGCAGGTCAATCACGAAAGAACCTCCAACGACCAGGAAATCGCGCCGGCGCCTCTTCCGCCAGCGGGCGATGACCAGACTATAGGTAGCGTGCCGAGGCCGTACAACGGCCAGCCGCGGCCGCCTGATCCCAATACCGTGACCTCAGGGCGATCCGCCGCGCACCAGCCAGACCACCCCGACCCCGATCGCCGCCGCGACGACCCCACCCACCCTCAAGCGTGAGCTTTCCTGGCTGAGGAGTACCGACATGCGCTGCTTCATGGCCTCGGGCAGGAGCGCCATCAGCGCCCCCTCGATCACCAAGGCGATGCCGATGCCGACCGCGAGGTCGTCCATCGACCGTTAGCGGCCCGCGGGTGTCCGCGACTGGGGCCGGCTGAACAGCGTGCGCTCGTAATCGTTGAAATAGCGGAAGAACTCGCTGTCGGGCGAAAGCACCATCGTCGTGCCGGTCTCCAGGGCCTGCTGATAGGCCTGCATGGCGCGATAGAACCCGAAGAACTCGGGATCCTGGCCGAACGCCTCGGCGAACACGCGGTTCTTCTCGGCGTCGCCTTCACCGCGCAGGATCTGCGCCCGGCGCTGAGCCTCGGCCAGAATGATCGTACGATCGCGTTCGGCCTGCGAGCGGATGACGGTCGCGGCCTGAGCACCCTGGGCGCGGAACTCACGCGCCTCGCGCTCACGTTCGGACTTCATTCGGTTGAAGATCGCCACGCTGTTCTCTTGCGGCAGATCGGCGCGCTTGATGCGGACATCGACGATCTCGATCCCACTCTCGCGCAGCTCCTGGTCGACGCGGTTGGTGATTTCCCGCATCAACTGGGATCGTTCCTCGGTGAGCACGGAGGCGAGCGGCACGCCGCCGAGGACCTGTCGAACCCGCGAATTGACGATCGCGCCGATTTGCTGGCGCGCACGCGCCTCGTTGTTAAGCTTCTGGAAGTAGAGCAACGGATCGACGATGCGGTAGCGCGTGAAGGTATCGACGACGAGTCGCTTCTGGTCGAGCGCGATGATTTCTTCGTTGCCCGAATCGAAGGACAGGATGCGGCGGTCGAAGCGTTTGATGTCCTGGACGAATGGCACCTTGGCGCTCAGGCCCGGGGCCGTCACGACGCGTTGCGGCTCGCCAAACTGCAGGACCAGCGCCTGCTCGGTCTGGTGCACCGTGAAGAACGTCGACAAGACCGCGACCGCGCCGACCGCCAATACGACGGCCCCGCCAATGAGCAATCGACGGTTCATTGCTGACCTCCCGCGCTGGTCGGGGCCGGCCGCTGCCGCATCAACTCATTGAGCGGCAGATAGGGGACGACCCCACCTCCACCCTTGTCTTGGTCGATGATCACCTTGTTCATCCCACCCAAGACTCGTTCCATGGTTTCGAGATACATGCGCCGTGCCGTCACCTCGCGGGCACCCTTGTATTCCTTGTAGATCGACAGGAAGCGCTGGGCGTCGCCGCGCGCGGTGAGGATCACCTGCTCCTTGTAGGCTTCGGCCTCCTGGATCAGGCGTTCAGCATCGCCTTTGGCCCGCGGCACGATGTCGTTTTGATACGCCTCGGCCTCGTTGCGCTGGCGCTCGAGGTCGGCGCGGGCGCGCTGCACGTCGCGGAAGGCATCGATCACCTGGCCCGGCGGGTCGGCGCGTTGCAGCTTGGCCTCGGTGATGCGCACGCCAGCGCCGTACTGATCGACGATGCGCTGGATCAGGTCACGTGTCTGCGCTTCGATCGGTGCGCGTCCCTCTGCCAGCACGTAGGAAATCTTGTTGCGTCCGACGACCTCGCGCATGGCGCTTTCGGAGGCCGCTTTCACGGTACCCGCGGGATCCTGGATATTGAACAAGAACTGGCCGGCGTCCCGGATCACCCACAGCACGGAGAAGCGAAGGTCGACGATGTTCTCGTCGCCCGTCAGCATCAAGCTTTCTTCGAGAAGATCGCCCTCGCGACCACGGCGCGTTTCGGTCACGGTCCGGAAGCCGATGTCCTCGCGGTTCACGCGCGTGACCTTGGGCTTCAGCACCTCTTCGATCGGTGACGGCAGATGATAGTGGAGACCCGGATCGGTGGTGCGTACCCATTTTCCGAAGCGCAACACAACGCCTTGCTCGTCAGGGGCAACTTGAAAGAAGCCCGACACGAGCCAAAGCGCGACGAAACCCAGAATGATGAGGCCAAAGGCGCGGGGGCTTCGCGGGCCACCCGGCAACACACGCTTGAAGCGCTCCTGACCGCGGCGCAGAAGATCTTCGAGATCGGGCGACTGCGGCCCGCGGCCACCGCCGCCTCCGCCACTGCCTCCGCCACCGCCCTGCGATGGACCTTGACCCCAGGGGCCACGACCACCACCCGGCTGCCAGCCACCACCCTGATTGTTCCACGGCATTCTCAGGCCCCCCTCGAGCGGACGTCAAAATCGCGTCGGCCGCCGTTTCTCTTTACGTTTCGTAGGCTTATATGACACCTACCCTGGCCTGGCAAAACAAACCTGACCGCGACGCCAAGCCGGCCTCCCCCATATGCGGATCATGCAAGGAGTGTTCAAGGATGGCGGCGATCGGTGAACCGGAGATTCTGGCCGCCCTGCGCAAGGTCGTGCCGGCAGGCCACACCGCGGATGTGGTCGCGCTGAAGTGGATCGGCGGCGTCAAGTCCCAGGCCGGTCACATCGGCTTCACCATCACCCTTCCCCTCGGGGTCGATCGAGAGGCGGTGAAGCGACGGTGCGAACAGGCCGTATTCGATCTGCCCGGCGTCCTGACGGCGACCGCAACCTTGGCAGCGGCGGCAGGCGGTGCGGCAGCGCCAAGTGGTGGCGCAGCTTCGGTGGCGCAGGCGCGCACCCAAGCGCAGGCTCAAGCCAATGCCAAGCCGGGGGTTCCCGGCGTCCAAGCGATCATCGCCGTGGCCTCGGGCAAAGGGGGAGTCGGCAAGTCGACGACCGCCGTCAATCTCGCCCTCGCCCTGCGCCAGTTGGGCCTGAGCGTCGGCCTGATGGACGCAGACATCTTCGGCCCATCGGTGCCACGCATGATGGGCCTGTCGGGCAGACCCGACAGCAAGGACGGCCGCACCATCGACCCCAAGGAGGCCCACGGCGTCAAATGTATGTCGATCGGATTCATGGTGCCGCAGGACACCGCCGTCATCTGGCGCGGGCCCATGGTGATGAGCGCGGTCGAACAACTGATCCGCGACGTCAACTGGGCCCCCCTCGACGTGCTGGTCTGCGACCTGCCGCCAGGGACGGGGGACGCGCAACTGACGATGGCTCAGCGCGTGCCGCTCACGGGGGCCGTCGTCGTCTCCACGCCCCAGGAGGTCGCGCTCGGCGATGTTCGCAAAGGCATCGACATGTTCCGCAAGGTCAACGTGCCGTTGTTCGGCGTCATCGAGAACATGAGCTACTACGTTTGTCCGAGTTGCGGTCATCGCGCCGAATTGTTCGGCCACGGCGGCGCCCGGCAGACCGCCCTGGAACTCGGCGCCGATTTTCTCGGCGAGATTCCGCTGCACCTGGCCATTCGCGAACACGCCGACGCGGGCACACCGATCGTCGTGGCCCAGCCCGATAGCCCACACGCCAAGGCCTACCGGTCGATCGCCGAAAGGGTCCACGCCAAGATCGACTCGGCGCTCGCCTCCACGCGCCGCGGCCCCCGCATTGTGATGGAGTAGAAACCCCCTCCGCCGTGCTACGCACGGCCGCCTCCCCCTTCCAGGGGGAGGAGTCGCCTTTCTCCGACCCGCTCGAGGCCAAACGTATCAACCGCGGGGACGATCGTTCTGCCTGCGCAAGGATCACGGGACCTCTCCCACTGGGAGAGGTCGAGTGGTCGTCGCAGAGCGACGATCACTCGGGTGAGGGCGACTTGCCGATCGCGGCTCACTCGAAGCTTATTTCGCCAGCGCCGACCGCGACCGCTTCTGGCGGGAACTCGACGTGTTCAAGGACATGCACTACTCGGAACGATTCTGGGGCACCGTCGACTGGGCGCGGTGAGCGCCCGCAGAACGATGCCCGCTCGCCGGCATGACAACGATTGCTCGTCCGAGGGGCCTTACTTGTCCAGCCAGTCGCCGAATACTCTGCCGAGCGCGCGAATCTCCTCGTCGCTCGCCAGATTCTCGGCGTTGTCCTGCGGCTGCACCAGCTTGGTCGCCCCGGGCACGAGTCGGGCCACCTCGTCGAGCGCGGCAAACGGACTGTCGTGACGGGCGCAGGTGGCGAGCACCGGCATTTTCAGTAGCGGCAACCGGGCCGGCGAGTCATAGAGCACCGCCGCACGGTAGGCGGTGTGACTCGTCGGATAGCTCTTCAGCACCTCGACGACGTGATCGTGAAACAGCGATAAGGGCGGCAGGCCGTTGGGTCGGACGTTGGCCGCCAACCGCTTGTGCGCCGGCCGAAACAGGTAGGCGTCCTTGAGGTCGTTCCATGCGCGGAAAAACTGCGTGCCGATCTGATCGATGAGGTGGCGCTTGTCGAGGGTCTTGGCGTATTCGCGCGCCTGTTCGGTTGGCGCGGCGCTCATGCCATCGAGGATCACTCTGCCCACGCGCGACGGCGAAGCGATCGCAAACTCGGTCGCGATGCGCGCCCCGGTGTGATGCCCCAACAGGTCGACTTGACCGGTCACGCCATACCAATCGAGGCCGCGGCGCGCGGCATCGGCGAAGTAGGTCATGTCGGCGTCTTCGCGGGCCGGCGGCGAGGAGTCCCCCATACCGAGCGTGTCCAACGCCATCACCGGCCGCGAACCGGCCATGGCGAGAATCAGCCGCTCCAGTTGCTTGGAGGATCCGGGCGAGCCGTGGAACATGACCAGCGGCCGTTTCTTGGCCTTCCGGGGATCGCCGCCGGCGGCGCGAAAGTGAATTTGTCCCTCGGCGATGTCGAGGAAGCCGCGTTCGATCGTCAACGTCGTCATGACCTCGCTCCTAGGAATCGAGCCAATCGCGGAACATCGGCGCCGCGGCACCATAGTCGCCCGCGATGGCACCCTCCGGATAGCGCCTGGCGGTGCAGTTGGCAATCATCTTGGCCACCTGATCGAACGCCGCCGCACTGCCATCCATCGCCGCCACCGTGTAGAGCACGGGCTGCGGGATCAAGGGGTACTTCCGCCCACCGGGATTGGCTTCGAAGGCGGCGATGTAGGCCTGATGGTAGGTCCGGAGGTTGCGCAACAATTCGAGCGCCCGGCGATGCAGGTCGGAAGGCGATCCCATGTCGCGCTTGCGCCGGTGGACCGTGTCGCGGTCGTAGTACGGGAAGAAGAGATAGAGGTCCTGGGCCGTCTGGAAGGCCCACATCATCTGGGCGCCGGTGTAGTCGAACGGCGGGCGCTCACGCAGATGGGCCACGTATTCGTTCTTGAGCGTTTCGTTGGGCAAGCCGACGCCGTCCAAGATCAATCGCCGCACCCGCTTGGGGTGACGGATGGCGATGTCGATCGCGACGTGCGCCCCGGTGTGGGTGCCGTAGAGGTCCGCAGCGGCGATCCCGAGCGCATCGAAAAACGCGATCATCTTGTCGCTGAAGTACTCGACCGGCGGCTCGGCGAGTGTGGGCGCACAGGAGTCGCCCTGGCCCAGATGATCGGGCGCGATCGCCCAACGTGACTGGCCCATCGGTTCGGTGAGCGCGTTGAGGCTGCGGCCGGAGAACGGCGAGGCGTGCAACAGCACCAGGGGTGGCTTGGCGGAGCCCCGGTGCTCCTCGCCGGCGGTCCAGTAGTGCACTTGACCGATGTCGATCGAGGCGAAGCGACGTTTGACCATCGGTCCTCCCTAGGAATCCAGCCAAGCCGCGAACTTGATCGCACCAGCCGCGTAGTCGACAGCGCTGGTCTGCGGGTAGCGATAGACCTCGACGCCGGGGATCATCGCCGCAGTCTCCTCGAAACCGCCCTCGATCGCATCCATGGCCGCGGCCGTGTACAGCGTCGGCACCTTGAGCGCCGAATACTTGCGGCCCCCCGGGTTGGCTTGGAACGCCGCGATGTAGGCCAAGTGAAACGTATCGCGGCGGCGCAGCAGTTCGAGGGCGCGCGCATGGATATCGAGTGCGGGTGGCAGATCGCGCACCCGCCGATGGGCGGTGTCGCGTTCGTAGTAGGGAAAGAACGTCAGCATGTCGCGCGCGGTCTGGAACGACCACATCATTTGCGCACCGGTGAAATCGAACGGCGGCGCCTCGCGCAAATGGGCGACATAGGAGCGCGTCAACTCGGGCCTGAGGATGCCGATGCCGTCGAGGATCAACTTGTGGACGCGCTTGGGATAGCGCAACGCCACATCCATCACCGTGTGGCCACCGGTGTGGGTGCCATAGAGATCGGCCTCGGCGATCCCGAGCGCATCCAGGAACGCGACCAGTTTGTCGCCGAAGTATTCTATCGTCGGCGAGGGGTGCTGCGGGGCACACGAGTCGCCCTGGCCCAGGTTGTCCGGCGCGATCGCCCGGCGTGTCGTCCCCATCGCTTCCGTCAGCGGGCTCAACGCCCGCCCGGGAAACGGCGACGCGTGCATCAGGATCAGCGGCCGGCGTCCGTTGCCCCGATGCTCCTCGCCGGCGGTGCGGTAGTGCACCTGGCCGATGTCGATGGTGGCGAAGCGACGCTTGAGCATGGCGGGGGCCTAGAAGCTCACTGTTCGCTGCGCTCCAGCGCCGCCATCAGTTCGCGCCACTCGCGTTTCGACAGCGCCGAGGATTCCTGCGTTACGGCTTCGCCGGCGATCAACCGCTTGACCACGTCGAGCGCTTTGGCCGACAGGCGCACGCCCCCGAGGCCGTACTCGACGAACGCCTCGTAGGTGTGCGGCACCCAGCGCTGCAGCACGTCGAGCATGGCCTCGGCGTAGACGCGGATTTCGTACTGGGCGTGGGCATCGGCGCGCAGACTGAGGAAGTGCAGGAAATTGTGCAGGTTGGTCTTCCAGTACCATTGCGTGAAAAAATTGAGCGACAGGTTCATGCGCGCCAGCTCGCGTGCAAGCCCCTGTCGCGAGGGGTCACGCCGGTTTCCGGAGGAATCCGCGTTGAGCATCTCTTCATAGTGGGCGTAGGCGCGCGCCGAATCCTCGCGGAGCAACGCCAGGACGCGCTCCGCCTCAGCCCCGGTCAGGACGTCCCCCCGCCCCTGGCGGTTGGTCGCCGACTGCGCCGCCAAGTGCTCGGCGGCCGGAATGTAGAACTCGTTGTCGAGGATCGAGTAGCGCGCCGAGTATTCGTTGACGTTGGCGGTGCGATGCCGGATCCACTGCCGCGCGACGAAAATCGGCAGCTTCACGTGGAACTTGATCTCGGCCATCTCGAAGGGCGTCGTGTGGCGGTGGCGGATCAGATAGTTGATCAGCCCCTTGTCCTCCGAGATTCGCTTGGTGCCCTTGCCGTAGGAGACGCGGGCGGCCTGCACGACCGCGGCATCGTCCCCCATGTAGTCGACGACGCGGACGAAGCCGTGATCGAGCACCGGGATCGCCTCGTAGAGAATCTCCTCGAGCGCCGGCACGGTGGCCCGGCGGGTCGTATGGGACTCCGCCCGCTGCGCCGCGATCTCTTGTCGTTGCTGGTCGCTGATCGGCACGGTGGCCTCCTGCGCGCGACCTTAGCCAACCGACCCTGGAAAGACCACTTGCCTGATATACGTCATTGACGTATAATGAGCGATGGAGTTCGAATGGGACGAGCACAAGAGTGCCTCGACCCGGGCTCGTCGCGGCTTTGGATTCGACTACGTGGTGAGGGTGTTTCTCGACCCTGAACGAATCGACCGCGTGGACGACCGCCGCGACTATGGTGAGATTCGCTATCAGACGATCGGTCGCATCGGCGATCGAGTCTTCATGATTGCCTACACGGTTCGCGGCAAACGAATCCGGATCATTTCAGCAAGGAGGGCGCATGACCACGAGGAAAGAACGTACCGTCAGGGTCAAACTCAGCGTTGACGGAACGTTGCGCCGTCGGGGTTCTATGGGGGCAGCCGGCGGAGTCATCCGCTCGAAAGTCGACTACGCCAAGCTCGACTCGGCGGCGGCGTTCGCCCCGGACGCCGACACTCCGAAATTGACCGTGCGCGAATTGCAGGGGATGCGCCGCCCACGTGGCGAAGTCGTTTCCGATTCTGCCGCTATTCGCGCCCGCCTCCGAATGTCACAGGCCGCCTTCGCGGCCCTGTTTGGACTTAGCGTTCGCACCATCCAAGAATGGGAACAGGGCCGCCGGAGACCCGATGGCCCAGCGCGCGCCCTGCTCCGCGTCATCGAGCGGGAACCCGCCGCCGTCCGTCGCGCCCTGGCGAGTTGAGCAGCGCTTCAAAACCGCCAGCGCGCGACCTATATTGAAGGGGCCGGGCAACCGGCTATGGCGATAAACGCTGCGCGGAATAGGCGTTACGGACCCGGGGGCGGTACCCGGCGCCTCCACCACAAGCACCGTTGTCGACGGTGGTTGTGCTGGGGGCGAACTAGGATCGACGTGCGTAGTAAAGGTTCAGTTTTCGCCCGGGATGATTCCTCCGTTATCGGGTCAATTCTAGAAGTGCCAACGATAACGAAATGGCGCTCGCTGCCTAACTTTGTTGGGTAAGCGCGGTACGGGGGGCACCGGGCAACAGAAGCCCCCCACTTCCTTTTCCTTCGCGCCCGCGCCGACTAAGATCGGATCGAATCGGAATGGCCTCGATGCGCGATCAATTCAACTACCACCAGATGGTCGATCGTTCGCTGCGCGGCGTCGTGCGCGAGGCGTTGTCGCTGGTCGCGCGCGACGGGCTGCGCGGCAACCACCACATGTACATCTCGTTCCGCACCGAATATGCGGGCGTCGTCCTGGCCGAGTACTTGCGCGCCAAGTACCCGAAGGAAATGACGATCGTGCTGCAGCACCAGTTCTGGGACCTGGACGTGCGCGAAGATGGCTTCGACCTGACGCTGTCCTTCAACAAGGTTCCCGAGCGCATCACCGTGCCGTTTGCGGCCATGACGGGTTTCGCCGACCCGAGCGTCCAGTTCGGCCTCCAGTTCCAAGGCGCCGAGCGCAGCGAGAATGACGACAAGGCGCCGGCAATGCCCATCCCGCGTCCGGAAACCGCTACGAACGCCGCGGTCGAGAAGCTTGCCCCGCCGACACCACCGTCGCCTCCGCCAGCGGGCGAAAAGGTCGTCGCCCTCGATCAGTTCCGGAAGAAGTAAGACATCGCCATACGACGGCGCGGTGAGGGATTGCGGCCGCCCTCCCTCATCCCATCGCCAGGTCACGCACCGAGCCCACGGAGACGTACCACGAGGAATTGCCATGACCGACTTCCGATACCAGGACCTGTTCCAGCTCGGTGAGGATCAAACACCCTACCGCAAACTGACCAGCGATCACGTGACGACCACGACCGTCGCCGGCAAGCGGGTCGTTCACGTGGCACCCGAGGCCCTGCGGCTGCTCGCCTACGAGGCGATGCGGGACGTCTCACACCTTTTCCGCCCGGGACATCTCGATCAGTTGCGGACGATCCTCGGCGACCCCGAGGCCTCGGACAACGACCGCTATGTCGCCTACGAATTGCTGAAGAATGCCAACATCTCGGCCGGCATGATCCTGCCGTCCTGCCAGGACACCGGGACGGCGATCGTCATGGGCTACAAGGGTCAGCGGCTGTGGACCAATGGCAACGACGGCGAGGCGCTGTCCCGAGGCATCGCCGGCGCCTACGGCGACTCGAACCTGCGCTACTCTCAGATGGCGGCCCTCGACATGTGGCGCGAGGTCAACACCGGCACCAACCTGCCGGCGCAGATCGACCTCTATGCCGACGACGGTGACGAGTACAACTTTCTGTTCATCACCAAGGGTGGTGGTTCAGCGAACAAGAGCTTCCTCTTCCAGCAGACGCGGGCGGTGCTGAACCCGGAAGCGCTGCTCAAGTTTCTCGAGGAGAAGATGCGCTCGCTCGGGACCGCGGCCTGTCCGCCTTACCACCTGGCGATCGTCATCGGCGGCACTTCGGCCGAGATGAATCTGAAGACCGTCAAGCTCGCCTCATGCCGCTACCTCGATACGCTGCCGACGAGCGGCAATGACCTCGGGCGCGCTTTCCGCGACCTCGAACTCGAGGCCAAGGTCCATAAGCTGTCGACCACGCTCGGTATCGGAGCGCAATTCGGCGGCAAGTATTACTGCCACGATGTGCGCGTGATCCGCTTGCCGCGGCACGGCGCCTCTCTGCCGATCGGGATTGGCGTCTCGTGCTCGGCCGATCGGCAGGTCCTGGGTCGCATCTCGGCGGAAGGTGTCTTCCTCGAGCAGTTGGAAACCGATCCGTCCAAATACCTGCCCGAAATCGATGCCGCGACGCTCGGCGGCCAGGCGGTCGAGGTGAATCTCAACCGACCGATGAAAGAGATTCTGGCGCTACTGTCGCGACACCCGATCAAGACGCGGTTGCGGCTCACGGGCACGTTGGTCGTCGCGCGCGACATCGCCCACGCCAAGCTCAAGGAGCGGTTGCAGAAGGGCGAAGGCCTGCCCGATTACGTCAAGAACCACATCATCTACTACGCCGGCCCGGCAAAGACGCCCAAGGGCTACGCGTCGGGCTCGTTCGGGCCGACCACCGCGGGCCGCATGGACTCCTACGTCGCCGATTTGATGGCCGCCGGCGGCAGCATGATCACGCTGGCCAAGGGCAATCGATCGCCGGCGGTGCGCGAGGCGTGCAAGAAATACGGCGGCTTTTACCTCGGCTCGATCGGCGGCCCCGCCGCGCGCCTCGCAAAAGAGTGCATCAAGAAGGTCGAGGTGCTCGAGTATCCGGAGCTCGGCATGGAAGCGATCTGGCGCATCGAGGTCGTCGATTTCCCGGCCTTCATCGTCGTCGACGACAAGGGCAACGATTTCTTCGCCAAGTCGGTCGGCGGCTCCGAGTGAAGGTTCGGACAAAGCGAACGCGGCGGGAGAACGCGCCGGTCCTGCCGGACGTGCTCGCCGATGATCTCGACGTCGTGTTCTGTGGCAGCGCCGTGGGGGCCGCCTCGGCCAAGCGACGCGCTTACTACGCCGGCCCGGGGAACAAGTTCTGGCCGACGCTGGCCGAGATCGGGCTCACGGATCGGCCGTTGCGGCCGGAGGAGTACCCGCTCGTGCTCACCTACGGCGTCGGCCTCACCGACATGAACAAGACCGAGGCCGGCGGCGACAGCGATCTCACGAGTGCGGCCGACGATCCCGCCGGTTTGCGCGCCAAGATCGAGCGTTACCGCCCACGCGCTCTGGCGTTCAACGGGCTCCGTGCCGGCCGCGCCTTCCTCGGGCCGAGGGCCGCGATCGGTCGTCAGCGCGAACGAATCGGGGAGACCGCCATCTACGTCCTCCCCTCGACGTCCGGTATGGCGTCTGGCGCCTGGGATCCCGAACCCTGGCAGGCCATGGCGTCACACCTGCGACAGGCACGACGGTTTCGGCGGGATGAGCCTGACCTCTCCCGGCTGACCGATGTCGCCAAGGAGGACATGCGGGTCGCGCTCAATCGCCGGCTGTATCACCGCATCGGTCTCGACCTGCGCAAGAAGCGCGACGAGAGCGAGTTCGCCTCGCGCCCGACCTCCGCCGCCCAGCAACGGGCGCAGCAGAGTGCCGTCGCCGAGGCGATCGCGGCGTTCCTGGAGGGGCCTGGCCGATTCTGGCCGCGCCGGGCGGAGGCGTCGGAACTGGTCGCGGCGTTCTTCGCGCGCTACCCCGAACGCCCCGTCGCCGACAACGAGGGCGGCATCAAGCTCGCCGACTCGCTATGGCTCTATGTGCTCGCCGGTCTGCTCGATCCACGATGGATCGTCGAAAGCGGCACGCACCGCGGCCACTCGTCGTGGATCTTGCGCACCGCCTGCCCGACCGCCGCGATCCACTGTTTCGACATCAGTTTCCGCAACTTGTCCTGGCGTGATCCCCGGATCCTCTATGGCGAGCATGATTGGACCGCGGCAATGCTCGCCCCGCCCTCGCGTGATCGGGCGTTGTGCTATTTCGACGATCACATCAGCCACGCGCAACGTATCCGCGAGGCGAGCGAGCTCGGCTATCGTTGGCTGGTGCTGGACGACGACGTCGCCGCCTATCAATTGCACGCGACGGGGCACCCGCCGCTTCCCACCTGTTCGGTCATCGGCGACACGAGCCTTCGTGATCGCGAGCGACTGACGTGGATGCGTCACGGGAAGCCGCAGCAGTGGACCATCGACCGGGCGGATATCGCCTCCGCGCGGCGATGCCTACGGCATCGCGCCCGCACGCCGGACCTGTCGCCGATCCTGCGATCACGACCGCAGTCGGGCATGGCCGTGGTCGAGTTACGGTGATCCTGCTCGATGGGCCTCTGCTCGTCGCTTACGCCGTGACGGCGGCGGCGACGGTCATTTCTCCCGGCCCCGATACGATCCTCATCCTGCGCCACGCCTTGGCGGGAGGACCGCGCCCGGGCCTGGCCGCGGTCGCCGGGGTCCAGCTCGGGATCGTCGTCCACACCGCAGCGGCCGCCCTTGGCCTCTCGCTTCTGATCGCCAGCGAGCCCCTGCTGTTTCGTGCGATCGCCGTCGCCGGGGCGCTCTACCTCGGCTGGCTCGGCTATCAAGGACTGCGCGCCGGGCTCCTGGACCCGGCGAGCCTTGCCGGGGCGGTTTCGGTCAGCCGCACCCGCGCCGCCCGTGATGCCCTCGCCACGAACCTGCTCAACCCCAAGGTCATCGTGCTGTTCGTCGCCCTGCTGCCCAACTTCGTCCGCCCGGAACTCGGGCAAGTGTGGCTGCAGCTCGCGTGGCTCGGGTTGATCCTGATCGCCATCAATTCAGCCTGGCAGGTGATGTTGGCCCTCGCCGCCGATCCCATCCGGCGCTGGCTCAGCCGGGCGCGGGTGCAACGGCTGGTCTCGTGGACGACCGGCGCCGTGCTGCTCGCTTTTGCCGTAGGCTTCCTCGTCGAACATGTGTTCGCCGCGCTGGCGTAAGATCGAGCGCTATGGCGACCACACGCCGCGAAACCGACTCCTTCGGTCCGATCGAGGTTCCCGCCGACCGCTATTGGGGAGCGCAGACTCAGCGCAGTTTGCAGTTCTTCCAGATCGGCGAGGAACGGATGCCGTCCCCCGTCCTCCATGCTCTCGCCCTGGTCAAGCGCGCGTGCGCCAAGGTCAACGCTGATCTCGGCGATCTCGATCCCACACTCGCGGAGGCGATCATTGCGGCCGCCGACGAGGTGATATCTGGACGACTCGACGATCATTTCCCCCTGTCGGTGTGGCAGACCGGGTCCGGCACCCAGAGCAACATGAATGTCAACGAGGTCATCGCCAATCGCGCCAACGAACGGCTGGGCAGCGCCCTCGGTAGCAAGCACCCCGTACACCCGAACGACCACGTCAACATGGCGCAGTCGACCAACGACAGCTTCCCGACAGCGATGCACATTGCGGCCGTGGCCGAGGTCCGGCTTCGCCTAATGCCGGCCTTGACCGACTTGGCGCACGAGTTGGAGAGTCGCTCCCGCCGATGGTCGGGCCTGCTCAAGATCGGCCGCACCCATCTCCAGGATGCAACACCACTTACGCTCGGCCAGGAATTCGGCGGGTATGCCGCACAGGTGACCGCCGTGATCACGGCGGTCCGCGCCGCCTTCGCACCACTCCTCGCCCTCGCTCAAGGCGCGACCGCTGTTGGAACCGGACTCAACACCCGTTCCGGCTTTGCCGAACGCGTCGTGGCCGAGATCGCCACGCTCACGCATGAACCGTTCGCGCCAGCCTCGAACCGCTTCGCGGCGATCGCTGCCCACGATGGCTTGGTCGGCTTCATGGGCGCACTCAACACGGCGGCCGTTGCCCTCAACAAGATCGCGAACGATATCAGGCTGATGGGGTCAGGCCCCCGTTCCGGACTCGGGGAATTGCGGCTGCCCGAGAACGAGCCTGGTTCCTCGATCATGCCCGGCAAGGTCAACCCCACCCAAGTCGAGGCGCTGACCCAGATCTGCTACGCGGTCTTCGGCCATCACGTGGCGGTCACGGCGGCTGGCGCTTCCGGACAGCTCGAGTTGAATGCCTATAAGCCGCTGATCATCCACTCGGTGTTGACATCGATCCGACTGCTTGGCGACGCGAGCCGCAGCTTCACGGATCATTGCGTTCGCGGCCTCGAACCCGATGAGCGCGTTCTCCGGGAAAAACTCGATCGCTCTCTGATGCTCGTAACCGCGCTCGCTCCGGCCATTGGATACGATCGCGCCGCGGCAATTGCCCGGCGGGCCCACGCCGACGGCCTGACCTTGCGGCAGGCCGCCCTCGAATCGGGTTGGGTGAGCCCCGCCGACTTCGACCGTCTGGTCGACGCGCGGACCATGATCGCACCGCGAGACAAATGAAAAAACGTTCGGTCACGATCCAGGGCCACCCGACGAGCGTGTCGATCGAGGACGAGTTCTGGATGGCGCTGCAGGCCCTCGCCCGCGACCAGACGCGGACCATCAACGATCTCGTCGGCGAGATCGATGGAGCGCGCACGTCGGACACCAATCTGTCCAGCGCGATTCGCCTCTACGTCCTGCGCGCGCTCCAGCGACGACGCACGGCCTAGACCCCAGGTTCGTCGCGGGCTGAGGCGAGAACTGTTCGCGCACATCCTGCGGCTGATCGATGGACTGCGACGAAGACCAGCCCCAGCGTAAGACCGAACGGGGCGAATGCGTCGTCACCACGGGAGAGGTGCGTCTGAATGACGATGGGAGAAAGAGCCAAATCGATGGATCAAACGTCGTTCGGGAGGTCGTACAGGGCGGAGGCAGCGGGAAACGGGTTGCCCGCCCATGGCTTCCCCGGAACCAGCCAGACTGCTATGGTTTGCACCGTTCCAGGGGTTCATCTGGGGAATGTCGGATGAAACCGCTTGTTGAGCGTTACCAGGTCATCGACACCGACACCCACCTTACCGAACCCTACGATCTGTTCACGTCACGGGTGTCGGTTGCGACCTGGGGCGATCGGGTTCCGCACGTGCGCTGGAGCGAAACCGGACAGGAAGAAAGCTGGTTCTTCGGCAACGAGCGGATCGCACCCGCGGCGGGATCGGCGATGGCCGGCTGGCGGGAGTACAACCCCGACAAGCCGAAACGGCTCTCCCAGGTCGATCCTGCCGCATACGACGCCCGCGTCCGCCTCGAGCGCATGGACGAGTACGGTATCTACGCCCAGGTCATCTATCCCAACATCGGCGGCTTCGGCGGCGCCCGCTACCTGCGACTGGCGGCCCCCGAGCTCATGCTCGCCTGTTCCCGCGCCTACAACGATTTCCTGATCGAGTGGTGTGCGGCCGACCCGAAACGACTGCTGCCGCAACTGACCGTCCCGTTCTGGGACCTCGATGCCAGCATCTCGGAGCTCGGGCGGGCGGCGAAGCAGGGTCACAAGGGCATCGTCTTCTGCGGCGAACCCGAGCACTTCGGCCTGCCCACCTTGACCGATCCGCATTGGGATCGGTTCTGGGCGGCGGCCCAGGATCACGACCTACCGGTCAATTTCCATATCGGCGGCGGCGATGCCGACAACTACCGGGTGATGCATCCGAGCGTCGGCAAGCACGCTGCGGCGGCGGGCAATTCGATCAACTTTTTCATGGTCAACGCCAAGGTACTGTCGCAATTGACCTGCAGCGGCATCTGCCATCGCTTCCCGCGCCTCGACTTCGTGTCGGTCGAAAGCGGCGTCGGTTGGCTGCCCTATGCCCTGGAGGCGATCGACTGGCAGTGGCTGAACTCGGGCGGACATCGGGAGCACCCAGAATACCGGCTGCTGCCGAGCGAGTTCTTCCGACGCCAGATCTACGGCAGCTTCTGGTTCGAGCGGGGCTCGCTGCACCAGGCGCTCGAGCTGCTCGGTCCCGACAACATCATGTACGAGACCGACTTTCCGCACCCGACCAGCATGAGCCCGGGGCCGGCGAGCGCCGCGATCAACCCGCGCGACTACATCGAGCAGGTGCTGAGCGGGCTGCCGGCCGCGACCATCGGCAAGCTGCTGCACAGCAACGCCGCCCGGGTATATCGCCTCCAATGAGACATCGCGTTTCACGCGGCACTTCTCGCTAGCTTTCCGCCCACAGTTCGTTGTCGCGCATCCTCCCTTTCGTTGAGAAACGTCGGGGTCTCGAACAGCGTGGGCGTTGCCATAGGCTATGTTTGTCACACCGCCCCTCGGCGGCTCACCCGGGGTCAGCGACCAGCGAGCGGCCCGGTCGCATATCCTGGCTCGAACGCGCGATGCAACACCAGATGCGCTACGCGATCGAACGGAACGTCGGTTACGTCGGCCGGGTTTCCCCGCCGGGACTGGCGAGGTGGCAGGCCGACCAATGGCCGGGCGAGCGCTCGATCAGCGGCGGTTCCTCACGAGCGCAGGTATCGATCGCTTTCCAGCACCGCGTTCGAAACCGGCATCCCGACGGCGGCTCGACCGGGCTGGGCACGTCGCCTTCGAGCACGATTCGCCGCCGGCGCGCCTCGACGCGCGGATCGGGTACCGGCACCGCCGACAGTAGCGCCTCGGTATAGGGGTGCTGCGGCGCGGCGTAGAGTTCGCGGCGTTCGGCGATCTCGACGATCTTGCCGAGATACATCACCGCCACCCGGTCGGAGATGTGGCGCACCACCGCGAGATCATGGGCGATGAACAGATAGGTGAGGGCGTGTCGGCGCTGCAGATCCATCATCAGGTTGATGGTCTGCGCCTGGATCGACACGTCCAGGGCCGAGATCGGCTCGTCGGCGACGATGAATTCGGGTTCCACCGCCAGCGCCCGGGCGATCCCGACGCGCTGACGCTGGCCACCTGAGAACTCGTGCGGATAGCGGTCGATCGCCGCCTCGTCGAGCCCGACCGATTCGAGTAGATCGACGATCCGCGGCCGCCGTGCGGACCCACGCGCCAGCGCGTGCACCGACAGCGACTCGTTGAGGGTTTGCCCGATCGTCATGCGCGGGTTGAGGGAGGCATAAGGATCCTGAAACACCATCTGGACGCGGCGGCGAACTGGCCGCATCTGACGATGTCCGAGGCCGGCGATCTCCTGACCTGCGAACCTGACCGAGCCTCGGCTCGGCCGGATCAATTGTGTCACGGCGCGGCCGAGGGTCGATTTGCCGCAACCCGACTCGCCCACGAGTCCGAGCGTCTCGCCGCGCCGGATCGCAAACGACACGCCGTCGACGGCACGGAGTCTTCTCCCGCCGTCGAGGCCGAATTCGACCGCGAGGTCCTGCACTTCGACGAGGTTCTCGGCTAGTGCGGAAACGCGGTGCGCCAACGATGGCCCGCTCATGCGTCATCGCCTGGAATCGCCAGGGTTTCCCGTACCGTGTGGCGGTCGCGGCCGATAAGCCAGCCGCCTTCCGCCACGTCCTGCGCCGCCCAGCAGCGGGTGAGATGGGGTGCCGTCGTGTTCGGGCGCTGGCGCAGTGTGGGCATTCGTGCGGCGCAGATGTCCCGTCGATGCGCGCAGCGCGGTTCGAAGCGACAGCCGGGCGGCGGGTTGGCCAGGTTGGGCGGCACGCCGCGGATCGGCACCAGCCGTTCCCGCACCTCCGAGTCGATCCGCGGAATCGAGTCGAGGAGCCCCCGGGTGTAGGGCATGCTCGGGTTGAGGAAAAGATCGAGCGTCGCCGCCGACTCGACGATTTGTCCGGCATACATGACGTTGACGCGGTCGGCCATGCCGGCCACGACGCCGAGATCGTGCGTGATCAGGAGAATCGCCGTCTGCAATTCGCGGGTCAGGCGTTTGAGCAATTCGAGGATTTGCGCCTGGATGGTGACGTCGAGCGCGGTCGTGATCTCATCGGCGAGAATGAGGCGCGGCCGGCAGGACAGCGCCATGGCGATCATCACCCGCTGGCGCATGCCGCCGGAGAACTGGTGCGGGTAGTCGCCGAGGCGGCGCTCCGCTTCCGGAATGCCGACCATCTCGAGCAGTTCGCGCGCCCGACGACGGGCCGCGCGGACCGACAGGCCGAGATGGGTCTGCAGCGTCTCGCCGAGCTGCAGCCCGATGGTGAGCACCGGGTTGAGCGACGTCATGGGATCCTGGAAAATCATCGCGACGTTCTTGCCGCGCAGACGGCGCAGTCCGGCGACATCGAGCGCCATGACATCGATGCCATCGAATCGGATCGATCCCGCGATAGCGCCGCCCGGCGGCCCGATCAGGCGCATCAGCGAAAGCGCCGTTGCCGACTTACCACAACCCGATTCGCCAACCAAAGCCAGCGTTTCGCCGGCTGCGATCGCGAACGACACGTCGTCAACCGCGCGAACGCTGGCGCTGCGCGTCACGAAGTCGGTGGTAAGGCCGTTGACGTCCAGCATCGGCGCTGCGGCGGTGCGGACCAGGGTTGCGAATTACGGAACGTGCTGCCACGATTGGCGCCGACAATCGTAGTTCTCGATCCGGCATTAGACAAGTTCGGGCGCCGCCGTTGATGGCCCAAGATCCCACGTCGCCTTCGCTCGACGCCGTCGACCACGCGCTGATCCGCGAATTGCAGCAGGACGCGCGCGTCAGCAACGTCGCGCTCGCGGCCAAGGTCAAGTTGACCGAAGGTGCGGTGCGCCGCCGCATTGACCGTTTGATCAAATCCGGAACGCTCCGGATCGTCGGCGTCGGCGACCCCGCCCGACTCGGACTGATGACGCACGTCGTCATCGGCATGCGTGTCGAAATGGCGCAGATCGAAGCATTGCTCGACCGCTTCGCGCGCATGTCGGAGTTCTCATACGTCTACCAGACGACCGGACGGTTCGACATCGTCGCCGTGGCGTTTTTCAAGTCGAACAACCAGCTGCGCGAGTTTCTTACCAAGAGGCTCGGCAAGGTCGCCGGCGTGGTCGAGGTGGAGACGTTCCTGATCATGAAGGCGGCCAAGCGCTCGTTCCGCTGGGGTGAAGGCGCCGAAGGCGGCGGCACGTGATTGGTCCGCGCCGGACCGCAGTCCAAGTCGGGCGCGATCGATGATGCGCATGATCTTCCTGCGACTCATCGCTTCGGTCCCCGTGTTGATCGGGGTCTCGGTGTTCACGTTCCTGTTGGTGCGCCTGGTCCCCGGCGACGTGGTCGACGCGCTGGCGAGCGAAGAGTTCGACGATCCGCGGGCCCAGGCCGAACTGCGCCGGCTGTTCGGGCTCGACCAGCCGTTCCATGTTCAGTTCGTCACCTGGTTCGCCGCCCTGGTGCAGGGGGACCTCGGCTATTCCTACCGCACCCGGCGGCCGGTGATCGAGGAAATCATCGATCGGTTCCCACTGACGCTCGAACTCACGTTGGCGGCGCTCCTCATCTCGGTGTTGATCGCGATCCCGCTCGGGGTGGTGTCGGCAACGCGCCGCAACGGCGTGCTCGACACCGGGGCGCGCCTGACCTCGTTGATCGGCCTGTCGATCCCCAACTTCTGGCTCGGCATCCTATTGATGGCGCTGTTCGCCGTCGGCCTGCGCTGGCTGCCCTCGGGTGGGTCGAACGACTTCGCGTTCAGCTGGGATCACTTCAAGTTCCTGATCCTGCCGGCAATCACGCTGGGCGCGAGCCTCGCCGCCGAAACCATGCGCATGAGCCGGTCGGCCTTGCTCGAGGTCCTGGCCAAGGACTATGTCCGCACAAGCCGCGCCAAGGGACTGAGCGAGCGGCTCGTGATCTACCGCCACGCGCTGCGCAATTCGCTCATTCCGGTGGTCACCGTCGTCGGCATTCAGGCGGGCGCCCTGCTCGGCGGCACGGTCGTGGTCGAGCAGATTTTTTCTTGGGCGGGCCTCGGCAGCCTCGTCATCCGTGCGATCAACCAGCGCGACTATCCGTTGCTGCAGGGGCTGATCCTGTTCTTGACGTTTTTCTACATCTTTGTGAGTCTGGCAGTGGACATCGTCGTTCGTCACCGGCGGTGGCACCAACTTCGGCAATTGGAGCGACCCCGAGTATGACCAAGTGGTCGTCGCTGCCCGTTCCGAACTCGACCGGGAGAAACGCAAGGCGCTCTATCAGCGCGCCGAAACCATCCTCGCGACCCGCGGGCCGGTGGCGATGACGTGGGCGTCGGCCGACTACGACGTCGTGCGCCGCAACGTCATGGGCTACGACGGCGATCCGTCGCCCAGCTATCGCTTCTACCGCGGCATGTGGATGACCCGCTAGGCTCGAGCGCGACCAGCGCCGGGGCGGCGGGGAACCCCCGATCTCGTTGTGCGCCGACCTCGCTCGACGCTCGCCATCTAGACAGAGGAAGCCCCAGACGAAGCACGGTCATGCGGAAGCCAACCGGCCTTGAGAGTCTGCCAACCGACGTCTCACATTCTGCCTCCTACCTTGCGCACCGCAATCGATCAGCGTCTGGGCCAAACCAGATCGCTGATTCACGTCTTCAGTCCTTGACCGCGGGCATGAGAGCCTAGCGTCGCAAGATCCCGCGCAACACATCCTCGGGCCGGGCGCGCTGCGGTTGCTGCTGTTGGGGTTGCTCGGTCTGGGGTTGGCGCTGCTGCGCTGGTCCCGTCTGGGCCGGCTGCGCATCGCGCGGCAACAGGCGCCGCAGTAGGGCGCCGACGCCGCGCGCCGTCAGGAACTGTTCGAGTTCGGCTGTCTTGATGTCGCGTTTGGGATTGTCGAGCGTGCCCGTCAGGTCGAGGCCGATCTGCGGGGAATCGGCATGTTCGGTCAGGCGCGCCCGTGTCCGCAGGTCGACTTGCCAGTTCGGTAGGTCGACGACCGCCGTACCGGTCCCCTGCGCCGCGTCGAGTTGGGCGAGGAGGTCGTTGCTCCGTGCCACGCCCTTGTCGATCATGAAGCTGCCCTGGAGCGTGCTGTAGGCGGTCTGGCCGCCGTTCATTGTCGCCTGGATCAAGCCGAGGAAATCGGTGATCTCGTTGAGGCGCTTCAGGCGATCGCTCAGCGCCCGCAGGTCGATGCCGCGCACGATGCCTTGGCGGGCGGCAAAGGTGGCGCGACCGCCGAGGGCCGAAATCATCTCGAACTGGCTGCGCCCCGTGGTCGCAAGTTCGCCAGCCATGTCGAACCGACCGGTGACATCGCCGACCCCCGCCGCCTCCTTGAGCGCGCGCTCGATGTTGGCACCGGTGAGGTTGATCGTCGTCGTCAGACGTGGCGCAGCGCCTGCCGTCGTCGCCACCAACTTGAGCGTTGCGGTCCCGTCGAACAATTTGCCGGTCAGCGGATCGACGTTGAGGGTGCCGTCGCTGAGCTTGATCGCCAACGTCGGCTCAGCGAAGGCGTATGGCCCGTAGGTAAGGCCACGCGCGCGGAGGTTGAGGTCGGCGTCGAACGTGCGCAACACCGACAAGTCGAGCGGCTCACGCGACCAGCGTTCCTGGGGGCGCGCAGCAGCGCCCGGGGCCGGGCGCGCGGTCGCGGATGGCAACGCTCCGGCCGGCGAGGCTCGTGGCATGAACAGATCGAGGAGAATTTCGCTTGCGCTCAGGTTGCCGGAGACTTTCGGACGTGGGCCGTCGGTCCTCAGCGCCACCTCACCGGTCATGTTCACGGGACCGAAACCCGCATCGAGGCTCGCGACCTTGACCTCGCTCGCCGATCCGGAGATGTCGGCGGCAAATCGGAGCGCGCCGAGATTTGTCGCGGCCGGCCGATAGTCGACGCCAAGTGCGCGCAGGAACTGCTGCAGATCGGGGTGACGGGCCTTCGTCGCAAGCCCGAAGGTCGGGGCGCCGGCGAGGCCCCGGACGATGCCCGCCGCCGTCACGTCGGCATTGGCGACTTTGATCCCGAGATCGACGTTGAGACTGTCGCTGCCGCCCTTGAGCGACCCCTTGAGTTCGATCGGGCCGTCGCTGCTCGGGGCGACCGGAGCGATCGCTGCGCCCACCAACCGCGACAGATGCACGTAGCTCGGATCGGACAGCGCAAAGGTAACGTCGCCACGGGGGGCCGCCGCCGTCAGTTCGACGGCCCCGTTCACCTTGGCCGTCATCCGTCCGACCCGCGAATCGAGGTCGACCGTTACCTGCCCCAGGTTACCTCGGACTGTGCCCTGGACGCTGACTTGCCCGAGCTGGGCGTCGGCCACCGGGAGGGTCACGCCGAAGAGACGGGCGACTCCCGCGGGGCTGTTGGCCGCGGCCGAGGCCGCAAGATTGAACGAGGGAACGGCGGCAAAGTTCTCCGCCGTGCCGGTCACGGCCAACGAGGCGCCCGCGAGTTCGGCGACACGCGCATCACGAATGGTCACCCGGCCACCGATCAGCGAGGCATCGACACGCAGATCTCGCCCCCGCGTCTGGGCGTAGGCAAACTGCTGGATCGCGATCTTGACGGCCGCATCGACGTCGTTGAGGAACGCGAGTCCCAGTGGGTCTGCTCCGGCTCCGCGCGCAGGCGCGGATGGCGCCGTTGCTGCGGGTCGCGGCGCCGACGATCCGCCCGACGCCGGCGCGGCCAGGGCCATGTAGGCATCGGCGTTCAGGCGATCCATCGTGAGATCGACGCTGAACGACGGGCGCGCTCGGAGCGCATAGGCGGCGCCGCCGGTCACGCGTGCCGAGTCGAGCCGCAGGTCGAGGCCGGCAAGCTGCACGAGTTCGGGCGTGACCTTGACCGCGGATTGGAAGCTGAACTGTCGGAGCCGATCGGCCGGCGCCCGGTCGGTGCTGACGTTGAGCCACCCCAGCACGCCACGCAGATCCGCGGCCAGCGCCTCCACCCGGCCGTCGAATTGCGGTCCAGGCCCGACGAGCCGCCCGCTCAGCGCAATCGTGGCATTGCCTGGCAACTCGGCGGAAAGATTCTTGAACTCCAGCACGCCGTCCCGCAGCGCTCCTTCGACGCGGGCATGGCGAACGGTCGCGCCGCGCAGGCCGAGCGCATCGATGCTCACGTCGACGGTGGCGGTCAGGTCCTTGGGTAGGGCCGGCATCGCCGCAGCCGATCGCTCCGAGGTGGTTGCTGGAGCCTGTGGACGCACCGGAACCCCGGGACTCCCAGCGGCCGACGGCGTCGCCGTCAACCAGGGATCGACATCGAGCCGCCCGAAACGAAGCGCGACGTCCAGCGAAAGTTTGGGAGACAGCGCTGCCGTCACCGTGCCCCCGCCGCGCGTTTCACCCAACGTCAGCGCGAGATCGGTCAGGCTGACGCCCTCAATGCCACCCTCGATGGCGGAACGCCATTGCAGCGCCTGGGCACCCGGTGGCGCCGGAAGATCGGTTTGCAGCAAGCTGCCCAGCCCGGCCATTGCACCGCGGAGGTCGGGGGCATCGATATCGAACCGACCGTTGAAACGTCCCTTGACGCTCGCTTCACTCAAGGTCCCGCGAAGTTTGGCCGCAAGGCGCGCGCGGTCGAGTTCAAGCGACACCGACAAGGGGACGGCCCCGGCCAGCTTTCCGACGCTGACATCGAGGGTGGCCGGTTGCCCGCGCACCACGAGTTTGCCTTTGGCCGCGAACGGGCCGGCGGTCAGGTCGCCGGCCGTCACCTCGAGATCGATCTTTTCGAGTTGCTCGCGGGTACCGGAGGCGGCATCGCGATAGCTGACGCTGCCGTTCGTGATGCTGAGGCGTTCGAGCAGGACGCTCGGACCACCGCTCGCGCTCCCGCCATCGCCGGATCCGCCGGTCGGTGTTTGGGGTGACGCGGTCGTTGCGAACGACCAACTCGTCCGGCCGTCCGCCAACGTTTCGAGGGCAACCACGGGCTCGATCAGGCGGACCGACTTCACTTCGATCGTGCCGGTCAGCAACGGCCAGAACGCCGCCTGCACCTCGACCGCGCGAAGTCGGACCATGACCGGGTTCTCGGCGCCGGCGATATTGGCGAAGGTGATGCCGCGGGCCGTCACCTCCGGCGAGGGCAACAATCGCGCCGACAAATCCCCCTCGATCGTCAGCCGGCGCCCCGTGGCCGCCTCGGCGGCGGCGGCGATCTCCGTCTTGTAACGGTTGAGATCGATCAGACTCGGCCCGACGAGGATCGCTGCCACGAGGACAACGACGACCAGGCCAATCACCACCAGAACCTTCTTCACCCGCGATCCTCCCTAGCGGCCGACCCCATATTACCCGTCTGCGCGACAAAACGGTTGCAACCCTCGGTTACCCGAGTCCCGATGCGTAGGGCAAGCGACACCGCAAGCGTGGCGCGTTACAATGATCCTCCACATTTCTCGCGTCCGTCCGACATTCTCCACAGGGGTTATCTGCCATGAAGGCTTCCGATCTCTTCGTCCGTTGTCTCGAAGCCGAGGGGGTGACGCACATCTTCGGCGTCCCGGGCGAAGAAAACGCTCACGTCATGATGTCCCTGCTCGAGAGCAAGATTAAGTTCGTGCTCTGCCGCCACGAACAAGCGGCGGCATTCATGGCGGACGCGTACGGGCGCCTGACCGGCAAACCCGGCGTTTGCCTCGCGACCCTGGGGCCGGGCGCAACGAACCTCGTGACCGGCGTCGCCGACGCCAACATGGATCGCGCGCCCCTGGTCGCGATCATCGGCCAGGCCTCGACCCGGCGCCTACACAAGGAGAGTCACCAGAACATGGACTCGATTGCCATGTTCCGCCCGATCAGCAAATGGGCGCAGAGCATCGCCAATGCCGACTCGATCCCAGAGGTCGTCCGCAAGGCGTTCAAGCTGGCTGAGTCGGAAAAACCGGGCGCCAGCATCATCGAACTGCCCGAGGATATCGCCCACGACGAAACGAGTCGCACGCCGATGCCGGTGCGCAAAACCCGCCGTGCCGCGGCCGATCACAAGGCGGTCGCTCGGGCGGTCGACATCATTGTCAAGGCGAAGAGCCCCCTGATCCTCGCCGGCAACGGCGCGGTGCGCAAACGCGCCGCGACCCAACTTCTGCGTCTGGCGAGCAAGACGGGAATGGGCGTCGTCAACACGTTCATGGGTAAGGGTGCCGTCCCGCGCCAGGACGAGCATTGCCTGTTCACGCTCGGCCTGCAGAGCAAGGATCACGTCAATGCGGCGATCGAAGCGGCCGATGTGATCGTCTCGGTGGGCTACGACCTCGTCGAGTTTTCGCCCGAACACTGGAACAAGAAGGGCGGGAAGACCATCATCCATATCGACTTCTGGCCCGCTGAGTTGGACGACGCCTATCCAGTCGAGGTCGACATCGTCGCCGACATCGCCGATGCGCTGTGGCAGATGAACGAACTCATCAATCAGCGCTACGAGGGCAAGCTGCCGCTATTCGACATCAAGGGTCGCGCCAAGCTGCGTCAGAACATCCTCGATGACTTTGCGATGGAGAAGAACGACACCGCGTTTCCAATGAAGCCGCAGAAGATTTTGTGGGATGTGCGCGAGTTTCTCGGGCCCTCCGACATCCTATTGGCCGACGTTGGTGCCCACAAGATGTGGGTGTCGCGCTATTACCAGTGCGATGACGCCAACACCTGTTTGATCTCGAACGGATTCTGCTCGATGGGCTTTGCCTTCCCAGGCTCGATTGGCGCCAAGTTGGCGATGCCGGACCGCCGGATCATGTCGATCAACGGCGACGCCGGGTTCATGATGAACGCCCAGGATCTCGAAACCGCCGTGCGCCTCAACCTCAACGTCGTCGCGATGATCTGGATGGACGGCGAGTACGGCCTGATCAAGTGGAAGCAGCAGAACCAGTTCAACGGCCGGCACTTCGATCTCAAATTCGGCAACCCCGACTTCGAGTTGTTCGCCAAGTCGTTCGGCGCCTGGGGCAAGGTCATTCGTTCGGCGGCCGAACTCAAGCCGGCCCTGGCCGAAGCCTTCGTCCAGCCGGGCCCCGCCTTGATTGCCGTGCCCGTCGACTACGCCGAAAACCGCAAGATGACCAAGCGCCTGGGCGAGCTGTCGTTCACCATTTAGCGAAGCGTCAGCGCCACGATCGTGGAGCGCACCGCCAGAAGCGCGCACCGTCGAGGAGAGAAGACGATGACCGAGCGGGCGGAACCGGCGCTCGTCGAGGAGCCCCGGTTCTTCACCCTATGGGACGGGCTACGCTGGCTGACCGCCCGTGTCACGCGCTATCGCGGCCGCCTCGCGCTGGTGCTGATCGCGATGGCGATCGACGTCGCCTATCACACCTTCGTTTCGATGAGCCTGATGGTGCTGGTCGACGAGGCGATCATCCCAGGCGAACGGCGCGTGCTGTTGGTCGTCGTCGGCGTGCTCGTGACCGGGTTCTTGGCTGCCGCCGCAGCCCATGTCGTCCGCGACTATCTGCACGCTTGGTTTGCCGCACGCGTCCAGGCCGACCTGCGGCTGGCGATGTTCGAGAACTTGCATCGTTTGTCGCTGCGCTTCTATGGGCGGGTATCGACGGCGTCGATCCTCGGTCGCTTCACCAACGATCTCGGACAGGTCGAAGGCGGCGTGCTCAATGCCCTTCCCAATGCCACGATCGCGTCGATGTACGTGCTGGTAAGCGCGAGCACGCTGTTCGCCCTGCAATGGCAGCTTGCCCTCCTCGCGGTCTCGGGCATCCCGATCGCCATGCTCATGACACGGTTCGCCGGGCCGCGGGCGTTGGCCGCCGGCCAGGTGTTTCGCCCGGCACAGACCCAACTCAATGCCCGCGTCCTCGAAACGATCGAGGCCCAACCGGTGGTCAAGGCCTTCGACCTGCGCGAAAGCCTGAGGCGGTCGTTCTACGACCAGGCGACGGACGTACTTCGCCTGGCCATGCGCTTCACGTTCCTCACGTACCTCGTCGAGCGCCTTCCCAACCTGACGATGCTGGCGCTGCAGGTCGTCGTGATCGGTGCCGGCGCTTGGCTGTGCTTCGAAGGACGCCTCACCACCGGTGAACTGGTGGCGTTTGCCGCCCTCTACGCCACGATCAGCGCGGCGGTCGTGCGCCTGATGGCGACCATGCCCGGCCTGATTCGCGCCACGGGCGGTGCGGAGCGGGTCAACGACCTGTTGATCCAACGCGATGTCGTGGCCGACCGGGACGACGCACGCGAACTGCCGCCTTTTGCCGAGCGATTGGTGATCGATCACGCCTCCTTCAGCTACGGCCGCGATCGCACCGAACTGAGTGACGTGAGTCTCGTGATCGAACGCGGCAGCCATGTCGCCTTGGTCGGGCCGAGCGGCTGCGGCAAGAGCACGACATTGAGCCTTCTCCTGCGCTTCTACGATCCGACGGAAGGGCGGGTCACGTTGGACGGCGTCGATCTTCGTGCGGCCCAGTTGGCCTCGCTCTATGCCCAAGCCGCTGTCGTGTTCCAGGACAATTTTCTGTTCAACGCGACGATCCGGGAGAACATCAGGGTCGGGCGCCCCGAGGCGAGTGACGCCGAAGTCGAAGTCGCCGCCAGTGCGGCCGAATTGCACGACCAGATCCTGGCCCTGCCGCTCGGCTATGCAACCCAGGTGGGCGAACGCGGACGCGTCCTTTCGGGTGGCCAACGCCAACGCCTGGCCCTGGCGCGGGCACTCGTCCGCGACCCCGCGATCCTCTTGCTCGACGAGGCGACCTCAGCGCTCGATGCGGCCACCGAGACGGCCGTCAACCAAACGCTCCGCCGCCTCGCGACGACGCGCACGGTGATCCAGGCAACCCACCGCCTGAAGAACGTTTCCTACGTCGATCGCCTGTTCGTTTTCGACCAGGGGCGACTGATAGAGCAAGGCTCGCACGCCGAGCTGCTGGCCGTCGGCGGGCGCTACGCCGCCATGTGGCGACGCCAGGACGGCGTAACACTGACCGACGACGACGAGGCCGAGGTCAGCGTGACGTACCTGACCACGATCCCGTTGTTTCAATCACTCGAGGCACGCCTGCTCGAGCCGATTGCCAACGCGTTCCGTACCGAGCATCTCGGGCCTGGCCAGGAGGTCGTCCGCCAGGGGGAGGCCGGCGAAAAATTCTACATCGTCGCTCGCGGTAAGCTCGAGGTGACGGCGCTCAACGAGACCGGACAATCGCGCCACATCGCCTACCTCGAGGATGGCGATCATTTCGGCGAAATGGCGCTGATCGAGTCGAGCGCGCGAACTGCGACGGTCGCGGCCGTCGAGCCGACGATCCTGCTGTCGCTGCGTCGTCGGCACTTTCAGAAGCTCTTGGAACTCGCGCCGGCGCTTCGTGACGCGATCCTCAAGATCTCCGCCGAGCGCGCGGCAGCACTGGCCCGAACGTTGGCTTGAACGATACGTGACCATCTCAGGGAGCCGCGATCTTCCGGCAACTGACTCGAGCTAGGCCCTCGTATGTAACGCGCAACTTGGTCGATCCGGGATGCAGGAAACCACTTCAGCGATGTGGCCGGGCGGCCCGACGCCAACCCCAGCACCTGCTCACGATGCCGCAAGACGACGGAGCGTTCGAGCGCATGCCCGGGTCGCTTCGCGACAGCGAACAGTCCTGACGGCGTCGCCTTTGTCGACCCGTTCCAAGGACGACGACCTAAGCGCCGTTGATCCGAACCACCTTGCCTGGGTTCATGATGTTCGCCGGATCGAGCGCCTGTTTGAGTGTGCGCATGACGGCGAGCGCCGGGCCGTGTTCGGCTTCGAGAAAATCGATCTTGCCGTAGCCGACGCCGTGCTCGCCGGTACAGGTGCCGCCCATCGCCAGCGCCCGCGCGACAATGCGCTCGTTGAGGCGCGTTGCCTCGGCGATGTCCTCGGGCTTGGTCGGGTCGACGACGAACGCGACATGGAAGTTGCCGTCGCCCACGTGACCGACAATCGGTGCGGGCAGGAACGAATCCTCGAGATCCTTCTTGGTCTCGACGATGCAATCGGCGAGCCGCGATATCGGCACGCAGACGTCGGTGGCCCAGAAACCGCTGCCCGGCTTGAGCGCGGCCGCCGCGTAGGCCGAATCGTGACGCGCTTGCCAAAGCTTGTTGCGCTCCTCGGCGCGGGTCGCCCACTGGAAGCCCCCTCCGCCATGGTCTTGCGCGATGGCCTGCACCTGGGCTGCCTGCTCCTGAACGCTCGCTTCGCTGCCATGGAACTCGAGGAACAACGTCGGCGCCACCGGGTAGGACAACTTCGAGTAGCGGTTGACCGCATCCATCTGGACCTCGTCCAGAAGTTCGATCCGGGCCACCGGAATGCCGCTCTGGATCGTGGCAATGACGCTGTCGACGGCCCCCTTGATGGTGGCAAAGGAACATACGGCCGAGGACATCGCTTCGGGGATGCCATAGAGGCGCAACGTCACCTCGGTGATGACGCCGAGGGTTCCCTCCGAACCCACGAAAAGACGCGTCAGATCGTAGCCCGCCGCCGACTTGCGCGCCCGCCGGCCGGTGCGGATCACGCGACCATCGGCCAGCACGACGGTGAGCGCGAGCACGTTCTCGCGCATGGTGCCGTAGCGCACGGCGTTGGTGCCCGAGGCGCGTGTCGCGGCCATGCCGCCCAGCGACGCATCGGCACCGGGATCGATCGGAAAGAACAGGCCGCGGTCGCGCAAATGGTTGTTGAGTTGTTTGCGCGTCACCCCCGCCTCGACCGTGCAATCGAGATCCTCGGCGTTGACCTCGACAATACGATCGAGGCCGCTCACATCGATCGAGACGCCACCGTGGACGGCGGCGACATGGCCCTCGAGGGAGGTGCCGGTGCCGAACGGAATAACCGGGATGCGGTGGGCCGCGCATAGCCCCACGACCTCGGCAACCTCGGCGGTCGTTCGCGCGAACACGACGGCGTCGGGATCGGCACTCGGATGATAGGAGGCGTCCTTGCCGTGGTGTCGACGAACCGCCGTGACACGCGAGAAGCGCTCGCCAAACCGTCCGGCCAGCCTGGCCAAGGCCGGCTCCCAGGCCGAGGGAGTCGGGCGCGGTGCTTGGGCGTCCATGGGTAGCAATCTAGATTTGCACGGCGGTGGGAGCAATCCATTGGGGCCCCGACCCGGCACACCTATGATTGGAACATGACCTTTGCCGCTCCGCTAGCACTCGAAACCACGCAGACCGTCGCGGCCGATTGGATCGACTACAACGGTCACATGAACGTCGCCTACTACAGTCTCGCCTTCGATCGGGCTTACGATCAGTTGCTGGAGCGGCTCGGAATGGACGAGGGATATCGCCAGCGGACGGGCTGCTCGTCGTTCACCCTCGAATCGCACCTGTGCTTTCTCCAGGAGGTTCGCCTCGGCGATTCGCTCCGCTTCACGTGCTGGTTGTTGGACCATGACGCGAAGCGCCTCCACTTCTTCGGCGAAATGACGCAAATCGAGCGCGGCTACGTCGCGGCAACCCATGAATGGGTGGCCCTCCACGTCGATCTGACGACGCGCCGCAGCACGGCCATGCATGCGCCCTTGGCTCCTGCGGTCGCTGCGCTGGCCCTGGCCC
>Ga0194131_10002047_pt1 | contig 33642 bp, 32 predicted proteins | sample TA2KigO120mmetaG_FD_148631 | JGI IMG/M metagenome (GOLD analysis project Ga0194131, IMG submission 148631) | Freshwater microbial communities from Lake Tanganyika, Tanzania - TA2015053 Kigoma Offshore 120m | ecosystem: Environmental > Aquatic > Freshwater > Lake | place: Tanzania: Lake...
CGTGGCATGTCCGGGTCAGTGCTGGCCGGTTCAGCGGGTGGCGGCGGCGATTTCGTATTCTGGACCGGCCACGATCCTTCGGAAATAAGACTTATGGGCGGGCGAGCCTTCGGGCCAGCGCGCGAGAAACCGTCCGAGAAATGCCGGGAGGTCGAATTCGACGGCGAGCGCGTCGATGTGCACGCCATCGCGGACCAGGCCATAGAGTGGCCGGTGCGGTGAGGGCGTCAGGCCGATGCGGGTGACGACGCCGAACGTGGAGCCTGAGAAATTCGCCATTCCAGCCGAGCCGTTGTTGATCGCGGTGAGGCGGCCGGAAGGCAGAACGAAATCGCGCAAAGCGGCGAGGCAGGTGTGGGTCGAGGAGAACAGGTCGATGCGCGATGCGGCGCGGACGGCGTCGAGCCAGGCGCGGGCTTTCGCACCGTCCAGCGCGTCGTGAGCGAAGCGCCAGCCGGCGAGCGAGGCGGCGTCGCCATGCACGATGCCGACGCGCAGCGCGCCGACCCGGGCGACAAGATGCATAGGCAGCGCGCCGAGCCGCACTCGGGTTCCGGCGGGGACGACGGTGCGCAGCGCATTCTGGATCTCGTTGGAGCGGCGGACCGTGTCCTCGCCGACATCCGGCGGATAGGCGCAGCCGCAGCCCGCACCGACGTCGTATTCGCGCGCAATCTCGGTCTCGATGTTGCCGCGCAGCGCCCGGTGCTCCGCGACGCCGCGCTCGATGGCCGCGAACCAGTCCGGGTCGGCGTCGAACCAATGAAAATCGCCGTTGAACACGATCGCTGGCGGCGCGGGCTCCACGCCTGCCATGCGCTCGATCGTGTCGAGCGCATCGAGATTGCCGTAGACGCCGCCGGCGACGTAGAGCGTCTCCGCTTCGAAATCCGGCGCGCGGGCGAGAACGGACGGCGGATAGACATAGTCGATCGGGCACATCCGGCCCGGAGCATCGAGAATCTGCGCAGCGGCTGTCACTCCGCCGCTTCCTTCAAGGCGCCGCCGCAGCTCGACCCCTGGCCCGCGGTGCAGCCATAGCAGTGTCCGGCGACTCGCACAGGATTGCCTTCGAGATCGGCGTCGAGCAGATCGGCCAGGCGCACCCGCGCCTGCATACCGCGCCGGAGCGGCAGATCGAGCATCTGGTTGAAGTCGCAATCGAAGACGAAGCCCTGCCAGTCGACCGAGATCAGGCTGCGGCACATCACGCCGTTGAGGTTGGCGTCGAGATGCGCGTGCCTGAGCGTGTCGAGGTAGGTCTCGAACTGGTCCTTGGAGATCAATGTGGAGCCGAAGCGCTGAATCGGCATGTTGGCGAGCGTGTAAAGCCGGTTGAACACGATGCCGTAGCGCTCCCCGAGCACGCGCTTGTAGTCGGCCTCCAGCGCCTCCTGCGGCGGCGGCAGCGACGGTCCTTGCGGGTTGTAGACGAGGTTAAGCGTGAGGCCCGTGCCGTCGCGCCCATAGCCCAGCGCGTTGAGGCGCTGCAAACCGCGGATCGAGCCGTCGAACACGCCCTTGCCGCGTTGACGGTCGACGTTGTCCTCCAGATAGCAAGGCATCGAGGCCACGATCTCGACCTGCTGCGCTGCGAGGAATTCGGCCAGGTCCTCCTGGCCCTCGATTTCCAGGACGGTGAGATTGCAGCGGTCCATCACCCGCATGCCCATGTCGCGGGCGGACACGACCATGCGCCGGAAGTTCGCGTTCAGCTCCGGCGCACCGCCGGTGATGTCCAGCATTGCGCCGCGGCGGCGTTCCAGGAACGAGAGCACCGTGTCGGCGACCTCGGCGGACATCTCCTCGGTGCGGTGCGGGCTCGCGCCGACGTGGCAATGCACGCAGGACTGGTTGCAGCGGTAGCCGACGTTGATCTGCAGGGTGTCGAGGCGTCCGCGGCGGATGGCGGGGAACGGGATTCGCTCAAGCAAAGGCCACGTGTCGTGCATCGATTTCCCGCCGTATTCCAAAGTCTGGGGCAAGACTCGCACGACGTTCGGCGTGCGTCACCTGCTCCGGCGGCGGGTTGAAACAATTCAGCGTGAGTGTGTTGTGAACGCGGACGCGCCGTCAGCGCCCGTCTTTCGTGGCCGCGGTGGCGGTTAGATGCGGCCCGATACGGCCGTAGCCCGGCAGCTTCACGCCCGGTTCGCGCAAGTCGAGGCCCGCGACCAGCCCAAGCACGTTGATCTCGACGCCCTCCACCCAACCGAGCTTGACGCCGAGCAGGCCCCAGAGATTGGCTTCGATCCCGGTGCCGCTGTCGGTCAACCCCGCATAGGGCCAGGGCCGGAAGTCGCGGCCGACCGCGGTCGGCGGCAATGCCACGCCAAGCTCGGGCACTGCGCGCAGCACGCCGGCGACGAAGGTGTTGCTGTTGGGGCCGGGCCATATCCGATAGTCTTCGCTGTAGCTTTTGATCGCCGCGTCGATGCGGGGAATAAGCGCCTGCGCCCGCGGGCCCGAAATGTCGGCGACCACCGTGCCGCGCTCGCCAAACCAGAGGTCCGGCGGCCACCAGTTCATCCGCACCGGATTGCCCCAGCGGGTGACGTCATAACGCCGCCAGGCCGGCTCGTTCTCGCCCTTGACCACGATCCAGGTGTGGACCGCGATCGCGCCCTTCCAGCCGCGCGTGCGGCCGGCAAGCACCATGATGCGCGCCTGCGGGTGCCCGGCCGCGGCGGGCATCTGGCTCGTAACCCTGCGGTCCCAATTCCACCAATGGGTCGGGCCGCCGCGATAGGCCATTGTGCCGGCCGCGATAGCCACCGGAAGCAGGAAGACGGCCAGGAAAGCGATCAGGAGCCGTTTCCGGCGGGACAGTCGCGGGCGGGACGGTGCGGCGGGGTCCATGACAGTCGCGTATAAATGGATCGGGACACAATCGTGGCAAGTCCTGAAGAAGCCAAATTAAAAATGGGTAATCCGGTTCTTGTCGAGGTGGTTCGCGGGGCGCTGGTCGAAAGCCGCCACCGCGGGGCGGTGGCCGTGGCGGATCCCGACGGCCGGACGGTTTTTTCCATCGGCGATACCGAGCGGCCGGTCTATCCGCGGTCGGCCATCAAGGCCTTGCAGGCGCTGCCTCTGGTCGAGAGTGGGGCTGCGGACCGCTTCGGCCTCGCGCCGGAGGAACTGGCGTTGGCCTGCGCCTCGCACGGCGGCGAGCCGGACCATGTTGCCGCAGCGATGCGCATGCTGGCGCGCGCGGGGATCGAACCGTCGGCGCTCCGCTGCGGTGCGCACTGGCCGCTGCATCAGCCGTCGGCGCAGGCACTGGCGCGCTCCGGCGGGACGGCGGGCGCGCTGCACAACAATTGTTCGGGCAAGCATGCGGGCTTCCTCTGCACGGCCTGCGCACTCGGCGCCGACATTGCGTCCTACACCGAGCCCGTGCACCCAGTGCAGCGCGAGGTCAAGGCGGTGTTGGAAGAACTCGGCGGCGTGACGCTCGCGGACGGCACATGCGCGGTCGACGGCTGCTCGGTGCCGACCTGGGCCATGCCGCTGACCGCGCTGGCGCGCGCCTTCGCCCGTTTCGGCGCCGGCGCGCAAATGTCGCAGGAGCGCGCCAAGTCCGCCGCGCGCCTGCGCGCGGTCTGTGCGGCGCATCCCTGGCATGTGGCGGGCACGGGGCGGTTCTGCACTGCGATCATGCGCGCGTTCGGCGGGCGCGTGTTCGTGAAGACCGGCGCCGAGGGCGTGTTCTGCGGCGCGCTGCCGGAACTCGGTCTCGGCATCGCGGTGAAGTGCGACGACGGCGCGGGCCGGGCAGGCGAAGCGACCATGGCCGGGGTGTTGGCGCGCTTTCTCACGGATGACCGCGCAACGCTCGAACCCTATGTCCGTCCGGTGCTGCGAAACTGGAACGGGATCGCAGTCGGCGCAATTTGCCCGACGGCAGCCTTGCTGGAACGGGGCGGCTCTTAACTTTTCGCCAGCGCGTCGCGGAACGCCTGCCGCACGTGCGGTCCGTGCAGGCGCGAATAGTCGCGCTCCTGCGGACCCGCCGGCACGACCTTGAGGCAGGCGAACGCGGGGCCGGGTTCGCCGAGGATCGCGCCCACCTGCTGCTCGAAGATTTGCAGGTCGGCGAACTCGTGTACGTTGGCATGGCCTGCCGAACGCGCGAAACCGGAGAAGCTCAGCTTGCCCCGGTTCGGGATCGGGTGCCCGCCGTTGGCCTCGTAGGTGCCGTTCTCCATGACGAAGTGATAGAGATTCTTCGGCGCGGCTTCCGCGATCGACACGAGCGTTCCGAGATTCATCAGCAAGCTGCCGTCGCCGTCGAGCACGATCACGCGCTTGTCGGGCCGGCCGAGTGCGAGGCCCAGCGCGTGGGACGAGGCGAGCCCCATCGCACCGTGGGAGAGGTAGTTCAGCGGGTGCGGTCGGACGTCGAGCCAGTCGAACGCGGTCGAATAGACCGGCAGCACGATGTCGTCGTCGCGGACATGGCGGGCGATCGCCTTCAGGCACAGGTCGCGGCGCATCATGACGGCCTCTGTCCGATCAGCAGCACAATGGGATGGTTCGTTGCATAGGCGTCGTCGATGGCGGGTCTTATCTTGCCCACGTCGGCCTGCTCCTCGATCTCGACATAGGGCACGCCCATGGCTTCGAGCACGGGCTCGACGATGCGCACGCCATAGCGCTTGGACTGGCGCGGCGGAACGCCGACTTCCTTTTCGAGCAGGCCGACCATCATGCAGATCGGCAAGGAGTAATCCATCGCCACGCCGCGGATGGCGTTGATGGAGTCGAGAAGGCCGGTCTGCTGGATCAGGAGCAGCCCGCGCTTGCCGGTGTAGGCGAGGCCGGCGCAGATGCCGACGCCTTCGTCCTCCTTGCAGATACGGACCAGCCGAGGATTCTGCGCTGCCGCAAGCGGCCGCAACAGGCCTTCGCTGGTGGTGATGTCCGGGACCGAGACCACGAACTCGATCCCGCTCGCCTTGATTTCCCGGATGATGCTCTCGCCGGACAGTCCGGCGACCGTCCGGCCTTCGGCCGCACCTGCACTCGATGCCATTCCCAACCCCTGCACCTCAGGGCAGGAATGCTAGCACGGCGGGTTTCCGGGGAGCGAGGCGCGGCGTTGCGCGCCGCCCGTCAGCGCGGGGGCGCCATCGCAGGGCTATGCGCGCCGGTCCATGCCGGGCGGCTGGCGCGGCCCGGAGCGGCAATCACACGGCGCGACGGCTTGCGCTCGACCACAACGGTGCGTGGCGCGGACGGAGGACCGGCGAAAGTGAAGGTCCGGAGCGGCTCCTTGCGCGGCGGTGCCATCTTGGCGAGCGCTGCCCGGACCTGCTCGATGGAGATTCCCATCAGAGAGGCTGCGATTTCCGCCTGCGCGTTCGCGTCGTCGCTCAAGTCCCGTGCCGCCGAGATCGCCTCTTCGAGAGTCGGCGCGTCGTCGCGGACGCGGCGGCGTCCGTATTTGGTGTTCCAGGAGGGATTGTTGTTCTTGCTCATGAATTCGGTCCTGCCGGATGCGGTCTGAGCTGCAACATGACCCAGATATTGCAGTGCAGCAAGACAATTGTGCGTTGCAGTAGAAAATTTCAAAGCCGCTCGGAAACCAAGCAATTTCCATGCGTCTTGCAGCCGACGTGCGACAGAACCGAAACGAGGACTGTTGATAAATGCTCAGCGCACCCGGTTGCCGCTGACCTGGAGATTCGCGTGGCGCGCGGGCTCTTGCGTGAGGTCGCCGGTCACGGCTTTCGCATGGTCCATCCCGACGACGGCGCCGCGCGCAGCTCCCGCAATGAGATTCCCGGTGACGATGGCAGCTCCGGCGCCGCCTGCGACCGAGACCGCGACGCCGTAGCGGGCCGTGCGGACAACATTGCCGGTCACCGCGACGTCGCGCATGTAGCGGCCCCAGCCGGCGACGATGCCGGCGCTCGGTGCGTTTTCGATCACGTTGCCGGTCACCGATGCGTCGGCCTCGACGAAGATGCCGACGCCGGCCGAGTCGCCCGGTTCGGTGCCCGCCGGGCGTTTCGGCTTGAGATTGCGGATCAGGTTGCCCTGCACCACGGCAAGCCGCCCGCCCTCGTTGAAGTTCACCACCGAGACGCCGAGCGCGGCGCCGTCGATGGTGTTGTTGGCGATCACCGCGCCCTCGAAGTCGAACTCCGAATAGATCGCGACCTCGCCGATGTCGGTCGCGGTGTTGCCGGCGATCTGGATGTTGGAAGCGGCGTTGCCGCGGACCGCGGAAAATGCCGCGCGCGCGATGCGGTTGCCGCGCACAATGACGTTCGCGGCACGGAACACGTTGACCGCGTTGCCGTACTGGCCGGAGCCGCCGCGCGTGTTGGCGACATCCTCGATCCGGTTGTCGATGACAAGCGTGCCGTCGTCGCCCTTCGTGGAGCGGTGTACCAGGATTCCGCCGTTGCCGGCGCGCTGCACGGTGTTGCTCTGGATCGCAAGCCCGCGCGCATCGCGCGAAAAGATCGCGACCTCGGCTGCTTCGGCGATGCGATTGCCCGCGACCAGGCCTTCGACGCCTTCGAGGAAGATGCCGTTGCCGCCCGAATGGACGATCTCGCAATCCTGGATCCGGACTCCGGCGCATTGCGCCAGGTGGATCAGCGCGCCGTGTTCGCCGATCGTCCGGCCGGCGCCGTCGAGCGTGAGGCCGGCCAGCGTGATGTGATCGGCGCCGCGCGCCGCGATCAGTGTGCTGCCGCCCGCAAGCACAAGCCGCGTTGCACCGCGCACGCCGAAAATCTGTGCGCCCGCGGGCAGCGTGACGGTGGCGGTCCGGTAGACTCCCGGTCCGAGGATCAGCGGAACCCGGGCGCCTGCGGTCTTGTCGATGGCCTGCTGCAGCATCCGGGTCTGCTCGGCGCCGCCGCCGGCGCGTACGCCGAGGGTGGTCGCGTCGATGCCGAGCGTCGCCGGCGCCGCGGTGCGCGCGGGCGCGGCCATGGCGAGGCCCGGCGCGGCTCCGGTGAGGGCGGTAACGGCGATCAGGCTGCGGCGGTCGATACTCATGCACGGGCTCCGCATTGAATTGAAGCTCCACGCTTCAATTCGCGGGCCAGGAAATGCGTGCCGGAGCGGCACAGATCGGCGCATGCGCCGATTGGTTAACGCGGCCGCTGTGCCTTATTGGGAAATGCCGTCCAGCCGTGGTGCAGCCGCCGCCGGCGTGCCGGCGGCTAGATTCCGAGCGTCGCCGCGATTTCATCGACCGCAAGCGGCGCGGACAGCCGGCCGTCGGCGACCGCGGCCTCGATCTGCGGCAGCTTGGCGCGCAGGCCCGAGTCCGAGCGCAGCCGCGCGAACATGCGATCTTCGAGCATCGACCACATCCACTTCACCTGCTGCTCGCGCCGCCGCGCGGCGAACTCGCCCGAGTGCGTCAAGCGCTCGCGATGCAGGACAACCTGCGCCCATAGTTCGGCGACGCCGCGTCCCGTCAATGCCGAATAGGTCGCGACCGGCGGCGTCCAGTTCGGCGAGCGAGGCGTGAGAATGTGCAGCGCCGCGCGATACTCGGCGGCGGCCGCGTTGGCGCGCTTGACGTTGTCGCCGTCGGCCTTGTTGACCGCGATCATGTCCGCGAGCTCGACGAGACCTTTCTTGATGCCCTGCAGTTCGTCGCCCGCGCCCGGCAGCATCAGCGCCAGAAAGAAGTCCGTCATATCGGCGACCGCGGTTTCCGACTGGCCGATGCCGACGGTCTCGACCAGAACCACGTCGAAGCCCGCGGCCTCGCACAGCAGCATGGTCTCGCGCGTCTTCGCTGCGACGCCGCCGAGCGTGCCGGAGGCCGGCGAGGGGCGGATGAAGGCGTGCGGATCGTTCGCGAGGTTTGCCATGCGCGTCTTGTCGCCGAGGATCGAGCCGCCGGTGCGTGTCGAGGACGGGTCGACCGCCAGTACCGCAACCTTGCGGCCTTGCGCGGTGAGAAGGCTGCCGAGCGTGTCGATGGTGGTCGACTTGCCGACGCCCGGCGCGCCGGTGATGCCAACGCGCATCGCGCGGCCGGTCGCGGGCAGGAGCTCCTGCACGAGCTGATGCGCCTTTCTGCGGTGGTCGGCGCGCTTGCTTTCGATCAGCGTGATCGTGCGTGCGAGCGTCGCGCGGTCGCCGCTGCGGATGCCGCGGGCGAGGGTGGGGATGTCGGGGGCGCTCATGTCGCTGCCGGCAGCAGTCGGATGTTCATCGCTGCTGCTGCGCGGCGCATGGCCTGGTCCACCGTGGCAAGCGGCACGCCATGGTCGCGGGCCGCGACCAGATAGGTCATGTCGTAGACGGACAGGCTCGCGCTGTTAGCGCCGCGCGTCAGCTCAGTGATGCTGTCGATGGTGGTGGGTTCCGCAAACCCGTAGTCGAAGGTGGCAATGCGCTCTTGGATCGCGTCGAGTTCGGACGCAGCGATCCGTCCGCTCTTGACGGCCTTCAGCAGTGAGCTAGCGACCTCGTCAGGCCACCGACACGGTACAAAGAGCGTATCGGACGCGAGAAGGTCCCAGATCTGTTCAGCCGGGCCGTGGTCCGGTTCGTTGAGAATCCAAGCAACGAACAAGGAGGCATCGACGACGATCACCTGCGGCCTTCCTCGATCCAGGATTTGATCTCTTCATGAGTGGCGCGGAGGCCACGCTTGCGGGCCATCTCCCTCAATTCGGCAATGGCCTTGCGCCGCTGCGCAACCGCTTCGGGGCTGTGGCGGTCCTCGGGCCGTGTCAGCCGCGCCACCGGCTTGCCGTGGCGGGTGATGACGATGTCCTCCCCCTTCTCCACTGCGTCGACCAGGGCCGAGAGCTGAGTTTTGGCTTCAAAGATTCCGACGTGTTTGGTCATGATTTCAATGGCTTATGATTTCCGGGCGTTGCCCCGGGACAATTCTAGTCTAACTAGTTAGACTAGACCAGAATCCAGAATAGCTCAATTTGCAGGGAAAGCGAAGACGATTTCCACAAATTGCCTTGTTAGCCATGAACCTTGTTCCCGGTCGCCGCGACCAAACAAAGCGTTAATATTTATTTAACAAAACGCGGGGGGGTGACGTCATGCGTCATAAGCCGTTGGCGACGTCGATCGCGCTGTCGTTGGGAACTTTTGTCGTCGGCATCAATCCGGGCTTCGCAAGCGGCCTCGTCTGGGAGGTCGAGAACCCGTTTCGGCTGTTCAAGACGCCGCAGGCCTTCGCGTTGCACGAGCGCGCGTTCCAGCAGGTGCGCGGCGATGCGTCCAAGCCGCTGCCCGCAGACGTGATCTGGCGCACCGAGCGCCGCCTCAACGATCCGGACTGCAAGGACAAATCCTCGCCCGAGAACTGCGGCGACACCGCAGGCCCGCGCTATCACCAGTCGAGGCTCGGCTGGGCGGCGCAGACGCTCTCTGCGGTCTGCTACGAGACCAACGGCAATCCGCGCCGCTATCAGACGGTTTGCGAGCGCCGCTATTCGTGGGGAACCGCGAAGGAAGACTACATCCTGCCGGAAGCGCATACGGTCGCGATCGGCCTTGCGCCCGACCGGCTCGCCGAGGCCGGCGCGGGCGCGTGCGTGTGGCAGTGGCAGGCGCGCTCGGGCGCGGGTCGCGCCGAGACGCGCAAGCAGGCCTGCAAGACCAAGCTTGTCATCGCCCGCGTGCCGTATTCGACCGACCGCGCCAAGTCCGGCGTGTCGGTGAGCGTCAAGCTGCCGAACGGAACGGAACTGTCCGACCGCGACGTGGTCGTCGAGGACGTGCTGATCGTGGCGCTCGGCGACTCGTTTGCCTCCGGCGAGAGCAATCCCGACCGGCCGGTGACGTTCAGCGGCGTGCGCGAGATGGTCTACGATCCGACGCTGCAGGAAGAGCAGCAGCAGGCTGCGACCCGCAAGCCGGCCGCGCAGCAGAATTACAGCGTCGCTTCGGCCGACACCGGCGTCAATCCGAAGGTGTTGCCGCGGCGCTATCTGCCGGATGAGGCGAAGTCGCTGTACTTCCGCGGCCATTCGCGCGAGTTCCAGAGCGGCTTCCGCGACAGCGACGCCCGCTGGTTCTCGGCCGACTGCCACCGCTCGCAATACGGCTATCCGTTCCGCGTCGGCATCAATCTGGCGCTGGAGAATCGCAAGCGCGCGGTGACGCTCGTGTCGCTCGCCTGTTCGGGCGCCGAGATCGGACCCGGGCTGTTTCTCGAAATGGCCGCGCGCGAGGGCAATCAGCCGAAGGTGCGTGCGCAGTTCGACCAGCTCAGCGAACTGATGTGCCGCAGCGGCCAGGCCGGACTGACCCAGTCCGCGAACTATACGCTGCCGACCTACAAGCACGGCAGCACCGCGATCCAGAACACGACTGTGACGCAGCGGTGGTGCCCGCCGGCGCAGCGCAAGCGCCCGATCGACCTCGTTCTGCTGTCGGTCGGCGGCAACGACGTCGGCTTCGGCGCGCTGGTGGCCTACTCGATCACCGAAAGCGCTTCCGACCTCGCGCCGGTCGCCGCTCTGATCGGAAACGAGATCCGCTTCGCGCCTCCGGTTTCGCGCGCCTATCTCGGCGTTCTCGACCGGCGGATGCAGGCGCTCAAGACCGCGCTGCGCGACGGCTTCGGCGTCGAGCCGTCCAAGGTCGTGCAGAACGCCTACGAGCCGATCCATTACGACGAGCGGGGCCAGCTGTGCGGCGCCCAGCCGACACTCGGCATGGACGTGCATCCGAAACTGAAGCTGAACCAGCAGCGGCTTTCCGAGACGGCGTCGTTCTTCAACGATTTCGTCGGCCGCCTGGAATGCATCGCCGGCACCGCCGGACGCAAGAACTGCCCGGCCAACCTCGCCACCGGCCGTGGCACGGGCTTCACACTCGTGACCGAGCACCAGGCGAAGTTCGCGCGCCGCGGCATTTGCGCCCGCGACCCGCGCAACGCGATCATGGACGGCGTGAACATGGGCATGCCGCGCAAGTCGGCGGCGACCCAGGAGTTCAAACCCTATACGCCGCTCTACACGCTGCCTTACGGCGCGCGCTGGCGCCTGTTCCGCACGCCGAACGATGCGTTCCTTGCGGCCAACACCCACCGCGACGGCATCTCGCAGTTCGACATCCTGCAGCCGGCCTATGCCGCGCTCTATAGCGGGGCGGTGCATCCGTCCGCGGAAGGCCACGCCATCGTCGCCGACACCGTGATCAAGCACGCGCGCGCCGTGCTCGACGAGAGGGCGCCGCGCGGCAACATCGCGATCCGGCCGGTCACGACCGGGCAGGCGGAGCCGCAGCAGTAGGTTGCGCTGGAGTGAGAGATCAACCGGCGGCCGACAGGCCGCCGGTTTTATTTCGGCTATTCCGCGGCTGCGCTCGCGTGCCCGAGCCGCTTGTTCAGCGTCGTGAGCAGCGCCTCGGCGGCTTCCGCGATCACGGTTCCGGGCGGGAAGATCGCCTCGGCGCCGGCCTTCTTCAGCGCGTCGTGATCCTGCTGCGGCACCACGCCTCCCACCACGATCATGATGTCGGGGCGGCCCTGCTGCGCGAGTTCGGCCTTCAATTCCGGTACCAGCGTGAGATGCGCAGCCGCGAGCGACGACACGCCGAGGATATGCACGTCGTTCTCGACCGCCTGACGCGCAGCTTCGGCAGGGGTCGCGAACAGCGGCCCGATGTCGACGTCAAACCCCAAGTCGGCGAAGGCCGAGGCGATCACCTTCTGGCCGCGGTCGTGGCCGTCCTGGCCGATCTTGGCGACCAGAATGCGCGGCCTGCGGCCTTCGTCGGTCTCGAACCGGGCGACCAAAGTCTGCACCCGCGCAATCGCGTCGGTCATGCCGGCCTCCCGCTTGAACACGCCTGAAATGGATTTGATCTCGGCGCGGTGGCGGCCCCAGGCCTTCTCCAGCGCCTGGGAAATCTCGCCGACGGTCGCCTTGGCGCGCGCGGCATCGACGGCGAGCGCCAGCAGATTGCCGTTGCCGCCCGCGGCTGTGCGCGTCAGTGCGTCGAGCGCGGCCTGAAGCTGCGCCGGGTCGCGCTCGTGCTTGAGGCGCGAAAGCTTGTCGATCTGCAAGCGGCGGACGGCGGAATTGTCGACCTTCAGAATTTCGATCGGCGCTTCGCTCTCGGGCCGATACTTGTTGACGCCGATCAACGACTGCTGTCCGGCGTCGATGCGGGCCTGGGTCTTGGCGGCGGCCTCTTCGATGCGCAGTTTCGGGATGCCGGCCTCGATGGCCTTGGCCATGCCGCCCAGCTCCTCGACCTCCTGGATGTGGCCCCAAGCCTTGGCAGCAAGCTCGGCGGTCAGCCGCTCGACGTAGAACGAGCCGCCCCAGGGGTCGGCGATGCGGGTGGTGCCGCTTTCCTGCTGCAGCACGATCTGGGTGTTGCGCGCGATGCGGGCGGAGAAGTCGGTCGGCAGCGCCAGCGCCTCGTCGAGCGCGTTGGTGTGCAGCGACTGGGTGTGGCCCTGCGTCGCCGCCATCGCCTCGATGCAGGTGCGCGCCACGTTGTTGAACACGTCCTGCGCCGCGAGCGACCAGCCGGAGGTCTGCGAATGCGCGCGCAGCGACGATGAGCGCGGGTCCTTCGGGCCGAACTCCTTCATCAATTTGGCCCAGAGCAGCCGCGCGGCGCGCAGCTTCGCCGCCTCCATGAAGAAGTTCATGCCGATGGCCCAGAAGAACGACAGCCGCGGCGCGAAGCGGTCCACGTCGATTCCGGCGGCGATTCCGGCGCGCACATATTCGACGCCGTCGGCGAGCGTATAGGCAAGCTCCAGGTCCTGCGTCGCGCCGGCCTCCTGCATGTGGTAGCCGGAAATCGAGATCGAATTGAACTTCGGCATGTTCGCCGAGGTGTAGGAGAAGATGTCGGAGATGATCCTCAAGCTCGGTCCGGGCGGGTAGATGTAGGTGTTGCGGACCATGAACTCCTTGAGGATGTCGTTCTGGATCGTGCCGCCGAGCTGTTCCGGCTTCACGCCCTGTTCCTCCGCGGCGACGATGTAGAGCGCCATGATCGGCAGCACAGCGCCGTTCATGGTCATCGACACGGTCATCTTGTCGAGCGGGATGCCAGAGAACAGCGTCCGCATGTCGTAGATGGAGTCGATGGCGACGCCCGCCATGCCGACGTCGCCGGATACGCGCGGATGGTCGCTGTCGTAGCCGCGGTGCGTCGGCAGGTCGAAGGCGATGGAGAGGCCTTTCTGGCCCGCGGCGAGGTTGCGCCGGTAGAAGGCGTTGGAATCCTCGGCGGTGGAGAATCCGGCGTACTGCCGGATGGTCCACGGCTGGGTGACGTACATGGTCGGGTAGGGGCCGCGCAGGTAGGGCGCGATGCCGGGATAGGTGTCGAGGAAATCGAGGCCCGCGATGTCATCCGGCCCGTAGGCGGGCTTCACCGCGATGCCTTCGGGCGTGAGCCAGGGTTCGGCCGGCCCCGGCAGGGGCGCCGCCTGCGTGGGAGCGAAATCGACCCCCGTGAAGTCCGGAATTCTGCTCATCGCTTCGTCTCGACTCCGGTGCCGAGAATATCATGGGCCGTCTGTAGCGTCTTGAGCGCGTCGCAGCCGGCGTAAACGAACTCCTGCACGCCCGCGCTCTTGTACCGTTCGGGGTCTTTCGGCCGGCCTGCTAGATAGATATGCCCTGCGCCGGCCGCGGCCAGGGCCTTGGCGGCGTCTGCGCCCTCCCGCTCGTAGATTTCGTCCGACGAACACAGGCAGGCGAGCCGGGCGCCCGAAGTCTTGAACGCGGCGAGCATTTCGTCGCGGCTTTTGAAGCCGTCATTCGCCGTCGCCTCGATGCCACCGGCTTCGAACAGGTTCTTCGCAAACGTCGCGCGCGGGGTGAACTCGGCAAGCGTCCCGAAGTTGGCGAGGAAAACCCTGGGCCGCGAGCCGGTTTTCGCGAGCATGGCGTCCGAAGCGTCGCGCAGGCGCTCGAACGGTTCGGCGAAACGGATGCGCGGCAGCGCCGGGAACGCGATCTTTCCTGCCGGAACGACGGACGGCTTCGGCGGCACGTCCAGAACCTTGGCCGGCAATTCCGAAAGCAGCGGATAATCGCTGGTCCCGGTGAGAATTTCCTTGCGGTGGGCAACGGCGGCTTCGTGCTCTGCGCGAACCGCCGCGATCTTGTTCTGGATCAGGCCGGATTCGAGCGCGGAACCGATGCCGCCCGCGCTCTCGATCTCCTGGAACAGCGTCCAGGCGGCGCGACATAGCTCGCCGGTCAAGGCCTCGATGCCGCCCGCGCCGGCAGCCGGGTCGGCGACATTCGCAATATGGGCCTCTTCGAGCAGAAGCAGTTTGGTGTTGCGCGCAATGCACCGCGCAAAGCGGTCGGGCAGGCCGATCGCGGCGGTGAAGGGCAGCGCCAGGATCGCATTCGCGCCGCCGATGCCCGCTGCGAACACCGCAATCGTGGTGCGCAGCATGTTCACGAATGGATCGCGCCGGCTCATCGTCCGCCATGCGGTTTCCGCCGACACGTAGGCGGGCTTCGGTGCAAGCCCGCAGGCCTGCTCGACGCGCGCCCACAGGAGCCGCAGGGCGCGGAATTTCGCGACGGTCAGAAACTGGTCGGCGTCGGCTGCGAGCCGGAAATAGATCATGCTCCGCGCCGCATCGGGCGCGAAGCCGCCGGCTTCGAGCGCGCGCAGATAGGCTGTTGCGCTTGCGATGACGAACGCCAACTCCTGTGCTTCCGAGCCGCCCGCGTTGTGCACTATCCGTCCATCCGCGGCGGCGAACGGCCCGCGGAAACCTTGCCCTGCGAGGTCGCCGATGAAGCCTGCGAACGGCTTCGCAAGCTCATGCCAAGGCCGATCGGTGCTGCCGGCGGCGGCCATGCCGCCGATCGGGTTGATGCTGCCGAGCATGGCGACCTTCGACGCGTCGATGCCCTGGCTTTTCACCAGCGCGGCGAAATGCCGGACGATGTCGCGCGTTTCCGGACTGACGTTGAAGTCGACGGTTATGCCGGCGTCGAGATAGACGCCATCGAGCACGCGTTTGAGCGCTTCCGCCGTTCCTCCGATGCCGAAGCCGCCGGCGTTCAGAGAGCCGGCGCAGACCAGCGTGAGCCCGGTCGCGCCATTTTCCAGTTCGTGCAGCGCTTCGGCATTGGCCACCGCCGGATCGGGATGATCGACCCGCGCCATCACTTGCCATGGGCCGTGGCGGCCCACGATCGGCTGGGCATTGGCAGCACGGCCATAGAGCGGCTCGATCGGAATGCCGTCGTAGGTCCTGGCGATCAGCCGCTCGAACGGGCGGTCTTTGAGCGCCGCGCGGACGAGCTTGAGCCAGTCGTCGCGCGTCGCGGGCGGGAAGTCCGCAGCCAGCGGCAATTCATCGGTCATTACCGCAAAATGCCATGGACCGGGGGCGACGCCAACGTGCCCATGCCCCGCCGGGCATGGAAACACGCGTCGCCAAGGGGCATCATGCGGCCATGCTGCGTCTCCTCCTATGCGTCGTCCTGGCCGTTGCTGTGTTGGCGCCCGCGCCCGCGGCCGAGCCGGGCATGGCCCTGATCCCCGGCGGCACGTTCACCATGGGCAGCGCGCGGGGGCTCGCCGACGAGCGCCCGCCGCATACGGTGACGCTCAAATCGTACTGGATCGACCGCCACGCTGTGACCAACGCGGAGTTTGCCGCCTTCCTGGAAAAGCTCGGCGGATTCCGGAACGCGCGCGGCCAGCACCTGTTCGACTGGGACGACGGCGATGCGCGTCTGCGCCGGGTGCAAGGCAAATGGCGCGCCGATCCGGGATTCGAGCGGCATCCTGCGAATGAGATGAGCTGGTACGGCGCGCGCGACTATTGCGAGGCGGTCGGCAAGCGGCTGCCGACCGAAGCCGAGCGCGAATACGCAGCCCGCGGCAAGGACGGCCGGACCTATCCCTGGGGCGAAGCCGAGCCGGACAAAACACGTGCGCGCTTCGGTGCGGGCTGGATCGAAACCGTGCCGGTCGGTTCGTATCCCGCAGGCGCTACGCCGGAAGGCGTGTTCGATCTCGCCGGCAACATCAACGAATGGACCTCGACGATCATGCGGTCCTATCCGTATCGCGCCGACGACGGGCGCGAGACGCCGGACATTCTCGCCGACCGGGTGGTGCGCGGCGGCGCGGCCGACACCGGAGCGGACACGTTGCGCGGAAGCTGGCGCGGCGCGAGCGTGTCGCGCAGCGCGCGCGCAGGGCACCACAACATCGGATTTCGGTGCGTGAAGGGAGCCGGCTAACGCCGCGCTGAAGCGGCCTATCGGAGCGGAGCGTAGAGGGTCGCCGAATGCGGCTGGTGCGCCGGCGCGCGCTTCCAGACCGCGTCGATCACGGAACCGCCCATGCCATCCAGGTTGACGTAATTCAGTTCGTCGGCGGTGAGCAGCTTGATCTTACGCCGCTGCTTCGTGCCTTCGAGCTTGCTCAGGGACCCGCCTTCGATTTCCGTGATCAGTGTCGCGCTGGCATCATCGACCACATAAGTGCCGAACGAAAAGATGGTCTTGCCTCCGAACAGGCTCGGTTCCGACCTTATGATGATCTGCGAGTAGCGACCGTTCGCATCGAACATCAGCACGCCTTTGGGACTGGCGCCCCAGCGGTCGTAGATCGTGCCGTCCTTGCGCGTGTTGACCGACGACACGAAAATCCAGGTCCCGACGAGCCGTTGTTTGAACGTCGGCTCGGCGCGTGCGGGATCGGCGCCCGCAATCGACACCAGCATCAGCAACGCGGCGACAAACGAAGCGCCCGCCGCCAAGCGAACGGCATCGATGGGGAACGTTCGGGTACCGGGTGCGTTCGGGTGAGCCGTCCGGGTAATCATGCGGTCGTACTCGGCAATGACGACACAACGGGTCAATTCAATCGATTAACAAGCGTATTAGGTAAAAAGATCGCAGCCGGCTCTGTCACGGTCAAGGGCGTATCGGACACCGCATCGCCCAATTGTGCTGTGGATACGCGGGAACGCAACCAGTGCGCGATCCCCGCCCGGATTTCGACCTGACGCAACCGCGCGTGAACGCCGCCGCCGTCCCGCGAATTGCGGTCAAAACGGCTGGTAGGCGCGAAGCTCCGGCATGACTTGGCGGCCGAACAGCCCGATGGACCGCATCAGGTCATCTTCTGGCAGGTCCGAGAAATTGAACTCTCCCATGAAGGTGTTGAACAGGCCGGTCTGCGCGGCCTTCAGCAGCTTCTCGGTCACGGTCCGGGGCGAGCCGATGAACACCAGCTCGTTGTCCAGGATGAAGTCCGGATCGAAGATGCTGGACATGATCTTGCCCGCGCCGGCCTCGCCGCGCGCCTCGAACCGGGCCTTCTGGCGGGCGAGCCGGCTTTCGAAGCTTTCGCCGGGTTCTGCGATCGGCAGCAGCCCTTCGTAGGCGCGGCTGGCGCGGAACAGTGCGGTGTCGAGCGCCTTGTCGTCGCTCTCATCGACATAGACCACGGTGCTGTAGGCGATGTTGGGCTTGTGTGCGTGACCGGCCTTGGCCCAGTCGGCGAGGAACGTGCGATAGCGCGGCGCAGCCTCGTGGCGCGGGAAGCTGATGAAGTAACCGGTGTTGATGCCGTGCTCGGCGCAGAAGGAAAGCGTCGGCGGATCGCGGCTCATCATCCAGAGCGGTGGATGCGGCTTCTGCACCGGCGGCACGGCGAGCAGGGCGTTGTCGGTCTTGTGGTTGTCGCCCTGAAACGAGAACGGCTGCGTGCCGCCAAAGGCCGCTCGGAGATACTGCACGAATTCGAAGGTCGGCGACTTGCGGAAATTGTAGTCGATGCCGAACGGCGTGAAATATCCGGGGCTGATGCCGGGCACGAGGCCGCATTCGAACCGCCCGCCGAGCATCTGGTCGACGATCGCGATCTCCTCGGCGAGCCGCAGCGGATGATGCAGCGGCACGACGTAGCCCATCGCGCCGACGCGCAGGCGCTTCGTTCGCCGCCCGCCAGCGACCGCGTAGAGCGAGGGCTGCGACATCCAGCTCTCGTCGGGGCGGAAATGGTGCTCGACGCAGAACGCGTAGTCGAAGCCCAGGTCGTCGCACATCTCCAGCTCGCGCCAGAGCTGCTCGTAGCGCCGGTGCGGCGTCATGCCGGGCTTGCCCCAGACGTGAGAGAAGTGCGCGAATTTCATCCGGTACAGCCTTCCCAGATTCTCAGAACGGCTCGTGGTCGCGCAGCGCGGGCATGACCTTCTCGCCGAACAGCCGGATTGAGCGCATCAAGTCGGGCTCGGGGAGGTCGGCGAAATTGAACTCGCCCATGAAGCAGTTGAAGAAGCCTTCTTCCGCCGCCTTGCGCAGCTTCTTCGTCACGGTCTCGGCGGAGCCGACGAACACCAGATCGTTCGCCATGATGAAGTCCGGGTCGAACATGTTCGCAGTGAGCTTGGCTGCAGCGGGCTCGCCGCGCGACTCCAACAGCGCGATCTGGTTGGCGAGCCGACTCTCGAAGCTCTCGCCCGGCGTCTTGACCGGCAGCAGGCCCTCGTAGGCGCGGCTGGCGCGGAACAGGGCGTTGTCGAGCGCCTGCTTGTCGGTCTCGTCGACATAGACCACGGTACTGTAGGCGATGGTCGGTTTCCTGCCGTGGCCCTGCGCGTTCCAGTCGGCGAGGAACTTGCGGTAGACCGGATTGGCCTTCTCGCGCGGCACCATGATGAAATAGCCGGTATTGACGCCTTCCTTGGCGCAGAACTCCAGCGTCTGCGGATCGCGGCTCATCATCCAGAGCGGTGGATGCGGTTTCTGCGCCGGCGGCACGGCGAGCAGCGCGCTGTCGGTCTTGTGGTTGTCGCCGTGGAACGAGAACGGCTGCTTGTCGCCGTAGGCCGCGCGCAGGTAATGCACGAACTCTAGCGTCGGCGATTTTCGGAAATTGTAGTCGATGCCGAACGGCCTGAAGAAACCCGCGCTGATGCCGGGCACGAGGCCGCATTCGAACCGTCCGCCTAGCATCTGATCGACGATGGCGATGTCCTCGGCGAGCCGCAGCGGATGGTACAGCGGCACGATGAAGCCCATCGAGCCGATGCGCAGCCGCCTGGTCCGCGCGCCCGCGCCGACCGCGAACAGCGCCGGCGACGACATCCAGCTTTCGTAGGGCTGAAAATGATGTTCGACGCAGAACGCGTAGTCGAAGCCCAGTCCGTCGCACAGCTCCAACTCGCGCCAGAGCTGCTCGTAGCGCCGGTGCGGGGTCATCCCGGGCTTGCCCCAGACGTGGGAGAAGTGCGCGAACTTCATGAGACCCGTTCTCCGTGTCCGGTGCGCTAGGGCCGTTGCGCGGGCAGGTGTTTGTCGAGCCAGTTGCCGATCAGGTCCGCGACCAGCGGGCTTGCGTGCGAGAACATGAAGTGGTCGACGTCGGCCATCAGATGCAGGTCGGTCGGCTGGCCGGCGCAGTTGAACAGGTCGACCGACTGCTCGGTCGGCGTCACCGAATCCCTGGCGCTGTGCAGCAGCAGCAGCGGCCGCGGCGCAATCTTGCCGACCACGTCGTTGGCGTTGAACGCCATCATGCTCTCGACGGTTTCGAGCGGAAACTCGGTGATCGAGCCCGCGGGCAGGAGGCCGCGCAGCTTTTCCGGGATCGGCACGATGTCGTAGCGCGGCACCATGACGGTCTTGCCGGTGCGGGCACGCTCGGCCTGACCGTCGGCGATCATCTTGGTGAAGCGCGCCCAGGCGGCGTCGCCGGGATGCTGGCGGCGGAACTTCTTTTCGCCGTTGCCCCAGCCGCCGGACGAAATCACCGCCGCGACACGCGGGTCCACGCCGCCGCCGTAGATTGCGACCGCCGCCCCGAAGCTCTCGCCCATCAGCGCGATCCGGCCGCCGTCGACTTCGGGCCGCGTGGCGAGCCAGCTCAGCGCGTTGCGTGCATCCTCGACTTCTTCCAGGCAGATGACGCGGCCGCGTTCGCCCTGGCTCTCGCCGCAGCCGCGAAAGTCGAAGCGCAGCACGACGTAGCCGAGTTCGCAAAAGAACGGGGCAGGGTTCTTGCCGCCCGGTCCGCCCATGGTGCCGCCGAAACCGTGCAGCACGATCACGGCCGCGCGCTTCTCGCCGGGCTTCAGGTTGTCGGGTTTGTGCAAGACTCCTGTGAGCTGAAGGCCAGCGGAGGGAAACGTCACGCGCTCTTCCATGGAACCTTCCTTGTGGCCTTCGCCTGTTGTCTGTGTCAGGGCTCGCGCAGCGCGCGGCGATCGATCTTCATCAGAGTCGTACGCGGGAGCTGGTCAAGCACCACGAAGTCACCCGGAATCTTGTAGGACCCGAGCGGCGCGACAGCGGCCTTCAACTCGTCCTTGAGCGCCTCGGACCATGCAAATCCGTCGCGCAGGACGATGAATGCGCGCGGCTGGGTCAAGCCGTCCGCGTTGTCGAACGCCACCACGGCGGCTTCACGCACCGCGCGATGCGCGGTCAGCGCCGCCTCGATGTCGATCGGCGACACCCACAGGCCCTTCACCTTGAACAGGTCGTTGTTGCGGCCGGAGAACCAGAAGAAGCCGTCCTCGTCGAAGATCAGGTTGTCGCCGGTGCGCGCCCAGTCACCGACGAAGGTCTCGCGCGACTTGTCGTACTTGCGCCAGTAGTAGAAGCAGGCGGTGCGGCTCTTGATCCAGCATTCGCCCGGCACGTTCGCCTGCGTCACGTCCGTGCCGTCGGGCGCGATCAGTCGCACCTCGCAGCCGTAGACCGGCTTGCCCAGGCTGCCGCGCTTGAACACCTTCGGCGTGTTGACGATCCACTCATAGGTGATCTCCGAGCTGCCGATGGAGTCGTGAAGCTCGACGCCGAATAGCGCCTGGAACTGCTCGAACATCTCCGGCGGCATTTTCTCCGACGCGCTGACGACGAATTTCAGTTTCGGGCAGGCGGCGGGCTCGCCCGATTTTGTCACGAACTCGATCATGTTCTTGAGCACGGTCGGCACGGTGACAAGCTTGGTCACGCCGTGCGCGCGCATGTTGGCGAGCACCACGTCGGGCATCGGCGGACGGCGGTCGAGGACCGCGGTCGCGCCGTGGTGCAACGGGATCAGCAGCCCCGGCCAGATGCCGTGGGTGAAGTATTTCTTCGATGTCGCGTACACCACATCGTCGGGTCCGTACTCCCACATCGCGCCGTGGCGTGCAGGCACAATGAGAAAATCGTAGGCCAGATGCGTGATGCCCTTGGCGGTGCCGGTGGTGCCGCCGGAATAGAACATATAGGTGACGTCGTTCGAGTGACGGCGATGGGCTTGCGTCGGGACAGATGCGGCGAGCGCGTCCTGCAAGGGCTTCACCGTGCGGCCCGGACATGCGCGGGCGACCTCGGCTGCACCGCCGCGCACGATGACGGTCTTTAATGAGGGCGGCAGATCGGCCGCGTTGCCAATGAGCTTCGGAGTCTGCTCGCTGTCGATGAACAGCGTGTTCACTGCCGTGTCGGTGAGGAAGTAGAGCAGGTCGGACTGCTTGTAGAGGTCGGACACGACGACCGGAACCGCGCCGAGCCGCACCGCACCGAGCCAGGTCGCGACATAGTCGAGACTGTCGGTTCCGAACAGCAGCAACCGCGATTCCGGAGCGACGCCGACGGCGGCAAGTGCTCCTGCGTAACGCTCAACGAGCCCTGCAAGCTCGCGATAGGTGACGGTCTTGCCGTCGACGATCAGCGCCGCGCGGCTCTCCGCCGGCGTGCCGAGATGCCGGCCGATCAGGATCTCGATCGGATCGATCCAGTCGGGAATTTCCGGGTCGCGCCAGGCGCGCCATTCCTGCGAATAGATCTTGTCGTCGTAGGGCGTCGGCACGCGTTCGATCGTCATGACGCGGCGATCCTAGGATGAATTCCTCGGACATGGCCAGACGATCCAGGCGCGCTGCGATGCGGCGGAATGGGCTCTATTCCGGACGGGCAACGGTCTATTCGCCTTCGGCATTGGTTTCGGGCGCGTTAAGCTTGTATCGGTGCATCGGGCGCGGGTTTCCGCTCCGTTTCGACATCGGAAGGGATTGAAATCATGCAGTGCAAGTTCAACCGCGGCGTGCCGGAGGCGCAGAACTCATGACGCAATTCGGCGATATGCGCGGGTGGATCGACGCCCTCCGCAAGGAAGGCGAACTGCACCAGATCGACGCCGAAGTCGATTGGGACTGCGAGCTCGGCACGATCACCCGCCGGGCCTTCGGCAACGGCGATGGGCCGGCGCTGCTGTTCTCAAACATCAAGGACTACAACAAGAACACCACGCGCTGCTCGTCGATGTTTACCGGCGGGCTGTCGAATTATTCGCGCGTGGCGATGATGTTCGGCCTGCCGAAGAATGCGTCCATCACCGAGCTGGTGAAGGCCGCGCGCAAGGCCTATGCCAGCCGCGTCCCGCCGGTCACCGTCAAGACCGGACCTGTGAAGGAGAACATCGTCAAGGGCGACGACATCAACCTCTACGATTTTCCGGTGCCGAAGTGGCATCGCTTCGACGGCGGACGTTACATCAACACCATGCAGGGCTCGGTGACCCGCGATCCGGTCAGCGGCCGAATGAACGTCGGCATTTACCGCGGCATGGTCGGCAAGAAGGACACCATTCCCGTGCTGCTCTGGCGTCCGCAGAACTGGGGCCAGGACATGCAGAAGTATTCCGACAAGCATCAGGAGATGCCGGTGGCGTTCGTCTATGGCTGGGAGCCGTCGCTGCCGTTCGCGGCGTCCTCGCCGATCCCGCCCGACGTGTCGGAATACGACGTGATGGGCGCGATCCGCGGCGCGCCTGTCGAGTTGGTCGACTGCGAGACCGTGCCGCTGCAGGTGCCGGCCACCGCCGAGATCGTGATCGAGGGCTGGATCTCGAACGATCCCGCGACCTTCGAGATGGAAGGTCCGTTCGGCGAGTACACCGGCTACTTTGGGGGCGATCAGGCGCCCAAGCACAAGGTTCGGGTCACCTGCATCACTCACCGCAACAACCCGATCATGCGCGGCACGCTCGAAGGTACGATGCCCAAGATGCTGAATGAGAACTCGATCATGAGTTCGGTGCAGCGCGCGGCGCTGGCATGGAACATCCTGGAGCGGTCCGGCGTGCCGGGCGTCACCGACGTGCACTGCCCGCCGGCGAACAACGGCACGACGCTGATCATCCAGTTGCGCCAGACCTATCGCGGTCAGGCCAAGCAGGCGGCGGCTGCGATCTGGGGCTCGAACGCAGCGCACTTGCGCTACAAGCATATCTGGGCGGTCGACGACGACATCGACATCCACGACTACGGTGCGCTCGACTGGGCGTTCGCTTACCGCTGCAACGCCGCCGAGGACGACATCGTGTTCTATCCGGGCACGTTCGGCTCGGCGCTCGATCCGTCGACGCGGTTGAAGTACCGCAACACCAAGCTCTACGGCACCGGCAAGTGGTGCCGCGTGTTGATCGACTGCACGGTGAACCTCGATTTCGAGCCCGAAGAGAACTACGGCGGCGAGCGCTATCCGCCCATGGTCAGGCCCGAGAAGCAGGACTGGGACCTGGTCGACAAGCGCTGGAAGGAATATGGGTTCAAGGACTGAGAAGACCCGGAACGCGCGAACCTGGTGCCGGCCCGAAAGGGCCGGCGCTTGTGTTTTGGAGCGCGGGTCAGCGCGGCGGCAGCTTCTCGATACCCGCGCCGTCGATGCGCGCCGCGGCGTCGGCGATCCGAACGCCCGCGACCGTCCAGTCCGGGACGATCTCAGCCAGCGGCAGCAGCACGAAGGCGCGCTCGAACATCCGCGGATGCGGCAGTGTCAGCGTCGGCGTGTCCATCGTCAGGTCGCCGTAGGCGATCAGGTCGATATCGAGCGTGCGCGGGCCCCAGCGCCGTTCGCTCCAGCGGTCGCGGCCGAATTGGTGCTCGATGTCCTGGAAGCGATGGAGCAAGTCGGCCGGCTGCAGCTCGGTGCGCGCATGGATGCAGCGGTTCACGAACGCAGGCTGGTCGGCGACGCCCCAGGGCGGGGTGCTGTAGTCCGAGGAACGCGCAATCAGCCGCACCAAACCGTCAGCGCAAAGTGCGGCGATGGCGCGGTCGAACGTGTCGCGGACATCGCCGAGGTTGCCGCCCAGCGCAATCAGCACGTCGGGCATTTCAGCGTTCGCCCCGCGTGCGGGCGATGGACACGCCGACGTCGTCGAAGGTCGCCGCGATCGGCGCGTGCGGCTTGTGCACCGTGACGCGCACGGACCGGACCTGGGGGAAACGGTCGAGCACGGCAGTTGCCACCGCGCCGGCCGCGGCCTCGATCAGCCGGTAGCGCCGCGCCTGGAAACTTTCGGTCGCGGCCGCGACCACCTGATCGTAGCCGACCGTGTCGGCAAGCTTGTCGGAGCGCGCGGCGGACGTTAGGTCGATCTCAAGCTCCAGGTCGAGCTTGAAGGTCTGGCCGACCTTGGCCTCGTGCTGCATGACGCCGTGATAGGCATGCAGCGTCAGCCCTCGCACGAACACCTGGCCCGGCACCGAACCGCTCATTGGGCGCTCCATATGGCTTCGGCGACGCGCAGCGCCTGCACCGTTTCGGCGACGTCGTGAGTCCTGACGATCCGGGCGCCGTTCTTGACGGCGAGAATGTGGGCGGCGATCGAACCGCCGAGCCGTTCCGAGGGCTCGGACGGCACCACCGAATCGATGAACCGCTTGCGCGACGCGCCCACCAGGATCGGACGTTCGAACTTCTGGAAGACGTCCAGTTTCGCGATTGCCTCCATGCTCTGCTCGGGGGTCTTGCCGAATCCGATGCCGGGATCGAGCACGATCCTGTCGCGCGCGATGCCCGCCCGATCCGCCAGATCGAGCGAGTAGGAGAAGAAGGCGTTGATGTCGGAGATGATGTTGATCGACGGCTCCGCCTTGTAGCGATTGTGCATGATGACCACGGGCACGCCGCGGTCGGCCACCACGCGCGCCATGTCCGGTTCGCGTTGCAGGCCCCAGACGTCGTTGACCATGCAGGCCCCTTCACCGAGCGCCCACAGGGCGACTGCGGGCTTCATGGTGTCGATGGAAACCGGACGGCCGAGATGCAGGATCGTTGGAAGCACCGGCGTCAGGCGACGCAGCTCTTCTTCCAGGGTGATGGGCTGCGCGCCGCCGTAGGGGCGGGTGGACTCGGCGCCGACGTCGATGATGTCGGCGCCTTCCTCGATCAGCTGCCGGGCGTGCTGGACCGCGGCATAGGGATCGAGAAATTCGCCGCCGTCGGAAAACGAGTCGGGCGTGACGTTGAGAATTCCCATCACGACGGGGCGATTGAGCCCCAGCAGCCGGCCGAGCGGATCGGGGTCGGCACCCTGCATCGCCGTCTGCCAGTAAGGATCCGATGGGCCGATCAAGGTCATGGCGGCTCGCTTTGCGCGCCGCCTGCAGGACTGTCAAGCCGATTGCCGGCAGGCGCGCCCGCCGGTCGCGCGGCCGCCTAGTAGGTGATCTTCAAGGGCAACCGCTTGGCGTGCTCGACCCAGCGCACCACCGCGCGGTCGGAGGGCAGAACCTCCACCAGCTTGCGCTTGGTGTTCGCTTCCCGCATCGACTGGGCAAGCTTCTCCGGGTTGCGGTACTTGAGCTCCTTGACCGTGTCGACGCCCGCAGCCTGCAGGAGTGCGGCATAGTCCTCGCCCACCCCCTTGATCCGCATCCGGTCAACGAGGTTGGCCCAGCTCAGAATGCGCTTCGGATCGAGCCCCATCTCCTCAGCCAGTTGCTTGCGGCCCTTGGGGTTCTTGGCGCGGTCGAGCAGCCGGGTGGTGGTCCTGATCCCGGCCTGGCGAAGCCGCGCGGCCATCTCCGGCCCAATGCGGTCGATGCCCGAGATCGGGTACGCGGTCGCCCTGGAATTCGTCTTGCCGTCGGTCATCGCACGCGGTCTTTCAGACGAACTGGGACAGGCCGGGGATCGAGGAGACGATCTCGCCAACCGTGTCCTCACCGGCCTTTTCGCGGGAAAAGGCGATGATTTCGCGGGTTACGCCCTGCATCTCGCTCATGCCGAGCCCGGCCGCCATCAACTTGGTTCCGACGCCCATGATCCCGCCCATGCCGCCGGTGTCGCCCGCCGACTGAACGGCGGCCGCGGCCCCGGGCAGTTGATCGATCAGCGCCTGTACCTTGTCGGCGGGGCCGTCCTTGAGCAGGAACGCAAAAATAATTCCAACAGCCTTCTCGGCCACCGCCCGATCGACGCCGGTATTGGCGACTAGACGGTCGAGAAGTTCATCCATGCCCAACGCCCCTCAGCCGCACTTCAGGCGGATTGCTATAATGAATAGCATTGCGAGACGGGAACACAAGCCATGCGGCGGTCTCTCTCGCTGTATCGCGATGCGGTTTGCGATTTGCGTCGGAGCCGTTGCATCGAGGTCACAAGAGGCGAATTGAAACGAATTGAACATGCGCGGGCCGTGCGCGATACGAAGTACGGGATTCGATCGTGCCGCGTCGTGAGGCGAGTGCACCGAAGTTGCGGATCGGACATAGGACGTGCGCCGGAATTGCGAAATGCGATGTCGTGCGGCGGCAACGATGCGAAATAACTCACGGCGAACGAACGATGCGGGAGTGAGCGATGGCGAAGGGTGCTGAAGACGGAACGATCCTGATCGGCAAGAGCGCAAAGCCGGAGTGCATGACGCTGCGGCTTGCCAACCGTCACGGACTGGTGACCGGCGCGACCGGCACCGGCAAGACGGTGACGCTCCAGGTGATGGCCGAGGAGTTCTCGCGCGCGGGCGTTCCGGTGTTTGCCGCCGACATCAAGGGCGACCTTTCCGGGCTCGCCGCCCCCGGGCAGGACCGGCCGGATTTCGCCAAGCGGGCCAAGGGGATGGGCATCGACTACCAGCCGGACGAATTCCCCGTGGTGTTCTGGGACCTGTTCGGCGAACAGGGCCATCCGATCCGCACCACGGTGTCGGAGATGGGGCCGCTGCTGCTGTCGCGCATGCTCGATCTCAACGACACGCAGGAGGGTGTGGTCAACATTGCGTTCAAGTTCGCCGACGACGAATTCGGCGCCGAGGATGCGATCAACAAGGGACTTGTCGACCTCAAGGATCTGCGCGAACTGCTCACCTACATCTCCAAGAACTCGAAGGAGATCGGCAAGCGCTACGGCAACGTCGCGGCTGCGACCGTCGGCGCGGTGCAGCGACAGTTGCTCGTGCTGGAGAACCAGGGCGGCGCCAACTTCTTCGGCGAACCCGCGCTGTCGATCGGCGACTTCATGCGTACGGGACGCGAAGGGCGCGGGATCGTCAACATCCTGTTCGCCGACCGTCTGATGGAGAACCCGCGTCTCTATGCCACGTTCCTGCTCTGGCTCCTGTCGGAGCTTTTCGAGCAGATGCCGGAGGTGGGCGACCTCGACAAGCCCAAGCTCGTGTTCTTCTTCGACGAAGCTCACCTTCTGTTCGACGACGCGCCCAAGGCGTTGCTGGACAAGATCGAGCAGGTGGTCCGCTTGATCCGGTCCAAAGGCGTCGGCGTTTATTTCGTGACCCAGAACCCGCTGGACGTGCCTGAGAAGGTGCTGGCCCAGCTTGGCAATCGCGTTCAGCACGCGCTGCGCGCGTTTACGCCCCGCGACCAGAAGGCGGTCCGGACGGCGGCCGAGACATTCCGGCCCAATCCGAAGCTCGATACCGAGAGGGTCATCACCGAACTCGGCAAGGGCGAGGCGCTGGTGTCGTTCCTCGAGGGCAATGGCACGCCTTCGATGGTCGAACGCGCGCTGATCCGGCCGCCTTCGGCGCATCTGGGGCCGGTTACGCCCGAACAGCGCAAGGCCGTGATGGCCCGGAGCCCATATCGCGGAAAATACGACCAGACGATCGATCCCCATTCCGCCTATGAAATGCTGCAGCGGCGTATGCAGGAAGCGGCCGAGGGCGCACCCCCGCCCGCACCGGGCCGGGGCGGCGGAGCCGCGCCGCCGCCGTCGGGCGGCGGGCTGGGCGGGGTGCTCGGCGGCATCCTGGGCGGGGGCGGTCCTTCGCGGGGGCGCATGACCACAACCGAGGTTGTGGTCAAACAGGTCGCCCGTTCGGTCGCCTCGCAGGTCGGCAGCCAGATCGGCAAGGCACTGATCCGCGGCATCCTCGGCAGCCTCGGCGGTGGCGGCCGCAGATAGCGGTGCGGGGCCTCGGGCGCCGTCAAGAAAATCGAAATGGAGTGAATTGATGAGCCAGATTGATGCGGTGCTGGACCGGATCGACCGCGATCTCGACAAGAGTCTCGACCGCCTGTTCGCGCTGTTGCGTATCCAGTCGATCTCGACCGATCCGGCGTACAAGGACCAGTGCCGCGCCGCGGCCGAGTTCGTGGCGGCCGACCTCAAGAGCATCGGGTTTGCGACCGAGGTGCGTCCGACCGCGGGCCACCCGGTCGTGGTCGGCAAGTCTGGAAACGGTAAGGCGAACGGCAAGCCGCAGGTCCTGTTTTACGGACACTACGACGTGCAGCCGGTCGATCCGCTCGATCTGTGGAGCCACCCGCCGTTCGAGCCGCGCATCGACACGCTGCCGGACGGGCGCAAGATCATTGTCGCGCGCGGCGCCTGCGACGACAAAGGCCAAGCCATGACCTTCGTGGAAGCCTGCCGCGCCTACAAGGCGGTCACCGGTTCGCTGCCGCTGCCGATCACGATGATGATCGAAGGCGAGGAGGAGTGCGGCTCCAAGAACCTGTTCGGTTTCGTGCGCGACCATGCCGACGAGTTCAAGCTCGATCTGGCGCTGGTCTGCGACACCGCGATGTGGGACCCGGTAACGCCCGCCATCACGAGTTCGCTGCGCGGGCTGGTCTACGAGGAGGTGCGGCTGACCTGCGCCGACCGCGATCTGCATTCCGGCGTGTTCGGCGGTGCGGCGCAGAATCCGATCCGGGTGCTCAGCAAGATTCTTGCGGCGATGCACGACGACAACGGCCGCGTCACCATTCCGGGCTTCTACGACGGCGTGCCGGAGCTGCCAGCCGACATCAAGGCGGACCTGAAGGGCCTTGGGCTTACCGCGGACAAGTTCCTGGGCCAGGTCGGCCTTAAGGAGCCCGCCGGCGAGAAGGACCGCATGCTGATCGAGCAGATCACCACGCGGCCGACCGCCGAGATCAACGGCATCGCCGGCGGCTACGCGGGCGAGGGCGCCAAGACCGTCCTGCCCGGCAAGGCTATGGCAAAAGTGTCTTTCCGCCTGGTTGGCGACCAGGACCCGGTCAAAATCCGCGAAGCGTTCCGCGCCTTCGTGAAGGCGCGACTGCCGGTCGATTGCACGGTCGAGTTCGCGAACTTCGCGGACTCTCACGCGCTGCAGCTCGACTTCGACAGCCCGGCGCTGAACAAGGCCCGCGCGGCTCTTCAGGCCGAGTGGGGAAAGAAAGCCATTACCGTCGGCGCCGGCGGCTCGATCCCGATCGTGGGGGACTTCAAGAGCGTACTCGGCATGGATTCGATCATGGTCGGCTTCGCGCTCGACGACGACCGGGTGCATTCGCCGAACGAGAAGTTCGACCTGACCTCGTTCCACAAGGGCATCCGGAGCTGGGCGCGCATTCTCGACGCGCTCGCCGCCTGACCGGGCGGGGCGGCAACGGCTCGTCAACGGTTTTGCGGTTCTCTAGAATGCCTTTGGTACCGGCGGGGTGTTCGCGTGTTCAGGCGGCTGACCGTTCTTGCGGCGATTGTGGGGCTCGGGCTTTCGCTCGGCGGCTGCTCCAAGTGCGGCTTCATCTGGGACGAGTGGCAGCCGCGCTCCTGCAAGAGCGACGCGCCGAAGTAGCCTCACCGCGGCAGCGAAAGCAGGGCCGTCAGGTCTGACACCGCCGCCGCCGGCGGAAGGTCGTCGTATTCGCCGGGCGACTTCGAACGATTGACCCACACGGTCCGGAAGCCGAAGGCGGTGGCGCCCATGGCGTCCCAGCGGTTCGACGACACGAACACGACCTCGGACGGCTGCACCGAGAAGCGCTGCGTCACCAGCGCGTAAACCTCCGGACGCGGCTTGAACATTTTCACCGTGTCGACCGACAGCACCGCATCGAGATCGGCAGCGATGCCCGCGGCCTCGACCGCCGAGGCGAGCATCGCGGGCGAGCCGTTCGACAGGATTGCGGTGCGGTCGCCGCGCGCCTTGAGCGCGCGCAAGACATGGCGCGCGTCCGGGAAGGCGTCGAGCTTGATATAGGCGTCGAGCAGGTCCTTGCGCAGCGACTTCGGCACCGACGGCACCCGCGCGAAGGTGTAGTCGAGCGCGCGCTGGGTCAGCGTCCAGAATTCGACGTAGCGGCCGGCGAGCGTCAGCGTCCAGGTGTATTCGATCTGCTTTAGCCGCCAGATTTCCGAGAACCGGTCGGCGTCCGCGCCCGCGGCCCCACGGTGGCGGGCGATGGCCGCGTTGAAATCGAACAGCGTGCCGTAGGCGTCGAAGACGAAAGTGCCGGGACCTTGGGGCATCGAATGGCTCCAATCAGGATTTTTCATGGGCCGCCGAATATCGGCCGTCGTATGCTGCCTTGGGAAATCAATTTCCGGAGACGTCGATGGCCGACTGGTCGCAAACCTGGACCTTCTACGAAGGCGCGTGGCATGAGGGCAACCTGCCGCTCTGGGGCGTCCGCACGCATGCGATCTGGCTTGGCTCTTCGGTGTTCGACGGCGCGCGCGCCTTCGAGGGCGTGACGCCCGACCTCGACCTGCACTGCGCCCGCGTCAACGACTCCGCCGGCAAGATGCACCTGAAGCCGGTGGTGCCGGTGGAGCAATGGACCGAACTGGTCCGCGACGGCATCAAGCGCTTCTCGCCGGACACGACGCTCTACATCCGCCCGATGTACTGGGCGGAGCGGGCCAGCACGCTGGCGCTGCCGGGCGATCCGGAATCCACCCGCTGGTGCCTCGCGGTCTACGATTCGCCGATGCGCAAGCCGGAGGGGTTCTCGGTGACGCTGTCGCCATACCGCCGTCCGTCGCCCGACAGCGCGCCGGTCGACGCCAAGGCCGGCTGCCTCTATCCGAACAACGCGCGCGCCATGTTCGAGGCGCGGTCGCGGGGCTTCGACAACTGCATCGTCTGCGACCAGCTCGGCAACGTCGCCGAACTGGCCAATTCCAACGTGTTCATGGCCAAGGACGGTGTGGTGTTCACGCCGATCCCGAACGGCACGTTCCTGGCCGGCATCACGCGATCGCGTGTGATCGGACTGATGCGCGCGGCCGGCATCTCGGTGGTGGAGACGGTGCTGCGCTATCGCGATTTCGAGACCGCGGACGAGCTGTTTGCCACCGGCAACGCTTCAAAGGTGCTGCCGATAACCCGGATCGGCGACCGCGCCCTGCAGCCCGGCCCGACGTACCGCCGCGCCCGGGAGCTCTATTGGGACTATGCGCATGGCCGGGCGTGACCGTTTGTCAGCTTCCCCGGAATAGAAAGGGGTGCGAAAGGTTTCTTGGAGGGATCGCCCTTCAGACCCGTTGCCGAAATGCGTCGTTCGTTGAACCTAGTCTCGGTTTTGGTGCTTCTGGCGGCAGCCGCTGTCGCGGCTCGCGGCCAGAGTTTGCCGGAGCACCCGGCCCTGGACGACGAGGTGCGCAAGGCCTACGCGTCGGTCGAACCTTCCATCCGCGTCGAGTTCCACAACGCCATGGCTGGGCTTGCGCGCGATGCGGCGGTCCGGCCGCCGGCGGACATCGAGAGCGCGACGAACATTTTGAAATTCATTTCCTACAATAAGGCCGCGATCTTCGCCTATTGCTTCGCCGAGACGCGGCGCGATCACCCGCCCAAGAACCCGCGTGGCCGTTCCGAGGCGAACATCTTTCTCACCACCTGCGTCGACGGTCAGTTCGCAGAACTTCGGCGCTATACGGGCGTGCGCCCCTATGTCATGACGTTCTTCCCCGAGCGGGTGATGGCATGCGAGCAGCAGGCCCGGCTGCAAAGCCGCGAAGCGCTGCTGCGGCCTTACGACTTTCTCGCCCTCGACCGGCCGCGGCTTTACGACTTCGCCAAGTTCAATCGCTGCTTGATGGCGAGCGAATAGCCCGCTTGGCTGGAATGCCATGTGCCGGAAACGATCGTGGCCGGGACAGGCCCGGCCACGACGCGCTGCAGTCCGCAGTCTGCGCTACTTGGTTGCCGCCTGGAACATCTCGTCGACATAGTCCCAGTTAATCAGGTTCTCCCAGAACGCCTTGAGATAGTCGGGCCGGCGGTTGCGGTAATCGATGTAGTAGGAGTGTTCCCACACGTCGCAGCCGAGAATGGGCTTCGCGCCCTTCACCAGTGGGCTTTCGCCGTTCGCCGTCTTGTCGACGACCAGCTTGCCGTCCTTCACCGCGAGCCAGGCCCAGCCGGAGCCGAACTGGGTGACGCCGGCCTGGATGAAGTCCTCCTTCGCCTTGGCCACGCCGCCGAGATCGCTGTCGATCTTGGCCTTGAGCGCGCCCGGAATCTTGTCGCCGCCGCCGCCCGGCTTCATCCACTTCCAGAAGTGCAGGTGGTTGTAGTGCTGGCCTGCGTTGTTGAAGAGGCCGGCGTTCTTGCCGAACGAGCCCTTGACGATCTCCTCGAGGGACTTGCTCTCCCACTCGGAGCCCTTGAGCAGATTGTTGCCGTTGTTCACGTAGGCGAGGTGATGCTTGTCGTGATGGTACTCCAGCGTCTCGCGGGACATGTGTGGGGCGAGGGCGTCATGCGAATAGGGCAGGTCGGGCAGTGAGAACGGCATCGGGCTTCTCCTCGGGTGACTAGGCTGCCGCGGTCGGGCGGAACCCCGGACTGCAACCAGGCGTGCAACCCGGGTGCAACCGCTGCGCGGCAGAACCAATTCCATCATTAGGCCGTGCGGCAGGCGAGGGCAACGGTTTGCGGGTCCTTTGGAATGGTATGGGCCGCAATTGCCGCCCTGCCGGGGCCGGTTCGGTGGAAGTCAACGGGGTTTGCCCGGCGTCTCGCCCATAGCGTTAATCGTTCGTAGATTGAGCCGGGGTATACAACGGGATGTTCTTGCGGATAGTCAGGTTCGCGGTCACAATTTAATAACACTTGTGGCCGCCGCCCGCGTGCTGGTTAGGGGACGGAAAGCAGATGACTTTCGTGTTGTTGGTCGTGGGCCTGTTGGCCACTGCCGCCGGCTTTGTGACGCTCGGATTTGGCATTTCCATCCATGCGTTCAGCCTGGGCAATACGCTGATCGTCGCGGGCACCGTTGCGGTCGCCGCGGGTCTGATCCTGATCGCGCTTGCGGCCGTACTCGGCCAGTTGCGCCGGATTGTCGAAGCGCTCAACGCGCGGCCGGCGTCCCGCTCCGGGCACGCCGCGGAATCGGTGGTGGAGTCGCTGTCGCCGCCCACGGCCAGGCTCACGCCCGCTGCGGCGCCGATGCCGCCTATGCCGCCCAAGATGCCGGAACCGCCCCGGCCGCCGCGCATGTTCGAAGCCGAGCCGCCGCATCTGCCCGAACCGCATTTCCCGGTGGCGGCGCCCGCCGCGAGCGAGCAGGCCCCCGGTCCGCTCGATTGGCTGCGCGCCAAGCCGCGGCCCGGCGCCGTCGCGGCGGCCCAAACGCCGCCTGTCGCCGAGCCGCCGCCGGCTGAACCGCCGATGGTCGACATTCGCGACGAAGCGCCGCTTTCGCCGCGGCCGCCGCTGCGG
>Ga0194131_10002048_pt1 | contig 33637 bp, 50 predicted proteins | sample TA2KigO120mmetaG_FD_148631 | JGI IMG/M metagenome (GOLD analysis project Ga0194131, IMG submission 148631) | Freshwater microbial communities from Lake Tanganyika, Tanzania - TA2015053 Kigoma Offshore 120m | ecosystem: Environmental > Aquatic > Freshwater > Lake | place: Tanzania: Lake...
TGTCGTTGTCGAACACCACTGTCGCGGCATCCTTGAAACGACTGAGTGCAATCTGCTCCTTAAGACGTGCCATAGCACGGCCTGCGGCGCGAACATGCATTCCTACGATATCCCAAAGTGAGTCAGCAATAACTTCTTCTGTAAAAGCCAGCTTGACACCCTTCTTGGACACCTTGCCCTCGACTTGCTTAGCAAATGCGAGTGCTTGCTCTGGGTACTCTTGTCCTTCTGGTATCTCTGCGGCTTGAATTGCATTAACTGCTGGGAACTCCAACGAGCGCCCCTTTCCGAGACGTACTGTCGAGAGTAGCGGAGTAACCAACAACTGTGGCTCTGCTGCTTCCTTCAGAGTGCGCGAAATCACCTTGGGGAAAAGCGCCGCTGCATCGGGTGATGCAAACGCTTCCTTGATGGTGACTCTGCTTTCTCCGTCAATATATCCGTCCTCAGTTAATGCGGTTTCCCAAGCAGGGAGACCAGTGAGGAGCTCTTGGATTGATTTGCTCATTTTGGAACTATTCCTCCTGTTTGTATTATTTTCTTTTTAATTAAAGTGTTAGATTGACACGGAACGCGCCAGACACCTTGTATACATCCAGATTCGCACGAATTCCGAGCTTACCCTTATTCGGACCAGTCTTCGTAATTTCGTAGACGGTCTTGAGTGCGCCTGGATCCGATGGTAGTTGCATGTAGGAAAGTAGGCCATCATCAAAGTTGGTGGCAAACTTCTCTACTTCAATAACCTTACCAACCTGGAGGTAAGGATGTGTGCCACAAAGCGCGGCATCCAGTACAACTGGACGGCCCATGTGGTCGGCTCTGATGAGGTCGCCGACTGCAACGTCAGCGTTGAGGTCGTTCACCATTGGATACTCAACATATCCGTGAGTGATGAAACCTGCACCCTGTGAGGTGCCCTTGTCAAATGGTCTGTAGAGGTCGTACTGAGCGACACCTACTGGAACTGAACGAGCAGCAACTGAGATTGTGTCCGTCGAACCAGTGGTGCTGCTTGGCGTTGCGCCAGAGCCCAGCGGATCCCAACCGCTCATTGTGTCACCCCAAGTAACGGAGGCGTCTGAACCATTGGCTGGAACAACCGTTGCATCACCGGTAGTGGCATGAGCTTTAACCGAAAGAATGGTTCCTTTGCACAGTACGATTTCGAAACGATCGTCCTCGCTGTCAAGATACCATGTTGGGAGACCAGCGCTTGGGAGCAAGTAAGCTGCGGGGGCGATACCCTCCGAAACTACGAATCTTCCTGCACCTGTCTTTGAATGTACTTTGCGAAATTTAGCTAGTGACATGTTATTTTCTCCTATTGTTGATTAGAGCTTACGACGACCCATGAGGGCGTCAACGAAAACTTGTTCTGCAGAAGACTCTTCAGAAGTCGCTGTATCTTCAGTCTGGTCGACTGAAACTACTTTGTCCTCTTTCTCACCTTCTGACTCGTTGGTGATTTCCGGAATTTGATTTCCGGATGATTTCTTTGCCGGCATCTTGGCGATATCCTTGAGGGAATCCGCCAACGAGGAAGCAGTCCTGGAAGCATGATCGCTGATCAGCCCATTTCTTTCTTCGCTCTTTTCCATGCCCGCTGAAATCTTTGCATCAACGACTCTTTCCGCCAACGCTCTGTGAAGAGCGGCTTTCAGCTTGCTGTTTTCTTCTTCAAGAAACTTAACTTTTTCAAAGATGGCGGCATCTTGCTCAACGTTACCTTGTTCTGGTTTTTCGTTGAGCTGAGGCTTTTCGTCTTCTTTGGTTTCCTGAACCTGAGTTTCCTCAGTTGCATCCGTAGACTCTTCTGCACTTACGGAATCAGCTTTTACCTGCACATCCTTTTCGTCAGAAGTTTCTGCGGAAACATCTTTATTTTCTTCCGCGCTTTTTTCGGCGGAAACTTGTTCTTCTACAACTGTTTCTTCTTTTTTGATTTCATCTGCGACAACGACTTCGGCTTGCCTGGAAGCATCTGCTGCAATTGAAGAAAGTTCATCGCTCAATTCTTGCGAAACTACAAGAATATCTTTTTCCTGCACATCAACTGTCATTTGAGTATTCTCCTCATTCTTATTATTTTCTTGTCCATCTGATAGTAATAGGGTATTTTTAATATTGTAATTTTCGCTCTCATGAATTGCCATAGCCGACAAAAAGGCCCCTTTAAGATGCAAGTAAACCGGCCTCGATTCTTTAGGGTCGACCCCCTCAAAGATGGACTTGTTTTCCTTTAAAGAGTAAACATCCTCTTTATCCATGCTTAAAACAAAAGCTGAACTCTTTGCAGGCCAATCCGAGTCAGAAACCGAAACAGGGCCGGAAACTGAGTTTTTCTTCCTAATTCCAGACCTTTGATCTGCTGGCTGATTAACAAAAGAGTATTCTTTAAAAGAAATATCCTGCATGTCAATATATGCCAACTTGCCCTTGTAAACCTGACCCCTTTTATATTTCGGCATGCGGGGTCTTCCGTTTGCGTCTTCTGCAGCCAGATCTTCTCCCGAAATAGAGCAGATTGCCTTACCCGCCCTTCCGCCAACCGAGCCAGTAAGATACCTTTGATCCATAACCTTTTGCGCAGCTACAGGATCAACAATCGCTATCTGAAGCCTTACATAGGCGGCACCGTTTACTTCTTTATCAACTTTTGCTGCCATAACTCTACCAATAGGTTCAGAAGCTATATCGTGATTTAAAATTACCGGTTTGGGATACGGCTCAACCCACGATTGCAAAGATTTTTCAAGTTCTGCTACAGAATAATTATTATAATTTGCGGTTAAACCGTTCATGTATCGCAGCTACTTCAATAATGATTCCATTTGATGCATTAAAAGCTTCGGTTAGTTTAGTACCAGATTCAATAATTTGTGGAAACTCTACCGAAAAATGTTCTATGAACTCAAAGGCCATGATATTTCTCCATAATTATAATTAAAGCTATCCTGTATAGTAATATATATTTTAACAGAAATCATTGTATTTGTGCTAGTTATACAGCAGTAGACTGCCTAAAAGATAAAGCTTGCCTAGGATCGCCGCTTGAAAGAAACTTTTGAAGTTCAATTTTACCCATAATGTGAGGAGTATATATGTATGAAGCGCAATATAAATTATAACCCTTCTGCGCACACTGCGCACTCCACCCTAAATCCTCTCCCTGCATATGAAACTGATAATCAACATTGTTGTAAACTTTTTTAGACATCATCTTTGCAGCCATAATAATATCTGATTTAAAATAAGTACCAAAAGGATATTGATTATCCCTATGGGCCTTCATGCTTTTTTCGTCAGAAACCCATGACATGACAGATGGGAATTCCGTACCAACTGGTGTCATAAACATCAATGTATTTACCGCATCTGCATCGTTGTTCGTATGCGCAAGAAGGAGCTCTATCGTATTTGGATTGGTCAACAAAATATCTGAGTCAAGACTAAAATACGCATCGGGTTTTATTTCTCTAACTTTTGACAACAAAGAATTTCTCATTGAAATCATGTTTTCGTATTTTGAGTACGACCACTGCCTTGTTCCTTCGTCGTGAGAAAAATGTGCAAGGTCATTTCTTATTTCAAGATCGAACACTTTTACTTCTGGATGCTGAGATTTCCAGGCAGCTAAAATATTTAGTGTTGCTTCATCGTCCATACCAAGCTCAAACACAAAACCAATGTCATTTAAAGGTATAGATTGTCTTTGTATAAAATACAACCAAGCGGGCAGTATCCAGTCTCTTTTGAAAATAGGGCAACCGATTATGATCATTTTTTATTGTTCCGGTTTTTCCTCTTTTGGAACTTTGACAGTCTTAGATTTCTTTTCTGGCTTCTGTCCTTGTTCAACGTGATCCTCAACCGGTGGCTGATCGGGATCGGAATCATCAGACGAAAGAAATGCCTCTATGGCCTCGACTCTTTCAACGGTTTCCTGAAGGACAGGAATTACTTCTGATAATACTTCTAAAAAGTATATATTGGCAAGACGCACTTGATTGTTATCAACTGCTTCCTGGAGTTTGTGTGCAAGCTCTTCGCTTATTGGCATTGTTTTCTCCTATGATTGTGCATTGTCCTTATCCGCATTTTGCGTTGCACTATTATAGTCGTTTTCCAAAAGTTTTTCAATCGCTGGGAGCCAAGAAAGGTCATCAGTTCTTTTAATGTTTGAAGAATTACTTCTACCAAATTGATTAGCTGGTCTAGACTTATTGCCAATGTCCTTTTTCGCTGACGGAAGATTTACTTTACCTTTTGTTGCCGGTTTTTCTCCATCATTGCTTTTTGCAGTGAGATTCGCTTGATTTGCAGCGACGTCCATCTGCATTCGCGTTTGCATAGCTGCATACGTTTGACCCTCGTCCATGTCGGGATCAAGAGCCAATAAGAGTCGAGCTTCGTCCAATGTAATTAGGTTATTAACATATTTTTGAATAATATGATTTTCTTTTTTTACCTGTGTATCTACATCTATTTCCTTAAATTTAAGAAAGCAACGATCGGAGGCGGAAGAATTCGTAGTGTCTTCCAGCGGATCATAACCTCCCTCAAAAAGAAGTTCGTTAAAAATATTAATTCTAATAAAATCTGCAAACGTTTTTTGCATGTTTTTTACTTTGTCATAGAAAGATGCGTCTAATCTATCGGTTACTGATCTGTTCCCACCATTCATGACCATACCTAAGTGATGTGGGGCGACTCCAAGACCAACTGCAACTCTTTCCTTAAAATGGTTTAGATATGATGAAGCTTCAAGAGCTTCGTTATTTGCGCCTATTACATCCACGTCATGTCTGTATGGAAGAATGAGTCCGCCCTCTGCTCTTAGATTTTCTATTTCCGCAGCGGCTCTAGAAATTTCTTCTGGCTCAGCTGGTTGCTCCGCTGTTCCTATAATGTATTTATATAACGGAAAAAGTTCTCTGTGAACAAGATTTTGTATATCCTCTTCCATTTGCCTTAATGCAATAACGTCATCTAGTACAGACGCTAAAAATGGTGTACCAAACGCCCTACCAGGTTTTTTGTCAAATGCTATATGTATAACCCTATCGGCGGACCAAACTGGGTCTCTTTCGTTTGGTGAGTAAGTAAGAGGATCAGTTGATTGTTGATAAGATTTCGGTCTATTGTGTTTATCTCTTAAAATGTAAACCTGTTCAGTTGGTATAAGATAAAAGCCTGCAACGGGATCAGTTCCTGAAATAGGATTAATTTTGTCTTTTGTGAAATCAGAAATATTAGCTCTAGCTTTAACTATGAAAACGTTTGCATACTTTATGAGTTGATCAGAAACTTCCATTAAAAATTCCGAAAAAGGTCTCTTCATCGTCATTTCGAAAAGATCTATTCTTCTGTAAAGATACGAAACGGCGTCAGGATTCTCCCCAACTATTTCCCAACCCTCTTTCCAGAAAAGATCCTTATATTTCAGCACTGCTTGCTTTACGTAACCATCCGTATCAAATGCCTGAGTGATCCTATTGAAATCATAGGGGGAAGGCTCAAATGCGGCCCTGCTTCCATAATAGTATGTTGTTCCCCTAAAGCCAAGCGCTAATGCAGCGATTTTAAGGCTTCGACCAATACTTTTAATTTCGTCTGGTTTTAAACTTTTTTCAGCAATATTTTGCTCCGTCGACAAACCGCCGAACGGCAGATATGATCTAGCTTTCATTTAATACCACCTATCAAACATCAACAATATAGTAGTTTAATGTTTGAAATTATGCGTTATTTTCAGTTAAACCGGCAGCTGCAAAAGTCTTTTCAATTATCAATTTCTTTACTGCTTCAAGCCAAAAAATCGTTTCAGATTCAGAAAAATCACTTCTATAAGAAAGATTTTTATCCCCAATAATAATCTCAACTTTAAATTGGGTTTTTGGTTCAACATTTACTGTATTTTCATTTTGAACATCTGACATATTTATTGATCACCTTTCATTAAATTAATTATGTTTGTTAACTGTCTTATTGTAGCTTCTTTTACAACCAACTCGGTGGTTAGTTGAGCAAGTTTTTCTTGAAAACAGGCTATAACTAAATTCATGTCTAAACCATTATTTGGTTGCCCAACATTGTTTTCTAATTTATTTTCCAAAACATTCTCCTTATTTTGTTCAGGCGGCTCGAAATCATCATTGCTATTTTTGGTTTGCCAATTAGGTTTTTGATTTATCTTAGACATTCTCCAATTATACCACTTTTTTTTACTCATGAGTCAAGTTTATCATAAATTTTCTATTTTTTTACTTTTTCTTCTAATATCTTAAGTCTGTTATTAAGATTTTGTATTGCTAAAGTTAAAATTGGTGTTAACCCAGAGTAGTCTACGGCGCTATACACATCCTCGCCTTTGGAGGGATCATTCCATGCAACTAATTCCGGGAATACATCGACCATCTCATCTGCTATAACACCCAATCTTACTCTAATATCTGTGAAATCCTCATTGAACGAATCATATGGAACATATTCCCAAATTTTTATTTTGTTAAATATTTTATCAAGCCAATAATCCCCAAGTCTTAGTGGATCCGATATATTTTCTTTAAGTCTTCTATCTGAAGCATTTCCTATGATCACTTGTTGAACGCCGTCAACCCATGCGTACAAAATGGGACTCTGCCAATCTAATCTCATTCTATTGGGACTGGAATTCATATACATTATTCCATTCCCTCCCACATTTGTGCCGGCGTTATTGCCGAGTTTCCAAAAGACCTGTAACTAAAAGTTGGGTAAATTCTGCGTGTCCGTTCACATTCATCTTTGAACCACCAGAACCCGTAAAACCGTTTGGGCCCAAAGTCCAACCAGCAACTTGTCCGTCTGCTGAATTGATTACTCCATCGCTACTTACTGTGAATTTTCCATTCCCAAGATTTATTGATCCAGTAGTAATAGCAACATTGCCCGAAATGCTTAGGGTGCTTCCATCCCAGGTAAGTTTATCGCCCAAGGAAAATTTACCAGTATTATCTACATAAAAAGCTGTGCTACTATTGCCATGGGTTCCAGTACCAAAAAATATTTTATTAGAATTTATAGTTAGACCAGCTACAGATCCACCGGTTATAGCGTCTCCATCGTCAAAAGTTCCTGGAGTAGTACCATCGGGAAATTTTAATGTACCCTGTATGGTTAACGCACTCCCGTCCCAAGTAAGTTTATCGCCCAAGGAAAATTTACCAGTATTATCTACGTAAAAAGCTGTGCTAGTATTACCATAGGTTCCAGTACCAAAAAATATTTTACTAGAATTTATAGTTAGACCAGCTACAGATCCACCGGTTATAGCGTCTCCATCGTCAAAAGTTCCTGGAGTAGTACCATCGGGAAATTTTAGTGTACCTTGTACAGTCAAAGTATTGCCATCCCAACTTACATATTGAGTACTTGACCCAACCTTGAACTCAGGAATAGATATCGTTGCTCCCGTAGCATCTGATTTCCATCTATTGTTTGCATCGATGAACAAAGAACCTGCCTTGACCGTTCCTCTGATCACTCCAGCGGAAAACTCTGCGGTTCCATCGCCTCTAATCGCCCAACCATCCGTACCAGTCGTATAATTACTCGACCTGATAACTGAATTTGCACCATCCAAATTTATGATACTAGAAGTTATAGTTCCTGCTTTTATTTTTGTGGCAGTTAAATCCGATATTTCCGCCGAATCAATCAAAGTGGGTTTTGAAGCTATAAGCGAAGTGTAAGGGCCTTTATTGCCGCTGGTGTCAAAGGCTCTAACTCTTCCATAAAAGATTTTTGGAGGACCTTCTAAATCTACAGGAATAGCTTCTGTATTATCTAAAATAACCGTAAAAACGGTGGTGTAACTTTGCCCAGAGGCCAACAATAATCCGCTCAAACTATTCGTGGCATAGATCTCATAATCGTATCCAGATATATCCTTACCCAACGGAGCGTTAAATCTGAACATAACAGACTTAGAATTACTAAACAACAAAAATCCTCCAGGAATAGTTGAATCAATCTCCCCAGGTATCGAGCTGTCCGTAGGTGTCGCTACTACCGCAACAGATTCACCCACTACAACACCCAAATTTTTGTCTATAACTTCTGCTCTTACTAAGTATGTTTTAGATGTTTCCAAATCAGAAATTATTTGTCTTACCTCAGTCATTTATCTCTCCTTACACGAATGCTAAAGATCTGTTTACTTCAATTCTACCAGAAGTTAAAAAATAAGATTTTAAATATTCAAAATCAACCAGTTGCACTTGGGAACCTCTGGCACTGGGATTATCTTGCGAAACTACTTCAATCAAAAAGTAATATGTTCCTGCCTCGTTCAAAAAATAATTTTCATATACAATCTCATCGACAGCGGTTGGCGAATATAAATCTATAAATTGACTTTCTTCGTGCAGTTCTGTTTCTGTTACAACTAATTTTCCTTCTTCTTCAATTGAATCAGGAGTATCACGAGGTCCTATAATTTCTTTTGAGGTTTTAAATATCCTGAGTAAAATTTTTCCTGCAACGGGGCTTTTTGATGCCTTTATTCTTATCGCTGGGCCAGTAAAATACCCAACCACTTTTGCTCCAACTTTTGAAGAAGAATATCCAATCCAATCAGTATCAGAATTATAGTAAGCGAAAGCTCCATAGTCATCAAAGATTTCATCTTCTGCAACGACTGTAGTAAAATAATTTTCCAATGTTCTTAAATTAAAATTATACAGTATGTTATTGTCCGAATCTGAACTTATTGTGTTAATAAGATTTGTTATTTTTGCATTTGATGCCTCAACATACTTGGATATGTTGGGACCCGACGTTATAAGGTCCACATATTTTAAGTATTGAGAACCAAAATACAAATGATATCTTCCCAAAATTTGTTGACCAACTGGGTGTTCTTCGGCGCTCAAAAAATACAATATATCTTCTTTAAATGCTGTTTTTAAAACTTTAAAAAAATATGTTCCATTAGGAAGTTTTTTATTATATACGACAACGTACGAATGATCGTCTTCTGTTCTCAATGGTTCTGAACCGTTTGGGCTTTTTATCACAGACTTCAATAAAGCTGTTTGTGAACTTGATAAAAACATTAAAGAATTTTCTGGTATTGCCCTAAAAAAGGAAGATAAATTTATTTCGACTCTTGCTGGAGGAACCTTATACCTATTGTTGTTCACCGTGTTTATATAGTCTCTTGGAATATACTTAAACCAATTTATTACAGGTTTTTTTCGTATTGAGGTAGCAGACGGGGAATCCGATGGAACTGGAGAAACTATATTATTTTCTTCCATGTAAGCTTTCACAAGTTTGGGTATATTATCGCCCGGAAAGTATCTTATGTGCCACAGTTCAGATGGAACTAGTTCCCAAGAAAATCCGTAATCTTGACAATTATCAATAAGCCATTCACGAACTCCAGTAGGATTAATATTTACGTCTATTGCCAAACCATAATTATGCCAACTCTTTCCGTGGAGACGCAAGCTCCGAAGGACGCTTGCCCGTAGCCGGATCTATGTCTTTTAAATACCAAGTTTTTCCATCATAAATTCTAGTAGGATTACCATTAGGTTGAACCTGATATCTTCTTTCAAAGTTTTCTAGTTGCGATTCAAAAGTCCTGTAGCCATCATTTGCGCTTGACGGCCTTAAGTCGACTTGAGCATTTTGTGCCGCTTGACGCATTGCTTTCCAGGCTGCTGCAGCTAACCAATGAAGTTTTGCCCCATCCGTGACAATTGTAAGCAAAATATCATCAAGCCTACCACCGAATACTGTAACCGCTGAAGGTCCTTTGGCTTTACTACTTTTATTATTGGATAATCGTTTATATCGATGGGCATGGCGTTTACAGCGTTTCTTGTTTTTCTAATTCTGTGTAAGTTATTCTTATTTCATACCTGTCATCATCTAAATTCAGATTTTCATCTAATTTAACACTTACAGTCATGTCGATTAAGGGTTCGCCTGCTAAGGTTATTTTTTGACTAAAACTATCTACATCTATCAATATTTTTTCTGAACTCACTTCCGATACTTCGCTTCTGTCTTGCGAATAGTCTATTGAACTTGCTTTTATCTTTACACTTCCATCTGAACCGTCATGAGAGTGAGTTGGTATATGTATCCCACCTATAGTAGAATTATCGGTCATCACAATATCGCCCGATATTTCTCCCCCTGTTTTTAGTAGATACTGCGGATGATCGTCGTCTTCTAAATTTGAAAAATATTTATGACTTGATGTTAAGCTTTGCCTTTTTTCTTCATTACTGTAGGCATTAGCAAAATATGCATCAAACGAACTATCTACAGGAGTGATAAAAATTTGACCACTTTTCATTTCGCATTTTTTTTCCATTTGAGCTATATAAGATGAGTACTTATACTTTTCCCTAATCATTGCCAGAATACCCATCAACCTATTCTCTGTATTAATTTTTCTTTGCTTAAAGTCGGCTAATAAAGATGCAAGATTGCCATTTACCGTAGAAGAGGCAGTAACTACTTCTTTGGCAAGTAGTGGCGCAGATTTTTTCATGTTGCTCGACAAAAGACCTAATTCCAAAGGATAGACTACTAAACTTCTAGATTTTACTGCCGGACTTAAAAAATTCATGTAGTACATTTCACATGTATCTACTAACTCTCTTTTTAAAAGACCGAAGAAGTTTTTTAACTTCTGAATTATACGAATTTACTTTGATCGAAAAAAATGCTTTGAATTGTGCTGCTTGAATTTGGCCGATAGAATCCACTTCGGCCTCTGGAATTGTTGGTGGATTTGCAAAGACTTCTTTGGCAAACAGTTGCGTATATTCTTTGTACGATTTTGCCCAGTAAAAAATTTCTTTTGATAAAGTTTGCTCGACTTCATCGTCATATTCCTCCCCTATTGTTAGGTCCATAAATTTAATCAATTGCCTTAATTCTTCTGCTATAGAATTATAAACTGACATTATGTCGTAGTAATATCCGACGACGGTTCCAGAAATCAAAATTTCATATTCAGCAATCAATAATCTACAAGCTCGTGTTTTACTTCTAAGACAATAAGAATATTCCTCAAAACTGATGTGACTAGGAGCATCTTTTATTTTTTTTGATAAAACTTGATCACAAACTTCACGATGTGCGTTAATTAAACCTGTTGTTAAATCGGAACGAATACTTATACTTGATAGAGTGCTAATTAACTCAGCCAAAAGATTGTTAATTATATTATATACTGATAGCAGTTCTGATTTAACAGAGGCTATCGGAACTTGATCAAAACGAACCGAAGATGCTACACCAGGCAAAATGAAATTAAGATTATCTAAATCTTGTTGATTCCTTATGTTTTCTTCTATCAAAGAATCAACTTCAGGCTTAACGTCGTAAGTGTAAAGATTTGACGAACCCGGCGTATTTGGAGTGTTGATAGACATGTTAATTTTCCTTAAAACATATTTCTTTTAACAGTTTTAGTTGATTTTTTTCTGAATCCGAACTTTCATTTTATCATATTTTAATTTATCAACTCTACTTGTAGCATTTTTACCATCGGATTCTTTATCTGAATTAATGAATTGTTGTTGAGGAATAAAAAAACTATTAGAAACAGTTTCTATATTTGTGGCAGGACGCGATTTACTAAATTCTCCATAATTTTCTGCCACCGCCAACAACGCCAACAACAGTGCATCGTGTGCGTGGTCTACGGCAGAACCAGAAGCTTCAAAGACAGGTCTACCAGTTTGAGTAGTTCTTACCACCACATAAGATATTAGTTGCATGTACATTTCATCATCTGTTGACGGAATACAAAGTTGGCCTCTTTCCAGATATTGTCTAAGATTATCAACCATGTAGGGTTTTAACTCTTTTTTAATCATTAATTTAGTATACGGATCTCTAACGTCGATTGTTTCCGCAAAGCTTAATCCCTTAACTTTTTCTCTTAGTCTTGTGTGAGGATTTTCTACTCCATGTTTATGCAAAAGCTCTACTTGAACTTCTCCGAATCCTCTGTCTACATAAATATGTTTTGGATTAAGCGACGCATTTAACTCTATTATTCTGTCGACCGCTTTGGTTAAAGTATATTCTGATTTTTCTATTTCTTCTCTGTGAGAGATTCTTACTTTATCCCTAAAATCACTCTGCTCATAGTTGTTAGAGCATACTTCTAAAACGACTATATTAGTTCCTGCCCCATATTTATCCCAGTCTATTCCCATGACATGAAAACTTCTTGCAGAATTTATTTCCGGTATGTAGGACCATCCATCGTTTGCAAAAGCTTCATCCACAAATTTTCTCGGATATACGCCCTCTGAATCTTCGCCCCAATCTGCTTCTATTTCATGTCGATATCCCATCGCAGAATATTGTTCTCTAAATTCTTCTTCTTGCTCTTTTGAAAAAAATGGATTTGCATATGAAGGAAACCAAAACTCTTTAAATCTTGCATTTCTGCACCACTCCCAAAATTTTTCTCTTCTGCCAGTAGGAGTAGAAGCTCCTATCAAAACTTTGTCAGGCTGATCTTCTGCGGTTTTTTGAAGCATTGCATAAAGGGCGTCGAGATCATCGTTATGCATGTAGTCCATTTCGTCAAGAACTATAACGTGAGCTTCCTGACCACGAGCAACGTCAGACTTACCTCCTGATCTCATTCCGGAGGTAAAGAACCTGATAGTCGAACCATTCGAAAATTGTATCATGAATTGTGGACTTGTTACTTTTCTAGTTATAGAATTAAAGACTATATCATTTTTTGATGCTAATCTAACAATTTCTTGATATATCAATTCAACATGAGATTTCATGGGAGCAACGACTAGACATCTTCCGTCTTTGTGTGTGTAGCTGTAATGCAACAAGTAAACGGCCATAGTAAAAGTTTTACCCAAACGTCTTCCTGCTCTAAGAACTTTTCTTAAAGAAGGATCTCTTAACATCAATGTTTGATACACTCTTGTTTCAATGTCCAAAAAATGCCTAGCCCACAAACAGGGATCCTTAGCTATATGAATTTGTTTTTGTTGCTCAGCCGACAAACCCGCACTCAGCAGGTTCGAATCTACTTCAAAAGGTTCGTCAACTAAGAGGGAAAGTTCCTTGTTTGTCAAAGGTCTAGATTCAACTTGTGTTCCATCTGCCCACGTCAAGTGCGACAACTTATTTTCAAAAACCCACTCTATTCTGTTTATCTGTTTGATCGTTTCAAAGTCTTGAGATCTTATTATTTCGAGCAGATCTTCTTTTGAAAGAGATTCAAGTTTTTGTCTGAATTGTTTTGTTTTTTGTTTTAAGCTAGTCATAATTTAACCGAAGTGCGCGGCAAGCATTCCGCCTTCGGACCCCAATGCGCTTCTTGCATTTAGTCTTGAGTTTTGTATTGCCATCACTCCTCTTGCTCTTGAGGTTGCCGCTACTTCATTATCTACATATCCCATTCCAAATGCTGGTTTATTAATTGTTCCTTGCATTGACTTCATGGCGTCTCGGGCAAGTTTAGCTCCTCCACCTATTACTTTTGTCGCTACCAATTTTGTTATATCATACACCGCTTGTGCGGTCAATATTGGATTAGCTATATTCATGGCTGGTAAGGCATATCTTGCTAAAGCTAGTTTTGCTCCTTGTTTTGAAGCTAAAGCCTGAAATCCACCTTTTGCTCCATACATCTTAAAAAGATTTGCTCCGACCTCTTTCTAATGCCTCATGAGCAACTTCTTTTCCAGCAACTCTTCCAGCAGTCATTTCTGCTATTTCGCTAGTCACAGGCTTTAATGCACCAGTGCCAGTAGCCAACCTGCTGTTTGTTGCCATCGCTCCCCCGGCTCGATCTAATGATATCGTAAATATGTCATCAGCGGTGGTTCGAGCCATCACCTTCATTGCCGCATCGTCGGCGGTATCTACGCCAAGCCTACGAAGAGTTCTGGCTGATGGATCAAATTGTTTTAAAATTTCTTGTTCTGTAAGAAGAGCTCTTCTTCCTGCGCCGCCGCCTCGATTAGCAAAACTTCCGCACCTTGGTAATGTCGTCTGCACCAACTTTTGCTATATCATCAAGTAGTTCTCTTCCAGTTGTTTGGAAAGTCGCACTTCCTGCTCGCATATCAGCTACTTTTCCGGCACGTGTAGCAAATCCAGATCTAGTTGCAGTCCCTTTGCCTTCCATTATCTCCATGAGCATTTGCATGTCTCTTTGCGCCGATTGAGCTCCAGCCAAAGCTTGACCACTCAATCCTCCCGCCCTACCATAACCTGTGGCTCCCTGTATGTAGCCGTGCATTCTTTGTGTTAACTGTCCTCTATGTTGCGATGCAAGAACGTTTGCGCTGTAGCCCGGTGATTGAGATCCATACAAGCTAGATCCTACAGAATTATTCAATGATATTCTATTGCCACTCAATTCATCAACAGCTTCAAATCCTCCTCCTGCAGTCTTAGAAAGGTTGACAATTCTCTTGCTCGCATCATCTGCCCCCTCCATAAAATATGCTTCTTTAGCTAATCCAGCACCACCAGCTCTATGGGTTGTTGGGCTTCCAAATATCGACGTCGAAGCTTTTTTCCCTGTAGTCGTTCTGGCATTTACCTGTGCTGCTTGCAGCTCTCTAAGGGTAATTTGTTTTGTATTAAAAGGGTCTACTCCGGGATTGTTAAAACGCGCAGCGTCTATTGAATATTGTTGTGCTTGTGCAAGTCTTTTACTTAATTTTGTTACATCTTTTCCTGCCGCTTGTCTGGCCGCTATTTTCTTTTCTAGAATCGTTTGTTTATTGCCAGCTCTAACCTGAGCAAAAAATCCACCACTCATTATCTCAAGATCATCTCCAGCTGCTCTGTGTCTGAGCATACCTTGCACTTGTTCTCTGGTTCGACCTGCTTCTGCTAATAGACCCCTTCCAACAGTACCATTAATGTTAGCCGACATAGCTCCACGATACGCCCTGGCTTCATCCATTACCTTTTTACCAATATTAGAATGTTTTACAAATCCACCAACAGTTCTTGCCATTGCTCCAACTGGGGAATACATGCCAGGAGCTTGAATCATTGCAGAATTGGAATGCATTCTAAACATTGACCTTGGATCAAGGTGATTAACTAATCTAGGTCTTGATTTTGGCATCGGTATGCCGCCATCGGCACCTTTAGCCAAACCTCTCATTATGTCTTCGGCATTATCGAGCTGCGCTAAACCAGTCCCGCTACTAAAAGCATGTCCAACAGATAAGTCAGCTTTTTTTCTTCTTGATCCCAAGGTTTGGAAAAATCCACCAAAAACTGAAGAACCCGGACTGAATCGGCCACCAACCATATCGGCATATCTAGTTCCTGTTAATCTTCTAGTCGAACCAGATCCTGTAAATCTTCTTAAGGTATCATTTCTTCTAAAAAAGGCTCCGGTGGTTCTATTGGTGTCTAGAAAACCACCCTTCATTATGGTGTTTGAACCCCTCATCGCATTGAAGCCCGCAAAAGCTTGAATAGAAGTTGGAGCCGTAAATTCACTCCATATACCAAAAGGACTAGAACCTTGTTCTACTTCTGTTGCATCGCCGTATCTAGCTTCACCGTGTCATTGGATCAATTGGCATTTTTAATATCCTCTTCTAGCGTTTTGCATTCCGTAAAACCATTTCACCCGAAGCACCAAGTCTTCTTCTTATCGACGGAGTATCATTTATATTTTGACCTTGCATTCTTCTTCTTTGATCAACATATGGATTGTCTTGCATTCTTCGAGCTGTTCTATCAAAACTTTTTTTAGCCATATATAATCCACCAGCAGCAACCCCTGCAGCAGTCAGACTAAGTGCACCACCCATTTTTACACTGCTTCTGCCTAAAGAACCAATAATTCTTGCTGCACCGGTATTTATCGGCCTATTGATAAATCTATCTTTGATTTTGTCTAAACCTTTTGATACTCCGAATTGCACCAAAACCTCCTGCCGCCAAAGAAATACCTCCAGCGGTTGCGGCAATTCCGCCAACCCCAGTCATGAAAGCGGCTTTAGCTCTACCCCCAGCACCCAAAGGAGAAAGCACTCTACCCGCCGATGCAACCGGTCCACCAACCATTTGAGAAGCATAAAAACCAGGACCAAAATCTTGTCCAGTAAATTTTCTGTCTGCTTCCGGATCATCAAAAGCCACATCCTGAGCAGCGTCAAAAGCAGGCTTTGTACCTGCGACCAATCCAGCCACTGCTGCGCCACCAATAAGTAGGCCCATTCCAGCTTTCTTAACACCAGGAGCATTGGATACGGCTCGACCAACCGCACCCATGCGACCAGCAAATCTTCCAACCCTATGCCCCAAAGGTGTTGGTGGACCAGAAACAGGGCGCATACGACGCGATATGAAATTCGCTGCCCTACCCGCCATTTGTCTTATTGTTGGCATAACATTTCTCCGTAATTTAACTAAATAAATAATCATATTTATTTGGACCCATTGCAGTATGATTAATTTTTCTTCTATCCAAATTTCCAACTACTCCAGCAGTGGAAAGAGGATCTTGTATTCTTGAATACGGCGACATTGAAGATTCCTCCATCATCAAATCCTGCCTTGGAGCCATCGCTGGCATCGTGGGCTGTTCTTCCATCGTTTCGTCGTATTCTTGTCTTTTACTTATTTTCTTGTAACCATAGTAACCAACACCAACGGCAGTTAGTGCCGCCAAACCAATTGCCACCGGTTTTTTATATCTTTGATATGCCCTTAAAGTAGAGCCAAATCTATCATTAAATGTTCTTCCAATTCTTAAATTATCCATTTCTTGACTTATATCAGAAGCAATACCCCTTTCATCTATTGCATCACTTAAGGCATTGGCTACCGTTACTGCTTGTGAGTCTCTTGCGGCATTTTCTGTTGCAGCTTCCAATGCGTCTCTCGCTGCTCCTGTGGCGTCCGTTGCCAAGTCTGATCTTTCGAAAGGTGAAAGTATTGCTCCTTCGTCACCTATATTAATAACTCTTGCCGTTCTATTACCCAATAACGTATCCATTTCAGGAGTAACGCTAACTTGCCTGACTGCATCTTCTATTCCCCTTGCGGGATCACCGCTTATTGTCCCAATGGAAACTCCGTTGACTTTTTAATGTTTCAACCAGTTGCGTTCTTGCGTGACTTTCGGGATCATCAGGATCAAAGGGTGCATCTATTCCGGCTAAAAAAGATCTTGTTTCTTCTAAACTACTCTGCATGTGTCGTATTTCTTCTGGATCTATATCTACTAAATCATCCGCGTCAAGCAATCGCGAATCAAGACTGGTAACTTCTTCTCTTGCGGCCTGCACCATGGAATCTGCGAGTATTTGTGCTTCTTCGGTGGTTGTTCCTTCTCCGGCAATATAAATATTGAACATTTCTCCATGTTCACCAGCAACTTTAGAAAGCCTGGCCCTATTGAGGGACCCTGCAGTCACATTAGTTGTTTGGTCTACGCTAACTGCTCCACCTACCGGAATCAAAGCGCCTGTAGCATCTACTGCATCTTGTTGAACCAGACGAGCTCCTGGTCGTGTTCTTGCAAGATCAAAAAGATCCCCTTCTGCAAGAAGACCGTGTCGTTTCATTTCTGTATTTTACTCTCATTCTTTGTGTCATTGTATTTGTTGCTAAAATTTTAGATTGAGTAATAGATCTTCCAACAGAACCAGTTCCCATACTGGTATCAGATCTACTCATAAATCTTGCCATTGTATTTGGTTGAAAATAGCTCATTCCCAATTCTGAAAGAATTCCTGAATGTTTAACAAACCTAAAAGGATCGGGACCTGCTGCACCACTTAAAGATATTGCTCTTTTTGAACCAATTGCCATACCTTGTCTTGCAGTAGATTTTGATATTTCCAAGTTAAGAGCTTTAGTAGCCAGATCCTGTGAAGCATACGGGCTTCCTATACCTGCTGCTACTCTTGCCAATCTTTCTATTCCTCCGGACTCACTAGTTCTCCTAATCAACTCGCCATACCCAGCATCGGGTAGGTGTCTTCCATCTCTTAAGAGCTCTTGTCGCAAAGATGCTTCTCTTGGAAGTTCTCTAGTTAAAGCAGTCATCGTTTGAATCAAAGAAGCGTCGTCTATTTGTGACAATGTATCTTGCATCGTATCGCTAGAAAACATTGGCCTGACGAGTCCTGCATTGTTTAACCCAAGGTGATCAGTTAAAACTATTCCTTCGGCTCCACCATACGAAAAATCTCTCAAAAGCCTAGATTGTTCCAAAACAGACAAATCACCATATGTCAAACCGGATCTTACCTGTCTAGAAAGATACGGATTACTTGTCCCAGATATTCCTGCTCCGAAAGTTTTGAGTTACGTTATAGGTTGGATCAATAGATCTTTGAATATTTTCTCTAACATAATCTCTCGCTCTTGGCATGTCGACAGTTCTTCTGTATGTTTCCAAAGTATCTGCCCTAGATGTTAAAAACGCTCTTTCTGTTGATTGAAATTCGTAAGATCTAGTTTCCGGGTTGAATGATATTCTTCCAGTTAAATCTTGTATTTCATTTGCTTTTGCGGTTATTTGCTGTGCAGTTATTGGACTAACTGACAAACCTAAAGCTGCATCTTGAGCTATTTGAGCTTGAATTATTTCTTCTGCTATCGACCTTATTTCCGGTCTAGTATATAGTGAAGTTAATTCTGCCCTAACAATTGATCTTTGTAAACCGACATCGGATGTGATGAAATCCAATCCTGCAGTAGTTATGTATTTCATCGATACATCGGTAGTCAAAGTTGGTGCGCTAGATTTTACTATTGCATCTCTAGCAAAGTTTATGAAATTTCTTCTGTTTGTAGGAAGATGATCTAAATTTTCCGGAGAAAAATCAAGCTGTCCGAGTTTGAACATACTTTGCATAAAAACCCGACAAATAAACGTCAGTTTCTGCAATGTGAGATCCCTGACTTATCATTTGCATTACTCTTCTTGCAGCGTTTTGATCTGGCCCTCCGTCAACTGCTTCTTCATGTATAAGTTCGAATATATTGCTTATTGCAGCCAGGTTGTCCATGGATTGAGGAGTAAATCTTCCCCCTATGGTCATCTGCTCAAATAATTCTCTTGATGCAAAAAAACCTGACTTATTGTACAGTAGATTAACAACCGCACTTCTTACTTCTTCCGGCATTGCATCCATGCCTGAGTACAGTGCTGATCCGGTTATCGAACAACGAGATTCCTCCCGACTGTAGATATCTTGCTTGTTCGGAAGAAGGATCAAGTATTGCTTGCGCAACAAATCCTTGCATTCTTTCTTGTATTTTTCTTCCGCATGTACACTCTACCTGAAAAATCTACGTCAACTATAAAATGAGGATCGTTGGTAATTCTTTCAGAAAATGCTGTAAGCGCTTGTTTCAAATTTTGATCAGTTTCAAAACCTGGCATTGACCTTGCAGTGGTCATTAATTGTTCGACGTCGAATCTTGCATTTTTGAACGCAATTGCATCGTACGACAAATAATCTGTCAGCTCTTGAGCTAACCTGGTTCTTGCCTGTTCTGGATTAGTGACGACATCTATTATGTCTGCTGCTGCACCTGCAGGAATTTCTTGCCCAGGAAGACCCTGACCTAGAGAAACTACTTCACCAGTAGCTGGAATTCTTATTAGCCCCCCTTCCATTCCTGGTTGCCTAAAAAATACCCTACTTCTGGTATCACCAATACTTATTCCGCCGTTATCTCTTACCGTGATACCTGTAGATGATAGAGATCTTATTCTAGACAATGCCCCCAAACCAGTTGTTTCAGAGTCTATCATTAACATGCGTTTTACCGAACCTGCTGCGGGCCTGATACCCATTGGGTCGTAAGTTCCGATCAGGCCTTAATTGTGCCATTCCAGAAACAAGCTGATTAAAAGTCATTGGCGATGCTGCGGACGCAATCATTGAATCAATTAAGCTTTTAGCTGGATCTATATTAAAATGTCTGGCATTCATTAATGCCATTGCTGGATGGACTTGCGGACTACTTAAATCAACGTCATACTTCATATGCGCTGCATACAAGTTTGCAGATGGAAGAGCAATTCCCGGCATTCCAAACTTTTGCATTACGTTTTGTAAACCAACAATTTCTTGGTTATAAAATTCTTTCAATCTTCTAGACACTTTGTAGTTTAAAAGACCAAAATCTATAGATTCTCCGCCTCAACGCTGTTTGAAGTCTTGCCGGATCAGGATTATACACTAAATTCTTAGGATCCTGTAAAGCACTTATGTATATTTTTTGAAAATTTTCATATTTATGCATAAACTGCTGTGGAGTACCAAAAAGCCCTTCTATTTCTGCAGCACTGCCCCTTATTCTATTCGATATTGCAGTAGATGGTGCAAGAGCACCGCCGTGCACCTCTCACACCTCTAAATTGTTCAATTAGATTTTTTTTTGTGTTGTGTATTATTCTATTTCTCGGCATTGGGTAGTTCCTCTTGCTTAGATTCTTCAATATACGAATCGATATCAATCACTCCCAATTTTTTCTTCAAAAGTTTTTCTCTTTCTAACTCTATTGATTGCACTTTATCTATTATATCCGATATGGCTTTGGCTGTATCTAGTTGCGATTGGCCAGCTTTAGCTCTCGCCTCTCGTGTTGCTAAAAGTTGGTTTCTAAGATCTTTTCTTCTTTTATGAAGTCTGTCTTCTAGCTCTACTGCAAGATGTAATTCTTTTCTTAATATAGGTTCTCCGGTATTTGAATCTATTCCTATGATGTTTTCTTGTACAAAATGTTCTTTAGCTAAAAGTTTTGTTTTTCTCATATATTGTATTTCTTGATCTACCAAATCTCGAACCATCGAAACTTCAACGAGATTATCCGGACTTACTTCTAGCTGATCCATGTACTCGTATGTAAACTGAGAAACCATTGACATTTCAATTGGACAAGGATCGCCTTTGGGGGCAAGTGACTCTTTGTGTAATGGACAGGTAGAAGCAAAGATACATCTTTCGGCTTCGCATCGCATTGGTATAGATGCAAACATAGATGTTCTTGTTTTTTGCGGTCTAATTAAATCAGACACCTTTTCTTTTTGTTCATCAGTCCATTCTTGCGGAAAAAATAAATCTGGTCTCAAAGATTCAAAATTTTTCATAAAAGCTTTTTTGTCGCTTTTTTCTATATTAGCCATTGAAATCAACCCAATCCACAGATCTCATCTCTCCATTGACGTATTTTTCTGTTTTTGAGCATCTGCAACGTGTACAGTAAAAATCCCTTGTTTCGCAAAGCATAAGCGTTTCTTTGGGGAAAGAAACATTTTCAGAAATAAAAATCATTTTTGACTCACACCTCTCACAATTCACATCAAGATAAATCGCTTATTGCTTGCTGCAAACTTCTTTGAAGCTTATCAGCCAGCTCTGCGCTTAATCCAGCGTTGGTAAAAACGCCTATCTCTCTCATAGAATCCGGAGACAAAAAAGAACTAGTTATGTACCTAGCACCTTTGCAGACTTCGCAATAAGAATCTTTTTCATAAGAACTGCACGTACACTTTTCTATTATGCCAAAAAATTCTAAAGCTTCTGCAACGTCAAACCATTTGTCTTTAAACAGTTTTTTTGTCTGCTCTTTGTATGCTCTTAACTTTTGTTGGTCACTAGACAAAAGCGTTCCCATGTCTAATGATTGTTTCATTAAACTGTTTATTGTTTTATACAAAAAATTTGCTAATTCAAAATCTCCGTTTTTATTTAAATATATTTTCCAATCACTCATATCGTTTTTCACTTTCTGTTGTTTTATGCGTTTCTTCCCAATCCTCTCGGTGTCTGTATTGGGTTAACTCCTTCTCTTCTCATTGCCGCAGATGGGCCTGCATAAGTTCTGTTGTATGCTGCTGTGCTGCTTGTTGTAACGGCAGAAGCAACGCCCATTCCTGTTGCAAGGCCGGCATACCCCATCATTCTTCTGTTTCTGTTTCTTATCGTTTGCAGTGCCGCGTTGTTTGACATAAATTGGCCAGCTGTGCCTCCGCGATGTGTTCCAGTTGTTGAAAAACCCCTTCTTGGCTCATACCCTTGTATTCTATATCTCACACCATTGCTAGCATTTGCTGGATCAATGTTAATTCTCATTCTCGGACTAACTGGATTATCAAAATCTCCCAATATAAGACCCCTAGGATTCCCCCCGATTCCACCAACTTGAGGATTCAATGGCCCTCCAGCAATCGCATGTGTCCTTGTACGAAAAGCTTCCGAGGTAGTATGTACACCCTGCCCCATATCTCCAGCCCTACCTAAACCTCTTCCTCTAAATTCCATAACTCGTTTGGCTACTTTTAGTCCTCTGCTTCTAAGGCCACCAGGTTGTCCTGACCTAAGAAAATTTCTTGCACGTTCGCCAAGCGGACCCATTTTCCTTCGACCGTTCAAAAGCGGAGAGACCACGGTCGTCAAGATATTTTGTGGTTGCAGTATTAATTACTGAACCAAAATAACCTAATGGATTTCCTCTTGGCATCGGCAACAATCTCCGTTTTTAGTATTTATACATTCCCTGAACTCTTCCTTTCGGAAGTCCAGATTTTGTTCTTTTTATGTATCCCGCACCCATATATCCCATTGCCACTGCTGCAGCAATTCTTTTACCACCCCTAGCATATATGGCTTTATCCATTTGCTGAGTTGACAATGGTCCAAATCCTTTTGTTCTTCTAAGTCCTGCAGGCAGTGTAGCGCCGACACGACCGCGCCTGACTTGGGTCTCCTATCATTTTACCTTTTGATCCTACAGCGTAACGAAATCCTCGATCAGCTAAGTTGCCCATGAAACTTGCAGTGCCGGCTTGTTGCTGGGTAGATGTACCACCAGCAGTGCCGCGCAAACCGACGCCTTAAACCTGATAACGCTGGTATTATTGGTCTTGTTCTTGGCATGTGTATTCCTTTAAATAGTTAAAAATTATATTAAAATAGTAAACATTAAATCTGCGATGTAGAGTATTTTGATTGTTTTCTTTTAGGTTTAATTGTCTTAAATATAAACTCATTCTCCGAAAAAGCTATTTCAAATTTGGAACCGCGTGGCATTACTGTTTGCATTAAGATATCTGCCAAAGGTGTCTCTATAAGATCTCTTCTTACCTTTGAGATACCTCGTGCACCCTGGACACTATCAACCCCCTTTTTAATTAATGCGTCGATAACATCGTCAGTGTAACTGGCAATAAAGCCTTTCTTTGATAATTTATCTACGACTTTGTACATTTCAAGTTTTCCTATGTCAATCAAGTTTTGATAAGACAAATAGTTAAAGACAATCATTTTATCAAGCCTGTTCAAAAACTCTGGCCTAAAATATTTCTTTACCGCCTCCACGCTGTTTTTCTCAACCATTGATCTTTGCGGTATCTCTGAAGTCGTAAGTTTTGCATCTATATTTCTAGTAAAACCGGCACCGGCTGAAGTCAGATGATTAACGGTTTTTTCGTTACCTAAATTAGTTGTTAATATAATTATTGAATTTTTAAAACTTATTTGTTCTCCTTTAGAGTCTGTTAGGATACCATCTTCAAAAACTCTTAAAAAAGTATTCCATAAGTCGGAATGTGCCTTTTCCACTTCGTCTAAAAGAACAACGGTATTTGGATTTTTTTTCATCATATTCACAAGGTGGCCGCCTTCATCGTGCCCGACATACCCAGGCGGTGAACCTATAAGTTTTTGATTTTCATGCTTGTGCTGATATTCTCCACAATCGATTCTTACCATTTGGGATTTTTCGCCAAATAGGTAGCTAGATACGGCAGCCGCAAGATGGGTTTTTCCAACACCAGAAGCTCCTGCAAAAAGAAAAATTCCTAAAGGCCTATTCTCGTCAGATAATCCAACTTGTGACCTTTTCAAGGCATTGACAACTTCTTTTATGGCTTCATCTTGGCCTATCACCTGAGATCTAAGATAATCTTCTAAACCAAGAAACTTTTGTTTTGTTATCCTTCTTTGTTTTATTTTTGTTTCTTGATGTCTAGTATTGCTTCTTTTATCGTTAATAAATTTTTTTACTTTTTCAAAATCTATTGGTAAGTTTTCTAGATCCACATTATTGTTAAAAAATGTAGGATCATAAAAATCTGGATTTGCTAAAGAAACCCAACTATCTATATCCAAACCTGGGTTTAACATTACACATCCGTTATATATGGATGTTAGGCATCTTTCAGCGTCATTTCTTGACATTCCGTCTTAGTGCTTCGGCAATATCTGTTTTAAGATTAAATGCAACGTTGTCCAGAACGCCTTTTTTAAATTCTTCTGGATTGTCGGTAGACAAGTTTTGTACCAAATCTTTTATTTCATCAGGGTCGAGCAATTTGTACTTCACGTACACTGAAAGGTCTGGCATGTAGATTTGGTAAATTCTCACTACATCTCGATTCTACTATTTTTTAAAAAGAGTGTATTACCTAATATAATAATATATAGTAATATAAGTGTAGTAGTATACGTACGGGGGAGGGGGGGAAGGGGGGGCGCTAAACAATTGTAATGCAGTGTCAAGTGCAAAATCAAGTCGTACATTATTTTTTTTCTATTATTTTTTCTATGTGAGGATACTTTTCCATACACGGTCCAGTAATTGACCAATATTTTAATAAATCCATTGGAGTTCTTGTTCTTTTAAGAATTACTAGCGCTCTCTTGTAATCGTAATTTATGTTTATTTTGTTATCCATATTTTTTCTTTCTGTTGCGTGGCAACCATTATACCAAATACAACAGTCCTACTGCGCTAGCGTAAAAAATGTTTCCTTGTGGTATAATTGTTGGATCATGGTAGAAAAACAAAAAGAATCAAAACAACTTGAATTAGCAATTGCTCAATTAGAAAAACAGTATGGTAGCGGATCGGTGATGATTCTTGGTAATAAGAATACCTCAACGTGGCCTTCGGTTTCTACTGGAGCACTTCCGTTAGATATAATTCTAGGAATTGGTGGGTTACCTCTTGGTAGAGTCGTAGAAATATACGGTCCAGAATCTTCTGGCAAATCTACGGTCGCGTTGTCTGTCATAGCAGAAGCGCAGAAGATGGGTTTGACATGCGCATACGTTGATGCAGAACATGCATTAGATCCAACGTACATGTCAACAGTTGGAATTGATTTAGATAAACTGCTTTTAGCGCAACCTTCTTACGGGGAAGAGGCACTAGAAATCGTTGATACTCTAGTCAAGACTGGTGAAGTCGGGGTGATAGTGATCGACTCTGTTGCTAGCTTAATTCCGAAAGCGGAATTGGAAGGCGACATGGAATCATCGCAAATGGGATTGCAAGCGCGTTTGATGGCCAAAGCGATGCGTAAGCTGGTTTCTTTGGCGAATCAACACAAAACGTTGCTTGTATTCACTAATCAGATTCGCAACAAGATCGGTATAATGTTCGGTAATCCAGAAACTACTCCTGGAGGTTTTGCTTTGCGTTTTGCTGCTTCTGTTAGAATCGATATTCGCAAGAAAGAAGATCTTAAGGACAGAGAAGGAAATTCTGTCGGAGTAAGAGTGAAAGCAAAAATCATCAAGAACAAGATGGCGCCCCCGATGAAAGTGACCGAATTCGATATCTTGTACGGTCAAGGTATAGATTATGTGGGGTGTATACTTGACGCCGGTATGGATGCTGGTGTTTTCACGCAGAAAGGTGCGTGGGTATATTACAATGGCGAATCATTTGCTCAAGGCAGAGATGCTTCGATTATCAGATTGAGAGAGGAAATTTCCTTGGCCAAAGAAATCAAAGAGAAAATCTTAAATGGCGACTGACGTCACAACCTGCCCGGATTGTTCTTATCCTCCGAAGTTTCAGTATACTCGTTTGCCAAAAACTGATGACGGTCAAACAAGAATCGAAGTTCATTGCAGAGATTGTAACGATATTTGGGTTGAGGTAAGTTTGTCAGAACCTGAAGAAGATTTGTCTGATGAATGACGATAAAAAAGATTCTTCGGAATATCAGTCGTCTGTGGAAGATTTGTACGAAAAGGCGTTAATCATTTACATGAATTCTAGAGATCTTTTAATCGAATTATCTGAATTGCTAGAACCCAAGAATTAATTCTTTTAATTTGCCCGTTTTCGCGACAAAATTTTTATTTATTTTTTTAACGTTCTAGTACTATATGTATACATGGACGATCGTTGGATGACCGAGATCTGGGATAAGTTGAGATCCCTGTTTTTGGAGAGAAAAGAGAAACACGGCGACATAGTGATGTTGTTTGAATACGAGTCCCGGTATCATGGATGATGACGATGACAGGGATGTCAAAAGAAGCGGGATGATTGCGATCTTTGAGAACGAGGACGGTAGGATGTGTTTTACTTTTTTCAGTCCGGCGCAGTGGGAGATGATTCAGGACGTCTCTTCCGTGTCGGATGTTCCGATGGAAGAGACGCTCCTGAACGTGATCAGGGATATGAACACCGTGGTGTTCTTGGACCCTGACAGCAATTAGTTTATTTGTTGTAGTGTTCCGTATGTCTTTGGTAGAAAGTTGACGTTGTAATATCCGTAGGTGAGAAAACCTATGGTTTCCAATGCTGCTTTCTTTGAGTAGTTCAACGGAATCTTTGATTTCAAGTTGTATACGATGTGGTTTTTTCCGCTCGATACGATCTTGTCCTGATAGGCTCGGTTGATGCAGAGTACTTTTTTGGTTTTCTGCCACGATTTGGCCATCTTTTGGATCAGTTCTATGTCGTTTCGTCCGTCGATCAAAACGGCGGCGTTAAAACAAATATCATGATCCTCATAGAGAGAATAAAAGAAATCACACGATTGCTTGTATCCCACATAGATGACGTGCTTATACTGTTTGGATACCAGTAGTCGTATCACCACTTTCTGCAGTTTATCCACCAAAGTTTCATCATCTCCATTAAAATAATATATATCGTGAGTAGAACTCAACAAATCGTGAAAAGCGTCCTTGAACGGGGCAGCCAGCAGTCTGGCATCCATCACAACCACTCTATCCAATTTATCATCCAATAATATATTCTCAGAGAATTTGGCATTATGCGCCAACGATTTCTTAGTAGGCATAGTTATTATCCCCATACCCGTCGTATCCGTTGTCCTCATCATAGAAATCGTAGTCAGAAGAAGAAAACTTCTCAAACACCGACTCTCTATCCTCGTTATACTCCTGTTCCAACTTCTCCAACGAATTCTCGTCATCGAAATCGTCAAAACGATTAACCTTACGTGGACCCATAACCTTAAACCTCTTTCCTGATAGTTTCCGATAATGAATATCAATAGAAGTATTTATTGCGCCGGCCAATCTAGCAGCCCCACCAACACTTGTCAAGTCCTACACACAAAAATATTTCCTTTTAAAAAAACCAACATAGGTAAAAATAAGGAAAAAAATTCAGGGGGGAATCTAGTACTTTTGTCCGTTTTTCAAAGCTTTAACGAGCCCACCGGAGTATGGGGGGCACGTTAATGTAATAGCACAACTGCCTAAGGGAGGTGATTGTCATTAAGCATATACTTCAATGGTTATGTAGACGGTGTGGAGTAGCATTCTCGTCTTATACGAGGACCTGCCCACATTGTGGTTATCAGCATTAACATTAATTGAATATGGAGGGGTAGATACTACGGTATCTGCCCCTCTTTTATTTGCCACCATTATAGGGATGGTGCGCAGGCTTTCCTATGTGCTAGTAGAACTAGTGCGTAGTGGTTGAAGTCTATGATATTTCCACGGCTAAGCCGGTGCTAGTAGGTGCTAGTACTGTGTGCTGTACGTGGACGATGATGGTAGGGATTATCTTATGGGTAGCCCGAGCCATCTACCCCAGTAACATGGGGTAATAAAACCAGGGTTCACACAACCAAAAGGGGGTGACAAATGAACCTAAACTGGCGCGAAAAGCGAGTCTGGGCAGTTCTTGCTCTGTGGCTCGTCTTTACGCCCGCAGTTAGCTGGGTCTTCAGGGTGATTGGTTTCACTCTGGGCCTGGTGAACTGGGCCGGAGTTGCGGTCGTGATTCTTATCACGATTTGTGGCTTCGTGTACCGTTCGCTGCGGTCCAACTTGGACAGATCTTCGGATCTGAGCTAAGGATGGAGCTAGCTGTATCCTAGGGAATTAGCTATGGGGGTAATTCTGTACTCCTGGCTAAGGAAATAGGGATACGGGGCTGGACATTGCCTGGCAACGGAAATGTGTCACAAGCGGATGCCGACAACGCTGTTAAAGAAGAGGGGCACTGAGGGGTGGACGCTTCGGCGTCTGCCCCTCTTTTATTTGCCACCATCATAGAGAAAGGGGGTGAATAAATGTTCACATTGATCATTATCACGGTGCTGGCTGCCGTGAGCGTAAGCGCAACAACGCTTGCGTACATCTCCAGCCAGCGTCTCCGCCACGCAGAAACAATGCGTGACGAGATGTATCGCAAGTGGAATCATGACATTGCGAAAGCAGTGTACGACAACGAGACTGTGACGCTAGCTCTCAAAGCTGAGAGGGAAGCCGAAAAGATCCGTCGTCTCAGGGAGAAAATCAATGCGCTACCACGCATAGAGGAAGACAGGTAACAACTTGTTTTCGGACAATGATGGCGGTCACCATGCCGCCTGACCAACCTAGAGGGGTGGACGCTTCGGCGTCTGCCCCTCTTTTATTTGCCGACATCATAGGGGTGTCGGTGAATACAACCAACAACAGGAGGATATATTGCGTAGACATCTACTACAGTGGATATGCACAAGGTGCGGGAAAAGATTCTCGTCTTACACGAGAACCTGCCCTCATTGTGGGCATCGGCACTAATGCGTAGAAAACGCAAAGATACACCTAAACCATTACCCTTGTTTCAGCATTCAGGCACTATTAACAAGTGTCTTGTTTGCTCGAACCTGGTTGATCCGCTCAAGCAGAACAAGAAGTACTGTTCTGCTGAGTGCGAGATCAAATGGACTAGGCCCGTAATATAACTGATTGGTAATCTGCGGGGCATAAGATATACAAACTCCGCAACAACCATAAGGAGGGGTGGACGCTTCGGCGTCTGCCCCTCTTTTATTTTGGCATTCACAAGAGTGCCCACGTAAACTCAAAGGAGAGCAGCAATGCCTAATACTCCATTGGCAGGAGAAAAGTACGGTTGTGCAAAACAACGCAGAGTCGTACATTTCGCAGTGACACTTGAGCAATACGAACGTATTGAAGATGACGCCATGCTGGCAAACATGACGGTGTCTGAATACATTCGTTTCAAGTTGCAATTGAATAAATAAAACGACGCCAAATAGGCTTCGTTGACCATCGATGGCGGTCACCATGCCGCCTGACCAACCTAGGGGGGTGGACGCTTCGGCGTCTGCCCCTCTTTTATTTTGGCATTCACAAGAGTGCCCACGTAAACTTATAGGAGGTAAACGTGAACATGTATACGTATTACAAGGTGAAGGATGCTTTCATCATAGCATTGATTGCTGTGATGTTGGTGTTCATCTACCAACAAACCAAGGACTACGATGCATTCAGCTGCAAGGCTGGTGTGTATCACGTCTATGAGAATGGCAACGTGTATGGTGCAGCAAGGGAGTTTTGCTCCGGCAATATGACCAATGCTGTAAATCATATTATGAAAGCCAATGATCTAGACAAGTCCGATCTTGGTTACTTGCACATCAACTCAAAGTTGGTTGTGCCGGCGATCGAATCAAAGTAGTACCAGCTTGCCGCTGACGGGTCGTCCGTAAACGGCAAAAGAGGGGTGGACGTTTCGGCGTCTGTCCCTCTTTTATTTTGGCATTCACAAGAGTGCCCACGTCAACTTACAGGAGGTAAACGTGGAAGAGGATAAGGTGGACATGCCGACCTTCAACATGGCATGGGGTGCGACGAAAGACGTTGTCGTGGAAATTCTCAGCGCTATTCTGGCGGAGAATGCTTCTACGACGGGGACTCACACGTTGCGCTCGCTTCACGCTAAGGCCAACGCTGCCGAAAACATCATGAATTGGTATGGTGTTCTCGTCTACGTCGACCCGAAGAGTGATCCAAAGCAATACTACGAAGTGTGTGCACAAATCCACAGGGCTGTGCGCACCTTCGTTCAAATTGCGAAAAACGACGCCAAATAGGCTTCGTTGACCATCGATGGCGGTCACCATGCCGCCTGACCAACCTAGGGGGGTGGACGCTTCGGCGTCTGCCCCTCTTTTATTTGCACCTATCATGGGGGTGGGATGCTGGATGCCAGCTGCCAATCAAGTGCTGGGGGAAGGAGCTGCTCATGACTAGCCGAAGGCTGGAATTGATGCAGTGGCTTTTCGACTTGGTTTCGGAAGTGAACAAAGCACATCCGGAACTGCAAGTGGAGATCCAAGAAGAAGAGGACGATTTGTCTTTTCACTTCTTCGGTCCCATCTTGCGTGTCCAGGGGATCTCAAAGCAGATCGACTGGAACAAGTTGGATACGGCAAGGAGGTTTTCGTGGGTCGACCACGCCCTCGGTGTCGTAAGGCCACCCGAATGGCAACTTGATTGGTTGACAACCGATCATGATGCCTTCGACGATTCGGTTCAATAAACCGATTTCGTGTTTCTGATCATGATGGCGGTCACCATGCCGCCTGACCAACCTAGAGGGGTGGACGCTTCGGCGTCTGCCCCTCTTTTATTTGCCATCATCATGGGGGTGGTGCGCAGGCTTTACAGCAAACGGTAGAAACGTTTGTGTGGTGGTTGAAGCTTCTGGTAATGCACGGGTGGCCCAAGGCAGCAGGTACTGTCTTGGTGAGCTGAACGTGTCGTTGGCATAGCCGTACACTTATGGTGTCGGTGGGTGCTCTAGCCTCTTGTTTAGGGGGAAAGACAAAACTTGGTAATAAGGAGGTAAACGTGTCTGATGTTTTAGGCTGCGGTCTTCGGTTTATGATGGCCATTGACCCAAAGCTTGTGGACGATTTCTTTGAGAAAGTCCGCGAAACCATCGACCCGTGCGATTGCCGTACCCAAGTGCTGGTCCGCCAAGTGGATGGAACGAGCATGGTAATAGTTACGGTAATTGAAACGCCGGTTAATACCAGGAATAACAAGTAACAACTTGTTTCCAGACCCAGATGGTAGTCACCATGCTACCTGACCAACCTAGAGGGGTGGACGCTTCGGCGTCTGCCCCTCTTTTATTCGCCATCATCATAGGGGTGGTGCGCAGGCTTTTCCAGCAGACGGTTAAAACGTTTGTGTGGTGGTTGAAGCTTCTGGTAATTCACGGGTGGCTCAAGGCAGCAGGTACTGTCTTGGAGGCTGAACGTGGCGTTGGCATAGCCGTACACTTATGGTGTCGGTGGGTGCTCTAGCCCCTTGTTTAGGGGGAAAGACAAAACTAACGATAATGGAGGGACCATCTTGGTCAAACTCTATTACCTCGTAGGACTCGTAGCGAATCCGGAAACTGGTGGCTCATTGAAGCTCGAAGGTTACGTTTCGCTGTGCAGTCGCTGTCGCAGGAACCTTGCTCGTCGTCGGACGATCGTTTGGATAAATGACCGTTGTCATTTAATCGACGAAAACCCCGGCACTGAGTGCGGTAATTGCGAAGGCGATATCGTCCAGCAGCGTTTAGCAGCTCACGTAGCTAGCTAATTGCCGGTGAGGTAACATGCAAGCTCAGTGATGAGCTTCCGGGGCGAACTGACGATGCCTGGCAACAGAACCAATGTCACAAGCGGATGCCGACAACGCTGATAAGAAGAAGAGGGGCACTGAGGGGTAGACGCTTCGGCGTCTGCCCCTCTTTTATTTGCCACCATCATAGAGAAAGGGGGTGAATAAATGTCCACTTGGGCCGAAAAGGTGATTGAGCTTAACTCTCTCATCCGAGTAGCGAACAAATGCACAGATCGCGAAAAGCGAGATGCCATGCGTTCCGAAGTGCGAGCTTTGACTGATGAAGTCGACGCTGCATTTCGCAAGGAAATAGAGGAAAACAGGTAACAACTTGTTTCCGGACAAAGATGATAGCCACTATGCTATCTGACCAACCTAGAGGGGTGGACGCTTCGGCGTCTGCCCCTCTTATATTTGCCATCATCATAGGGGTGGTGCGCAGGCTTTCCCAGCAAACGGTAAAATCGTTTGTGTGGCAGTTGAAGTCTTAAGGCAATTCGCGGCTAAGTCGCACCAGGCGGAGGTAATCTGTACTCCGACGAAACTGGTGTTGAACCTGTACGCGACGTTGATACGCTAATGCTATAGGGCATAGTGGTATTTTACCGTCTTTGAAACGGTAAGCAAAACTACACACTCACAACCTGGAGGATTTCTTGAACTTCGTAGATAATGGAGAAGTTTACGACACCTACATGGGCGTTGTGGCACGTGTTCTTGTGGCCTTGAGAGATCAGGGTTACGATTACGCGTCGTGCCTTTTCTGCGTAAGAGGGGCATTGATTTCTCACTACCAGTCCGAAGTGGACAAGGTGTATTGGGATTTCGACGACGGAAGGGTGTGGCTTGATGACGTGGAAGAATATGCCACTTTATCAGCTGAAGAAGAAACAGACAACAATGAGCGTCTCTTGGCTTTGTTACAAGAACAAGAGGATGCTCTCCTGTCGGTCTTGCATCGTCTTCGGGGCCACATACTCGGGAGTGTCGATTCTTCGAACGGTACAAAACGTTTGAAAGTTATTGACACTATTCCTGAACTAAACAAGCAATAATCGTTTAGCCGGGCGATGTGAAACACAAATGCGAGCTCAGTGATGAGCTTACGGGGCGAACTGACGATGCCTGGCAACAGAACCAATGTCACAAGCGGATGCCGACAACGCTGTTAAGAAGAAGAGGGGCACTGAGGGGTAGACGCTTCGGCGTCTGCCCCTCTTTTATTGTGGCATTCACAAGAGTGCCCACGTCAACTTACAGGAGGCAAACGTGACAGCAAGGAAAATCAAGCGCAGGCTTGACATGATCACACACGCTGTGGTCAGGACCGACCATTGGGGGGATCTCAAGATTGAGATTTACTCCGATAACATCAACCTCACTAAAGGCAAGAGGCTGTGGCAGCAATGCCGTCAGAATGTGACTTCTCGAAGTCATTCTTGGGTGGGGCAATCGGAAGACGGCGTTCTCATCGACGCTTTCTCCCATGATGGGTCGGAAAACTGCAATGGTGGGTTCGGAGGAAATATCTTCGAACTGACCATGGTGGACGGATCACACAGGGTTCTTTGTGGACCTTGGAGTGGTCGGCCATCAGTTCACATGTACAACGGAGCACCCGAGTACATGGAATTGACAGTGAAATACGGTCCATTTGGTGCAGGCATTCGAGGAGTCATAGAGGACCAAGGGTTCTCCAGGGAGTTCGTCGAAGCAGTCATCAAAAAGTTCAAGCTTGGTGTCCATCTAGTTCATTCTGTCGTGTCCATTGACACTTTAGGAGAAAACGTGATAGAGGTGGACTTGCAAGTAGTAGATAATTCAGTTAACTAACTGAGTTGTCTCGACAATGATGGTAGTCACCATGCTACCTGACCAACCTAGAGGGGTAGATGCTTCGGCGTCTGCCCCTCTTTTATTCGCCATCATCATA
>Ga0194131_10002050_pt1 | contig 33632 bp, 22 predicted proteins | sample TA2KigO120mmetaG_FD_148631 | JGI IMG/M metagenome (GOLD analysis project Ga0194131, IMG submission 148631) | Freshwater microbial communities from Lake Tanganyika, Tanzania - TA2015053 Kigoma Offshore 120m | ecosystem: Environmental > Aquatic > Freshwater > Lake | place: Tanzania: Lake...
CGCCAGCCGCGCCGACGAAGATGCGCGGCTTGCCGTGATCGAGCCACGCGTTCCAGAAACGGATCGGCATTGCGTCGTAGACGCGGGCCGTTGATTTCGTGTTCGACAACGGCTTGACGCTCGATTCCCAGAGCAGGAGTTTGCCATCGGGGCTCCACTTGGGATTGGCCAAGGCGGTCTTGGACGACGTTGCGCGTTGTGCCGCGCCGCCGCTGACGTTGAGGATGTAGATCTGGGCGACATCGTCGCCTTCGCGCTTGCCGACGAAGGCGAGCTTGGCGGAATCGGGTGACCACGCGGGGCTGGATTCGGGGCTCTTCGAGTAAGTCAGGCGGCGCGGGGTGGAAGAGCCGTCGGTGGGCGCGATCCAGAGATCGGACGACTGCTGCGCCGCGTCGTAAGCGGGCTCGGTGACAGAGAATACGACGAGTTTGCCGTCGGGCGAAACGGCGGGTTCGCCGGTGCGCTTCAACAGGAAGATGTCTTCGTGCGTGACGGGGCGCTTCTGCGCGGTTGCGGCTAACGCGGCCAGTGTGAGGAGTGCGAGGGTGCGCATGGGGTCATTGTGCCACGACGGCGAAGTAGTTCCGTACGGCTTCGATGCCTTTGTAGAAATTGGGCAGGTGGAATTTTTCGTTGGGCGCATGCAGGTTGTCGTCGGGTAGGCCGAAGCCCATCAGCACGCTGGGAATGCCGAGGTGTTGGCGGAAGAGGCCGACAATCGGGATCGATCCGCCCGAGCGCATGTAGACCGTTTTCGTTCCGAAGGTTTGTTGAAGCGCCTGGGCGGCCTTTTCGATAAGCGGGTGGCTGGTGTCGACGACGCTGGCCTCATTGGCCGCCATTAACTCGAAGCGGGAGGTCACTCCGGACGGCGTCGCTTGGGCGATGGCGGCGCGTAGATTTTCGGCGACCGCTTCGGGGTCCTGGCCAGGCACGAGGCGGGTCGATATCTTCGCCGATGCCTTGGCTGGGATGACCGTCTTGGCGCCGGCTCCGGTGAATCCGCCTACGATGCCGTGGACCTCAAACGTCGGGCGCGCCCAAGTGCGTTCGAGCACGCTGTATCCGGCTTCACCCGTGAGCGCCGGTGAGCCGACCTCGGTTTTGCGGTAGTGTTCTTGGTCGAACGGGAGCGAACGCCACGCGGCGAGTTCGGCGGGCGTAGGCGGTTGAATCCCGTCGTAGAAGTGCGGGATGTTGACGACGCCGTCGTTGCCTTTGAGCGTGGCCAGGATTCGCGCGATGGCTTGCAGCGGATTGGGCGCGGCGCCGCCGTAGACGCCGGAGTGGAGATCCTGCGCGGGGCCTTCGACGTGGATCTCGCCGTAAACAATGCCGCGCAGTCCGGTGCAGAGCGTTGGCAGGCCTTTGGCGAACATTTCGGTGTCGCAGATGAGAACGGCGTCGGCGCTGAGTTCGGCTGCGTTTTCGGGAAGGTACTCTTCGATGTGCGCGCCGTTGGATTCCTCTTCGCCTTCGATCAAGACCTTGATGTTGATGGGCAGATTGGGGTGTAGGCTCCGAACGGCTTCGAGCAGGATTAAAGTTTGGCCTTTGTCGTCACACGCTCCGCGCGCGAAAATGTCGTTGCCGACGATGGTGGGCTCGAACGGCGGTGTGCGCCATTCGCCGATGGGATCGGGCGGTTGCACGTCGTAGTGGCCGTAGAGAAGGAGCGTCGGTTTACCGGGCGCGTTGCAGTAGTCGGCGCGGACGATGGGGTTGCAATTCTCCTTTTCGACGAGGCGGGCGTTGGGAAGGTAGTCGCGAATCCAGGCGGCGGCGCGGAGGCAATCGGCCTTGTGCTCGGGCAGCGCGGAGATGGAGGGGATGCGGAGCAGGTCTTGGAGGGACTCGATGAGGGCCATTCGATTCACTCTATCCTGGAAGTTCATGTTCACCAATCGACTGGCGAAGGAACGTAGTCCCTATCTGCTGCAGCATGCTCATAATCCCGTGGACTGGTTTCCGTGGGGCGAGGAGGCGTTCGCGAAGGCGCGCGCCGAGGACAAGCCGATCTTTCTGAGCATCGGCTACTCGACCTGTCACTGGTGTCATGTGATGGAGCGCGAGTCGTTTGAGAGCGATGCTGTCGCCGAGATTCTGAACCGCGACTTTGTGTCGATCAAGGTCGATCGCGAGGAGCGGCCGGATGTCGATCGGATCTACATGCTGTTCGTGCAGGCGTCGACGGGCGGTGGCGGGTGGCCGATGTCGGTGTGGCTGACGCCGGAGTTGAAGCCGTTCTACGGCGGGACGTATTTTCCTCCTGACAATCGGTACGGCCGGCCGGGGTTTCCGTCGGTGCTGCGGCAGTTGGCGGGGATCTATCAAAATGAACGCGGACGCGTGGAGGAATCGGCGCGTGAGGTGATTGGGCAGTTGAAGGAAATGTCGGCGACGGCGGCGGGTTCGGTGGTCGACGACGATGTGACGCATGCGTTGTATCAGCACTGCCGGCGCACCTTCGACAAGCGGTATGGCGGCTTCGGAAGCGCGCCGAAATTTCCTCGGCCCTCGCTGTTGAATTTTCTACTGCGGTACTGGAAGGTGGAGCAGGAAGACGACGCGTTGGATATGGTCGTGAAGACGCTGCGCGCGATGGCGCGCGGCGGAATGAACGATCAACTCGGAGGCGGCTTTCATCGTTATTCGGTCGATGCGCGATGGTTTGTGCCGCACTTCGAAAAGATGCTCTACGATCAGGCACAGTTGGCGGTGTCTTATCTCGAAGCGTTTCAGATCACCGGTGAGGCGGAGTTTGCGGCGGAAGCGCGGCGGATTTTCGACTACGTGCTGCGCGACATGACGCACCGCGACGGAGGCTTCTTTTCGGCCGAAGATGCCGACTCGGTGATCGACGCTTCGAATCCGAAGGAGAAGGGCGAAGGCGCGTTCTACGTCTTCGACGCGCGCGAACTCGTCGCCGTGTTGGGGGCCGAGGAAGCCGCGCGATTTGGACCGGCGTTTGGTTGCCTGTCGAGCGGGAATGTTTCGCCGCACGAGGATCCGCACAGCGAGTTCACCGGTAAGAACATCCTCTATCGCGCCTTGGAAACGGAAGAGCCGTTTACCGAAGCGCGAGCGAAATTGATGGCGCTGCGGAATATGCGTGTGCGGCCGCATCTGGACGATAAAGTGCTGACGGCGTGGAACGGGCTTATGATTTCGGCGTTCACCAAGGGTGCGCAGGTGCTGGGCGACGATCGGTACTTGAAGGCGGCGCAAAGGGCGGCGCGGTTTGTGCGCTCGGCGATGTGGTCGGCGGAACGGCGGGTGCTGCTGCGGCGCTGGCGGGCCGGCGATGCGGGGATCGACGGGTTTCTGGACGACTACGCGTTCTTCGCGCTTGGCCTGCTGGATCTTTATGAGACGTCGTTCGACGACGGCGATCTGGAATTCGCGGTGACGCTGGCGGAGCGAATGATCGAACTGTTCGGCGACCCGGCGGGGGGATTCTTTTCTACGGCCGAGGGCGATCCGTCGCTGGTGATGCGTTTGAAAGAGGACTACGACGGCGCGGAACCGTCGGGCAATTCCATGGCGGCAACGTTGATGCTCCGGCTTGCGGCGATGACAGGCCGCGAGGAGTTTAGCGTTGCGGGGCGAGCGACCCTGGACGCGCTGGCCGAGCGATTGAACAAGCAGACGGCCGCGGTTCCGCAGTTGTTATGCGCCTGGATGATCGCAGCCGGCGCCGAGCGGCAAGTGGAATTCGGCGGCGCCGATCCGGCGGAGCTGATCAAAGCCGTTCATGCGAAGTTCACGCCGTTCGTTGTGAAGCTGCGCGGGAAAGACGTCGGCGGCCCCGCTGTCGCGCGTGTTTGTGAACATTTCGTGTGCAAGCTTCCGGTAAGCGATCCCGCGGAGTTGGCGGCACAAGTAGAATAGAAGTTTCTCATGGAACCTAAATTCCGAATTGCGGCGATCACCGATGAATTTTCGCCCGCCGATCCGGCGCTGGCGCTGGCCCAGATGGAGAGCATTGGCATGACCGGCGCCGAACTCCGCGTGCTTTGGGGCAAAAACATCATGGACCTTTCGCCGGATGAGCTCGCCAAGGCGAAAGAGCTGGCGCAGCAACACAAGATGGAGGTCATCTCGATCGCGTCGCCGATTCTGAAGTGTGTGTTGCCGGGCGCGCCGGAAATCGATACGCGATTCCAGCAAGACATCTTTAATTCGAAACACACCTTCGAAGGTCAACCGAGGCTGCTGGAGCGCGCGTTTTTGATCGCGAAACACTTCGACGCCAAGATCGTCCGCGTGTTTACCTACTGGCGCACCGTGCAGCCCGAGGCGTGTTTCACGGCGATCTGCCGCGCCTTGGCGGATATGGCCGATCAGGCGCGCGTGGAAGGATTGATCATTGGAGTCGAAAACGAACACGCCTGTAATGTCGCCACCGCGGCCGATTCGGCGAAAGTGCTCGATGCCGTCCAGCATCCGAACTTGAAGCTGGTCTGGGATCCGGCGAACGCGCTGGTTTCCGGCGAGGATCCGTACCCTGGCGGCTACTCGTTGTTGCCGAAGGACCGCATTGCGCATGTCCACGTCAAGGACTGCCATATCGACGGGCATAAGCCGATTTGGGGGCCGGTGGGAACGCGCGCCGTGGATTGGAAAGGGCAGATTGGCGCGCTATGGAACGACGGATATCGCGGGTGGTTGAGCCTGGAGACACACTGGGCGGGACCGGGCGGAAATAAGTTCGAGGGATCGACGATTTGCGGGTGGAACATTCGCGGTCTGGCTTCGATGTAAACTAGGCTTACTTTTCGGTGACGTTATGCCCTCGGCACGCGTCATACCTTTGATAAGGGAGTGTGAATGCACAAACGGAGAATCTGGATCACCGGCCTGCTGCTCGCCACGCTCCTTGGTGTGGCTTACGCGCAGCGGCGCGGCGGTTTCCGGGGCGGATTTCCATTCGTTGAATACGAAGACCAGCCGACGCCCGCCGATGCTGGCGACAAGACCGAGTTCGTGTTTGCGCGGATGATGTATCCGAATTGGCGGTCGAATGACCGCATGTGGTCGATGCGCGGGGCGTGGTCGATCGACTACCCGAAGGCCGACCGGCAGTTTGTGCAGGGCGTGCGGCGATTGACCCGCTTAAACATTCGGTCGGTTGAGCAGGCGGTGAATCTGGACAACGGCGACGAGGTGATGAATTACCCGTGGATGTACGTAGTCGAACCGGGACATTGGGATCTGACCGATTCGCAAGTGAAGAAGTTACGCGAGTATCTGCTCAAGGGCGGCTTTCTAATGACCGACGACTTTCACGGCAGCTTCGAGTGGGACGTGTTCATGCAGTCGATGCAGAGAGTGTTTCCGGACCGGCCCGTGGTAGACCTGCCGAAAACGGAACCGCTGTTCCACGTGCTCTACGATCTCGACGACAAGTTTCAGATTCCGGGGATCGTCAACTACCCGTTTGAGCAGACCTACGAGTACGACGGCGTGAACGCCAACTGGCGCGGAATTTACGACGATCACGGGCGGTTGATGGTGGCGGTTTGCCACAACATGGACATCGCCGACGCATGGGAATGGGCCGATTCGCCACACTACCCGGAACGCTACGCGTCGTTAGCGTATAGAATCGGGATCAACTACATCATGTACGCGATGTCTCACTAACCACACATGTTTGAACTTCTCTTCCATCATCCGTTGAGCGTCTATCGCAAGGGCGAACTCGTGTGGCAGAGCGGCTGGCCGCTTTGGATTCTGGCGGCGTTGATTTTCGCGGGTTGTGTGGTGACGGCGTTGTTCGTTTGGCGCAAGACGCACGAGGCCGGGTGGCCGACGCTGCGGGGCGCGACGTTGTGGCTGTTGCAATCGTCGGTGCTGACCGCGCTGTTGCTGCTGTTGTGGCAACCGGTGCTGAGCGTGGCGACGTTAAAGCCGCAGCAAAACGTGGTGGCGATTTTGTTGGACGATTCGAAGTCGATGGCGATCTCCGATGATGGTTCGGTGCGCCGGGACTTGGCGCAGAAGGCGTTGGAGAGTGGTTTGCTCGACAACTTGAAGAAGCGCTTCCAGGTGCGGTTTTACAAGGTCTCCGACCATCTGGAGCGCATCGAAGACTATCACGGCTTGAAGACCGAAAAGGCCGCCAGCCGTATCGCCGATGGGTTGAAACAGATTGCGGCCGAGACGGGCAGTCTGCCGATCGGCGGCGTGTTGTTGCTCTCCGATGGCGCCGATACGAGCGGCGGAATCGACCGTGAAACGGTCAATGCGCTCAAGAGCCGGCAGTTGCCGGTGCACACAATCGGCTTCGGGCGCGAGCGGTATGATCGCGATGTCGCGCTGGTGGATGTGCAGGTTCCGGTGCGCGCACTGGCCGATTCGCGCCTGGGCGCACAGGTGATTTTGAAGCAGCGCGGCTATGCCGGTCAGAAGGCGACGTTGCAATTAAAGGACGCCGATAAGGTGATCGGCTCGAAGCAGATCACGCTGGCCGCCGATGGCGCGGCGCAGACTGAAACACTTCTGTTTAATTCGGGGCCGGCGGGTGTGCGGACGTTGTCGGCCGCTGTCGCCAACATGCAGAACGAGGACAACTTCGGCAATAACGCGCTGACGCGGTTGGTGCAGGTGGAGGCGCGCAAGCCGAGGATTCTCTATATCGAGGGCGAGCCGCGTTGGGAGTTTAAGTTTATCCGCCGCGCGGTGGAGGACGAGAAAACGATTCAACTCGTCACGATGTTGCGGACGACGCAGAACAAGATCTACCGGCAGGGCGTAAAGGATGCAAAGGAACTCGAACAGGGTTTCCCGGCGACGACGGAAGAGATGTTCGCTTATGAGGGCGTCATCATCGGCGCGGTCGAGGCGAGCTACTTTACGCCGACACAGCAGGCGCTGCTGAAGGCGTTCGTCGACCGGCGCGGTGGTGGTCTGCTGTTTCTTGGCAGCCGGGCCTCGCTGGCCGATGGCGGCTATTCGGCGAGCGAGTTCAACGACATTCTGCCCGTCTCGGTTGGCGACCGGCGCACGACGTTTTTGCGCGAGAAGGCCACCGTGGAATTGACGGCGGCAGGCCGCGACAATCTGTATCTGCGATTGGAGGAAGACGCCGCGCGCAATGCCGAACGGTGGAAGAAACTTCCTGAGTTGGCCGATGTGCAGAATCCGGGACCGCCGAAACCGGGCGCCGTCGTATTCGCCGATGCAATTTCCGGACGGGGCCGCACACCCCTGCTGATCACGCAGAACTATGGCCGCGGCCGAACGGCGGTGTTGGGGACAGGCGGCACGTGGCGCTGGCAAATGTTGCAGCCGATCGAAGACAAGTCGCACGAAATGTTCTGGCAGCAGATACTGCGTTGGTTGGTGAGCGGCACGCCGGGAACGGTTGTCGCATCGTCGACACAATCGGTGTTCACCGATGAGACGCGCGTTCCGTTGCGCGCCGAGGTGCGCGGCAAGCAGTTCGAAGTGTTGCCGGACGGACAAGTGGAAGCACGAGTGACGGGACCGGCGGGCTCGGCGGCGACGGTATTGTTGCAGCCGGATCCCGTTCAACCGGGCGTCTACAGCGGTGAGTACGCGGCGGAGCAACCGGGATCGTATCTGGTCGAGTTTATCGCGTCGCGCGCGTTGGAGCAGTTGGGCACCGACACGATCGCGTTCCGCCGCGAGGACGGCTTGGCCGAGAGTTATCACACCGAGCAGAACCGCGAACTGCTAGAACGGCTGAGCGCCGAGACCGGTGGGAAGTACTGGAAGATCGAAGAGACCAAAACGCTGCCGGAGGAGATCACGTTTTCCGAGGCCGGCATCAACACGCGCGAGATTCGCGACTTGTGGAATCTGCCGGCGGTGTTCCTGCTGATCGCCGCGCTGCGCGGCGGCGAGTGGTTGTTGCGGCGGAAGTGGGGTGCGGTTTGAAACGGCTTCTACTACTGGCGAGTTTGGCTGCGCCTGGAGCGACGTTCTACGTGACTGTCTCCGGCATAGGCGGCGAGTCTGTCTACGAACAACGCTTCCTTGCGCTCGCCATGGAGATGGACAAATTGATGCGTTCGACCGCGGATGCGAAGGTGACTACGCTTACTGGTGAAAACGCGACGAAGCCGAATGTGCGCAAGGCGCTAGACGAGGCCGCTAAATCGGCGGCCGCGGGCGATACGTTGATCGTGACTTTGATTGGCCACGGCAACTTCGACGGCGTGGATTATAAGGTCAACATTCCGGGATCCGATGTCACGGCGATCGAACTCGGCGAGTGGATGGACAAGGTTCCCGCGCAGAAGCAGGCGGTGATTAACACGACCTCGAGTTCGGGCGGATCCATTGACGCATTGAAGCGCGACAACCGCGTGGTCGTTTCGGCGACCAAGGCGGGATCGGAACGGTTGGCCACGCAGTTCCCGCGGTTTTGGGTGGAAGCGCTGCGAAATCCGGAGGCCGACGCGGATAAGAACGAACAGATCAGCGTGCTGGAAGCGTTCCGTTACGCGGATCGAAAGGTTGTCGATTTCTATGAGTCGCAGAAGCGGCTGGCCACCGAACACGCGATGCTCGAAGATACCGGGAAGGGAAGCGGCGTGCGGGCGCCGTCGCCGGACAACGGCCACGGGTTGCTGGCGGGGCAAACGACACTGGTGCGGTTTGGGTCGTTGCAGCAGGCGGCGAAGTCGCCGGAGAAGCAGGCGCTGCTCAAGAAACGCGAGGAGTTGGAATCGAAGATCGAGAAGTTGAAGTTTGAAAAGGCGTCCTACGATGTCGCCGAGTACCGCAAGCTGCTGTCGGTGCTGCTGGTCGAACTGGCGAAGTTGCAGGAGGAGATCGATAAGTGAAATCTCTCGTCCTGATGATGGCGATAGCGGCGCAGGCGGCGACTCTCGACGAGTGCCGCGAACATAAGCGGCGCGGGCGGCTGGATCGGTCCAAGGACTGTTTCGTGCAGCTTGTGTCGAGCCGCGATGCGTATTTACAGGGTGAGGCGTTTTGGGCGCTGGGCGATTTCAAGACGGCCAACGACCGTTTCCGCACCGCCGTGGCAAACAAACCCAAAGATCCGCTGCCGCGTGTGCGTTGGGGCAGGATGTATTTGGAGCGCGGGCAGCGTAAAGAAGCCGCGGACCTTTTTTCTGAAGCGTTGGAGATCGAGAAAGACTACCCGCCGGCGCTTGTCGGCATGGGCTATCTGGCGTCGTCGAACTTTGAATCGAAGGCGGTGGAGTTGGCCGAGAAGGCGCTGGAGAAAGATCCGAAATTGTTTGAAGCGCGCGAGATGCTCGCGCGGTTCGCGCTGGAAGAGTACAACGAAAAGCGGGCGCTGGAAGAGATCGACAAAGCGCTGGCGATTTCGGCGGAGGCGCTCGATGCCTTGATGCTGCGCGCGACGATCGACTGGCTGAACGACCGCGACGGCAAGCAGTGGATCGACCGGCTGGAGAAGATCAATCCCAACTACGGCGAAGGCTATTCGATGGCCGCCGGAATACTCGTGATCAACCGCCGCTACGAGGAAGCGATCGCGTTATATCGCAAGGCGCTTGCGAAGACCCCCGAGTTGCTGTCGGCGAAGGCGGAGCTTGGTGTGAATCTGATGCGGCTGGGTGAAGAAGCCGAAGCGCGCAAGCTGGTCGAAGAGTGCTACGAGGCCAACTGGCGCACCGCGCAAGTGGCCAATACGCTCACGCTGATGGACAGCTACAAGAACTTCGTGACCTTCAAGAAGAGCCGAATAATCCTGCGCGTGCACAAGAAGGAAGCGGAGCTGTTGCGACCGTACTTTGAAGCGGAGTTGGATCGCGCGGTCGACGTATTCGAGAAGAAGTATCAGATCAAGCTGGATCGGCCGGTGCAGTTGGAGGTCTATCCCGATCACGAAGACTTCGCCGTGCGAACGATGGGCCTGCCGGGACTCGGGGCGTTGGGCGTGACGTTTGGATATGTTGTCGCGATGGACTCGCCGTCCGGGCGCAAGCCGGGCACGTTTCATTGGGCTTCGACGTTGTGGCATGAGTTGAGTCATGTCTATGCGCTCGCGCTGACGAAACATCGTGTGCCTCGGTGGTTCACCGAAGGGCTCGCCGTTCACGAAGAAACGGCTGTCAATAGAGAATGGGGCGATCGTTTGGATCCGACGACGATTCAAGCGATCAAGGGCAAGAAGTTGCTGCCGGTCGCCACGCTTGATCGCGGCTTCGTGCGGCCGTCGTATCCGAGTCAGGTCGTGGTGAGTTATTTCCAGGCCGGGAAGATCTGCGACTTCATCAATGAGAAACACGGCTGGGAACGGCTGCTGGCGATGCTGAAGGATTTTTCGAAAGGCACGCCGACGATCGAGGTCGTCGAGAAGCGTACCGGCATGAAGCACGAGGAGTTCGACAAGGCGTTTTTGGAGTGGCTGGATGCACGAGTCGGCGAGCAGGTGAAAGGATTCGAGACGTGGCGGAAGAATATTGCATTGGCCAACGAGATGCGCAAGTCGAAGAAGTGGGACGACGTTGTATCGTCGACCGAACGGCTTGTCCGCGCCTACCCCGACTATGTCGAGCCCGGTTCGGCCTACGAAATTCTAACCGAAGCGTATGAGGCCAAGGGCGAAAAAGACAAGGCGATCGCGATGCTCGAGTCCTACGCGAAGGCGGGCGGCCGCACGCCGGCAACGCTTAAGAAGCTCGCCAAGATGCAGGAAGACGCGGGTTTGAAGAAACAGGCCGCCGAGACGCTCGAGCGCATCAACTACGTCTACCCAGTGCAGGATCATGAGTATCACAAGCAGCAGGGCGAACTTTGGCTCGCCGTCGGCGAAAACGCCAAGGCGGTGCGCGAGTTCGCGGCCGTGGTTGCGTTGAAGCCCGTGGATTTGGGCGGAAGCTACTACAATTTAGCCAGAGCCTATCGCGCCGCCGGACAGTTGGATCAAGCGCGCGATGCCATCTTGTTGTGCCTGGAAGCCGTTCCTAGTTTTCGTCCGGCCCAGAAACTTCTCTTGGAGCTTTCAAAATAAACATGTCGACCACCATTGCCCCTTCGCTTGACGCCACGGATCTCCGTGCGCGCGTCGAGCGCTTCCAGGAAGCTCACGCGAACATCGTCGAGCAGATACGACGCGTCATCGTCGGACAAGACGAAGTTGTTGAACAGGTGCTGACGGCGCTGTTCGTCGGCGGCCACTGCCTGATCACAGGAATGCCGGGAACGGCGAAGACGTTGCTGGTGCGTACGCTCGCCGACACGCTCGGACTTGTTTTCAAGCGCATTCAGTTCACGCCCGATCTGATGCCGACCGATATTACCGGTACCGACATTATCGAAGAAGATCAGGCCACCGGCAAGCGCCAGTGGACCTTTGTGCAAGGGCCTCTGTTCACCAACGTCCTGCTGGCCGACGAGATCAATCGCACGCCGCCGAAGACGCAGGCGGCGCTGCTCGAAGCGATGCAAGAGAAGAGTTGCACGGTGCGCGGCAATCTCTATCATTTGACGCCGCCGTTCTTCGTGCTAGCAACGCAGAATCCGATTGAACTCGAAGGCACTTACCCACTGCCGGAAGCGCAGCTCGACCGCTTCCTGTTCAACGTGCTGCTCGATTACCTGCCTTTCGACGAAGAGATGCAGGTGCTGGGGCTGACGACGACGACGCACATCGCCAAGGCCGATCCCGTCACGTCGGCGCAAGAAATTCTCTCGATGCAGGAACTCGTCCGCATGGTGCCGGTCGCCGAGAGCGTTGCGCGGTACGCAGTGGCCATCGTCCGCGCCACTCGGCCGACCGATCCGTCCGCGCCCGACATCGTAAAGAAGTACTTCAACTTCGGCGCCAGCGTCCGCGGCATTCAGAACATTATTCTCGCGTCGAAGGCGCGCGCTTTGATGAAGAAGCGCTATCACGTCTCGTTCGAAGACGTCGCCGCGATGTCGGCGCCGGTGCTTCGTCACCGCGTGCTGCTGAACTTCCACGCCGAATCGGACAAGGTGACTCAAGACCACGTACTGCGAAAGTTGCTGGAAGCGGTGCCGGCGCCGCGAGACTAACCTCATGCAGCAACGTTTCCTCGATCCGAAAGTGCTGGCGTCGATTTCGAATCTCGAACTCGTCGCCAAGACCGTTGTCGACGGCTTCATCGCCGGCCTGCACCGGTCGCCGCATTTCGGATTTTCGCAGGAGTTCGCCGAGTACCGTATGTACAACGAAGGCGACGATCTGCGCTTCGTCGACTGGAACGTGTTCGCTCGAACCGAGCGCACCTACATTAAGCGGTACAAGGGCGAAACGAATTCCCGCTTGACGATTCTCATCGATGCCTCGGCATCGATGGGTTACTGTTCGAACGGAGTGACCAAGGCCGATTACTCCCGCTATCTTGCCGCGTCGATCGCCTATATGGCGCAGCAGCAGCGCGATGCCGCCGGCGTCATCGTCTTCGACGACGACGTTCGGGCGTACGTGGCGCCTTCCTCGCGCCAGGGTACATTCCGCCGTACGATGAACGCGATCGAACAGGCCGAACCCGGCAAGGCGACCAACTACCAGCGGCCGTTCTTTCACTTCCAAAGCATGTTGCGCAACCGGCGTGGTCTGGTGGTCGTCATCAGCGACTTCTATGACGATCCCGAGGTGATTGTGAAGCTGATCGAACCGCTGCGTTATCGGGGCAACGACGTCGTGCTGTTTCACATTTTGGATCCGCAAGAGGTGCGGCCGAAGTTCGATGGCCCGGTGTTGTTGATCGATTCCGAAAACGAATCGGAATTGGAAACGTCACCTGAGTATGCGGCGCAGGAGTATCGCGCGAAGATCGACGCGCATGTCACGGCGCTTGCCGACAAATCGCGCGCGGCGGGCCTTGCGTATCACATGCACACCACCGACACGCCGCTCGATGGGGCGTTGCGCGAGTTTCTGCTCGTGCGGCAAGGGAGGGTGTAGGTGGGATTTCTCGCCCCATGGTTTCTCGGTGCGGCCCTGCTGGGCGGTTTGCCGGTATGGCTGCATCTCTTGCAGCAACACAAGACCACGCCGATTCGTTTTTCGTCGCTCATGTTTTTCGAGAAGCGCACGACGACTTCCACGCGTCAGCGAAAGTTGAAATACTACGCGCTGCTTGCGCTGCGGCTTCTCGCGTTGCTGTTCCTGATCTTCGCGTTCTCGCAGCCGTACTTCGAGCGCAAAGTCACCGCGGGCGGCGGCAAGCGGATGACGGTCGCGGCGATCGATAACTCGTTCAGCATGCGCCGCGGCGGAGCGATCGACGCGGCCAAACAACAGGCGCTGGCCTTGGCGTCGAAGATCAACGCCGCCGAACCGGGAGTGGTCGTGGCGTTCGGCAGCGGCGCGCGCGAAATCGGCCAGAAAGCGGAAGACGCGACCACGTTTCGCAACAACGTGAACGCCGTGGCCGCGGGCGATGAGAAGACCGCGTATGCCGAGTTGTCGCGCATCGTGCGCGGGCTCAGCGAAGCGCATCGCATGCCGGTCGACGTACATCTTTACACCGACTTGCAGAAAACCGGGATGCCCGCGCGCTTCGCGGATCTGCAACTTCCCGCCGAAGCGAAACTGGAAATTCACGATATCGCGCCGAAGGAGTTGGCCAACTTCACAGTTGAATCGGTGACGCCGCCCGGCCGCATTTTCGATACCGCGAAGGCGCGGGTGCGTGCGACCATCGGCGGATTCCAGACGCCGAAGGCGATCAAAACGGTCGCGCTGGTCGTCGATGGGAAAGTGCAGAAGTCCAAGCCCGTTGAGATTCCGGAGAAGGGCCGCGCTTCTGTCGAGTTCATCGGTATCGACAGCGGCTACGGTTTCCACAAGGGTGAAATTCGCATCGACGACGCCGGCGATTCGTTCGCCAACGACGACCGTATGCTGTTTTCGATCGAACGCTCCGACCCGCGACGGATTCTGATGCTGCATTCGGCGCGCGATTCGCGCAGCCCGATCTACATGCGCGCCGCGCTGGATGCGGCTGTTCCGAACGCGTATCAGATCGATGCGGCGGCGATGGAGTCCACCTCCACGCCGAATCTGCAAAACGTCTCGTTCGTGATTCTTGCCGATCCCGGCAACCTGAACGCGACGCTCGAGAGCGCGCTGAAGGACTACATTTCAAAGGGCGGATCGATACTGATCGCCGCCGGTTCGCTGGCAGGCGCGACAAACAAACTGGCGGTCTCGGGCCTTACGATCAAAGAGTCCCGTCTCGCCTCGCGCAGCGGCGAGATGTTTCAATCGATTGCGTCGAAGGAACCGCTGCATCCGGTGCTCGAGCGCACGCTGCGCATTGAGGCGGTGAAGTTTTATCAGGTTGTCGCGATGGACCCGGGAACAACCGCGAAGGTCCTCGCGAAAACCGCCGATGCGACGCCGGTGATCCTGGAGCAGCGCCTCGGCGAGGGCCGCATTCTGATTCTCGCGTCGCCGCTCGACAACCTTGGAAACAACTTGCCGCTGCATCCGACGTTTCTGCCACTCGCGGAAAAAGCCGCACATTACCTGGCGCGGCAAGAGGAGTCGACCGGCGTCGTTAGCGTTGGCCATGGCGTGGAACTGCGCACGGCGACCGAGCGAGCGGCCGCGGTTGAGGTGCTCGATCCGAAGGGCGAGCGTGTTTTGACGCTGGAGCAATCGACGAAGGCGACGTCTTTCGCGCCGGCGGCCGAAGGCTACTACGAAGTGCGCCGCGCGACCGGGCGGTCGACGCTTGTCGCCGCCAACGCCGACCGCCGAGAATCGGACTTCACAAGAATCGAAGAAGAGACGATTGCGTTGTGGAAATCGACGGGCGAGCCCGCCGCCGACGGCCCGCGATCGGCTTCGGGCGAGCGCGTCGAGCGGCGTAGTCCGTGGTGGTGGTTGCTGTTGTTCGTGCTTCTGTTTACGCTGGCTGAAGGAGTGCTGGCGTCGCGTTATCTGTTTGGACAGGGTTCGTCGGAATTCGGCGAGCCTGTAGCGGTTGGATCCAAGGAGGCTGCATGAGCGCGTTAGAGAGTTTAGACCGGTACATCAAGGCGCTGGAGCGGAGAATGCGTCTGGCCGCGTGGACACGCGGACTTGCGATCGCGGCGTTGTGCGCGCTGGTCGCGACGCTGCTGCTGGTGCTCTACACAAACGCCTCGGCGTTCAACGAGACGACGGTGCTGATTGCGCGCTTCTTGCTCTTTATCGTGCTCGGCCTGGCGATCGCCTTCGGTATTGTCATCCCGCTCATTCGCATCAATCGCGACCGCGCCGCGCGTCGCGCCGAATCGATGCTGCCGTTCGGCGACCGGCTGCTCACCGTTGTCGAGCATCGCAACGAAGCCGATCCGTTTCTGGAGTTGATCGCCGCCGATGCACTGCCGGTCGCGCAAGCCAACGGCGCCGCGGTGATCGTTACTTCGCGTCTGCTGATCATGACGGGTGCGCTCGCGATCGTCGGAGTGGGTGGCATGTGGTGGCTGTTGAACAAAGGCCCGGGCTACTGGGGCTACGGCGCGAATCTGTTGTGGTTCGGACCGCCGAAGATCGATGCCGGGGCGTTCTACGACATCAACGTGCAACCGGGCGACAAGGCCGTGCGCCGCAAGAGCGACGTGACGATCAGCGCGCAACTGGTCGGCCTGCAAGGGACACAAGTGCGCCTCTATGCACGATACAAAGGCGCCAGCCAGTGGGAACAATCGCCGATGATGCCGCAAGGCGCGGGCTACGAGTTCATCTTCGCCGGACTGCCGGATACGGTCGAATACTATGTGGCTTCTGGCGCTGTGCGTTCGAAGACGTTCAAGTTGACGGCGCTCGATCTGCCGGGCGTGAAGAACATCCGCGTGACTTACGAGCATCCTCCGCAACTCGGCATCAAGCCGACGGTCGAGGAGAAGGGCGGCGATCTACGCGGCGTTGTTGGCACGAAAGCAAAGCTGGAGATCGAATTCGACAAGGCGCTGACCGATGGCATGGTGGTGATCGACGGCGAGGAGACGAGGTCGCTATTGATGACCGCGCCGACCAAGGCGCAAGTCGAGATTACGATCGCCAAGAGCGGCGTCTATCACATCGCCACGCGCGAGATGAACGAGACGGTGCGATTGACCGACGACTACTTCATCGAAGCGCAGGACGACACGCCTCCGGTGGTTTCGTTCCGGCGGCCGGGTCGCGACGCGCGCGTGAATCCGGTCGAAGAGGTGCCGATCGAAGTCGAGGCCTCCGACGATTTCGGACTGCGCGGGCTTACGCTGCACTACTCGGTCAACGGCGGCGCGGAGAAGACCGTGAACATGCTGTCGAGCGCCAACGCCAAAACGGCGGACGGCAAGATGCTGCTGGCGCTTGAAGATTACAAGATGCAGCCCGGCGACGTGGTTAGCGTTTGGGCGACGGCGCGCGATGCGCGAGCGACCGTCGATACCGATATCAAGTTCATCGAAGCGATGCCTTGGGAACTTGAGTACACGCAATCGCAGCAAGGCGGGGGCGGTGGTGGCGGTGGTGGTGAAGAAGACGGCGGCAAGATCTCCGCGCGGCAGAAGGAAATTATTGCGGCGACCTGGAATCAGCTGCGCAATCGCTTCGCCGACAAGAAGTCAACCGCCGAGAACGCGAAGTTTCTGTCGGAGATGCAGGCGAAGTTGAAGGATCAGGCGAAGTCGCTGGCGGAGCGCATGAAGCGGCGTGAACTGGCCGGGTCGAACGAGGAGTTCAAGACGTTCACCAAGGAGATCGAGTTGGCCTCCGATGCCATGGGCAAAGCCGCCGATCAGTTGAAGAGTTCGAAGTTCAAAGATGCGCTGCCCGATGAGCAAAAGGCGTTGCAGCATTTAATGCGCGCTGAGAGCCTGTCCAAGCAGATTCAAGTGGCGTTTGGATCGCGGGGCGGAGGCGGCGGAGGTGGCGGCGGGGCCGCGCGCGATCTCGAAAACCTGTTCGATCTCGAACTCGATACCGAGAAAAATCAGTATGAGACGGGCCAGCAGAGCGCGTCGGCCGAGGACAACAAAGAGAAGGAAATCGACGAGGCGATGCAGCGGCTGAAAGAGCTTGCGCGGCGTCAACAGGAACTCGCGCAGCAGCAGCGGCAGCAACAGCAGAGCTTTCAGCAGAAGTGGCAGCAGGAGCAATTGCGCCGCGAAGCCGAAGAGTTGAAGAAGAAGTTGCAGGAGCTGTCGCAGCAAAAGGGCCAGCAGCAACAAGGACAGCAGGGTCAACAGGGCCAGCAGGGGCAGCAGGCTTCTTCGTTGCAGGGGGGCCAGCAAGGGCAATCCGGACAGTCGCAGGGACAACAAGGCCAGCAGCAGCAAAACTCCCGCGATCGTCTTCGGCAGATGGCGGGGCAGGCCGGCCAGAAGCCGCAGGATCCGCGCTTGCAGCGAGCTCTCGAAAATCTCGAACAAGCGACCAAGGACATGCAGCGCGCCAATCAAGGCCAGCAGGGGAATGAGCGTGCGTCGGAAGCGCAACGCGCCGCCGACCGTTTGAGCGAAGCGCAGAACGCGTTGCGCGGCATGCGGCAGGAGCAGGGATCGAATCGCGTCAGCGATATGGCGGAGCGCGCGAAGAGACTCGCCGAGGAACAACGCGCACTCGCCGATCGGGTGCAGAAAGAGTTTGGCGCGCAGGGCGCGCGGCCCGGAGAAGCGTTGCCGCAAGGGCAACGCATGGATGTGCAGAATCAACTCGCCGAGCAGAAGGAACGGATGACGCGCGAAACGCAGCGGCTGGAACGCGACCTGCAGGACGCAAGCCGGCAGATGCAGGGATCGCAGCGCCAGACCGCGACGAAGCTTCGCGAAGCTGTCGGGCAGATGCAGTCCGACCAGGTGACGCTGCGAAACAAGATGCTCGGTGAATACTATCGCCGCGGCTTGGCACCCTACCTCGGTTCGCGCGAAGAGACGCTGGCGCGCGATCTCGAAAAGCTGCGCAAGCAGATCGAGGGCGCGCAACAAGGCATGGATCCGAACGCCCGCGATGGCGGTAGGGACGAGCGTAATCTCGCCGGTATCGAGCGGCTGCGCGAGCAGATGCGGCAGATGGTGAATGGACGGCAACAGGGCCAAGGCCAGCAGCGTGGTCAGCAAGGACAGCAGGGCCAGCAAGGTCAAGGACAACAGTCCGGCCAAGGCCAACAAGGCGGCCAGCAAGGCGGACCCGGCGGACGCGATAGGAACGGCGGCGCGTGGGGTGGCGGCAATCGCGAATGGCGCGACGGCACCGCGATGAACGACGGCACACGCGATTTCAACAGCATGGCCGGCGGCGCGAATCGTGCCTGGCAGGACGGTATGCGCGCGTTGCAAGATCTGCGCGGCCAGGCTCAGAACAATCCCGAGATGACCAAGGAACTGGAAGCGATGTTGCGTGAGATGCAACGCCTCGATCCATCGAAGTTCCCGGGGAATCCGCAACTGCTCGAGAAGATTCGCACGCAATTCCTGCCGGCGCTGGAGCAGCTTGAGTTGAAGCTGCGGCGCAACATGGAAGAGGCAACGGCCGGCAACGTTCGCAGCGGCAGCGGCGAGCGCATTCCGCCCGGCTACGCCGAACAGGTCGCCGAATACTATCGGCGTTTGAGCAAGGGCAACAAGTAACAACATGCGACTTGCAATACTGCTTCTCTCGCTGTCGGCGGCGGGGTCGCCCCCGCTTGCCGAACCGGCGATTTCGCCGGATCGTAAGGAAATCGCCTTCGTTTCCGGAGGCGATATCTGGACCGTCCCCGCGCAAGGCGGCGAAGCGCGTCTATTGATTTCGCACGCGGCCAACGACACGCGTCCGCTCTATAGTCCCGACGGCAAACGGCTCGCGTTCCTGTCGACGCGCGACGGTGCGGCGAACGCGTATGTGCTCGAACTGTCGAGCGGCGTCATCACACGGCTGACGCACCTCGACCAGACGCTCTCGCTTGACGCCTGGTCGCGCGATGGCGAGTGGATCTATATCTCGACCGCGCACGCTGAAGTGGGCAACCTGCAGGACATCTATCGAGTGCGCTCTACCGGAGGAACTCCGATGCCGGTCAGCGCCGATCGCTACGCGAGCGAGTTTCACGCCGCGCCAACTCCAGATGGCAAGCGGCTATTGTTCGTCGCGCGCGGCTTGGGCATGACGCAGTGGTGGCGCAAAGGACGTAGCCACATCGATGAAAGCGAGATCTGGATTCTCGACGAAGCCGCCGCCGAAAAGGACAAGCAACTTCTCGGCCGCGGCGCCAAGCAACTCTGGCCGCAGTGGATGCCCGACGGCCAGTCGTTCTATTTCGTCTCCGATCGCGGCGGCCCGCAGAATCTGCACCTCTACACAATGGGCAAAGGCGAGCGCGCCGTCACCAAGTTCACCGACGGCCGCGTGCTCTTTCCATCGCTGAGCGCCGACGGCAAGTTGATCGTGTTCGAACGCGACTTCGGCATTTGGAAGCTCGACACCGCCTCCGGCAAGAGCGAGCGCATCCCAATCATCCAGCGCGGCGCGCCGGCCACGCCGCGCGCGACGGAGTTTCAGCGCGCCACACAAGGGTTCTCCCAATTAGCGCTTTCGCCCGATGGGAAAAAGATCGCGTTCAACTACTGGGGGGAGATCTGGGCGACATCGGCGAAAGAAGGCGGCGAAGCGTTCCGCGTGACCGCGAACATCGACGGTGACGACGATGCCGTTTGGTCGCCCGACTCGAACCAACTCGCTTACACCGCTAGCGGCGACGGTGTGTCGCACATCGCGGTATACGACTTTCGGACCAAACAATCGCGCACTCTGACTTCCGGTGCGTCGACGTTTGTGCGCCCCGCGTGGTCGCCCGATGGGAAGAAACTCGCTTACTTAAAAGGCGGCGAAGAGCTCTTCGTCCACGCGCTGGACGGCAGTGCTACGTCGATTTACAAAGGCAAGATCCGGCGCGACGGCGCGGTCTGGTCGCCCGACGGCGAGTGGCTCGGCGCCATGCTCACCGACGAGCGTGGATTCGTCAATGCCCACGTCATCAAGACCGATGGCTCGATTCAGCACCAAGTCAGTTGGTTGCCGAATACGCAGGGCGGCGGGCTCGTGTGGCTGCCCGACGGCTCGGGGTTGATCTTCACGACGAATCAGCGCACCGAGCCGATTCGCATCGCAAGCGTTTCCTTCAAGCCGCGCGCCCCCGAATTTCGCGAAGCCAAGTTCCTCGCGCTCTTCGAGAAGAAGGAGGTCAAGCCATCGAACAAAACCGAGATCGCACTCGACGGATTGCGCGAGCGGTTGCGCATCACCCCGCTCGATGTGAGCGCTTTCGGCGCCACGCTGAGCCGCGATGGAAAGCAACTGGCGTTCGTGGCCGATCTCGCCGGGGCATCGGCGATCCTGCTGCTGGCCACCGAGGCCACGGCGCGGCCGCGCACGCTACTCACCGGCCCGGGACGGAAGTCAAATCTCCGTTGGGATGCCGACAACAAGACGATCTATTTCCTGCAGGACGGCCGCGTCTCGTCGATCGACATCGATCAACCGCAGCCCAAGAGTATCAACGTATTGGCGGAGCTTGAGAGGAGGTTCGAGGACACCAAGCGCGCCATGTTTCGCGATGCGTGGATGACCATCCGCGACCGCTTCTACGATCCGGCGTTTCACGGCGCCGACTGGAACGGTGAAGTGAAACGCACCTACGGCGAACAGATCGGCCGCGCGCGCACAACCGACGAAGTGCGGCGGTTGTTGAATCTGATGGTGGGTGAACTGAACGCGTCGCATCTTGGCGCGAGCGCGGCGCCATCCGGCGACACGGGAACCGTAGGCCGGCTCGGTATCGACTGGGATGTGAACGCCTACGAGAAGGAAGGGAAGTGGCGCGTCGCGCACGTTCTGCCGCGTGGCCCCGCGGCGCTCGCCGGCATTCAAGCCGGCGCGGTCATCACCGCTATCAACGGGGAAAGACTCGATGGCGCCACCAGCCTTGACCGGCTACTGGCGCGCCGCGTGGGTAAAGAAACAACGCTCGACGCGTTTCGCGTACTGCCGATCACAACGGTCGCGGAAAGAGCGCTGCGCTACAGCCAGTGGGTCAACGAGCGCAAAACGTTCGTCGACAAGTGGAGCGGCGGCAAACTTGGCTATGTCCACATCATGGACATGGGTTCGGATTCGCTGACGACACTTGAGCTCGACCTCGACGCCGTCGCGCAGGGCAAACAGGGCGTTGTCGTCGATATCCGCAACAACAACGGCGGTTTTGTCAACGGTTACGCGCTCGATATTCTGACGCGCCGCAACTACATGAACATGCAGATGCGCGACGGTCCGAACGTCACCGCGCGCGCCGCACTCGGCCAGCGCGCCATCGGCAAGCCGACGATTCTGATCACCAATCAACACACGTTGAGCGACGGCGAGGATTTCACCGAAGGCTATCGCGCTCTAGGGCTCGGCAAGGTGGTCGGCGAACCGACCGCTGGATGGATCATCTACACGAGTAACGATCAACTCATCGACGGCACCCTGTTCCGCGTGCCAGGCACCAAGATTACGACAGCCAGCGGCGAGAACATGGAACGCAATCCGCGCCCTGTCGACATCCGCGTCGATCGCCCGATGGGCGAAAGCTACCGCGGCGCCGACATTCAACTTGAGACCGCCGTAAAAACACTTCTCAGCCAACTATGAACCGCCGCGTCTTCTTATCCCTTGCAAGCTCGGTTTTCGCCCAACAACAAAAGCCGAACTTTTTGTTCTTATTCGCCGATGACCTTGGTTGGGGCGATGTGGGCTTCAACGGCCGCAAGGACTGGTCCACGCCAAACCTCGACCGCATCGCCGCGCAAGGCACGATCTTCGACCGCTGGTACACGGCATTCCCCGTCTGCGCGCCGTCGCGAGCGTGTCTGATGACCGGCCGCTACGGCATCCATCACACCGTGCGCAATAACAGCGTCGACATCCCGGCGGGCGAAGTCACCATCGCCGAGACGTTGAAAGGGCAGGGCTACGCCACCGCGCTGTTCGGCAAGTGGCATCAGGGCGCGCGCAACCAAACGCATCCGCTCGATCAAGGCTTCGACGAGACGTTCGGCTATCTCACCGCGCAGCACGCCTGGGAACACTTTCCGAAGAAGTTCTGGCGGGGGCGCGTCGAGGAGGAGGTGTCAGGCTATAGCTGCGACATCATCGTGAAAGAAGCGATGCGCTTTCTCGATCAGAATCGCGCGAAGCCGTTTTTCCTCTACCTGCCGTTCATCGAGCCGCACTTCTACATCGAAGCCCCCGAAGAGAACTTGAAGAAGTATCGGGGCAAGTTCCCCGAGAAGGAACCGTCCAAGCCCTATCGCGCCAACTACGCCGCGATGATTGAACGCCTCGACGCCGCCATAGGCCGCGTTGTCGCGCATCTCGACAAACTCGGCTTACGCGAGTCGACCTGCATCGTCTTCACCAGCGACAACGGCGCGACGTTTGAAGCGGGCAATCAAGGCGTGTCGGCGTTTCACGATTCCAATAGGCCGTTTCGCGGGCAGAAGCGGACGCTCGAAGAGGGCGGCATCCGCATGCCGTCGTTCGTGCGATGGCCCGGCAAAGTGCCCGCGGGCAAGCGTTCGAAGGAGGTCGTACATATGATCGATGTGCATCCGACCTTCGCCGCCCTCGCCGGAACGAAGGCTCCCGCCAACGTCGACGGCGCCGACATGAGCGCTGTCTGGCAAGGCCGGTCGAAGAGTCCGGAACGCACCGTTTTCTGGGAGTGGCCCGAGAATCCTCGTCAACTCGCCGCCATGCGCGGCGACTACAAGCTGCTCGACATCAACGACGCGCGCTATCTCTACAACGTCGACGCCGATCCCGGCGAGCGCCGCAATCTCGCGCCTGAAATGCCCGAACTGGCCAAGCGCCTGGCCGCCGATATCGATGCCTGGCTGAAGACCGCCGCGACGCCATGAAACTCGCGCTGCTCTCGATCGCGATCCTCGTCGCCGTGGCCCAGACGGGCCGCCCCGGCGGCGGAGTCCGGCGGTGGGCGCAGTATGAACGCGAGATGCAGGATCCGGCCGAAGATCCGCCCGACGCGTGGGAGGAAACCGAGTTTGCGTTCGCGCGGTTGCGGTATCGGTCGGGCCGCGATGGTTGGCGCGCGCGATGGGGCGTCGACGCCAACAAAAGCGACCGGCAGTTTATTCAAGGCGTGCGGCGGCTCACGCGCATCCACGCGCGCAGCGTTGAACACATCGTCGATATCGACACCGACGAGATGTTCAATTGGCCCTTTCTCTACGCCGTGGGCATCGGCGATTGGAACGTCTCGGAAGCGCACGCCAGACGCATGCGCGCGTTCTTCGATCGCGGCGGATTTTTCATGGTCGACGACTTCCACAACGAAAACGAATGGGCTCGTTTCATGACCGGCATGGAGCGTATCATGCCTGGCTGCCAGGCCGTCGAGTTGCAGGACAACGATCCGATTCTGCACACGGTTTACGATCTGTCGAAACGCTTCCGTGTGCCCGGTCTAAACGTCGTGCACGACGATCAGATCGAACGCGGCGGCATCGAGCCGCACTGGCGCGCGATTCTCGACGACAAGGGCCGCGTGATCGTCGCGATCTGCTTCAATCAGGATTTGGGCGATGCGTGGGAGTGGGCCGATATCCCGGAGTACCCGGAGATGTACGCGTCGATGGCCTATCGGCTTGGCGTGAACTATCTGATCTATGCGATGACGCACTAGAGCGAACGTTACGGGTGCACCACAGCGGGCCGCAGCGCAGCGAGGGCCTCGGCTAGCGCCTTCAACTGCAGCGGCTTGGTCAGCACGCTGTTCATGCCGGCGTTGAAGCAATCGACGCGGTCCGATTCGAAAGCGTTGGCGGTCAGGGCCAGGATTGGCGTCTCACGGTTCGGACCATCGCCGGAACGTATTCGCAGCGTCGCTTCAATGCCGTTCATCACCGGCATCTGCATGTCCATGAACACGGCGTCGTAGCGCCGTTTGGACGCCGCCTCCACGCCCGCTTCTCCGTTCGCCGCCAGATCGACCGCATAGCCCAACCGGCTCAACATCAGAGCGGCCACACGTTGATTGACCGCGCTGTCGTCGACCACCAGAATCGTTCCAACGCTTTCGGCGAGCGGGTTTGCGCCGAGACCCGTCTGCGCGGCCATCAGCTTGCCTAGCCGGGCTTGATCGATCGGCTGAAGCGGCAGCGCCCGGCGGGGCGTGGCCCCGGCTTTCCAGGGTATGCAGCGGACCTCTCCGCGCGCGGTCGAATCGGGCGTAAATCGAATGACGGGATCGGCGCCGCCGACCGACCACCCAGCCTGGCCGAGAAGCGCGGCAAGCCTCGCGGCATCAGGGCCTTCGAAGGCGATCTCCACCGCGCGTCCTTCGCCAAGAGGCAACGGTTCGGTTAATGCGGGACAGGGCAGTTCGATTACGAAGCGGCTGCCTCTCTCCGGCGCCGGCAAGTATTCTATTTTTCCTCCCATCAGCACCGCCAGACGTTTGCAGATCGCCAGTCCGAGACCGGTTCCGGTATGCTGCGCGTGCGCTTGTTGGAACGGCTGAAACAGATGTTTGGCTTGCTCGGCCGGAATGCCGATACCACTATCGGTCACCTCGAAGCGGACGATGTCGCCAGCGGTTGAGACGTGCAGCGACACCTCGCCTTGCCCGGTGAATTTGACAGCGTTGCTTAACAAATTGACCAAGACCTGGCGGACTCGATTGCCGTCGCCGGAACGCCGCGGATGCAAATCCGGAATTGCTTCGACTCGCAGCGCCACGCCCTTGGCCTTCGCCTGCGGATCAAACAACGAGGCCAGGGAGTCGAGCAGCGCAATCAGATCGAATGGCGCGGTGATAACGTCCATCTTGCCGGCTTCGAGCTTTGACAGATCGAGAATGTCGTTCAATATCGCCAGCAGTCCGAGCGCGGAATCCCGCGCCGTCGAGACACAGTCGCGCGGTTCGCTATCGAGGCGTCCGTTCATCAGATAGTCGAGCATGCCGATCACGCCGTTCAGCGGCGTACGAATCTCGTGACTCATCATCGCGAGAAACACGCTTTTGGCGCGGTTGGCGTCGATGGCGGCGTCGCGCATGCGGTCGGCTTCCTGCTTTTTCGATTGCAGCTCGTCGTAGGCCCGCGCGGCCGAGGCGACTGCGTCGCGCTGCAGCTTGACGATATACATGAACTCGCGCGCGGCGTCGTGCACCGGAAGATCGGCGATCGAAACGTTATGCCGTTTGGCCTCTTCGGAATCGGTGACCCACGGCGAGACCGGAAACAGGATCAAGCGCTCCCGCTCGCGCCAAATTGCTTGTCCGCGCAGGCGTGCGCCGGCGACGGACTCAAGAAGGAACGCGTGTTCTTGCCGTTTACAAATCGCCTCGCAGTCGGGGACGAAACTCGGTCGCAGAATTTTCAACGCGTCGAACAACGACAGGCCCGAGCCGATTTCCGGAACGACCCGTTGCAGCTTCGGACCGAATTGAAGCACTTGCATCCGGTCGTCACAAACGATGTGGAACGGAAACAGCTCGTCGAGCAACTCGGCGTCGAAGCCCAATCTATCCGGCGTGGGCGAATTCGACGAGGAATTCATCATGATCCCTGCCCGCGCCCGCATCGGCGGGCAGATGCTCGGAGGTTGCCGAGACCTCGAAGTACTCAAAGAGTCCGTCCAACAGTCCGGTCACCATCGGCCCCAAGCCCGCTCGATGGGAGACGTAGTGTATGCGGAGTTTGTCCTCGCTCAGCCTCTCACTGTAGATTTGCGGCGGTTTCAATTCCGGCATCGCCATCATCATCCGGGCGTGCATGTCGTCGAGGTTTTCGAGGAAGGAGACGAGCCCCTCCTTGCCTTTCGGATACATCTCGAACACATCCTTGTGGCCTTCGCGCCCCGTAAACTTGACCCAATGTCTGCCGAAGGCTTTGAGCACTTCTTCCGGAGGAGCGCCAAGCGTCGCCGACACCTGGCCGACTAATCCATAGGTGATCGCATCCGGATAATTCTGCATCGCGACAAACTGCGTCGTATCGACTCCGGCGTCCGTGCAGATGTTCGTCCACGCCTGTTCGCCGTGACCACTGACGACCAAGTCTTGAATCGCCTTGTTTACTAATCCGTACAATAGAGTTCTCCCTCCTGTCTTTTCGGTAAGCGGAGGCAAAACTTGAATGCCAAACGAGAACGAGACGATGAACGGCGCCGATTGCCTGCTGCATTCGCTGGTCGCCAACGGGATCGATGTCTGCTTCATGAACCCGGGAACGAGCGAGATGCAGTTTGTGTCGGCGCTCGACCGCGTGCCGGCGATGCGCGGCATTCTGGGCCTTCAGGAGAACATCTGCGCGGGGGCGGCCGACGGCTATGCGCGGGTCACGGGGCGGACGGCATCGACGCTGCTGCATCTGGGCCCTGGGCTGGCCAACGCGCTGTCGAACCTGCACAACGCGCGGAAGGCACGTTCGCCGGTGGTGAACATCGTCGGCGAACACGCCACGCAGCACACCGCCTACGACGCGCCGCTAACGGCAGATACCGAGTCGTTCGCGGCGCCGGTATCGAAGTGGGTGCACACGACGACATCGCCCGAAGACATCGCGCCCTCCACAGCCGAAGCGGCGCGCGCGGCCAATACCGCGCCCTGTGGCGTGGCGTCGCTCATCGTACCCGCCGATCACTCCTGGCTGCCGGCTTCCGCGGCGGCCGGACCTTTGCCGCTCCCGCAACTGCCGCGTGTTGACGACGCGCGGATCGACCGTGTCGCGGCTCTGCTTCGGGGCGGGGGAGCGGCGTTCTATGTGGGCGGCCGGTCGTTGTCACGGCGCGGTGTCGAAGCGCTTGGCCGCATCCATCGCGCGACGGGCGCGGGAGTGTTCATGAACCGCTTCTCGGCGAGCCTGCCGCGCGGGCGGGGCCGCGAGTTCCTCGTTCGCATGCCGTACTTTCCCGAAGTCGCCGAGGCCGCGATGGCGGGCGCACGGCATCTCATCCTGGTTGATACCGCCGAGCCGGTGTCGTTCTTCGCCTATCCCAACCGGCGCAGCACACTCGCACCGCTTGATTGCGCTATCGCTCCTTTCGTGAGCGAGACCGAGGACTCGCTCGATGCGCTCGAACGGCTGGCCGAGCGGTTCCCGTTTGTGCCCGAGGTTTCAATCGAAATGCCGGCCGAAGTTCCGACGGGCGCGCTGACGCTCGATGCGATCGGCCTGACACTCGCGCGCCTGCTGCCCGATGACGCGATCGTCTCCGACGAGATGGTCTCCTCCGGAGAGACGGTGAATAAACATCTGGTCGACGCCGCGCGGCACACGATCCTGCCGGTGTGCGGCGGCTCGATCGGCCAGGGACTGCCGGTGGCGGTGGGAGCGGCCGTCGGCGCGCCGCATCGCAAGGTCTTCGCGATGGAGGCGGATGGCAGCGGCATGTACACGCTGCAGGCGCTGTGGACGATGGCGCGCGAGAGGCTAGACGTTACCACGGTGATTTTCGCTAATCGACGATACCGCATCCTTGAGATCGAGATGCAGCGTACGGGCGTGAAGTCGATCAAGCCGCGCGCGCAGTCGATGCTCGATCTGCACGATCCGGAACTGGACTGGTGCGCACTGGCGCGGGCGCAGGGCGTGGAAGCGGCGCGCGCGGAAACGGCGGAGGCGTTCGCCGACCTACTCAAACAAAAAGGGCCGTTTCTGATTGAGGCGGTGTTGTAGAAGGCTCAGCTTTCTTCGCGTTTGAACTTTCGAAACTCGACCGGATCCCAGTGTTTGGGATGCAGGCGTCCTTCGATCAATTCAAAGCGGCCGGTGGGGATGGCGTGATACTCATGCACCCGGAACCGGACCGCCGGTTCGCTCTTCCACTCGGGGTCTTCGACCAAATCAAACAACGAGATGGCCATGCGCACCAGGGCGCGCTCCCAATCCTCGGCATCCTGGCGCTTTTCGAGCAGTTCGAGCAGATCCTGCTTTACAGGGGACATGGCTCTGCCTACTAACGGATGCGGGTTGAGACGAAGTTGATCGTGAGAATCGTCGTGGCCGAAATGCCCTTCGAATTCGTCACGGTCAGTTCGAACTTATACGGACCGAACTGCTCGCCGAGTTGGATACGGGTGACCATCGAGTTCGGGTCAAGTACGACCGCCGTTCTCTCCAGGGCGCGCCATCGGTAGCTGAGCGTCAATCCTTCGGGGTCGGTCGAGGCCGCGCCGGTGAGCGTCAGGTCGCGGGACAACGTATCGAAGTTCGGGCCGGCGTTTGCGGTGGGCGTAACGGGCGGGGTCGTCGTGCGGACGCGCACCGTCACGTCGCACTTGGCCTGCTCGTTCTTGGCGTTCCAGGCGATGAAGGTGTAGGTCGTGGTCGCGGTCGGATTAACGACGACCGGGCTGGACACGCCGAGACCGTTCAACGTAACGACCGTCGCGTTGGTCGCCGTGAAGGTGATCGAGGCCGGATCGCCCGCCTTGCCGGCTTCAACCGGATTGGCCACACACGAAGTGAACGCCGGCGGAGGCGTCGGCGGTGGCACGAAGGGCCGCACGTTGATGCCGATCGTCGAACTGATCTGGCCGAACGAGTTGGTCGCGGTGATGGTGTAGACCGTGGTCAGGTTCGGTGAGACCGGTGCGTTGCCGGAAAGGCCGACCGTGCCGAGCGTCGAGATCGAAACGTTGGTCGCGTTTTCGACCAGCCAGTCGATGGTCGAGCGCTCGCCGGCGGTGATGTCCATCGGCGATGCGGTGAATCGAATGATGCGCGGCAACTGATTCTGACTACCGCCGCCTCCGCCCGCGTTCACTTGCACTACGGCGGTGGCCGAAGTCGAGCCGAACTGGTTGGTGGCCGTGATGGTGTAAGTCGTTGTCTCAGTGGGCGAAATCTGCGAAGCGCCATTGGCGTTGACCGTTCCGATGCCGGAGATGGTCACCGACTGTGCGTTCTCGGTCTGCCAGGCGAGGGTCGAGGCGTCGCCGCGTGTGATGATCGCGGGGGTTGCATTGAAGCTGATGATGCGGGGCGTCGGGCGCTCCACGGTGACGGTAACGGTTTCCACCGATTCGCTGTTCGCGTTGCGGGCGACCAGGCGGTAGGTGGTCGTTTCGGTCGGGGTGACCTGCACGGTTCCCTGCACGTTGTTGACGCGGCCAGGGCCGGGCGTGATCTCGGCGGTGTCGGCGTTTTCGATCAACCAAAGGAGGTTGACGGGCGTGCCGGCGCGGACCACTTGCGGATTGGCCTGGAAGCGGATGATGCGGGCTTGCTGCGGAGCGCGCGAGGTGACGTTGGCGCGAGCAACACCGGTTGCGCCGCGATCGTCGCGGACGGTCAGGCGGAAGCCGTAGGTCTGGCCCGCGGCGGCCGTGAATGTCGCAATCGCCGCGTTGGCGCCGTTGAGGGTCACCGACGGACCGGCGGTCTGCGTCCATTCATAGGTGATGGGGTCGCCATCGGGATCGTAGGAGGCCGAGCCGTCGAGCCGGATCGGACCGGCGGTGACGTTGACCTGATCGCCACCGGCGTCGGCGATGGGCGCCGAATTGCCCGAGCGAATACGGCGGGTCAGCATTTCATACCGGACACGCGGGATGTCGACCGGCACGGGGCCTTCGACGTTCTTATAGTCCTTCGGACGGAGGAAGTTGCCGAACAGGATGCCGAAGCGGACGGCGCCGGAGTTGTTGCGGCCGACAAGCGTTTCGTTCCAGCCGCCTTCGATCGAAAGGGCCAGCGTCTTGTTGAGCGGCTGCACCAGGCGGATCATACCGCCGGGCTTGTTGCCTCCCGCGAAGGTCCGCAGGAGGCCGAGGTTGGTGTCCATATAGGTGTCGTTCCAGAGGGCGACCGAACCCGATCCGCCTACCTGATCGACCACCCGGAGATAGGTCTCCAACATTGTATTAGGCCCGGCCACAGTGCGGTTTACAACCGCATTGTTCAAGAAAAACTTCGTACCGAACAGGCCGACGCGGCCGCGACTGAAGAGGTAGTCGACGGTCAGCGCGCCCTGGCCGAGCGTGCCGCCGGAACGGAACTGGCTGATATTGACGTGCTTGAAGCTCGACATCAGGCCCATCTGGATTTTGTCGAAGCGCTGCACGAAGCCGGCGTCGAACTGGCCTTCCTGCCGATCGCGGAAGTACATGTATTCGGCTTCGCTCTGGAACGCGGAACTCTTGCCCATCGGCGCGAAGAAGCGGCCTTTGCCCGTGAACGTCAGACGGCCTTCGTTGTCGGAGCCGGCGTTGGCGCCGAGAATCGAGAAGGTCGGACCGCCGGGACCACCGCGCGAGGACATGGCGTCCTGAACCGCTTTCTTGGCGGCGGCGGTGACGTCTTCCTTGGCTTGTGGTGTGAGGCCCGCGGCGCCTGCACCCGTGGGGCCTTGGGCGCCAGTGCCCGCAGGGCCTTGGGCGCCCTGCGCGCCGGCGGTGGGAGCGGCGGCCGACAACTTGCCATGGTCTTCCTTGAGCTTGGCGACTTCATTAGCCAACTTGTCGTTATCGGTCTTCATCGTGCGGAGCAGCGCGAGGATATCGTCGAGCTTGTCGAGGCGCTTCAGGATCTCGTCACAGCACTTGGGATCGGCTGCGGCGGCGGGCCCGCCCGCGGCGTTGTTCAAGTTGCGGATCGCGTCGCCGACGCCGCCGGCCGAAACCGTGCGGCCCTGGCCGTCGGCGACGTGGAGCATCGTGCGCCGGTTCATCCAGCGGCCTTCCTTCGACTCATTCCCGTACTTGGGCGACGTCATGCCTTGCGTAGCCGCGGAGACCTGATCGGGGCGGGCGCCGTACTTTTCGAGAAACGACTTAACGGCCTGTGCGCGCGCCATGCCGAGCTTTTCGTTAGCCTTCTTGGAGCCGACGTTATCGGTGTGGCCTTCGACGCGGACTTTGAAGGAGGGGTTCTTGGTCAGCAACTCCGCCAAGCGAAGCAAGCTCGGGTAGCCATCGGTCAGCACGGCAGAGCCGGTTTCGAAATTGACCTCTTCCCAATCGTCCTTGGTGGCGGAGGTGTTGAGCCCCTGGGCGAATAGCGAAGCAGAGACAAGCGAAGTGAGGGCAAGAAACTGTAGGGACCGTGGAAGCATGACGAAGGTCCTCCTTCTGATTGAACTGGTTGGTTTGATGAGACTACGTGAGGTGCTGTTACAGCAGAGCTGGGAGAATAGGGCGCGAGTGGCGCATCGAGCGCCATCTCACAATATACCACTGAATTGTTTGATTCCGTTCTACTTAGCGCTTGAACCGGTACGAAAAATCCCAGGCCTGAGTATTTCCCTTACCTTCGGTGAACTCGACCCACGCGTATTCGCCGGGCTTGAGCGGTTCCATCGGCCATACCTTGTAAAGATTCTCGCCGACCTGTTTGCGGAAGATCTCGACCTGCTCATGGATAACCATGATCTCCTTGACCACAGGCACGATCTCCCACTTTTCGACGATGCGGTTAATCGTCTTCGGTGCGGGGAGGCAGCGGACGAGACCGAAGCGCTCCTCTTTGTTCAGCCGAAAGTAGAATTCGGGGCGTTCGTCATTCACGACGAATTCGCTCGCCGCGCCTTTCATCTCGACGTGGCTCTTGCCGGTCAGAATCGGAATCGGTGTGATGGCTTTGAGGATGGTTCGTTTCTTATCGCTGACGTTGGTCAACTCAGCCTGTTTCAACGCCTTCATCGGCTCGCCTTCAACAACCAGATACAGCCCGGCCTCGGAGGGAACGGAGCGGATCTCCTTGCGTATGGCGCGCTCGGCGGCGTCCTCTTCCGCTTCGGCTTTCTTCTCGGCTTTGACCTCCTCTTCGCGGGCGGCGACGGCGGATTTAGTCTTCGCCAAGTCGACGAGTTCGGTTGGGATCTCTTCCCAATCGGAACGCTCAAGGGAGTAGAAACGAACGCGGTCGGCCAGGACTTGATACTCGCGGGCGATGTGGTAGGTGCCGTCTTTGAGATATAGCTTGACGCTATCGGCATAAAGAGCCGCGGCGCAAACGGCGAGCAGGAGGAGTCTCATCCTGCCTCCATAATAGAACTGAATGCGAACACGCACACTGGGTAGGACGGGACTGGCCGTCCCCGAGATCGGATTTGGGGCTTGGGGATCGGCGGCAAGCAGTGGCTGAACGGCTCGGACGCCGAATCGATGGACGCTCTGCGTAGGGCGATCGAGCTTGGGATCAACCTGATCGACACGGCGTTCGCCTACAACGAAGGCCACTCGGAACAGTTGATCGCCAAAGTTTTCGCAGAAACAAAATCGCGTGTTTTTGTTGCGAAGAAAATTCCGCCGAAGAATCGCGTGTGGCCGGCGAAGTTGTGATCGCCGATGTCTTTCCGTACGACTGCATTGTCGACATGACCGAGCAGTCGCTGCGCAACTTGAAGACCGATGTGATCGACCTGCGGCAGTTCCATGTGTGGAACCCGGAGTGGTTGGCGAGCGACGACTGGCGGCGGGGGATCATAGCGACCGGCCTAGCCGACACGGTGCAGGTGTTCTACAACATCTTCGACCAGTCGCCCCAGAACAATCTGATCCCCGCGTGTTTGAAACATAACGTGGGTGTGCTGGCGAGGTGTCCGCTCGACGAGGGCGCACTGGCCGGCGCGGTGGATGAGTAGACGGTCTTCGAACCGGGCGAGTTCCGCGACTTCTACTTCCGCAGCGGCCGGAAGGCGCAGATCGCGCGCGCGGTGGACCGTTTGCGAGCGAATTTGGGAGACGCGAATCTGGCCGAGACGGCGCTGCGGTTTACACTCTCAAACGACGCCGTCTCCACGGTGATCCACGGAATGCGTAGGGTAAGAAATGTGGAGGCGAACGCCGCGGTTTCCGCAAAGGGCGCGCTCGACATCGAGACCATGGCAAGATGAAAACGGCATGCTTGGGCGAAGTGTTTTTATCAGTAGTCTGGCTCTGAGCGCGGCGGCGGCGTTCGGCCAGGACTATTTTCCGCTCGATGTCGGCAACGTGTGGGTCTACAAGGTCCAAGGGGTGCCGCCGAGGGTGGGCGAGTCGACCATCACGGTTGAGGTCCGCAAGGCCGAGGAGTTGCACGGGCAATTCTACTACCAGCTTGTCGATTACAGAACCGGTGCGTACTGGGTGCGAAACGACGGTGCGGGGCGGATCCTACAACTCGACGAAAAGACCGGAGAGGAGCGGCTTTGGTACGACTTCACCAAGCCGAAGGGCGAGGTCTGGGCGTCGGCACTGCCGGCGTGCTGCGGGCGGGCGAGGATCGTCGACCGCTCGGCGTCGAAGGACATCGCGCTCGGCAAGTTTGAGAACTCGCTACTGCAACTGGATTACCCGGGGGTATTTCAGATCGGCCTTACCGAAGAGGATTTCCTTCCGTACGTCGGCCTGGTTTTCCGCAGCGAGAACACGGGCGGGCCGTCGATGCGTTGGCAGGAGTTAGTGTATGCGCGGCTGTCGGGCGTGACGGTGCTGAACGCCAGCGGCATCGGCTTCGGCGTCGCGCGGGGCGACGGCTATGTCCGGATGTCGTTGAACAACAACACGGGTAAGCCGCTGCGGATCGTATTTTCCAGCGGCCAGACCTACGACGTGATCGTACGGGACGGCAAGGGCAACGAAATCTACTGTCCTGTCTCATATAACTATGTACATATAGGCAGAGTTGCCTCATACTGGGTCATGTTCACCCCAGCAGCTCCCTTGGCGGTAGAAGCGAGCCAA
>Ga0194131_10002053_pt1 | contig 33596 bp, 27 predicted proteins | sample TA2KigO120mmetaG_FD_148631 | JGI IMG/M metagenome (GOLD analysis project Ga0194131, IMG submission 148631) | Freshwater microbial communities from Lake Tanganyika, Tanzania - TA2015053 Kigoma Offshore 120m | ecosystem: Environmental > Aquatic > Freshwater > Lake | place: Tanzania: Lake...
TGTATGTAAAGACACTCGATCACTATTACATGACTACATATAGTAGCAATAAATGTGAGTTAAGCGTTGTCACATCAACCACTTGACGGCGAAAGCGGTGATTCAAAGAGGGCTAAGATCCGTCGGGACGGAAGCCATTGCCGAAGATTCAGTTCGCTAACCTGCCCAGACCAGTCTGGCAGCATCTGCTCCAGCGAGTCGATGAGCGAAGGATCTCCGTTGCGGACTTGATGGCTCTGCAGGAATGGGTGAAGACCGGTCCTATCGCGCCCGATGGCGATTGGTACAAAGACTTCGGCTCGTTTTTTCTGTGTGGCACCGGTCAATTCCCCAAAGACGGTGTTGGAAAAGGGAATGAAGCCGTTTGGCGATCCGATCGGATAGAACTGTCAGAAGATCAACTTCAACCCGACAAAGATGCGGCGCTCTTCCTGACCGGTTTGCGTGTTGTTCACCTGGCCGAAGATTGTGCTTGCCGGCGCGACGTTTGGCGGGCTGAAGTTGGGTGTGTTGGTCGCGCCTTCGGCTTCGCCGCGCAGTTGCACCTTGAGCTTTTCGTGCACTTGGAAGTTCTTGAGGATCGACATGTCCCACACGTTGATGCCGTCGGCGCGGATGTTCGATAGGCGCAACGGGAACGCGCGGAGATTCTGATCGAGCTGGAAGGCGGCGCGGCGTTCGAAGTTCGCGGTATTGAACCATTGGTGCACGCTGGGCTTCGAGAGATTCAGTTGATCGTACGTGCCGGTGAGGATCACGTTGCCGAAGCCGATCGGCGCGCCGGATTGTCCCTGGTACAACGCCTGCAATTGCCAGCCGCCGAGCCAGCGGTTGCTTTTGAACACGGGCAGGTCCCACATGCCGGCGAAGGTGAGGCGCTGCGTGCGGTCGATGTCGGAGATGACATGCGAGGGCAATCTGTCGGTTGGGTTCAAGTAAGCGACGGCCTCCATCGCCTTCGACCACGTATAGTTCGCTTGCACCATGAAGCCGTGCGCGAAGCGGCGCTCGAAGCGGGCGGTGAAGGCGTGATACCAGGCGGCGCCGGCGGGGAGTCCAGTTTGCAGCCCGCCGAAGTGCGGGAAGGGCCGCAGCAATTGCGTGCGCGCGGTGTTGGCGTTGGCGAAGAGGCCGACGCCTCGGAACGCTTCGATGTTGCGGAACGGGTTCGGGACGGCGCCGGTGAGGAAATTGATCGTGGTGTTGTCGCGAAAGGGAGAGGTGCTCATGTACCGCTCCGGAATCGGGTTTAGATCGGCGCTCACGCGCAGTCGAACGCTCTTGTTGCCCTGATAGCCGAACTCGAGGACAGAGTTTTTCATTGGCTCGAATTGGAGGTTGTAGCTCCAGCGTTGGGTGATTGGGCGGCGTCCATCGGCGGCGAAAAATCCGGGTGATCGGCCGACGAAGGTCGCGAGGCCTTGTGATGCGCCTTCGGGTTTGTCGACGCCAGCGGGGAACGGATTCGTCGATGAGGCGACGTACGTCAGGCCGTTGTCGTTGGACGCAACGACGTTGGTGCGGCGGTTGAAACCGGGCTGGGACACGTCGGAGAAATCGGCGCCGAGCAGGCCGTAGAAAAAGCCGTAGCCGCCACGCATGACGATCTTCGGGGTCATGCTCCAGGCAAAGCCGATGCGGGGCATGAAGGCCGAGTACGATGCCGGGCGCAGTTCGCGCGGGACGCCGTTGCGGCCGGAAAACGTCAGGCCGCCGAGCGTGCGGAAATTGGCGGCGGCGATTTCGGGAATCGGCGCGCGAGCATAGTTGGCGCGGGCTTGGGCTTCGATGGGATTGGGCGTGGTGAAGTCGAAGTCGGCCGAGTTGCGGTTGTAGCGCTCGACGACGGGGCCTTCGTATTCCCAGCGCAAGCCGGCATTGATGGTCAGGGTTTTTCGGACGCGCCAATCGTCCTGCACGAAGAGCGAGTGGAAGGGGCTCTCTTCCGCGCGCGAGTCATTGATATCGATGCCGCCGGCGGTGGGGATGCCGTAGAGCATGCTGGCGAAATTCTGGCCGGCGCCGGGCGAGCCGGGCGAGTTGTCGAGCGGACCGCGTGTGTAGAGATCGCCGTAGGTCAAGGCCGGCGATACGTTGCCGAACGTGGTGGAGTTGTCGAAGGTCAAACGGCCGTCGAAGCCGAACTTCAAGCTGTGTTTGCCGCGCGTCCAGTTCAACACGCTGAGCAGCGAATGGGTGTAGTAGCGCTGGTCGAAGCCGCCGTCGTTGCCGAGCGGGAGCATGCCGGTTACGGTGATCGCGGGGAACGTCACGCCGCGCGGGTCGAGCGAATTGGTTAGAGATGTGGGGAAACCGAACTCGGCGAGGTTGTAACCCTTGTTGACGAAGCCTTGTTTTTCGCTGAACCAGGTGTAGCCGTAGCGGACGTCGAGAGTCATCGTCGAACTCAGCACGCCGACGGTGTCGAGCGCGTAGCCTCGATAGGGGCGCTCGCGCAAGCGGCCGCGGACCGGCGAGCCGGGCACCCATTGATCGAAGTTGCCGTAGAAGATCGATTGCGAGTAGCGGCCGAAGCTGCGCCACTTCTCGTTCCAGTTGTGATCGAAGCGCACGATGGGTTGATAGAGATCCTGCTTATCGGGGCGCGCGCGGACGTAGTTGTTGGTGAAGTCGGCGGTGCCGGCGGCGTTGGGCAGCGGGAAGTATTTGTAGAAGGCCTGCGCGCTGGGCGAGATACGCGCGGCGGGGACGAAATTGCCGGGCACGGGTTGGCGGCGGAATCGCGCGCCTTCGGCGGTGATCGAGAAGGGATCGAAGATTTGATAGGTTGCGCCGGCTGGCAGCAGCGCGGAGAAATCGCCGCGGCGCATGGCTTCGGTGGGGACCGTTGTTGGGCCCGCGACTGTGCGCAAGCGGTTGTGCGACTGATAGCCGAACATCCAGAATGTGCGGTTGCGGCCGTTGTAGATATTCGGAATCATGACCGGCCCGCCGACGGCGGCCGATTGACGCTGCCAGCGCGTGAAGGGCGTGTTGTCCTTGATTTTTTGCGGCGTGATGGGGCCGGTGGCGGGGTTGTAAATGAAGCCGTTGGTGAAGAAGTTGCGCGTCATCATCGGGCCGGCGGCGACCGAGTAGCCGAGTGTTCCGTGGAGATCGTTGCCGCCGGATTTCATCGAGACGTTGATCTGGCCGCCCGAAGTGTGGCCGACCGCAGCGTCGTAAGCCGAGGTATCGACGCGCACCTCTTCGACCATGTCGGCGGGCGGGATGAAGGCGGTGCGGCCGCCGTAGGCGTTGTTGGAAACGCCGTCGACGTTGTAGTCGACGCCGCCCAAGCCGGAGCCGCCGACGCGCACGGCGCTGGATTGATCGATGTTCCAAGGGCCGTCGTAGGGGAGCGAGGCGAGCGCGGTGCCAGGGGCGAGCGAGTAGAGCCAGGCGATCGAACCGCTGCGGATCGGCATGTTGGCGAGGATCTTTTGATCGATGACCTGGCCGACGGTGGCGGTGGCGGTTTCGAGCACGGGCGATTCGCTGGTGACTTGAATTTTCTCGGCGGCGGCACCGGGCTCAAGCGTGACGTCGATGCGAAGGCGGTCACCGATGCGGACGGTGAGACCGCCGCGGGTGAAGGTCTTGAAGCCGCCGAATTCGGCGGTGAGAGTGTAGTCGCCGGTGGGGAGATAGTTGGCGTCGTAGACGCCTTCGGCATTGGTGGTGAAGCGTGAGACGACGTTGGTGCGGGTGGCGGTGAGAGTGATGGCGGCGCTGGGGATGACGGCGCCGGAGGTGTCGGTGACTGTGCCGCCGATGAAGCCGCGGGGGTCTTGGGCGGCGAGGGTAAGGGCGAATGCGAGGAACCTCATGATGAAAATACTCTATCTGAGATTGGCGCTGGCGTGGGGTATTTGGGAGAATAGGGAGGCGGGCCCTTAGCTCAGCGGTTAGAGCAGCGGACTCATAATCCGTCGGTCCCCGGTTCAAATCCGGGAGGGCCCACCAACAAGTTACCAGGAGCGAAGTCGACGGCGAACCAAGGCGCAAACTCCGGGGCTGATTCCGGTGCCCATGCGGCTACGAACTGAACTTGGATTGCCTCGTTCGATTCAAGTGGCGGCGGCTGAACGGCAAATCCGTTCGGCTTGTAGAGCACCGTCAGGGCTTGTACCGCAGCGCTGCGAGCCAGCCGGATCGGAAACAGTCCTCCATTCCTGCGATGGGCGACAATGGCCTCCAAGTCTTGGGTTCCGAGCGTGAGTGTGATGCCGGAATGATTCCATTCTTGTGCTTCCAAATACTGGCCGCTACATGGGCCACTGGGTCCGATGATTGCCTCGCTGTCGTGCGTGCACTCGAACGAATAGCCTGACAGCGTCCGATTTGCGCGTAGGCGTATGAGGGCCACAACACAGTTGTCGACAAACATCCCTGGAGGCAGGCGAGATGTGACTGTCGACACGAGGACTTCGGCCTCCAGTTGATCGTCGACAAGACTCCAATCCGTTCCGAGTTCCGTTGAGATGGCGCCGGTGCGGTTTGCAATGAACGACTCGCCATTCACGACGAGGTCGAGAGAAAATGCGGCGAGCGGCGTTCGGATCTGTGGCGGGCGCGGCGCAGTTGAGCGCGGCCAGCTATCGGGAAACAACATCGGCACTTCAAGTGTAGTTCAACACACCCTCCGCGCGAATCGGGTGTGAAGCTAACTACGACGCTTAGTATGTTACCGTCTATTTTTGTGAACGTTATAAGACTCACTGTATTGTATACTGAACGTTATGAAGACATCGATTCCTGTCGCCCGGCTCTTGCGCAAGCTGGGCGAGGACATTCGCGACGCGCGGCGGCGGAGGCGGATTGCGACCGCTGTCATGGCCGAGCGGACGTCCATGAGCCGGACTACTTTGAACCGGATTGAGAAGGGCGATCCGAATACGAGCATTGGCAGTTACCTCGCCGTGTTGTACGCGCTAGGCATCGCCGACCGGTTTGCCGACGCGGCCGACCTGCGGCATGATGAGACCGGCATGTGGCTCGAAGATGAGCACTTGCCGAAACGTATTCGAAGTGGGAAGCAGGACGACAAGAAGTGAGTGTGGATAAGGAGACGTTCGTCTACGTTGATTTCGCGGGAGGGACACATCTCGTTGGCCGGTTGTGGAGCCACACCCGCCGTGACCGAGAAAGCGCCACCTTCGAATACAGCCGATCCTGGCTCGCGGACAAAAATCGTTTCTCGCTCGAACCCGCGTTGCGCTTGAGCCCCGGCCCGCATCACACGGCCGCCGACCGCGCAATGTTCGGCGCGATTGGCGACTCCGCGCCCGATCGATGGGGGCGCGTGCTCATGCGCCGCGCCGAATGGCGGCGCGCGGAGCGCATTAAGGAAACGCCGCGGACGCTGCGCGAGATCGACTACTTATTAATGGTCGACGACGAGACTCGCCAAGGCGCGCTGCGATTTGCGCGACAGGAGGGCGGGCCGTTCCTGGCTGACGACGCCGAGAAAAAGATTCCTCCGTTAATCGAACTTCCGAAGCTGCTGCGCGCGGCGGATCGAGTCTCAGATAACACGGATACGGAAGACGATCTGCGGTTGCTGCTTGCGCCGGGTTCGTCGCTGGGTGGTGCGCGGCCGAAGGCGTCGGTGCGGGATCGCGATGGGCAGCTGGCGATGGCGAAGTTTCCGAATCGTAACGACGATATCGACGTGATGCGGTGGGAGGCGGTGGCGCTGACGTTGGCGGCGAAAGCGAAGATAGAAGTGCCGTCGTGGCGGTTGGAGAACGTCGCGCGGCGTCCGGTGTTGATCCTGCGCCGGTTCGACCGCTCGGGCGCCTGGCGACGCCCGTATCTGTCGGCGATGAGCATGATCGGCGCGCGCGATAACGAGCAGCGCAGCTACATGGAGTTCGTCGATGCGCTGCGGCGGCACGGCGCGACGGCGAAGTGCGATATTCGCGAACTGTGGCGGCGGATCGTATTCAATGTCCTCATCGCAAATACCGATGACCACTTGCGGAATCATGGTTTCCTGTATCGTGGCATCGACGGATGGACGCTTGCGCCCGCATTCGATTTGAATCCGACGCCCGCCGATTTGAAGCCGCGGATATTGAGCACGGCGATCAACATGGACGACAGCATGGGGTCGATCGATCTCGCCTACGAAGTGGCCGCGTACTTTGAGACCGGGCCGGCGGAAGCGAAGAAGATCGTGCGCGAAGTGGCCAAGGCCGTATCGAATTGGCGAAAGTTCGCGGTGGAGTTCGGTGTTGCGAAACGCGAGATCGACCGCATGGCGACGGCTTTTGAATATCCGATTCAAAAGGGCGCGGCGAGGGCGGTATAGTCGGTTTCATGAGGCGCACCGTTCTTGCCGCGATTGCGATGGCCGTCGTCCACGCCCAAGGCGTATGGGAGCGCCGGGCCAATTACCCGATTTCGGCGGCGGAGGTTTCGGCGGCGGAGATCGAAGGGAAGATCTACGCCGTGTGCGGGTTGACCGCCGAAGGACCAACGAACGGATTGTTCGTTTATGACCCATTCCGCGATGCCTGGACAGCGGGCGCCAGAGCGCCGGTCGCGGGCGATCACTGCAACGTCGCCGCGGCGAATGGGAAGCTGTATCTGCTCGGCGCGATACGGATCGGGAGCGCGTTTGTCGATGGCAACACGTATGAATACGACCCGCGGCGCGATCGTTGGAGCAGCGTCGCGCGGATGCCGACGCCGCGCGGGGCGAGCGGGGTTGCCTCCGACGGGCGGCGGATTTATGTCGCCGGGGGGACTGTCGCCAACGCCTTCGAGGTCTTCGACTCACAGAGCAACGAATGGACGCGGCTGCCGAATATGCCGACCGGCCGCGATCATCTGACGGCGCAGTTCACCGGCGGAAAATTCTACGCACTCGCGGGCCGCAACAGCCGCGATGTGGCGACGGTGGAAGAGTTCGATCCCGCTTCGAATACATGGCGCGCGCGCCGCTCCGCGCCGACGGCGCGTGGCGGCGTGGCGAGCGCCGTCGTGGATGGGAAGATCTACGTCATGGGCGGCGAAGGCGCCAGCGGCACGCCGCAGAACACGTTTCGGCAGAACGAAGAGTATGATCCGGTGGCCGATAGTTGGCGCGCGTTGCCCGATATGCCGACGCCCCGGCACGGCCTGTACGCGGCCGCTGTTGGACGCGCGATCTTCACGCCAAGTGGCGGGCCGATCGCGGGTGCGACCTATTCCAACGTAAACGAGGCGTACATCGTCGCGCCGGCTTCCCCGCCGTCGTTCGATAGCGGTCCGGTGAATGCGGCGAGTTATTCGAGCGAGCTTGGCGAGGGCGTGCTGTTGACCTGGTTCGGCCGCTCGTTCGCTCCGGCAGCGCAGGTATCGACGGGGGCGGCGACACAACTGCTTGGCACGCGCGTCACGTTGAACGGCGCGGCGTTGCCGTTACTCGCGGTTGCGCCCGGGCAAGTCTCGTTCCGGCTTCCGGCGGCAGGCGAATTGCGAATTATCAGCGCGGGCGTGGAGTCGGCGGCGTTTCGAGTGGCGAGTGTCGCGGCGGCGAGTCCCGGGATTTTTTCGTTGAGTCAGGATGGCAAGGGCCAAGGAGCGATCTTGGTCGCGGGCACCGGCCTGCTTGCGCGATTAACGCGGGATGCGTTTAGTTTGCCGGCGCGGTTGAATGGCGTTGTCGAAATATACTGCACCGGCTTGGGCGCGACCGATCGCGGCGCGGATGGTCTCGAACGCACGCGTGTTTCCGTGACTGTCGAAATCGACGGCCGGAACGCGGAGGTCCTTTACAGTGGACTCGCGCCGGGGCTATTTGGCGTGTATCAAGTCAACGTGCGCGTGCCGGCGGAGACGCGTGTGGGAAATGCGGTTGAGGTGCGGCTGCGCGCGGCTGGAACGGTGAGCAATGTGGTGACGATGGGGGTGACGGATTGAGTTCAGTCGGGATTCTCGTTGCCGGCGGGAATCATTTCATCGTGCGCGGCCCGGAGCCGTCGCACGATGAGGCACGCGCGTTGGCCCGATTTTGGTCACTGATTCAAATCGGCCGCGAGACGCCCGATGCGCTGCGCGCGTGGCGGATCAGCGCAAGCGAGTTTCGCGAGGAGTTGGAATGGGCTCGCATCATGGCCATGGACGAAGCGCCGTCACAAGCGGTGGCGGTGTTGCTTCGGGAACTCGCCGCGCGCGGCATCGCAATCGAGACCGTTACCATGAAGTAGATGCAGGAATCGCGCCGCATACCGGGCCGTTATGTTGTCTACTTCATCATCGCGTTCGCCGTGTTCTGCGCGGCGTTTGCCACTTGGGGCATCCGCGTACTTCGCAGCCGTCCGCTGCCGAATCAACGCCCGCCCGAGCTCATCCCGCTGAAGCCGCGCTAACGCCGCTTCAGCGCCGCGCGGAGGTCGTCCCAGGCCGGTTTCACATGCGGCCCGGAAATGCCGTCCGCTTCGATACGCTTCATCTCCGTCTCGGCGCGCATCAGGTATTCGCGTTCCTTTTCGCCGCCAAACGTCTCGCCGGCCGACATCAACGCGCGAACGACCAGGGTGCGCACGCGCGGCGAATTGCTGCTCGCGAACTTGCGACTCGTGGCATAGGCCGCAATCGTTCCGGCGAGTTTTCGCGCGTCGTCCGTCTTGCCGAGTTTCAGCAGAATCCGAGGGTAGATTACGTAACACTCCAGCAGCATACGCGCGCGGTCGTTATCCCTCGGATCCTTGCGCGCGAGCGCGCTCAGCTTCGCCTCGGCGGCCTGCACGTGTTCGAGCGCAGCCGCCCATCTTTCGCGTACGATGGCGTCCTCGGCGAGCATGTAACGCACGCAGGCCGCGTTTTCGGCCAATCGTCCGTTCTCGGGATCGGCCTTGGCGAGATCGTCCAGCAACCGGCGCGCCTCCTCCATCGAGCGCAGCGCCTTATCGCGCTCCTTATTTGTCTTTTATGCGGTGGATGCGCGGAGCAGCGCGAATCCGAGATCCAGCCGCGCCTTCCTGTCTTGCGGGTCGACCGAGACCAGCCAGCGCGCGATTTCGACAACACGCGTATAAGCGGCGGCGCCCTCGGCGGTGCGGCCAAGGTGCAATCCGTCCTGGCTGCCGAGCGTATCGCCGATGTGGCTCTGGGCGATCATCAAAACGCGCTGGCGTTGCGCGTCGTCGGGCGACTCCTTTGCCAGGCGCTCCTGAATGCCGGCATTCTGCTGGAACGCCTTGAGCCCGTCCTCGACCTTGCCTTTTCGGTTCAGCACGATGCCAAGCGTGGCGTAGCTGGAACCGAGTTGCGCGAGGCGCAGGCGATTTGTAATGCCCATGAACGTCAGTTCCTCGCGGATCTGAACGGCGCGCTGCGCGCTCACCAGCGCGTCGTCGAGGCCGATGGAGGCCGACGCGCGCGCCAGTTGATCGTGGGCCGAGGCGAGTTCGTGCAATCCTTCGGCGTCGTTATTGGTTCCCTTTACGTACGCCTCGCCGTGCGCGATCGCCTGTTTGAAGTGCGTGACCGCGCCGGCGGTATCGTTGGTGTTGCGCAGGATCGTTGCGAGTTTATTGTGTGCGCGCAGCAGATTCTCCCGCTCGGCGACCGGTTCGCCTTCCCGCTTCCACACGCCTTCAAGCAGCCGCACCGACTCGCGGTAGCTGGCGAGAGCTCCCTTGCTGTCGCCAATGTTGGAGCCAAGCGGATTGCCCTGCACATCGCCGACGCGCTCATAACCCAGTGCGATTTCCTTTTGCAGCGCATTGTCGGAGCCGGCGTCCTGCGCCAGTACCCGGAGATATTCAAGTCCCTTTTCGACGATCAACTGGCGCGCCTTCGTACCGCCCGGCAAATTGACCACGGCGTCGTGAAACTCGAACAAAAACGCCTTCGACAATCCGCGAACCTGTTCGAACCGCCGTTGATTCACCTGCGCCTGCCGCCACTGCAAAAAGCCACCGGCGAGGAGCGACGCGGCCACCGCGCCCGACAGCGCTACCGTCACGCGGTTGCGCTTGAAGAACTTCGACGCGCGATAGGCGAATGAATCGGGCCGCGCCAACACCGGAAGCCCCTGTAAGTAGTTGCGGATGTCTTCCGAGAACTTGTCGACGCTGGCATAACGTCGCTCACGCTCCTTGTGCAGCGCCTTCAGAATGATGTTGTCGAGGTCCCCGCGCAGCTCGCGCCGCGAAACAGGTCCGGTCTCGCCGGCCGCCAGCGACGGCCGCACCGGCAGCGTCTCGCAGATGATCCGTTCGATGGCGGCCAGGGACGTGTCGCCGATTTTCTGCGCCTTCGTGCCGGTGAGCATCTCGTAGAGAATGACGCCGAGCGAGTAGACATCGGTGGCCGTGGAGACGGGCTCGCCGCGTACCTGCTCGGGGCTGGCGTATTCGGGCGTGAGCATCTGCGCGCCGGCGACGGTGACGGTTTCGTCGCCGGATTCGTCCATCACGCGCGCGATGCCGAAATCAAGCAGCTTCACCGCACCGGCTTTGTCGACGAGAATATTGCCGGGCTTCAAGTCGCGGTGCACGACCAACTGCTGGTGCGCGTACACGACCGCCGCACAGATGTCGAGAAACAACAAGATCCGCCGCTCCAGATTGAGCTTCATCTCATTGCAATACTGCGTGACGGTGACCGCATCCTCGACATACTCCATCACCAGAAACGGCAGACCGTTGGCGCTGGTGCCGCCGTCGAGGAGCCGTGCGATATGCGGGTGTTCGAGCCGCGCGAGAATCTGGCGCTCCTGTTCGAAGCGGCGAAGCACATTGCGTGAATCGAGGCCCACGCGCAGGAGCTTGATGGCGACTTCCTTTTCGAAGGCCGCATCGTCGCGCACGCCACGGTAGACCGCGCCCATGCCGCCGCGGCCGAGAAAGCCGGTGATCTTGTAGTGGCCCAGCCGCTGGCCTATGGCCTGTTCCTCGGTCGCCAGCGACCACGCTTCGGCGCCGTCCATCATCGCCTTGCCGATCGTGCCACCTTCGTCGCCATCGACGGCGAGCATGGCCTGCACTTCGGCCATCAGTTCCAGATCGTCGCCGCATTCTTTCTCAAGGAACGCTGTCCGCGAGCCCGCCGGTTGATCGAGCGTAGCATTAAAGAGTTCGTCGATGCGCGCGAAACGCTCGGGGCTCATTTTTCGCCAGGCTGCAACTGAACGCGAATCCACGCTTCGGCGGAGCGCAGATCGCGGCTGACCGTGGCCTTCGACACGCCGGTCGCTTCAACGATTTCGTCAAGCGTCAGGCCGCCGAAATATTTCATCTCAAGAATCTTGCCTTTGCGGGTGTCCATCTTTTCGAGATTTTGCAGGGCTTCGTCGAGGGCGAGAAACGGGGAGTCGGCTCTGTCGTCGCCGATGTCGATGCCGATGCCGTCGAGCGAGACCTTCTTGCCGCCGCCTCTTTTCCCGGCGCGGAACTTGCGGGCGGAATCGACCAACACCTGGCGCATCAAGTGCGCGGCGACGCCGAAGAAGTGGGCGCGGTTTTGAAAGTCGGGGACATCCTGGCCGATCAAGCGGACGTAGGCTTCATGGACCAGCGCGGTGGGCCGAAGCGTGTGGCCTTGGCGTTCGCGGTTGATGTAATTCTCGGCGAGCTTGCGCAATTCGTCGTAGACAACGGGTAGCAGAGCGTCCAACGCGGCGCGATTTCCGTCGCGCCATTCGACGAGTAGTTTGGTGACTTCGGGCCGCATCATCTCGATTCTTTTGAGTCTAACACCGGCCGTGGGGCGAACCGGCGATTTGACATCGATCAGACGGGGTGTTTTTAATGGTAGCCAGGGTACTTTCCATCCGTACCCGCAAAGGGGTTGTTCATGACAAAACTGCAAATCGTAAACTGGCGGCGCTGTTCGGCGCTGCTGGCCCTGATTGCGCTGGCTGGGGTGCTTGCCATACCCGCCGCCGCACAGGTACTTTACGGCTCGCTCATCGGCACGATTGAAGATGCCACGGGCGCCGTTGTTCCCAACGCCAAAGTTTCGATTACCGAGAAGGCCACGGGTTTTACCCGGGACACGACATCGGACGCTGCCGGCAACTACTCGCTGCCGAGCATTCCGGCCGGCAACTACACCGTGAAAGTCACGGCGAATGGCTTCAAGACGCAGACACGCGAGGGCGTTGCGGTAACCGTAAACTCGACGGTACGTATCGACACGAAGCTCGAAGTCGGCGCGGTTTCCGATCAGATCACGATCGAATCGACCGCGGTGCAGTTGCAGACGGACCGGTCGGACACGAAGTCGGAGATTGTCGCGAGTACTGTGCAACAGTTGCCGTTGAATCAGTACCGCAACTATCAGGCGTTGATCAATCTGGTGCCTGGCGCTACGCCGGCGGCGTTCCAGAATTCAGCAACCGACACACCCGGACGCGCGCTAACCACCAACGTCAATGGCACCTCCCGAAATAACAATGTGACCCGCCTCGACGGCGCGACCAACGTCAACATCTGGCTGCCCCATCACGTCGCCTACGTGGCTCCCGCTGAAACCGTCGATACCGTCAGCATCACGACGTCCTCCTTCGATGCCGAACAGGGCATGACGGGCGGAGCGGCTATGACGGTCGCCTCCGCCAGCGGCACGAACAACATCCATGGCGCCGCCTGGGAGTTTCACGAAAACGAAAAGATCAGGTCCCGGCCGTACTTCATGCCGGTAACGGCGACCAAGCCGCTCTACAAGCTGAACATTTTCGGCGGCAAGATCGGCGGTCCGGTGATCAAGAACAAGCTCTTCTACTTCGGCCATGTTGAATTGACCCGGCAGGCAAATGGCGGTTCGAGTTTCTTCAACTTACCTAACGCCGCTATGCGCGCTGGCGACTTCTCGAACTTCATCGCTCCGAATACCCAGGGAACGGTTTTCGATCCGGCGACCGGCACCTCGACCGCGAACCGCACGCCATTCCCCGGCAACCGCGTGCCTTCGGCCCGCTTCAGTCCACAGGCGCTCCGTATCCTACAACTCGTTCCAACACCCAATAGCGAAGGAACACAAATCGTTGGCGCCAACCGCGCCATTTCGCAAAATCACTTCGTGACTGCAACCGGCAAGTTCGACCGCACCAACTACGATTGGAAGGCCAACTGGAACCGCAACGACAAGCACACGATGTTCTTCAAGATGTCGGCGCTCGATGCGGATGTGGGCGGCGTGTTCGGTCTCGGGCAAGCGGGCGGCGTCGGCGTCGGCGGCGATCCCGGTACCGGCTTTACGCGGCAGTACCTCGGCACGGTCGGCACGAACTACACGATCTCGCCGACTATGCTGTGGGATGCGACATTCGGCCTGACAAATATGGATCAGACGGTGCAGGGCACCGATTTCGGCAAGAATTGGGGCTCGGAAACGTTCGGCATTCCCGGCACCAATGGCTCCGACATTCGCCAGAGCGGCCTGCCCGTGTTTAATATGAACGGTCTCAGCTCCTACGGTCTCGCCCAGGGCTGGATGCCGCTGTTCCGCGACGAACGCAGCTACACGTTTACCACGAACCTGTCGATCATCAAGTCCAAGCATGAAATTCGCATGGGCTTCGACCTGGTGCACCATCAGTTGAACCACTGGCAGCCGGAGAATGACAATCCGCGCGGGCGTTTTGAATTTGGTGGCGGTGTTACGACGCTGAGCACCGGCGTCGCCCCGGTGCAGGCCAACGGCTTCGCGCAGTTCCTTCTCGGCATGCCGAATGCCATGGGCAAGAGCCTTCAGTATGAATTACTCACCGGCCGCGAATGGCAGATGGGCTGGTACCTCCGCGATCGCTGGCAAGCCAACCGCAACCTGACCATCAACTATGGCGTCCGCATCGAGCGTTATCCGTTGATGTCGCGCGGCGGCGGCAAAGGCCTCGAACTGCTCGACGTCAACACGCAGCGCATTACGCTCGGCGGACGCGGTCCGATTCCGACCAACCCGGGCATGTCGGTGCAACCGCTGTTTGTTACCCCGCGCGTCGGTATCGCTCTGCGCGTCACCGACAAGACGGTCATTCGCTCGGGCTACGGCATGACGATCGACCCGCTGCCGTTCTCGCGTCCGTTGCGCGGCTTCTATCCGCTGACGATCGCGAACACGTTCCAGCAGAATACTCCCTTCGAGAATTTCGGATCGCTAACAACCGGCATCCCCGCGATCCCGGTTCCGGATCTGTCGTCCGGCGTGATCCCGCTGCCCGGCGGCATCGACATGCGCAGCCCGTGGGGCAAGATCAATCGCGGCTATATTCAATCCTGGAACTTCACGATTGAACGCCGCCTTGCTCCCAACATGACCGCTACGGTGGGTTATGTCGGTACGCAGACGACGAACCAACTCGCCGACCGCGATATCAACGCGGCCGCTCCGGGCGCCGGCAACAACGGCCGCCCGCTGTTCGCGCAGTTCGGCCGCAACCGCGACTTGAAGATGTGGGACGGCTGGTTGAGCTCGAACTATCACGGCCTACAGACTTCCGTCCGCGGCAACCCGACGAAGGATCTGTTTCTCCAGGGCGCCTACACTTGGGCAAAAGCCATCAACATGACCGATGACGACGGCTGGGCAAGCGTCGGCTGGAACTGGGGCCCGGTAATTGGCCGCAACCGCGCCGTGGCCGGTTATGACCGTCCGCATGTGTTCCAGATGGGCTTCCTCTACAACCTGCCGGTTGGAAAGGGCAAGAAGTTCGGCAGCTCGATGAACTCCGTGGCGAATGCGATCGCCGGCGGTTGGCAGGCCGGCGGCATCTACTCCGCCTACTCCGGAACGCCGTTCACGATGGGCGCCGACGGTGCTCGCCTGAACGCTCCGGGCAACACGCAGACCGCCGATCTTGTTGGTGAGTTCAAGTACCTCCACGGCAAAGGCACCAACACACCGTACTTCACCACGTCCGCCTTCGCGTCGCCGACGCCTCCCGGCTCGGCCCCGCGCTTCGGCAACACGGGCCGCAACCGCTTCCGTAATCCCGGCGTTGCCGGCATGGACGCCAACCTCATCAAGACGGTGAACCTCACCGAGGCGATGAACGTACAGTTCCGTATCGAAGCGGCGAATGTCACTAACACGCCGCGCTTCGGCGGAGCTTCTTCCGGCGTCGAAAGCGGTACCTTCGGCCTAGTTACGTCGGCCTTCGGCGAGCGGCAGCTTCGCTTCGGCGCACGCTTCCAGTTCTAAACTGGAAGCGTTGCAACTACCAACCACAATCGGGCGCCTGTTACCGCGGGCGCCCTTTGTGTTTTTGTGTGTTGCGTTGGCGCAGACGCTCCCCGAACGCGCCACGCAACAGATGGCGGCGGGGTTGTTCGATCAGGCGGAGATCTCGTATCGCGAGTTGATCACGCAGATGCCCGCGAACCCTGGCTGGAAGTTGAATCTGGGCATCGCGCTGCACATGCAATCGAAAGACGCCGAGGCGATCGGGCCGCTTGCGGTCGCGGTGCGCGCGATGCCGCAGTCGTTTCCGGCGCATGCGTTGCTGGGGACGTCGTTGATGCGGCTTGGGCAGCCGGCGAAGGCGGTCGCGCCGTTGCTTCGGGCCGTGGCGTTGCAGCCGAAGGACCCGCAAGGCCGGCGCATTTTGGCCGATGCGTATTTGCAGTTGAATCAGCCGCGTAACGCGGTGGCGCAGTTGGCGGTGCTGACGCAGTTGGAGCCTCTCGATCCGGGCGCGTGGTATGTGCTGGGCCGCGCGAATGAGCAAGCGGCGGCGCAGGTTTTTGAAGAGCTTCGTAAATTGGATCCGGAGTCGAAGGCGTTCTTGTTGACGCTGGCGCGTGTGCGGCGCCAGCAGCAGCGGTTGCGGGCGGCCGAGGCGTTGGAAGCGCAGGCTGGCGGGCGTGTGGCGAATGCGAAGGCCGACGCGCTGGCGCGGCAGATCGAAGTCTTCAACGAGGGCGCGCGCAAGGCGTTCGCGCAGCTCGGCGGGCTGCCGGATAATCCCCAGATCCACAAAGTCAAAGCCGAGACGCTGCGGGCGAACGGTAAACACGCCGAAGCCGTCGAGGAGTGGCGCGCGGCGTTGAAGTTCACGCCACAAGATCGCGATGTCGAGCGCGAACTGGCGGCGTCGCTGTATTCCGCCAATCAATTCCTGGAGGCGCTGAATACGCTCAACCGGCTGCTGGTGCACGACCCCGATAGTGCCGAATTGCATTTCCTCAAAGGCGATTGCCTGCTGTTGCAAGGGAATCCGGAAGAGGCGCTCGAACCCCTTGGCGAGGCGGTGAAGCGGCGGCCTTTCTTGCTGGAGGCGCGGGCATCGTTGGCGCGGGCGCTGATCGCCGTGAATCGCGGCGCGGAGGCGGTGGCGCATTTGGAAGCGGCCGCACCGGCGCTGGATACGGATGGCTCGCTGCACTTTCAGCTGAGCCGGGCTTATCAGGCCGCGGGGATGGCGGAGAAGGCGGCGGGGGCGCTTAGGCGTTCGCAGGAGTTGAGGGCGGAAATTACTCCGCCTTGATCTGAACGACGTTTAGGCCCGCTACTCCGAGAAACGCCTCGTCGCGACTTACTACTGTCGCGCCGATAGCCAAAGCCGTTGCGGCAATCCAGAGATCGTTCTCTTCCATGCGCCTGCCGGCGAGTTGCCGCTCCATCTTGATCCGTGCGTAGTGTGGTCCGGCCTCAATCGGAACCTCGCGATGCTCGACCTGGTCTAAGACCAATGCGGCTTCGGCGGCAAGGGCGGCTTTTCGTTTGCCCGCCGGCAAGACGGAAATGCCGAATAAGAGTTCACCGAGAACGATCGAACAGATTATTGCCTGCGCGCCGGGCTCCGTCGTCGGAGCCCATTTGCTGAGTCCACCGGTGATCCGCATCAGGTCGCTGACTGCGTTGGTGTCAAGCAGATAGATTCGTGCCAACTCACTTCCTTCGAGGATAGAGGATGTATCTCTTTTCGGGCGGTTCCTGCGCCCTTAGAACTTCGAGGAATTCTTCCATCGTTTCGTCATCCACCGTCTGCGGCCGATTAAGGATATTAAGCAGCGCAGCTTGAGATCCAGGCCGCGGCTGCGTGTTTGCGGCGAGCAGGCGTTCCGTCGCAACTTCGCTGACGCTTGCATGCTGCATCGCGGCCTCGTCTTCCAACTGGCGTGCCAACTCATCGGGAATCTCGATTACCAACTGAGCCATGTCTTTATTATCGCGCCCTACGCCAGCACCTGCTTAATCACATTCCCATGCACATCGGTCAGGCGGAAATCGCGCCCGGCGTAGCGGAACGTCAGCCGCGTGTGATCGATGCCGAGCAGATGAAGGATGGTCGCATTGAGGTCGTGCAGATGCGTCTTGTTCTCCACCGCCACTCCGTCGACATCGCAACGGCCGTAGCGCATGCCGCCCTTTACCGCGCCGCCGGACAGCCACATCGTATAGCCGCGGTTGTTGTGCTGGCGGCCGTCGCCGCCGGGGCCTTGCTCCCAACTGGAACGGCCGAACTCGCCGCCCCAAACGATGAGCGTATCCTTCCACAACCCGCGCTGTTTCAGATCCGTGATCAGCGCGCTGATGGGCTTGTCGATCGCCGCCGCGTTCGCCGTCATGCGCGCTTTGAGGCCGTTGTGATGATCCCATCCGCCGGTTGAAATTTCGATGAAGCGCACGCCGGCTTCGGCCATGCGGCGCGCGGCCAGACACTGCGTGCCGAAGTCGCGCGTGGCGGCGTCGTTGAGGCCATAGGCATCCTTCATCGCTTGCGGCTCGTCGGCGATGCCGAGCACTTTTGGCACGGCGGCCTGCATGCGGAACGCGAGTTCGTAGGACTCGATCAGGCCTTCGAGTTCGTTGTCGGTCTGTGCCTTGTCGAGCATGCCGCGGTTCATCTCTTGAATGAGATCGATCTGCTTGCGTTGCTCGGCGGTGGTCATCTTCGTGTTGCGAATATTGGCGATGGGCGGCTGATTCGGCGCGATCGTGATGCGCGTGCCCTGATAGGTCGCCGGCAGAAACGCCGAACCGTATAGCGCCGCGCCTCCGATATTGGGCGGATTCAACGTGACGAAGCCAGGCAGATCGGAGTTCTCGGTGCCGCGGCCATAGACGGTCCATGCGCCGAGCGCGGGCCGCACGAAGGTGAAGCTGCCGGTGTGGAGGAAGATCGACGCCTGCGGATGCGCGGGCGAATCGGTGTGCATCGCGTTGAGCAGGCACAAATCGTCGGCGTGTTTGGCCACATGCGGGAACGCTTCGGAAATCGGCAGGCCGCTCTGGCCGTGCTTGTTGTACTTGAACACCGAACCGAGCAGATTGCCGCGGCTATTGCCGGTCTTTTTGCCGGCCGCCGTTTCGATCTCTTCGTTGTGATCGAACGTATCGTGCTGGCTGGGCGCGCCTTGCATGAACATGAAGATGACGCGCTTGACCTTGGGCTCAAAGTGCGGCTTCTTCGGCGCGAGCGGGTTTTGATATGACTTGGCCGCCTCCGCGGCCATGCCGGCCGCGGCGAGGTAGCCGAATCCGCAGGATGTTGTCTTCAAAAAATCGCGGCGGTTCTTAAACATGCTCATCTCCCCTTACGTTCGATACCGGAATTCAGCGCTGGCAAACAGAGCTTGATAAAACTTCGCCCACGCGTCGACTTCCTGGCCTTCCGCTTTAACGGTCTGCACATAAGTCAACGATTGATCGATCTCTTTCGCCGACGGCGCGCGGCCGTAGACTTCGCGATACGCCCGCGTGACACGATCCTTATCGGCCGTGTAGTTGCGTAGCAGGCGCTCGGCCGCGACCTTCGCGTGTCCCGCAACAAACGGACTGTTCATGAGGAACAGCGCTTGCGGCGCGACCGTCGTCACATCGCGTTTGCCCTTTGGCTCCGAAGGCTCTGGAAAATCGAAGGTTTCGAAAAAGCGATTCGGCTGATTCCGAACGACCGGCACGTAGACGCTGCGGTAGTTCTGCGTCAGTTCCCAGGCTTCGATGCGGCCTTGCTGGCGCGGGCGATTCGGGCTCGACGCCCACTCGGTGATTGGCGACCCTTCCGGCTGCTTGGTGTCCAGCTTGCCGCTGACATGCAGGATCGAATCGCGGATCGCTTCGACCTCGAGCCGGTTGCGATTGGCGCGCCACAGAAGCTTGTTGTCGGGATCGACATCATGCGCCTGCGCGTCGTGATTGGACGACAGCTTGTAGGTCCGCGACAGGACGATTTCGCGGATCGTCTTCTTCGTCGACCAGCCGTTGGCGACCAAACGCAGCGCCAAGTGATCGAGCAGTTCGCGGTGTGTCGGCATCGAACCGCTGCGGCCGAAGTTATCGGGCGTATCGACGATAGCCCGGCCAAACAGGTGCAGCCAGATGCGATTGGCCATCACGCGCGCGGTGGTGGGGTTATCGGCGCGCGCGATCCACTGGGCCAGCTCAAGCCGCCCGCTGACTTCCTTCGGAATGCGCAGCGGCGAACCTTCGGGCGCGAGAATTCGCAGCGAGCCGCGCTCGACGCGCTCGGCGGGATTGTGCGGATCGCCCTTGAGCATGATCTCAGACTCGACCTTGCGATCGGCTTCACGCACGCCCATCGCCAGGTTCTCGGGCATCGGTTGGCCGAGCCATTCGAACATCACGTCCCGAACCTTGATGCGGTCGCGCGAGCGCTCGGCCGTCAAAACCTTTTCCCACATGTCGGCGCGGGCTTTGGCGAGCGCCGTGGCGTCCTTGCCGGGGTAGGGATCGATGCCATCGAGTTTGACCAGCAACTGATCGTTGAAGTGAATCTGGTTGAACTGTGGGCGGCGGCGCAGGCCGTTTAGCAGTTCGGTCGACCGGAAGATGCCGGCCATGGCGTAGTAGTCTTTGGCCGGGATCGGATCGAACTTGTGATCGTGGCAGCGCGCACAGCCGACGGTCAAGCCCATGAAGGCTTTCGACACAACGTGAATCTGCTCGTCGACGTTGTCCATGTCGTACTGGCGCTTGTCCAGTTCGTTGAGATCGACCGCGCTCAACGCCAGAAAACCGGTCGCGATCTGATTCGCGTTCTTCTCTTCGACGGAATTCGTCCGCAACAAATCGCCAGCGATTTGTTTGACGATGAATTGGTCGTAGGGCAGGTCTTTGTTGAACGCGTCGATCACCCAGTCGCGGTACTTCCACGCCACCGGGAATGGAGCGTTGCGCGTGCGGCCGGTGGTTTCGCCATATCGCGCGACGTCGAGCCAGTGCCGGCCCCAGCGCTCGCCATAAAGCGGAGAGGCGAGAAGTTGATCGACGACTTTTTCGTAAGCGTCCTTCGACTTGTCGGCGACAAACGCGTCGACCTGTTCGGGCGATGGTGGAACGCCGGTGAGATCGAGATAGACACGGCGGATCAAAGTAGCGCGGTCGGCATCGGCGACGGGCTTCAGTTTCTTGGCCTCAAGCTTGGCGAGGACGAATTTGTCGATCGGCGTCGTGGCCCATTTGGTGTCGACAGTCTTCGGCGCGGCCGGTATTACAGGCGGCGCGAAGGCCCAGAACTTACGGGCGATCTCCCAGTTGATACTGGCGGGTTTTGAAACCACTTGGGTCGACTCGCGGGGATCGGGCGCGCCCATGGCCACCCATTTTTCGAAGTCGGCGACAATCGGCGCACGTAGCGGCCGGCCGGGCGGCATCTTGCGCTCACCAGTCCGGCGAATGGCCTGGATCAGCAACGATTTTTCAACGTCGCCGGGAACGATTGCGGGGCCGGAATCGCCTCCCATTAGCGGCCCGAGCTTCGTGTCGAGAACGAGTCCGCCGCGGGAAACCTTGCCTTCGTGCGAATGGCAGGTGAAGCAGTTGCCGGCCAGTACCGGGCGGATCTTAGTTTCGAAGAACGCAATGGCCTCGGGCGATGGGGCGGGCGGCGTCTGCGCAAGCGCGACGGCAGCCGCGAAAATTGTCGAAAGGAATAGCTTCGCCATGGTTCCTCAGTTAGTTGAACCCTTTTCTGAATGAGAGAGTTGCTGCCTAGATCATACAACTTCGGCAAATGCAGCCGAAGCCTATAGGGCGAGCTTCGGGGCCATCATCCACTTGAGGACCGCGCGCGGCCGGGCGCCGAATTCGAAGACGTCGATGCGAACGAGGGCGCCCTTCTTGAAATCGACGGCGAGTTCCGGCGCGGAAAGTAGATAGGCCATCATGCCGCTCATGTGCGGCTCGTGGCCGACCAAAAGCAGGCTGGGCTCTCCGCGCATAGCGCGGACTTCGGCCCAGGCTTCCGCCGGCGAGGCCATGGGCACAAGGGCGTTCGAGGGCACGAGCTTTTCGTCGTAGCCGAGCAGCTCAGCCGCCAGTTCCGCCGTTTGCCGTGCGCGAACGTAGGGGCTGGTGACGATCAGGCTTGGCGCAACACCCGCCGTTCTTGCGCGCTTCAATATCTCGCGCAGAGGCTTGGAACCCTCCGCGGTCAGTGCTCGCTCCGCGTCGGCGCTCCCGGGTTGGGCATCTTCGGCGATGCCATGCCGGAGGAGGTAAAGTTGCATGGGCTGTCGAAGTTGTTCTTATTCTGCCATACTCTTCTAGTTTCGGGATGCAAACTTTTCTATGCCGGGAGAACGCTCCGGCACTCGCGGCTGGCGGCGCTCTGGCGCTCAGCGTCGTTTCGATTGCGGGTTCGCAGATCCTGCTTGGGCTGTCGATTGTACTGACGATTCGCCAGTGGCGGACGGCGGCGTATCCGCGCGGGGCTTATCTATTGGTACTGTTCGCGGCGCTCACGGTAGCCGCTGTGCTGGCCGCGCCGTCGCCAGCGGCGGGATTTCCGCAAATCAAGAAGTTCTTTGTTTACCTGATTGTTCCCTGCATTGCGGTGGCGTATTCCGGACCCGGGTTCGCGCGCGGCGTCTTCGCGGGAATCGGCGCGGGCGGCGGACTGTCGGCGGTTTGGGGCTTCATTCAGTACGCCCGCAAGTACAACGCGGCCGACACCGCGGGCGTGCCGTTCACGCAGTTCTATATCGACAACCGCATCACGGGATTCATGAGCCATTGGATGACCTTTGGCGGTACGATGATGTGCGTTTCGTTGCTGGCCTCCGCGTATGTCCTGTTCCACAGGCCGGTCCGCTGGCGCATCGCGGCGCTCGCGCTGCTCGCCGCCGTCGCGATCAATCTGGCGTGGACGCGCGGCATCCTGATCGGCACACTCGCCGGCGGCTTGTATCTGATCTTCCGCTGGCGGCCGGCCTTCGTGCTGGCGACGCCGGTGCTGGCGATCGGGGCGTTCTTCGCACTGCCCGAAGCCGAAAAGGCGCGAATCGTTTCGATCGTCCGTCCGCGCGGCGAACTTGATTCGAACTCGCATCGCGTGGCGCTGTTCTTCACCGGCGTCGAGATGATCAAGGGCAATCCGCTGCTCGGCGTTGGGCCGGAACATATCAAGTACGAGTTCGAACGTTACGCGCCGGAGAGCGTGCCGAGGCCGGTTCCGCGGCACTGGTACATCGGGCATTTGCACAATGTCTACGTGCAGTTCGCGGCCGATCGCGGCATTCCGGCGATGCTGGCGATCATCGGATTTCTGATTTGGAATTTGTGGACAATCGCCCTAGCGCGCGGCGATGCCGGGACGCGGTGGATGCTGCACGGCGTCGCGGCGTTTCTGGCCGGCGTGCTGGTCGCCGGCGTGTTTGAGCACAACCTCGCCGACAGCGAGATCCTGACGTTGACGCTTGGAATGCTGACGATCGGTGCGCGTCTAGCCTACGATTCGAGTACGACAACCGCCATCACCAACCCGGACGTATGAGTGATCGTCAGATGAATTCGATGTACGCCCAAGGCGTCGGCGCGCTGTTTGGCGACACCCGATAGGTGGAGCGTCGGTTTGCCGGATTCTTCGCGGCCGACGGCCAGATCCTTCCATGTGATACCGCCGGCGAGTCCGGTGCCGAGCGCCTTCATCCCCGCTTCTTTCGCGGCGAAGCGCCCGGCGAGCCTCTCGTCGGCGTTGGCCTTCGACATGGCATAGTCGATCTCGGCCTGCGTATAGACGCGATTTAGAAACCGCGCGCCGAAGCGTTCGCGCGAAGCCCGGATGCGCGGAACTTCCGCCAAATCGATGCCGAGGCCGAGGATCATTCCTCAATTATGAGCGGTAGAATAGGATCTGTGCATATCGCCGACGGAATCTTGTCCGCGCCGGTCTGGGCTGCCCTCGACGCGGCCGCGATCCCTGCTATCGGCTTGGCCGCGCGGCGGACTCGCGTGGAGCACGCGCCGCTACTTGGAGTCATGGGCGCGTTTGTATTCGCGGCGCAGCGGATGAACTTTCCGGCGGGGCTTGGTACGAGCGGACACTTGTTGGGCGGCGCGCTGTTGGCGATGACGCTCGGCCCCGGCGCGGCGACGATCGTTCTTACGGCGATTCTGGTCTTGCAAACCTTGGTGTTTCAGGACGGCGGGATTTTAGCGCTGGGCGCCAATGTGTTCAACATGGCGCTGATCGGGGTTTGGGCGGCGTGGATTCCGTACCGGTTTCTGGCGCAAGGAAAGTGGAAAAACTTCGGCTACTTCGCGGCGGCTTTCCTATCGGTTCTCGCTTCGGCGGCGGCGGCGATGATCGAACTGCGCGTTTCGGGCGTAGCGCTGAATGGCGCGGTTGTTTCGATTTCCGCGGCGGTGTTTGTCACGACGGCGATCATCGAAGGGCTGATCACGGTTGCGGTCATGCAGACGATCGAAAAAATGAATCCCGGCTGGCTGCAAACTCCCGACACCCGGCCGAGCCGGGCGATGGGTCTGCTGGCAGGCGCCGCAGTGTTGCTGATGGCCGTTGGCGTGTTGTTTATCTCCGGCGCGCCGGATGGACTGGAAGCGCTTGTCGCGCAGCTTGGTTTGGAGTCGCGGGAGGTCGCCTATTTTCAGGCGCCGATGGCCGAATACGAAGCGCGGATCGCGGGCGGCGATTGGAGCCGCAAGGCGCTGGCGGGATTGGCGGGGTTGGGAATGATCTACATACTCTGCGCGGGCGTCGGCCGGTTATTGGTACGGCAAAGGAGCGCATAAGTTGGGGCCGCTGGCTCGGCGGGATGCGCGCGCGAAGTTAGCGGCGGCGCTCGTCTTTTTGGTCTGCGTTGGAACGACGCCGGCGGGTAACTATCAGCGGATGGCGGCACTGGCGGCGGTCGCGATCGTTTGGATTGCCATCGCGCGCGCGGGATTGTTTCGATCGCTCTTCCAGGCCTCGGCAATCTTGCCTTTTCCCTTGTCGTTTGGGTTGGTCAGTTGGTGGGTCAGCGGCGACCCCACGCTTGCCGTGGCGCTTGTGGTGCGGAGTTATCTGTCGGCATTAGTGGTTGTGCTGCTGATGAGCACGACCACGCTGGCCGACATCTTCCGGGGCTTGCAGTCGTTCGGAGCGCCGGCGGTTCTTGTGTTGGTCTTGCAGTCCCTGACCCGATATCTTCAGGTCGTCGTCGACCAGGGACTGCGGATGCGCCGCGCATCGATCAGCCGGTCCGGCAACACGGGCCGGCGTTATTCGCTCTGGCGGCGGGCCGGCGGGGCGCTTGCGGTCCTGTTCGGTAAATCGTATGGCCGGGCCGAGAACGTTCATCGGGCCATGCTGGCGCGGGGTTTTCAGGGGACATTCATCGCGCTGCGTCCGCATGCCTTGGAATGGCGGGATTTCGCGCTGACGGCTGTCGCGGCCGCGATGAGCGTGGGGGCGGCGTGGCGATGATCATCGAGGTCAAGGGGCTGAGTTATCGGTACTCCGACGGCACGGATGCGCTGCGCGGCGTCGACTTTCGAATGGAGGCGTCGGAGTCGGTTGCGTTGTTCGGCTCGAATGGCTCCGGCAAGACCACGTTCCTGCTCCATGTAGCCGGATTGTTGGAGGGCGAAGGATCGGTGCGCATCGCCGGGGAGCCTTTCACCCGATCGTCCGCGCCGGCGCTGCGAGAAAAAGTCGGGTATGTGTTTCAGGACTCCGACGATCAACTGTTCATGCCGACTGTCTTGGAGGACGTGGCGTTTGGACCGCTCCATCGCGGGATGGAGGCGAGAGAGGCCGAGAACCGCGCTCTCGAATTGCTGCGTCAGTTGGGTATTTCGGAACTCGCCGGCCGCGCGCCGTATCATCTGAGCGCGGGCGAGAAGAAGCGGGCGGCGCTCGCGGGCGTGCTGGCCATGCAACCTGAAATTCTTATCTTCGACGAGCCGACCACGTTTCTGGATCCGCCGGGACAACGCGAGCTGGCACACTTACTTCTTGCGCTGCCGCAGGCGAAGTTGATCGCCACGCACGATGTCTGGTTCGCGCGTCAGGTGGCCAGCCGTGCGCTGTTCTTCGAGAAGGGCCGGGTCGTCGCCGATGGCCCTGTCGACGAAGTGGCCGCTCGTTTTGACTGGCGGTTGCACTGAACCAAGACGCTGGCGCGCGGGACGCTATCATAACGAAGGCGCATGCCGAATCCCGTCGTCCATCAAGAAACGTACTTCTTCTTCCCATTCGTCATCGACAAGGAAGTTGTCGCCAGCGCGCATGGCGACTTCTGGCCGCCGCTGCGAAGTTGGATCGACGGGCTCGACGAATGGATTCGCTCGGAGAACTGCGCCACCGCTTCGCCGATCCGCACGAAGCTCGGCGGCTGGCGGCGCGCCAGCTACGAACGGTTCGATCTCGAGTCGCCCGCCTACCAGGACATGGTCTTCTTCCATCCCTTCGTGCGGCGCGTTTTCTTCGACACCAAGACCGGCGGTCAAGACACACTCATTCGCGTGTATGAGATTACCGCGCCCGAAGGCGGCCCCGTGTTGTGGCACGCCGAAGACCTTCGCAAACGCTCCTGCACCGTCGCGGTAAAAGACCTGCGGCTCTTCCTGTTCGCCAACGGCGTGGGCATTCTTTCGATCGGCGTCGAGCGTTCGGACTGCTCGGTACGCGAAGCGCTGTGGATGAACGAGATGATGCGCAAGGTCTACCCGACCAGCGGCCGCCAGCGCCGCGAAGGCCGCATCCCGTCTTACTCGCGGTTAGTGCACGAAGGCGACATCCTGGCCGAGGAGACCTTCGAATCGGGCGCGATCGTGCAGTTTCAACCACCGCTGTCGAAGCTTGTGCAATCGCTGCTCTACTTCCTGAATTACGACGCCAACGAGTACGAGCAGATCTTCGACGAGCGCATGATTCCCTACACCTACGTCACGATCGCGCGCGATTTCGGCGAAGGCGAAAAAATTCAGATGCTGTTGAGCCGGTTGCTTTATGTCGACCGCGATGGCGAAGGATACCGCTACGATCCCGCATTCACTCGCGAGCAGATGAAAGAGCACTGCTACACGCGCTGGGCGCACGAGGGCACCTACTACGGCTTCACGCGTTATTCGAACGTCACGCTCGCTTACGAGCAAGGCACCCGCGGGCTTCATCTCGCCTCCGAGGGCGACCTCATCCAGCGCATGTTCCAAGGCCGCTACTACCTCATGGCGATCGTCGCGCTCTTCTACCGCGTCACGCTCCTCGACTTCGCCGAGAACGTCGCGCTCGTTTCGCGCCGGCTCTATCACGATCTTGAGCTCGGAACGCTGCAACATCAAAACATGGGCATCGCCACTGATCTTCGCAGCGACTTTCTCAACTTCTGCAACTACTGGCACTTCGACGAACTCGCCAACAAAGACGAGGAGATCGAACACTTCATGATGCAGTGCAAGGCCTATCGCGTTGAAGAACTTCGCGCGCAAGTGGAGCAGGAGATCGAAAAGATGAATGCCGCGATCAACGAGTACAACCAGTTCCGGTCGACCGAAGCCGTCAACCGCCTAGCGATGCTGTCGACCATCTTCGGCGCGGGCGCGGTGATCACCGGGTTTTTCGGCATGAACTTCGGCAGCGAGTTTGCACGTTATCTGTTCAATCCCGACGGTGGCACGCACCATATTCACGACGCTGCTGTGTGGAGCGTGTCGATCATCGCGCTGACAATCGTCTTTCTCGGCGTGTGGCTCGTGGCGACCAATTGGAACGACTACCGCGGCATTCTCCGCTTGCGCGGTTCGCGGCGCTACCGGCTTCACCGCTGGTTTAGCCTGCGCTCAGGCGGAAATCATTGATCACTTCGCCCGCGCGAACCGGGGATTTTTCCGCGAACCGTCGATCATAATTTTCGAATACGTTCCGGCGCCGTCCTTGGAAAAAAACGGATCCACCGGCTTCAGGGCCCATCGTTTCCAGCCGGTTTGCGTCTGCGAGACTCGCGCCTTCAACTTCACGTCGCCCTTGAATCCCAAGTGTTCGCTGTCGAGATTGTAATCCCCTTCGAGCGCCATGTCGGCGCCAGGAATCGCAAAGGTCAGATAGTCGAAGTGAATCTGCTCGTTCGCCATTTGGAACCGTCCGCTGAGGTTCGACACGACTTGGTCGATTTCTTCGTTCTTCGGCTGTGCCTGCGCCTGGCGGCTCATCTGATCGATCTTGTCCTGAATGGCCGACTTCAAGAACTTTCCGTCCGCGATCGTGAACGTACCGTTCAGTTTCAACTTCTCGATCACCTTGCCCGTGAGCGGCGGCACCAACACGCGCGCCTTCAAGTCGATCATCCCCGTCATGAACGTCTGGTCGCCGCGCATCGCCAGGCGCAGTACGTCCTCCAAGTGTCCGCGCTTGATGACAACATCCAAGTCCGTCGTGCGGCGCGTGTCGCCGTCGTGTTTGAGAACTCCGCCGGTCACCACCATCGCCGTCTTGCCCAGCCGCGCGTGGACCGGCGTCAACTTCGTGTTTCCATTCGTGCCGTCGATTTCGGCATTAAACCGCGCATGCAGCGGCAGCTTGTTTCCCGAGATCTTGAGCGCGAAGTCGGGCACCGTGGCTTCGCCCTTGGCGCGAAGTGCGTTCAGGCGGCCTTCGAACTTGCCCGTTGATCGCAGCGTGCCGCGAATCGCGGAGAATACCGAGAGATCGGCGTGTTCGAACAGGTAGTCGCCCGAGAGCGGCGTCTCGCCCGGTTCCTCCTTGTTCCACGGACCGAAGCTGCCGCTGGCCGTCACATCGCCCGGCGGCTTGGCGTTGCGAATGCTGGCTTCATATCGGAAGGGCACGTTGATCCCGGCCTGTTGCAATTGGACTTTTTTCAACTCGAACTGTAGCGGCTGCTTCGTCTTGTCTTTGGGCAGAATCGTTAGCTTCGCGTCGCCGATCAGGACCTCCTCTATCACGACGTTTGACTTCGGCGCGCCCGTTATTTGCACCTGCCCCGTTTGCAGCGCGGGCCGCTCTCCCTTGGGCGGAATCACAATCTCGACGCCTTCCAGCACCACGCGCTTGACGTTCTTGTCGCGGTCGAACAGCTTGCCCAGATCCAACTCAAAGCGCATCGATTTCATGCGCAATAGCGGATCGGCGCCTTTGCGGACCGAGATGCCGCTGCCCGTAACGTTCGCCATCGTGCCCACGCCCTTGGTCAGATATAGTTTGATCGGCGAGAATCCCGGGAGTTCGACGTTGAACTGCTCCAACTCCACATCGGCGCCGTATCGATCGCGCATGTAACCCACCGCTTGCTCGCGAATGTACGGAGAGATTTTGTGGATGTAGTTCGACGCGAGATAAAAAAGCACACCGGCGCCGATAGCCGGAACCGCTACGATCCCTCCGATCCAGAGTAACTTCCGCTTCATGGAGTGATATCGATTATGACGCCATCGGCGCCCATTTTCGCCGTCACCGTCTTTGATCGATCGCCCGCGCGGGCCGTTACCTCATATTCGCCATGAAACCCGCGAACGATTGCCGCGCCGTTCTTGTCCGATTTCAGGTCCGCGTTCGTCCACCACTGCTTATAGACCATCTCGCGCCACACATCGAAGTTTGGCTTCGTCGACCAATCGCGGCGGAACATCGCACAGCGAGGCCTCCAGTGGCGGCCCTCCCAGAAGCCCCACATCAGGAACGCGTTCGCCGATGGGTGGCTGAAAAACGTGATCAGCAGATCGCGCGTGAATCGGGCCTGCAGCGCCTCGTCGGCTGTGTCGAAGTCGAACTCGGTGATTTCGATCGGCTTGTTGAAGACCGCGAAGCGATCGAGAATGCGGAGCATCTGCTCGGGCGGCGTGGGCCCGCTGAAATGTCCTTGCATGCCGATGCCATCCACGGGCGTGCCGAGCGAATCGAGATACGAAATGGTCTGGTAGTAGTGATTGCGGTGCGCCAAGTTGCCGCCGCCGGCGGACAGGATGTTGTAGTCGTTGATGTACAACTTGGCCGCCGGATCGCCCCTTTGCGCGAGACGGAACCACGCCGACATCTCCTCATCGCCGAGGATGCGTTGGAGGTCGCGATTCGTGTACGGCTCGTTCAACACGTCCCAGTCTTCGAGTTCGCCCGCGGTCGCCCGCGTCACTTCCGAAATGTGATCGCGCACGCGCGCACGCAACGCCTCCGTGTTGTTTTCCAGTGTCCGCACGCTCGCCGGCAGATATTGCCAGCCCGGCCACACGAGGTTGTGTCCGCGAATCCGGGAGATTCCGTTCTGCTTCAGCCACCGTATCCCATCGAGCGGCCTCTGGCGGTTCTGTTCCCACTGCGGCCACTTCAAATCGTTCTCGAACACAACCATGTTGAAGTTCGCCAACACAGCTTCGCGATAACGCTGACTATCGGTGCTCGTGCCGAGCAGTTGATCGGCGGCCACGGCGGTGCCCCAGCCAAACGCGTGCCGCTTCATGCGCACCTCGACCGCGGCGTCTTCGATCGGCTTGCCGTTCTCGTCGCGAACGTTCACCGTTAGATCGGCCTTGCGCAACTTATCGATACGCTCCACGGCGGCTTTGCGCCACTCGGCGTCGTGGTCCGCTCCTTCGTAGAACGGATCGACGCCAACGTCGGCGGGCGTCGCCTCCGTGCCGTAATTGATCAGCGTGATGTTCGACACTTCGACGGTCTGCACCTGCTGGCCCATCCAGAAATCGACGAAGTAGTCGTTGCCCTGATACGTCTCCGTCATCCGAAATGCGATTTTGACGGCGCGCGATTGCGCGGTCGACAAAACCGGCTGCGCGTACGACTTCGTGAATGGCGAGACCGCCTGCTCGACGTTCAGGCGCGTCGAACACTCCTCGGGCGCAAGGCACCGGATGTTGAACGCCGCTACCACCAGATCGTTGCGCTGCGCCGGAACCGGAATGCGAGCGCGGATTCGCATCGCCCACTCGGTCGACGCCGGCGCGTTTGGCGGAATGGAGATCGTCGTCAGTCGCCACGTGTCGCCGTCGCGCTCGGCTCGGCCGGCGGTCTCGCCCGATGTCGGGCCGCTGTAGACGAAGACCGGCCGCAGATCGGTTTGCGCGAAGGCGGCCATCGCCGACACTAAGAACAGAGATCGCATTACGGATTGGCGCGCTTCTGCCGCTCGAATTCCTCGTTGAACGCTTTTCCCTTCTCGTCAACGTAGGCCTTGTAGCCCGCGGGATCGATGAACGGATTCGGCCCTTTGCCGATCCTGGCGTACTTGCCCTCGCCGTCATAGAACTGCGGGTGCGCGCCGAGAAAGATGTCGCACTTCAGCGCACGCAGTTTCTTGAAGCTGTTGCGATAGTCGTCGGCGATCAACGGATAACTCGCGTTCTTCCACAACAGATAACCGGGGTTGTAGCCGACGCTGCAAACAATCACGACGTCGTAACTCTTACCACCTTCGCTTGCCTTCATCGACCATGTCGTGCAGCCGTTCGTATGCCCCGCCGTGAGATGCGCCTTTAGGGTCGTGCCGCCGAGTTTGACCTCGTCGCCGTCTTTCAGAACCTTGTCGATCGGATGCGGCTCGCCGAGCGCCATGCGCCGCAACAGCGGGACATCCTGCTCGAGCGCCATCACCTGCGCGCCGCCGGTGAGCCCTTTCAGCATCGCATCGGCCTCCATGTGATCGCGGTGCGCATGGCTGCCGAGGATGATTTTGATATCGGAGATCTTGAAGCCGAGCTTTTCGATATTCGCGCGCAGCTGCGGCACCGTGGATTCGAAATCGCTGTTGATCAAAATATGCCCGGCGCTCGTGGTGATCAGAAACGTCGACAACTCCGCGGTGCCAATTGAGTAGACGTTGCCGATAACCTTGTGCGCGGGGAACGGCTTGTTCCATTCGCGTTGGGCGAAAAGCGAGGCGCTAACGGCGAGAAGGAGAATTGCACGGGCCATTGGTTGATTATGGCGCGGTTCCAGTCGCGAGGGCCACCGCCCGAACGCTACTTCCGTTCGTACAGATACACGCAGTTTTCCAGGCGGCTATTCCCACTGCCATCGTTAACCGCAAACTGCCGCGATACAAAGCCGGTCCGCCGCAACTGCCCGTTCCACAGCGATCCGCCGGCGTAAGTGCCATCTTTCCGCAATGCGTAGAAGTTGATATCAAACTTCGTCAGCCGCGCCTTGTCGTCATTGAAGTTGCGCGAAATGCGTTTCAACACATCGAGCACCGCGTCCTTCGGCGTCATGCCGTGCCGCATGTTTTCGACGATCGAATGCGCGCCGGCCACGCGAATGTTCTCCTCGCCGCGCCCGGTGGATCCCGCCGCGCCCACGTCCTGATCGACATAGAGGCCCGCGCCGATAATCGGCGAATCGCCCACGCGGCCAGGTATCTTCCACGCCAACCCGCTGGTCGTCGTGCAGCCGCTCATCTCGCCTTTCGCGTTCAGCGCCAGACAGTTGATCGTCCCTGTTGGCGGGTTCTTGGCGCGGCCCCACGCATACGCGAGCAACTCATCGGACGCCTCGGGAAAAAGCCGGCGCAGCACCATCGGGGCATCGACGCCGTCGGTCCAATTCGGCAGGTGCGACTTCTTCCACGCCAGCCACGCCAGCCGCGATTTCTCCGTCAGCAGGTTCTCTTCCGCGAACCCCATCGACTTCGCGAACCGCAGCGCGCCTTCGCCAACCAGCATGATGTGGTCGGTCTCAGTCATCACAAGCTTCGCGACCTTCGACGGATTCTTGATGTTCCGAATCGACGCCACGCTGCCCGCGCGGCGTGACGGCCCGTGCATCACCGAGGCGTCCAGTTCGACGACGCCCTCTTCATTCGGCAGCCCGCCATAGCCCACCGAATCGTCGTTCGGATCGTTCTCGTTTACGTTGACGCCGGCGATGACGGCGTCGAGCGTGTCCTTGTTCGCGCGCATATGCGCCATCGCGATATTGCAACACTCAATGCCATTCGCGCTTGAGATGACGATGTTCTTCGCGCCGCCCGGCTGCGCCGCCGCGGGCATCGCCGCGGCTCCCACGATCCAACTTCTCCGGCTCCACATAGCGAGGGACCTCCGTTACACTGTTGAGAATGTCCACGGCTTTCCGGTTCGGCGCCGCGTTGGTGCTGATTGCAACATTGTTGTATCCGCAGGCGAAGAAAAGCAAGAAGCCCAAAGCGCCGGATGCGGTTCTCGAGAAGATCGAAATCAAGCGCGAGGGCGAAATCATCCTGCTCGACGGCGTGATTCGTAACACGTCCATCAAGCCAATCCGAGGCATGGTGCTGCAATTCGAGTTCTTCGCGCCGAACAAGAAATCGCTGGCGGTCATGAACGGGCCGATCGAATCGGCCATCGTCGAACCGGACGAGCAAGCCGAGTTCCGGCTGCAAGTCAAAGCCCCGACGACCGCCGTTTCGCTCGTCGTTGAAGCGCGTGACAGAGATCAAAAAGACCTGGTGATCGACAAAAACGGGCCCTATCCGATCGAATAGCGACGGTACAATGAAAACAACGTCATGAAGTCTCGCTATCTACTGGCCGCTGTCCTGCTGCCATCTCTTTTGCAAGGCCAGTCGGCGAATCCGACGGTCCGCTTCAATACCGTGTTCGGCGATATCGATGTGGAACTGTTCGCCGACATCGCGCCGCGCACCGTTACGAATTTCATGAACTATGTGCAGAAGGGCGCCTTCAACAATACCTTCATCCACAGGTCTGTTCCGGGTTTCGTCGTGCAAGGCGGCGGGTTCACGTTCCGCGGGGACAAATTCGAAGCGATCCCGGAAGACCCGCCGGTGGTCAATGAATTCAGGACCTCGAACACACGCGGCACTATCGCAATGGCCAAGCTCGGTTCCGGTCCGAACACAGCGACCAACCAGTGGTTCTTCAACTTGTCGAGTACGAACGCTTCGAACCTCGACTTTCAGAACGGCGGCTTCACGGTCTTCGGACGAATCATCAATCCCGCTGGACTCGCCGCCATCGATCAAATGGCGCGCACGCCAACCTTCAATCTCGGCTCGCCGTTCGATCAGATCCCGCTTATCAACTTCCGCCAGGGTTCCAATGCCGTTGAGTCGAACTTCGTACTTATCCGCACAATTACGACCGTAGAGCTGCCACCACCGCCGACAGTCTCCGCGGCGGGAATTCTCACGGCCGCCAACTTCGGCGGTTACAACGAAGGCACGCCCGGAACCTATCTGGAGATCTACGGTACGAACTTAAGCGGCGAAGCGAAAGACTGGAGCGGCCTGTTCGTCAATAACCGCGCGCCAACGCTGCTGAACGACACGACCGTGACGATCGCCAACGTGCCCGCGTTCATAAGCTACGCGAGCCCCGGTCAGGTCAACGTGCAGATTCCGACCAGCGTCATAACCAGCGGCACGGTGCCGATTGTCGTGAGCTACAAAGGCCGGCCGAGCGCCGCCGTCAATTTCGCGCTGAAGCCGTCAAAGGGCGGATTG